>Ga0179591_1215305_pt1 | contig 12441 bp, 12 predicted proteins | sample CZOMad2_1_08_16f_FD_182891 | JGI IMG/M metagenome (GOLD analysis project Ga0179591, IMG submission 182891) | Vadose zone soil fungal communities from Angelo Coast Range Reserve, California, USA - CZOMad2_1_08_16fungal (PacBio error correction) | ecosystem: Environmental > Terrestrial > Soil >... | reverse complement strand
CTACTCCTCTTCTCCCTGCACGAAATTGTTGTCCCACGATAGGGCTTTCAATGTCCTTGCCCCCCCCCCTTTCGGGCGAAAGATTTGATAAGGAGTGAGCTGTGGAAAGTTTCGTTCCCCCTGCCTCCCTCAGGCATCCCGAAGTTTGACAAGAACAGGCCCCGCCAACCTGCTGAGTCCTCCCCCTTGACTCAATCGTCCAACACCAAGAAACCCGTCCAGCCTCCCGGACCTTTCTTAAGTCTTACTTCCTGAAGCCTGATCTTCCGTGTTTCCTTTCCATCCGGCATATATCGGTTTTAGAATATAGACCCGTTTCCGGCGGCTACCCAACTCACGTGACTGATGGCGCCCCCTTCAACGCGGCCTTCCCTTTGCCGGTGTTTAAGCAGCTCCGCACTTTTTTTTATGGCAATTTTTCCTTCTACTTGGCTTCGGCAAACTGAAAGAAAACCCCGTCCCTTTGACCGCGAATCCCCCTCTCTTACGCAGAGTCACGTTGTCACTTTGATTGCTAAGTTCCTTTTTCTGCCTTCACTTCTTGTCCCTCTGCAAACATCTACGTTCCCCGCTTTCCAGAATCCCTGTTTTCCTACGGCTATGAAATCTCAACAGCATACCTTTTTCCTCTCACCGTTTGAAGTAGCCTTTGTGCCTTCTTTTCTTTTCTTTTTGTCAGGGCTCCCTTCCGCTCGTTCTGTTTTCCCCTCAGGCTCCCTTTGAGTGTTAGCGAAACTGACGGGGAACGCTTTTCGACCGGAGTTCGAAATAAAGACCATCCTGCTTGTCTTGATTTCCCCTTCTTGACTCTCCCCCCCTTGTGACTGGTCCCACCTTGCTGGGGGCTTCTGTCCCTGCTTCTTTTTGAGAGTGCCTCCTTTCTTTGTTCCGTGCAGGGTTTGGCCCCAGCCGACTCCCCTCTCCTGCGAGTGCCTTGTTGCCCTTTTAGTAGACTGGACGCTGGCGGCTTAGTACATATACTCCCCCGTTTTGCCGACGTTTCCAGGGCTCGGTTTTTTACATTGTCATGATAAGCTCGTCCCCTCCCTCCCCTTTTCCCTGGTCCTTCTGAACCGCTGCTGCCGTTACACCTTTCTGTTTCTTCGTCTACTGCTGTTTTTTTTGGAGGATTTGATGAATATAATAATCTCCCTTCCCGGCGTTCTTCCCTTCATTAATCTTAACCTCTCTTCACTTTCCCCGGAAGTTCGAAATGTTACGAACGAGTAATTTTCACTTACTTCCCGGTGTCTACTACCTCCCTAGAAGTCTTGCTTCTTAGGATCTTTCTCACCAATTTATATTATACCCCATGGGTGCGTGTGAATTTTCACTGCTCCCTTTCGCACCCCTTTGGTGTACCGGTCGAATTTTATTTTCTTCGTGGATCCTTTTTGTTCCCCTGGTCATTACCGTAGTGATTTCAACCCCTTTTTCCAAAGCAGCCAAAATACCTACCACCCTCCTCCCCGCTCGGAGTTGCTTCTTGCGGATTGCACTAGATGCTGGCAATAATCCTCTTTGCCCTTGTTGCTGGGACTTGACTCCTTCTTCCCTTTTTTGTTCGTGTTTGGGGAACCCTCCAGGACTTTTTCTTCCGTTTATTCGTTCTTTTACTCTTTTGGAAGGATCTTTTGGAAAATCTGTTTTTCCCTTTGTTCCCCCTCCCCCCCTCCGGGGTAGGAGCGTATCGGACTTTGTCGTTTGTGTAATGATTGGTATTTTTTTTTCTTCTCGTTTTAAGAGGATTTTGACCCATCTGCCCCCCCTTCAAGTCTCGGAGTTCGTCCTATGGCTCCTGACGATTGGTTCTGAGACTGGATGTCATTCCTCCTTCTCTTTGAGCCGCTTTGGAAACCTTTTGTTTGCATCCCCCCCCCCTTGCCTCGACCAAGATCTTCCTCTTTTTTTTTTCCCCCCCTCTCCGTTGTTGGTTTGTAGTTCCCCTCGATGGGCTTTTGGGTCTGGTCCTTACAAGTTTTCCTTTTCCCATTCTTTTCGTGACGGGCCGAGATTTGTGATGCCTGACCCCCATCTTCCCCTTGCATGGTCCAGTTATTAGTCATTCCCTCAACCTCCCCCCCCCGTTTTGTCCATTCGGCGTTGTTCAGTGCTTTTGGGGCCCCAGCTTCCGATGCCCCCGACGTGGCCCTGTCCCTGTGTCTGTGCCTTTTTTTTTAACTGGAAAGTTTTCCCCCCTGTCTTGCAAACCCACAACTTTCCCCACGCCAGATCGCGGCCTTGAAACCAACCCGTGGACTCCTGTTTCACCCCTTGATTTCCCCCCCCGGCAATGCCTTCAACGATGAAGAGACACGTCAAAAAAGCCCTTGTCTCTCAGTCCAGGTCGTGTCTGTTCCCCCCCCTTCCCCAACACACCCCAAGTTTTTTTGCCCCGGTTTTTTCTCGGAGGTCTTTTTTTTTTCGGTCCCAAAGTTCCCAGTTTTGCCAAGGCGACTTCCTTTACTTCCGCGTGATGATTTGGAGAGACGTTTTTTTGATTGAAAACCGTGCTGGCCCCCACCTTCTTTATAGGATGTTGTTTTTCAGTTCACTTTGTCTTTGCTGTCCCCTAAGCCACTCTCTATTGTCCCCCCATGTGTCCCCCCCTAGGACCCACTTGAGAAACAGACCCCCGTGTCTTTGTTCCCTGTGTCCCGTTCTTGCGCCAGTCATTGATTAACTTCCCCTCTGCGAATTCCTTTTTCATACGTTCCTTGCCTCCTCCTCAAGGCTCCTCGTTCGAGGTAAACGTAGCCGGTTCTTAGAACAACTTTTCCGTTTTTTGTCGTAACGATTCTCCCCTCTCCGGTTGGCTCTTTTCTTTTTTTTGTTTTTTGGTCTTTTTTTTTTTTGGGTTTTTTTTTGTTTGTCTCTTTTTGTTTCGTTGTTTTGTTCTTTGGACTCGCTGGCCAACTTCCCCCCGGTGTTTTCAGGTCGTTTAAGGAGATGCCCGGCCCCCTTCCATGCGTCCCTCCATTTCCAGCAGGAAGACGCCGAACCTCCTTTTCCAAGCGTGCTCTTGAATAGGGTACCTTCTCGTTTTTACTTGTACTCTCAATGTCACACAACCACCTTTCCCCCTTGGGAACTCTTTTATGGTACCCTGGCGCGGTATGCCGCCTTCTGCCAACAGACATTCGATCTCGGACCCCCCTGAATAGCATTCTTCTTTCTGAGGCTGGGCTTTTTCCCTGTTGCAGGGGGACCCTTTTTGGGTGTTCCCCCGACCAACCCCCAGTATAAGGCCCCTTCCTCCGTTTTTGCCGCGGTTTTTTTCCCCTCCGTCCCCCCGCCAAATTGAGTGGTGTTCCAACGTCGGGAAAATTCCCTCTTCCCGCTTGGCAAATTTCCCGGCGAGATTGATGAGTTGGGCTCAAATCTTGCGCTTAACGTACGGCATTTCGTGGAACCTTTCACCCCGGTCGACGCTAGCGTTTTCCACACCGAATTCTGCAAGGGGCGGGCCTGCCAAACCCCCTCAAGGAACATATGAAGTTAACACCTTTTCTTTTTTAATTTCGGTTTTTCCCGTCCAGGTCTTCATGTCGGTGGCTGCGATGTGCCCTGAGCACAGTTCGGAATCTTTGGCCAACGGCTCCCTGATTCCCCTCCTTGAAATTAGGTTGTATGATGTGAATTTCGCCGCGGCGTATCTCTGGGTTTCTTTTGTTCAGAGCGTTTTTTTTTTCTATTCCCACCCTTTTTGGTTTCTGGTGTCCTTTGCCCGAGCCCCCCTTTTAGCAGGCGACCGGCAGGCCCCCGATATTCCACAACCCCCCCCAAAAAAACAGGTTTTGGCAGAGCTTCTCCCCCCCCCCCCCCGTCCCAGAATGTCGGCCGCGTTATGGCTGTCCCACATTCAGGCACTTGGCGGTTAATCGCGTCCTGTCGATAAGCGCCCTTTGGTTATCTATACGCGTGGTTTTGTTGTTTTTTTTTTTTCTTTGAGGAACACCCGGTAAGATTCCCCCCCAACGTCTTTTCTCCCCCGACTTGAATACGTTGATCTTTTTTTTTTTTTGACATCGTTTCCCCCTCCCTCCTTTTTTTAGGCGTTTGCAGGGGATTTTTTCTCTTCCGGGGGGGGCTCGCGGCGGATTCTTTTGTTTTTCCCCCTTTCCGCTCCGCCTTCACTTCTTAGCCTCCAGGTTGTGCACCCTTGTTTTTTTTTCTGGCATTCCCCCCCTCCGCCGGAATTTCTGCAGGTGGTCATATCTTTTTCCCCCCTCCCTCGTTTTTTGTGTTTTTTAGACTCGGATCCTCCCTGACTCAAAATTGACGACTGATTCTGTGCGCCAACGACTTCCCCCCACTGTGGTGTTTGCTGTAAGGTTAGTGTATCTTTTCACCCCGCACTCCGACTTCCTCCGGTCGAACGTACCTTTGCCCCCGCTCCAAATGCTGTGGACCTCCGACGAATACGCCCCCACTCCAGCCGAGCCGAAGAAGAAGTAGGAATTTTCTACGACTTTATCTCCGGGTTGTTATCATCCTTAATATCCTTTTTTTGCTTGTTTCCTACCAGGTGGCCTTTGTTTAGGAACCCGCCCGTGCTGTCCTGTTTTTCCCTCCCTAACTCCGGTCCTCAGTCTGGGGAAGGGTGGGAGTCGCTCTGAAAATTTTTCTTTTTTCTTCTCCAACTTTGCTCTCAACGGATGACCCACCTCTTTTTTTCGCGACTCCCCCAGTGAGCCCCATCCGCGAGACAAGGTCCCGAGAAGATGCCTATAAAGAGGGACTTAATCTTGAAATATTTTTCTACAACTATACGTTTTTCCTCAAATTGCCCTTATGGCATGGCTCCTAACTCGCCTACCGCATCAATGCTTTGAGAGACCTAATCGCCGCCCGTGATTATGGGGTATTTTCTTTGGGGCTAGTTGAATAGCTCGTTTTGTTTTTTTCCCACCCTCGGTCGACAGTGTTACTGGCCGCCCCATTCGGGACGCTTCGATCCCCCCGGATTTTTTCTTTTCGGGCCCTCAGCCCCATCCCCCCGATGATGATGGCTGGCTGTACGCTGCCCGGATTCCTTCAACTGGGCGTCTCACTTGCGTTCCTCTACCGTTTTTTTTCTTTCGGAGGCGCAGTGTTTTTAAAAAGCTTCACAGGGAGATGCCATCTTTTTCTTGGCGCGTCGTGCTCGCCATGTGATTTCTTCTTGGCTCGGTCCAGTCCCTGCAACTTGGGCCGATCGTTTTCCTGATTTTTTTTTGAAATTGGTAATTCTCCCGGGCTGTGACAGCAATACGTGAAACCTCTCCCGTCCTTTTTTTTCCCTCTGCTGCTTTTTTTTTGTTAACTCGGGTAGTAGTCTCATGATTCTTTTCGGGCGCTTGTGTTGTTTTCAATCTTCCCTTCCAGTCCCTTTCTTCCCCTTTTTAGTTTCCCCCTGCCTAGTCCCCCCATGGGTGCCCACAAGGAAGAAGACGGATCTTTCCTCAATCGTTTCTCTATAAGTTAAATCTTTTTTAACCTTTCCCTCCTTCCGGTCTGACGCTGCTCTTCGGCCCTTTCGCACACCTTGTCTTTTGTTCTTGCGCGTATCTTTTTTTACATGGCAGTCGTTTGTCGGGCGTAGTGAGTGTGAATTTTAAGATTCCTTTTGAATCCTTTCATGTCTTGCCTTTCTTTTAGAGTGGATCCTTTCTTTCCCATGGTTTATCGTTCGTGATTACAGTCATTAAGCCACACTACTCCCGCCGCAGTTTTTTTCTGTTTGCCTCCGTGCGGGTCCCCTCTAGCGGCGACATATAAGCGTTGTCAACCGGGCCTTTTTCCGGATGGAAAATTTGTTCCCGTCTTTCCTGGACCTGGTTTTTTTCGGGGTGTGACACCCGTCCAACGACTTCTGCGCGTTTTTTTTCGTCTATTTGTTAAGGCTCCCGTTAGGCCCAATTTCGTGGCGGCACTTCGCCAGATTTTTGTTCCGCCGAGTCTTTCTTTGGTTCGTTTGGACACGTCCCTTCCATTTCCTTTCTTTGTCATCCCTTGGTTGGGCGGGCCCCAGATTGAAACCCGACTATCCGTCCCTTCTTTCTCCTTTTTTTCGTCTTTTTCCTTCTTTTATCCTTCCTGCTTTGGTTTTCCCCTTCATAACGTTTTCCTTTCCGATTTTCTTTCCTTCCTGGACAACCCCTGAGGGCCTGACCCCAGTACACTTTGGCCCCTTTACAGGTTTTCCCTCCATGACCGGGTGGCAAAGGACAGTGCGACCAACTCTTCTTCCTCACCTGTTGTTTTTTTTCGGCCAGGATTTCTTTTGCCTTGGGCGTAGGGCCTCTTTTTTCACCTTCGGTAATCAATTCACGTACGATGCGGATTCCTCCCCCTATGCCTTCATCCCCATGTCTCGCTCTGCGACGCAGATTCTTTTTGAGGCGTTTCTAAGTCCTGACGATTGTCACGAATGTTTCCCTTGAGTACAAATCTTTTTCCCCCCTCAACCAAGCACCCTCTTGGATCTTTTCCTGCCCCATCTTTTGCGAGTGCCGCGGCCATTTTATTGCAGAACCGTAAGCCTTTCCCCCTATGACTACGTCCCAAAGCGTTTGTTGTCCCACCGGGTCCGTGGGTCGGAACCCCACCCCCTTACAAACCCATTTGCCAGTTTCTAATCCGCTGCCTGCCACCCACTCCTCAACCTTGGTCCCACTACAGGAGTTTAGCTTTTTCCTCCCCTTGATTGATTGCTCTATTTGATGCCCAGAATGCTCTTCTCAACGCCTTTCCGGATATGTGGTCCTGGGTGCCTAGGTAGTGTGGGTGATTTTCCCTGCCTCCGCGACCGGGGTGCCCCCCCTTGGGGAAAGAGTTCCACGTTCCCCCGTCCAAGGGCTCCCCCCTACATGAGGTGCGCATTCCGCGGACTTCACGCGCCGAATGGCGGGGTAAAGATATGCTCCCAGGGGTTTTTTGAACCTCCAGAGCAGATGGCAGCCACGGGTAGTAGCCTTCTGGATTGAATTTAGTCGCCCGTCCCTTCTCCGCCTAGGGGTGGTCCTTTTTTTTTTTTGCCCGATTACCACTTTTCGGCGGCCCCCCTCCATTTAAGCAAAATCCAGCCCGCCCTGTTCCCGACGGCTAGTAGACCCTTTGTTTTTCCCTCCCTTCCGTCCGGCCTTTTTTTTTCCCTCCTCCCCCGCCAGCATCTGGTACGGGGGACCGCCGTCAACCTATTTCAGACTCCTTTTTTCCTTTCCGCGTTGTCCGTCTTTCCTTCCAAATGCGTATTCATGACAGTACCCCCCCACCATTCTTTTTTTCACGATCGGCCCTTTGGGGCGTTTTTTATTTCAATGCATGCGCCATAGAACTCCCCTAAGATACCTGGCCAGTCTCTTCTTCCCCAGGGACTCGTCCGGTCCTCTTTTCGGGGGTCTCTTTTTTTGGGCTTGATTACTCAGACGATGTATGAGGAACGAAAAACACCTCTGTGCGAACCTCCGTTTCCGACGCCCCGTAAATTTGCACTTTATTCACCTTTCGTGGCCCCCAGTCCTCTTGAACTTTCCTCCTCGATGGCTTATGCCTCCCCCCCCCGTCGGTTAAAGCCGAAGCCGTTCCTGTTCAAGTTGCGGTCGAAAATAATTTCGGCGCCTTTTCCCCCAAACTACGAACGACGGCAGCCCTTCCGTCAAGACCCTGTCCTGTCCCTTGTGCCCCTGTAATTTTTATTCGGGTTATAGCCCAGGTTTTGTGGTTCCGGGAGGAGTGCAGGTCCGTCCCTTATTTTTCGTCTCACAGTTTATTTCTGGCACAGGTCAAAGGCGGCACTGTATAGTTTGGTGACAAAAAAAATAGTTACCCGCGATGGAAGTCTTCCTCCGAGGGGTCACTTCTCTCTTTTGATTTCTTCCCTCCCTGCTTTTTTGATTTCTTTTTGTTCGTTCGCTGTCCCCACCAGGCTGGTTTCTTTTCGTTGCAGAAGGGCCTGTTCATAAGAAGCCCCCTCCGCAGGTTTCCCCTCCACCAAGAACATTTTCTCCTTTTCCCACCGGCCCCACGTTGAGGCCTTCACAAGGAGGGACCCCAGTTCCGGCTGCGCGCCTCCCCATCAGGAACGGGTCGTTCCTCCTTTCCCAAAGGGTTGGTCGATCGGAACCTTCCTTTTTTTTCTCTTCCTCTTTGTATCTCGGTATGGAGGAAAACACCTGGAATTCTCATCTTTTTTCCGCCTTCTTCTTCTTTTGATTCTCATTTTTTTCTCTCTTTCTTATTCGTCTTTTCTTTTCTGGAGTCGGGTGGCCGTGGCGTTTGCATTCGGAGCGGCGGGTGGAGGGACGGTTCTCCCTTCCCGCTCCGCTTCGCTTTTCTCCGCCAGCGTGACCTGTTTGTCTGAAAGACGTTGCTCAGTAACTTCTGAAGGGAGGATCATCTCTTGCCCTCTCTTTTTTTTAGTTGTGAGTTTCGTTCTTCTTCCCCCCCCTCCCCCCCTTTCCCAATTGTTTACGCGCTTCTTTCTCAACCCCCCACCCCGTCCCTTTTTTCACCTTTCGGCCCTCCAGGATTTTCAGGCGGGGGCGGTTTGATTTTTCTCCCCGCGCCCGTTTGCCGGCGAAGGCTAGGCCCAGGCCCCCCCGTTCTCCCCCGTCGGCGGGAAACGACCGCCCGAATTTTCTGCCCCAAACTCCTCAAAAAAGGCTCCCTCCAGAAAGAAAGATTTTTTAGTACGCCCTCCCTTATTCTTTCCGGGTTTCATCCCTCCGCTATATTGGTTTTTTCGCTGATCGACAGGTTGGCGGGAGGGGAACCGCCATTCCTGATGTTTCGCCGGACTCTTCTTTTCTGGGGGGGTGGGTTAGCACCTTTTTTCTGCCTTGCAGCCCCTCCCTTTTCTCACTGGTGTCACCCTACTCCCCCCCAATCATTGTTTCCTCGACCGCGTCCCCGAACCGGGGATACGCAAGGCTCAATGCCTCCCTAGATGCTCTTGCCTCGTCACTTCATGGCCCTATTGAAATTCTTTTCCGTCTTCCAAGACATTGCCTTGTTGATATATCCTGCTCATTTCTCCCTTTCGGACTTTTAACCTGGGTCTCGACTGAATTCAGCCGGCCCGGTCCTTAATGAGTTGGTTGTTCATGCCCACCTAGTTGTCCCCCCTCTTCCCCCCCTGGTGTGAGTTGAAGCCCGCCGGTCAATCTTTTTTCCGACGTTTGCCTGGATGTTTCTTCTCCTCCCGTGATTTCAGTGTAAGATGGCCCGGCCTAACCTTCTTTCTTTTTTTGTTTTCGCGTCCTTATTTATTTTGTCTGGGGGATGGGTGCAGTTCTTTGGCGCCCCATCCCAAGGAAAGCGGGCATGGTCTTCGTCGTGTTCCCGGTTCGTTTTTCTTTGACTCCGATTGGGCAGCCTTCATTTTTGGCCTCCTCTTTCCCGTGATGTGTTGGTTTTGGTACATTTTGTCATTGATCCGCTGCCCGACACGTAAACCTTCCTGCGCGATTTCCCGCTTCCCTCGTAAACCGGAGCTTGTTATTAATTATTTCTGGCGGCTCTTTGTCTGGCGGGACTCTATACGTCCGACTTGTATTTTCCGCGAGTAAATCGGCACCCCAGATTCCCTCCTTGGATGTATGCCCAGATCTCATTTCCTCTCCCGTCTTTACTACGATGAGGAAATGCTCTCCCCCTTCCTTCTCCCAACCCTGGTTCCCGGTATTGTGACCATGAGCCGTCGCGGGCGTCTTTTTAATTCCCGCGTCCCATTGGATTGCTCTGGTTCCCGGTCGCTTTATGTTTTTTGGATAATTAGGGACCATTGGTCTATAGAGGATGTAATGTCCCTTTTGCTTCCACACATACCACCCTTGTTTCTCCCCGCCCCCCCCCTCGATGGATTTTCTTCGAAGTATGTGTCATATCGTTTGCGCTCCACATCAGTGCGAAGTAAGCTTCGATGGGCCCTTTTTTTATTTTTTCAAGTTTCATGCCACTTGTTTTTTTCTTTTTGGACCCCTGCACCCTGAACCTTAGCGAATGTCGTCAGTGTTGGACGGCCTCCTGGAGGAAACCTTTGCCCTTTTTCCCTTGGTGGTGTTGTCGCCCTATCGGCGCGGTCTTTTGTGTGTAATATTTGTACTTTCACTTGCCCGTCTGGCAGGCCCGGTCCTTTTTTTGGCGCAAGACCACTGACCCTGTCATATTTTCTGGTCTTTTCCGTTGACGCTTGGATTCTTTGATGACGTATGGATTGTTCATTTTTCACTTCATCGTCCTTTCCTCTTCGGTCCCGCTGGAACCAGGAGGCGACCGCCCCCGGGGGTGGCCCCGGGGTGGGGGGTCCAGCGGGTGGTTGGCAAAGTGGGCGGGCAAATCATTTCTCTCTCTTCCCCCAACGTTGTGGTTCTTTGAGAATTGTCGGGTTCGTTTTCGGCCTCCCTGGATTAAAGGTGGCAGTCCCATTCTACTTTGGCCGGATGTCGGTAGCGACATAGGTGGTTTCCAGCGTCTTGGTGAATTGGGGGTCACCCGTACGACGTTTTGGATCTTTCCCCTTTTGTGTTTGGCGGGTCTGTTGTCCAAGCTCCGCGAACGTGGCCTGTAACAGCCACTTTCACAACCGAAACACGCGCGGTGAATTCCTTTTTCCTGACCCCCGCGTCCTTCCTTTGCCGGGGCCCCAACCTGTATTGGCCGACCGTCTACTTCAACGAGACTCAACCAGTTCCTTTCTCTTCGTTTTTTGTCTGCAGTTACAATGTTATTGTTCGATTTTGGTTTCCCCCAAACCCCCCGAAAAAACCAGGGCCCTTCAACAAGCTGGTCTTTTTAACATTGTCCATCCCCGGCGACTTCGCTGCGTATTTGTAATGGGGGTCCTCGCGCTGCTGCCGCTTTTTGATAGCACGGCCCGTGGCTGGATGGTGCGTGTCTTGTGGCTGCCTTTGGGACCATTAGCCCTCGATACACTTTCATGGGCCTCTTCCCAAGACTCCTTTGGTGTTTTTGACCCGTCCTTAAGTGCGCCGGCTGGCTGACATTCCGCGCGGACTGCCCCCAGGGGGGGTCAGACGAGAAAAATTTTTTTTTCCGCCGAAGAGGCATCCCGTTTAGCGCGTCTCCCCAGGTACGGTCAGCCGGGGGATGACTTCCCCCCGGGTCGAACGATTTGACGGATCCGTGGGGCTCCCTTTTTTTTTTTGCCTTGGCCCCCCCCAAAACTTCGGCGGAAGGAACTCCTTGTCCCCGTTTGAACCGGCCGTAAAGCTGCTTTCCCGACACGTAAGGAGATGCCCGACCAGCCCGTTTGCAGAAGACACTTCCCGCAGGAATCCCTCCCCAGACCAAACCGAATTGTATTTAGACAAGCTGAACAACTCCTGCGCCGGTCTTTTCCTTTCGCCGTGGATTCATTGCCACAACTGTTCCCCCACCCCAACCCCCATCCTTTCACGATCGTTGTCCATTTTGGTACTTACTTTTTTTCCTCTCCATCTGAAATGCTTTCCGTGATTTTTGGTGGACCCCCCTGAACCTCTGAAGGTCTGTTGCAGTTTTGGCGGTTTTTTCCCTTCTTTTCCTCCAAGGACTTCCAATTATAGTAGTCCTAAGCAGTTTCCCACTTTGTTCCGCACGCCCTCCCATTTTAGGACATTTTTCGTGGCGCTGGTAGCAGACTTCCCTGTCGGTATGTAGAGGTGGGTTCTGAGGGCGTCTGTTAAATAAATTTTCTTCTCAGCGTTTCCCGGCAGTTTCGGCCGAAAAACGTGTAGTTCCCTTTTTTGATTTCCAAACTCCTGTAGCAGTCCGGAGTTTACCCTGCCACCTACCCCTAACACCACCTGACTTCCCTTTCTTCTCACTTCGTTTCCTCCACAGGCCTGAAGGTAGCGATTGCCATGCTGTGAAAGGGGTAGTTTGCTCCCCCTCCCTCTGGGACCCCATCTGTCCACGTATCGTTGAAGGGTTACTTTTTTTTGGAGGTCTTCCCTCCTGGTGAGCCCCTGCGGCTTGTCTGTGACTTATCGCGTTTTTTACCTGTCGGCGTTTTACCATGTCTGGTTCGGTGTTGCCAGATCAAGGTTAACAAGTCTGACGGCCGACGTCCTTGTCCCCGCACCAAACCAAAAGTGCGGATGGTCTTCCCCCAGGTCAGAATGATGGTTCCGTTCCTTTTCGCCCCCAATCAAAACATCAAAGGGCGGTTCCCCCCCCGCTCCAAGGCTCTTCAGCGTCACCGGATTTTATAGAGGATTGGTTTTAGGAAACCAACGTTTCCAAACGTCTTTCCATTGTCGTCGTCCGGCCTAAATGTCTTCGTTCGATCGCTTCGGTTTTGGTTTGATTCGTTTTATTTTAAGGAATTTGAGGAGGGGTTTTGGCTTTCGCCTCGGTTTTTGCTTCTTCTGGAGGCGGGGCTGCCCCTTCCTCCCCCTCCCTTCAGTTAGCCTCCATTGTGCAGGTTTTGTAGTCCCCTTGACTTGGAGTGTTGGG
>Ga0179591_1369577_pt1 | contig 12442 bp, 25 predicted proteins | sample CZOMad2_1_08_16f_FD_182891 | JGI IMG/M metagenome (GOLD analysis project Ga0179591, IMG submission 182891) | Vadose zone soil fungal communities from Angelo Coast Range Reserve, California, USA - CZOMad2_1_08_16fungal (PacBio error correction) | ecosystem: Environmental > Terrestrial > Soil >... | reverse complement strand
TGAGTCGGCTGACATTTCCTTCTGTTTCCTAGTTGCTTTCCCATGTTTTTTCTCCGCTTCGGTACAACTATTTTAGCCCTCTTTTAGGACCCTCCCTTTTCAACCCTTTAGATAGAAGACAGCAAGCCTGTGACCATATTCCTTGTATGCTATCTGTTGTTGTCCTCTTTTAATTTTTTTTTATCAGTTGCTCCCCACGAGATTCTGGCTGACGATTCGTTCTGTTCTCTTTCTGTCCCCTTGCCTTTTTGTTTTCAACTGCTCCTTGGTGTCCTTCCCCCGTTTATCAATTATGGCCCCGGGAAGGTTTTACCCTGGTTCTAGAGCCACTTCACCCCCTTTCTGAAAATCGTTAAGTGACCCGCCTCCGGCACTGCCCCTTGAGTTCCTTTTTTTAAGACACCAATGACCCTCCTTTTTTTCCGCTGGATGTGATGTTTTGCGGTATCGTACCAAAGGAGCGTGAATTGAACCTTTTGTATTCTTTTATCTGCTGTATCTTGCCCTTTTTTGATGGATTTTCTTCTACCCGGATAGCCGAGTCATGAACCTCCTTCTTTTTTCTCTTTTCCGTTGTGTTGATGCTCTTTGACAATTTACTCTTGGCATTTCTCTTTCGAGCTTCGAACTGGCTTTTTTAAACGCTGATACCTTTTTTCTTCCCCCCCTAGTGTCATTCTGCGTATGATACATCCCCCAGTGCTCCCCCTTTCAAGGGATTCCGCCTCTTTTGATAGTTGAGTTTATGGCCTTCTTCTCCTTGCTTTAGGTTCTGCTTCGATGACACGCACAGTGGATGCAGTTTCAGGGAGTTTTCCTTTCTCGGATGGCTTTCGCCCCCTTTAGTTCTTGTTGCCCGGGGTCTTTCCTCTCGCTGACTTTTTCCTCGTAGCGAGCCCTGGTTTGTTGGCATGTGGGTACCCTCACTGCATACGCCCGCCTTCTCACACTTCTTTTAGATCTTTGGATCGCCCCAATCTGCACCTTGCTTTTCGCCGCTATTATCTTTTCTTTTTCCGAGTTCTCCCCCGTTCTTTTTTTTCGGGTGTTCCACACCCCTAGGTAGTCCGCACCGCTAGGTTCCTTTTGTACGAATCCTATCCGGGTCGACCCGCCACGTTTGTATGTTTTCAGCACGCTTTTTAACGAGATCATGGCCCCCCCGAGAAAGTGAAATACCCCGGCTACAGTCACGGGCGGTCGAGAGTAGTCTCCAGCTTGTGCCTTCTTCGAGTAGCGGGACTCCGAGTGGGATTTTAGAGTCCCTCACGAACTTTCGTTAACGTTCTGGTCGAAAAGGATCTAATTGTGATCTTAAAGCTTCTCGGATAGATCCTTTTATTTAGGTCCATTTTTCTTCTGTTTTATTGTTCTGCGAATGAAAAGCACCCCTCCTTAGCAGCGTTACCACCATCACTTTCGGCCTTCTCCTTTTCTTCGAAAACCGGTGCGAAATGATGATTTAGTGTCCGAGTTTCTTTTCCATGTACGCCTTTTTTTTATTGTCATTCCGATGCGAATTTCGCACACACCTAGGTTCCTCCGTCTGAGAGGGAAAGCCAACTTCTCTTCTGACGAGAGGTCGCCCAACCCGACTTCTTTCCTGAATGCTTCTCTCTCCCTCCCCCACTTTGGAAACGTGCTAATAAGGATCGGCTCCCCCTCCTGGCCCTGTACTCCCCTTACCTTTTTGGTTCTTGAGTCTATTTTTTTTATGTGAATGTTTTATTTTTTTTCTGCCTTCCGAATCCTATTCCACAGGTTATTAGTTCCTCGCCAGTTATTTTGGAAAGTGGTCCTCTCCCTTCCCCTGGGGCGGCAAGTCATTCGCCACCCCTAAGACCAACCCCCCCTGCCCCATCGTCCCCCCCTTTATTCTGACTTTGAAACACTCTGGCTTTCGGGCCACCATGTCACTTCCTTCGCAAGTTGCCTATCCCCTGACCTCTCGTGTTATCCACAATCTTCTGCCCCTTCTCTTTCGGGGGCTTTTTCTTTCTTCGTCCTAACATTGCGCCGCCTATAAACATAGGACAGACCCCCCTATCGTTGCCCCCCCTTCGCTTAAGCAACGATCGATTCTTCCTTTTTTGTGTATTTTTTTTTTTGTAGTCTTATCGTGTTTGCTTTTCGGGCCGCTGTTTCTTAGGTTCTTCTAGAAGGGCCTCTATTCGTTTTCTCCCTCTTTGCAAGATGGACCCTTACTCCCCTCCGTGGTTGTGTGAGCTATCTCATTTTTTTGGAAAGGTGCCCTTAATCCCAAGGTCATTTTTTTCCCTCGATCTTTTTTTTCCGGTTTGTTTAGAGTTGGAACCCCCGATCCGGTCTCTTTCCTTGATCTTTTTGCCCTATGATTTGCTTTGAGGTCCCCCCCCCCTCCTTACGATTTGGTTTTTCTTTTAATTCTTCGCTCCCCGAGTTATCCTCCCCCTTATCACATCCACAGCCCTATGACCAACAATTTTTTTACACCCCCCCGATCCTCCTTTCAACCTTAGGCCTCTACCGGGCAACTTGGCAGGCCTTGCCTTGTGAATGGTCATACGCGTCCCTGCGTTTTTTGTTGCGCCAGGCCTTTTCCGAGGCCCTGTGCTTTCTTTTTGTTTCCAAGGAGTTTCCTTTCCCACTTTCCCTCCCATCCCCCCTTCCCGATACTTCCCTTCACCGTGACCGCGGCCTCTTTTCTGGCTACCTCTTGGCCTATTCAACGACCGAGGCTCCACGCGTCCCGATAAAGCTCCGAGGGCTTGTTTTCTCCCCGCCGTTTGCGTAGTTTTCCCGTTACGCCCCCAGTTCCACCTGCGCCTTCCTCACTTGTCTGCTTCTCTTTCCCAAGCCCCCTTGCTCCGCACAATATAATCCTCCGTTTTGTTTTCTTTCCCCCGGATATTCGATCGACCTCACCTTTTCCCCTCCCGCTTTCCCCTCCCCCTCCCCTCATATTTTTTTCCTCGATTTATCGCTCCTGGCTCAGTCGGGTAAGCTCTGTGCCTTTCTCTCCTCCCCTGCTCCCACACTGGTCCTTGGAAAACCTTTCCAATACTCCTCCCCCCTTGCCCCTGGCTGTCTCCCATCTTTTCTGGTATCACGAAGTTACCTAACCGAGCGCGGTTAGATACTCAACGGACAGGCCATCCCTTCGTACCCAAATAAAAGTCCCCCCAGGTGAAGGTCTTCAAGTTTGCTTTAAGTGCCTATGACAATAATCTTGATAATACGAGGCTGGTAGAATTTTTTTTTTAATCATATTCTGACCCATACTTCCTTTCCGCGGTCCCCCGGCTGCATTTGCCCCCCTTCACTTCTCCGGAGTAACTCCTTCCCCTGATTCATTAGTTACTCATTTTTTTTTTTCTCCACGTGTCCAGGGATGGCTTCCTGTTGTCCTTCCGCGAGTCTTTTTTATGAGTCACAACGATGCCCCCACCACCTCTAACCGGATCCTCTTCCGCTTTTTATCGCAACCTTTCCCCCTGAAATTTCCATTTCCTCCCCCCTTCCTTTCGCCCCTCCGGGCACTCATGAAATTTCCTATCCCTCGACATATACTACCCCCGTCCCCCCCTTGCCCGACCTTGCAGAGGAATCTTTTCGACTCTTAGCTCCCCTTTCCCGATCGACTCCTTTCCCCCCCCCTGTTTTTTCCTTTTCTTCCATGTGACGCCTTCCTTTTATTTGCTACGTCGACTAAGTTGGCCGAAGCAGTCTATATCGCCCCCCCCTGATCCCCCCCTCCCTTTCTAAGGAGGTCTTTTGTTCTACCCACGACGATTCTTAGGTCATGGGCACTTATCCCTTCTCTTCCTCTGCCCCTTCCCTCTTCACGCCATTCAAGCAGACCCATTCAGGGGCATTTTTGGGGGACACCTTCCTTCCCCCGAGGTCTTTAGCCCTGCAACAAGAGACTATTTTCTGGCGTTTTAATTGACCCTTTTTCCGGGATGATTTTTTGCATTGATTTCTTTTCATTTTCCCATTTTGTCTATAAATCCCCTCCCCTCCCCACATTTTCCCCCCCAAGGCAAGCTCATCTCCGGACACCTCCCCCTTCTTTGGTGCCATTCCTCCTAACATGCCCTCCTGCTACTGGCGGCGTCCTTCCCCGGGAGCACCCTGGAAGCCCCCCCTCTTTCTAGGCACCCCTCTTTTGTCCCCACATCGGCTATTCCCGCTTTTGCTCCCCCTTCCTTTCTTTTTCGTCAGTGCTTTTTTTCTGCGTCTTCCCCCCCCGGTTTTATTCGTTGCCTCGCAGAGACATGATTGCCCTCCCATCCATGTGTCCACCTTCCTCAATATACCTCTCTTCTCCTTGGTTTTTCTTGTTTCCGCTTGAGACCTGCTTGAGCCGGTTTTTATGTGTTTCGGCGAGGCTCCCCCCTTTCCCATCCCCTATCAGGCCCTGCCGCTCCTGATTTTGCCAACCCTGCGAGTCAGATATCGATCAGCACTTCTGGTATCTTTATCTCCTTCTTTTTACGATCTGGTCTTTTTTGCTTGTCATAGACTTTTTTTTTTTCTTCCCCCTGCTCTGGGGCGACCTCAGCAGGTGCCTTTTTCATCGCGGACTTGTTCCCCACCGACTCTTTGATTCCTGCCTCCGGCGCGGGACTCCCTTTTTTGTAGTTTAAGTTTTGCCAACTCTCCAATAAGGCCTAGTTTCCCCTCCGATTGAAACGTTCTTACGCCCCCGAGGTTTTCCCTTGCTGTCTTGTATCGTGAACCCTCCGGCTAGTTTTGCATCGTACCCGCCCTTTATCCGCGCTGTTTTGATGTAGTACTTCCCCTTTGATTTTTTTCCTCTTGTTCCCCTTCTTGTACCTTAGAAACGTATTTCAGGTTTTTCTGTGATTCTCCCCCCCCTCCCTTCTGCTTGGTGTATCGTGGGACGTCGATCGCCCTCTTACCTTTTGTACGATCCTCCTTTCTCTGTTTTAACTTATGATTAGAAGCCATATTTACCTTTAAGTTCTCCTCCCCGCTTCCCCGTTTCTGGCTCTCGTTTTTAAGTGAGCTCCTTAACGTTGCCCTTTTTCTGGTGCTAGAGAACCCTCCTCTTTTTTCATAGTTTGTCCTTGGCGTTCGATTTTTTCCCCTTTTTCTCTCGGCTTTTTTTTCTGATCGCTTTGAGTAGTCGCCGGCCACCTTTTGGGCCCATAGCCGTCCCCCTCCGCCCTCGAAGGAGCAAAAGGGTCTGCCCGTCACCAGATCTCCCTTGTTTTTCCGCACGTGGATGACTAGTAGAGCGCTGGGTTAATGGTTCCTTTCCCCGTCAGTGACCTCCTTGTCTTTTCCTTTTGGCGAAAGTTTTTTTCCCCCCACTTGCCGCGGCCCCGCCCGTCTGTGATTCGGAAACTTTATTTGACGTGACGTCGTCAGCTCCCTCTCTATGTTTGGTGGCTCTCCTTCAGAGGCACGTTTTTAAAATCCTTTTTCCACTTTGACTCGCGCTTTTTCTTGTTGATTGACGGCCCTTTGATTTCCCTGGCTTTTTAGACAAGTCCTTATATTGGACCCTTCCGTTCGCCCCCCCCGTTTCCTCGTTGATAGAAGCATACCGGGGTAGGCAATGGTTTTTCCAGTTTTTTAGAGTTTTCTTGTCTCCTCATCACCACGCCCCTCCCACGTTTTTCCCCCCCCCCAGTTTTCCTCAGTATCCCCTCGTAGAGCCCCGGTCTGCCCATTATGCTTTTTTTTTTTTAGGTGATGATGCCCTTTATTTTTCTTCTTGCCGATCGCTCCTCCCGCGCAACCACCCGATTGTCTGCGAGGTTTCAGACCCTGCGAGCTCGCCGGCGAGGCGGTCTCGTTAAGCTAAGTCTCTCTCGCTCCCTCCTTCCTCGGCCACCCTTCGTTTTCCTCACAGGGGCGTTCTCCTTAGTCTCGTTTTTCCGTTTCGGACTGGCGACGCATTGCGCCTCGTGTCGTGCTATTTTCATCGCTTCTGCGTCCCCCTCCCTTGTCATAAGCCCCCCCGATTACACCCCCTTTTTTCTTCTTTTGATTGTCGAACTTGGCCATTGGACGCTCCTCCGGCGGCGCATTTGCAGCCATCCCCCGGCAAGAACCAGGATGCGAAACCCCACTGCAGGACGCGGATTTTGCCCCAATGGTGACGATCCCCTCTCGTGTCTCCCCCCCCCCCCGTGACCCGTTTCCGCTTTTCGTAACCTTTTTTTTTTCTTTTAGTTGTAGATAACCATTCGACTATTTCAAACCATAGGCATCCTTTCTATCTTTCCTTCTTTTTCCTCATCCGCTCTTGATCCTCTTCGGCAGTGTATTTTTAGCTATCTGACGATTTCCCCTGATTCCTTTCCCATGAAGTGTTTCCCTTGGTCTGGTTCGCTTTTTATTCATAGCTCACCTCTATCTTATTTCCCCCCTTTTCCCCTCCTTTTTTCGTTTTTCTCGAGAGATTGAGCTTCATGTTCCTCTAACGGCCCCTAAGGGCACGGTCAAGTCCTCCCGACGCCATTCAGCCCCCCCGTTGCGTCGATGGGGAGCCTCTTTCCAGCGGAAAGTTGTCTGCGAATTCACGCTAGGCTGTTCATGCCAGTGGGGCAAGCCCCTGTTTTTCTCCTCCCTGATCCTCCCGCCTTTCCCTCAAATTCCCACTTTTTTTTTATTTTTGTTACAAGATTTAGTACCGGGCACTTTTGCCCTTTGACAATCTGAGGTCCTTCTTTTTGTTTGATGTTACCTCCTTCCGGGTCCTTTGGCTCTGCTGTGAATGAAGTTCCATTAAGGAGGACGTCACTGTCCTCTACCATTCGCCCCCTCCCCTCTGCTGAATCAGCCCCCCTTGGCTTTTTCTTGTTCCTCCACCTGCTCGGCGGCTCCCACTGTTCTCCCCTTTGCGTCTTTTAAACGGATTACCCAGCCTTACTCATTCTTGGTCGCCGCCAGTGATGAGCACCCCCCGGTGTGAAGTGACTTCTTCTCTCTCCGCTTCTAATTCGTTGGCCCTTTCAACCTCGCTGCTCCCGGTCTTACGTCTCAGCGTCGACCCGTCTGGTTTTGATTGCTTAGTCGCTGAACTTCCAAGGTCTTTTTTCTCCCCCTCTCCCTTCGTCCTTTCCCCTGGCGCTCCGATGGGATTTCTCCAGAAGAGAAAGGCCCCATTTCGTTTTGTACTCAGAGGCTGGCTTTTTTCGCTACCAATCCTTTCCTTTTTCTTACCCCGACGAATGCACCAATTGACTTATAGCCGCTTTCCCGTTCCCGATCCCTTGATCAAAAGGCCAGTTCCCCCCCCCCTTTCCTGATTTCTTCATTTTCCCGCTCCCTTTCTCTAAGCACAAGGACAGCGCCGTTCCCAATTTTTCTTGGCCGGCTTTAGCTTTCGTTCGCCCTTATTCGATGTGAAAAACATGCCCTGCCGCTACCCTTGGCGGGAAGACCCGGTGGGCATTATCGGCAAAGTAAGACGCCCGCGGTTTTCCCCCCTTTTGATGTGGCAACAACTTTTTAGCCGACCCATCGGACGGCCTTCCCCCTTCCCGCTTCCCCCAGCGCGAATTTCTACCCCGCGTTCTAATCCACGTGGACCTCTATATTTCTGGCATACGTGGCTCGCCTTGACTAGAAGGATCGTCACCCAGATAACACCAACCCCTATGCGGGTCCCGCCTAAGGCCTCACTGCGCTTCAGTCTGACCGAAGTCTCCCCTAGGACAATCCCGCCACCTCCTTTCCCCTCGCCGGCACCACTACCTGACCCGACCTTCGAGGATCATCACCAGGACCTTTCGCCCTTGACTGCTCACTCCTTTTTTTCGAGCCTCCGCTCTTTTGATCCGCCCTTTTGGCCCCTCGTCTTTGTTGGCTCGTCCCTTAATACCTTTTCTTTCACCATTCGACGGCCCTACCCTTCCCGGTGGCCCCTCGCCGTTTCTTCTCCTTTCGGCCACGCCTTTACTCCCCCCTTCCCAGGACTGTAGCCTTCCCCCCCCCTCCGAACACCCGCCTATAGCGTTACTTTTCGGCACAGACGTTTCTTTCTCCTTTACTACAGAAACTTTCAGATCACCTATGTCACTTCAGCAGAACCTCATTTAAGGTTGATTTTCCGGGCGTCCTACCCAAGCAGTAATTGGATTTATGTCTTCCCCTTTCGCTTCGCTTTTTTTTCTGATCTTCGCTTCCCGGCGTTTCATCTCGCCATTTTTCACCTTGACGGGATCCGGGAACCCCTTTCCTACAAGCCCTCTTTTCCGGGCCCCGTCCGCCTTTTACTGCAAGATTGCAGTCTTTTTCTTTTTTCCCGTCCCCCACTTTTGCAGCCCCTCCCCGAAAAAAGCCTGGGTCTCTTTAATAACAATGGCTATTAGTTCCTGTTCTTCGTCCTATGATACATTTGAGGGTTGAGCTTCTTCCCGTTTCCTTCTCGGGATGTCCTCTCCCCTGATCTGCCTGCCAGTAAAAGATAGATCTATTGCATCCCTCCTCCCTTTTTTTTTTTTTTTCTCCATGAGATCTTTCTGAGCCACATGTATCCCTTTACGTTTGTTTTCCCGGTCTTCTGCCCAAATCACTCTCTGGAGAGCGATCGTTAATCTCCCCCCCCTTCACGGCGATGAGTTTTTCTCGGTAAAAGTGGAGCAAGAGTTGCGCTTCCTCTCCCTTTTTGTGCGCGGGTAATCTCCTTCTTCAGGGAAATTCTTTTTCTCTTTGGTTTTTCCCCTTTCCGGGCATCGCGGTCCCGTGGCCCTGAGCTTTTATTCTTGATCCCTTGGCTGACCTTTCGGTTTTTAGATCGACCACTCCGTTATGCGCGCTCATGACACGAAGGCTTCTAAGACGAGTGAACCTTTAATACGCGCGTTTTTTCTGTTTTTTTTTTTCGGAACGTTTTTCCTGAAAATTTTCAAGTAGTCTCTATTTCTTTTCCCTTTTTTAGTCCTTTTGCTTCTACGCCCCCCCCCACCCCCCACATCGAAGATAGACCATTTCCCTGAGACGTTCTTAGCTTTATTGTAGTTGCTTCGTGAGACCTTATCTTCATCATCTTTTTTATGGTTAGAGAGGAACCTGTATGCCCCTCCGTCTCCCCCTTTTTTTTCCTCCCGCGTTTTCTGCTCATGTCGACCGCTCCTTTTGACTTTCCGATACCCTCCTCCCTATTCCCTGGTCGCTAGAGTTAATAGTGACGATTCCGCGGCGGAGGGTTGCCTTTTGATAATACGAGAAGTATCTTTCTTTTTTCTTTCTTTTCGCTTGGAGATCCTTTCTACCTGTCTTTTGTCTCGAAGGCGGTTTTCTCCCTTATGATTTTGGTAGTTCCCGCTGTTGGGAATCATTTTTTTCCTCCCCTCCTCGACGCCGCTGCTTTCCACGGCCCTTCACTCCCCCTTTTTTACCTCAACTTTCCAGCGCCGCCTTTTCTTTGACTTTTCGTCTGGTTCCTCTTGTTCCTGAGGAATGTTGGACTTTCGTACGGCCTCGTCCCTTTTTTTCACCATCCCGGGTCCCCGTCCTGCGGACCTTCTCTGAATTTTCAGTGAATCTTGACGTGAGCAGATTTCTGCGCAGCTATTTTTTGCCATCAGATCTCGTCACAGCGACCCGATCCCCTCACTGGTGATAGCGTCTTGCCCGTGTTTTTGAGATTGGACCCTTTTTGATTTTCTCTTCTCCCGGCTCTCTAGGGAACGTTCGAAGGTGAAGATGCTCCCGCCCGAATCCCGTCGAGGCATGTGGTCAGTCTTTTTTTTCCCCTTTTAGCTTTCCAGAAATCACGCCAGCCGCGGTCTTTCCCAACCGATTCCTTTCGAGTAGAAGTAAAATTTTGCATATGATGGCTTTTCTGAATGTCAGCAGACTTGTCCCCTCTAGCTTCTCCCTCCCTTCCAAACCACACTCGGTCGCGGGAGCGGGTTTTTCCCACTGCCTCAGTCGGAGTCTGGCGGTTTTTTATAGTTTCCCCTCATCCTTCTTTTTCCTAGCGCGCCCCCCCTCGAAACAAGCGAGCATCATTGGGCGACCCCTTTTTTCTCCATTTTTCTTTCGTAAGGCGAGCCTTGCGCCTCTTTTTCCGTGTCGGCCTGTTGCTTTGGAGTTTCCTCCCAGAAGTTCCTTTCCTGTCTTGTTCTCGACGTTTCTTGGCGAAGTTGGAATGCTTCTACGTCGGCAGTAATTCCCCAGCCCCAATTCCATCCCTCATGCCATCGATCACCGGCTGTGACCTCAACTCGCGGTCTTTTTTCATTTTTCCCCATGTCACTGCATCTCCATCCGCCCTCAACTATCGGTTTAAAAAATATTCATGTCCCCCCCAAGTCTTTTCGTAAACGTCTTTTTTGGGACTCAGTCTTGCTCTCTCTAAACCAATAGCCCCCAGAAATGCTTCCCCCTCTCTTTCCGCACCCCCGTGATTTAGTAGACGATTGAGGCTTGTGGCTGAGTCCCTCTCGTATGCCGTCTCCCTTTCCCGCTGTCGTAGATTCCCTTTCATCTGCCGCTGAAAATCCATCTTCTTTTTCTCCTTTTTTGGTTGTTAGTGCGCGAGACCTTTCTCACTCTAGGGCATTTAATAGCCGATCAAGGTCTTCCCCCCCCTGATTTCGCGTCCCCACGAAGGAATCGATCGGAATAGCCCCCGCCATTTCGCATCTTTTCTACTTCCAGGCTTTTTTCATCTCCTGGTTTTTTTTTCCTTGCGTGCTTTTTGACATCCATTCAAGACCCTCTTACCGCAAAACTCCTTTTGAACTCTCTTTTATTTGTTGATTTTATTTTTCAATTGATCGCCCTCCTTTTGAATTGAGTCAAATCTTCCTGCGTGCGCAGACTTGTTGACGAGTGTACTTTATGCCTGTTTCGATGGATTTTGGTTCAATGTTCCACTTTTCCCCCCCTTCGATTCAAGACACACACGATTGAACCCTTCTTTCTGTCTACGCCACCGACCTCCATCGGCGCACGACCAAGAGTCTGCATGCAGTAGAAACGCTTCCAATGATAATAAAGGTTTTTTCCGGCCCCCCAGGCTGCGCTAGGTTGTCTTTTTCCGACTCCTGTTAGACGCTATTTCCCCCCTTTCACAGTATTTTTTTGCCTTCTAATCCTTATAGCCTATTTTTTTCCCTCTCAATTTGATGGACCGATGTTTTTCGATTTCCGGGGCATCTAGGTTCCTCCGACACCCTCCCAGGTTCGCAACTCTCCCCCCTCCCATCCCATGGTTCTCCATGCTTCTACTCCCTTCTAACGGAACCGTTGAGGTGGTAAAGACCCTTTTGGGGTGTTTTTCAGTCATGCCTCACAGAACGATCACACGCTATCGACCCCCTGACGCTGGCATCCTTTTCTGAACCGCGAACGCTTAGAGCATTCCCATGTCCTAGAGAACTAAAGTATTACCTCTACGTTTTCATCAACTTCAACCCCTGCTGTCTACCCCCTTGGAATTAACTGTCTAGGCTTGCCTACTATACCGATGACCCCCACTTTTCTTCTGCTATACGTTGCGAAGGCCTTGACTTCCTCCTCAACCAGCTCCCCTGGTAGAAGAAGATATTTTGTGGCCCAACTGGCCACAATCTAGTCGGGCCACCCATCATGAACCGAGTCCCCTCCTGTCCGTACTTCTTCCATTCATCCACTTGCTGAAACTCCGAGGGGACTTGAATTCGAAATTAGATTCTCGCCATTTCGCACCCTCCAAAATTTTGCTACATCGGGATTCAGACGCGACAGCTTCCCTCGCACAAGCCGAGACCTCAAGGGATAAGAAGACACTTCCGAATCCCTCACTACCCGAACCTGTTCCCCTCGCTACTGACCTTTCGTGACTTCCTGGCACCTCTTCAGACGCGAACCCTAGGGGGGCACCATTGTCCACTCCTTTCTCCCTGTCGGGCTGACGCCTCCGCTTTTTCATCTCCATTTCCTGACTTTCTTCGCTCCAATGCTGGTTTTCTCCTCCGCCACGCCGTTGAATGGTTTTCAGCCGTCCCCCTACCCCCCCCCCTTTTCCCCGAAGATTTCTCGGTCTTTCATCTCAGCTCTTTCCTCCTTCCCACATTTCCCACCCAATAGAGCTCCCCTCCCTTCAACTGAAAGGTTCAGGTAAGAGCTCCCAGCGTCCCCCCCCCATCCGATCCCCCCCTCTCGACGAGAACGCGGGAGGCAGTACTGACCCGTTCACTTCGGTTATGTCCTCGGCCCTTTTCTTTATTCTCTTCGCGTGATGAGTCTTTCGCCACCATGGGCCACCTCCCGCATCTAAGGATAACCGGTGTCCCACTTTTTTTCCCCTCCCCTTCTTCCGGACTCGCCAGAATATTGCTGACAACTTCCTAACCCCCCTTTCTGACCTCCCGACAGCAATTGGCTCCGCACAACCCTTGCGCCCGCGAGGATATATGATGCGCGCTTCCGATTCTTCCTGTCTGTATGTTTATCATTTGAGCCCGCCTCAAAGGTTCTCCCCCCCCCCGCC
>Ga0179591_1377906_pt1 | contig 12444 bp, 12 predicted proteins | sample CZOMad2_1_08_16f_FD_182891 | JGI IMG/M metagenome (GOLD analysis project Ga0179591, IMG submission 182891) | Vadose zone soil fungal communities from Angelo Coast Range Reserve, California, USA - CZOMad2_1_08_16fungal (PacBio error correction) | ecosystem: Environmental > Terrestrial > Soil >... | reverse complement strand
CCTTTCCCGTTTCCCTCTTCTTTCTTTTGTTGTAAAGAGGAGAGTGCTAATCGCCGCTTGCTGGTCAGCCGTGGTAGCCCCCATTAGATAAGTGCCGTTGCCAGTCCAGGACTTTTCAAGTGAGCCATTCTATCACTTGTCTGAAACCGGGTCGGGTACTTCCTTAATCCCCATTGCGTTCAACTTTCCCTTCGAAAGAGATTGTTTTCCGTTGTGTTTTGAGTTCCTTATTCCATCCCTCGCGCTCGGTATTGGGTGAGTTTTTTTTCCTCTTCTTCTCTCTGTTTTGCCACTTCTTTGTCTTTTTTCCCTTTTACATGTCCGCAATTTCCCCCCCGCATGGGTAGCTCAAATTCTTTGCCAGGATATCCGTCTTTGCGCCCCTTCATTTTCCCTCACCCCACCAATCGCCATCAGATCTTGTTGATAGCATTGTCTACTCAAATGATTCCCAGTAGAAGTAGTAGTAGTCCTTCTTTTATTCCCCTCGAGTTTTCCCTGATGGCCCCTCCCACAAGACGAGGAACCTTATGGTTACGCTGAAATTTGGTTTGGGAAGCTTGGCGTCACTTCGTCTTTCTTTGTTTCCCTCCGACGTCTCCATTGAGCCCTCGGGTCTTCCCCTAGTGTGCTGGTCTCCCCCCGCATCTTAAACAGGCAGACGTGACCCGCTTCGATTGCCTTCTCTTTCTTTAATCCTCTACGTTAGGCTTCTGCTCCATTCATTTTTTTCCCCTAGTGGAACAGGTTCCTCTCCCTTCATACCCCTGCCTACCATTTCGTCTAGTGCCTATTTCACTGCTTCCTGTCTCCCGGAGAGGTAATTTTCACGGCGGCTTCTTGGTCGTTTTTGGACGCCGCAAACCCAGTCCATTTCGCGTTTTTTCTTTGCCTGAACAACCCCTCTCTCCTGCCCTCAGCCCGAACTTCTCTTCGACACCCATTTTCTGCTTGGTGTGACTTGCCAATCGATATTCAGATGAACCGGCCCCTCCTTTTTCATTGGACTTGGAAGTCGCGTCATTTTGCGTCGGACCGTTGCCTCCCCCCCCTTTCATTCTTTTCTCCACGCCCCGTAGCGACCTTTCTTCTTTTTCCAACTTTAATGCCATGAGTCTAACCCGGGATTTCTCCGACATCATGGTTTGAGGGATCTTTTTGCACCATGAAATCGTGTTCTCGCTGTGATGATTTGTTTTCAGGGCCCCCCGGTCCTTCACCATTTCATTTGATTCTTTGATCCGCTTCGTCAGTACCAGTTCGTGGCCGGGACCTCAGCACGAGGCTTCGCGGCTCCTTTTTCGTCCCTCACCTTTTTTCTTTTCACGTCCTTTTTTCGTCTCTTGTATTGTACTTTTGTTTTTGTTCGGAGCAGCAGATCCCTTGAACTGCTGGCACTTTTATTGATTTTTCCCTTCTCTCTTTTTGTGTCCGCTATCGACTCTTCCTGCTCTCATTCACTTTTGCATCACTGAAAAGAAGGATGTCCTGGCGCCTCTTCGACTATTCTCCCTTCGCCCCGAAGACGGCTCCAAGGCATTGCATGACCTTTTCCTTCCCAACACATCCCAGGTTGAGAGATTACTTACTATTTCATTTTTCCCCCCCAGCGTGCAGGGTTCCCCCCCCCTAAGTCGCCGGCCTTCTCGTCAGATCATGGCTTTCCTTTGGAGTGGAACGATTCCCATGCCTCTCTGCGAAAAATGGGCGGTCCCGGTCGTTGTGTATGAATTCTCCCCTTCCACTCCCCATCACCTGGAGGCGAAGCCTGTTTTCCTTCATATCTCGGGACTTACACACACATCCTATTTTTAAGCTTCCCTTGAGAGGTTTCTCCGGACTTTACCCGGTTGCTAGAACTCTATGCCTGGTTCGGCAGTAGCTCTTGTCCCTCTAGATGATGAGATGCCCCTCCCCCCCGTCCCCTTCTAAGCCTTCTTGCCGCCCTACTCATTGGTGGAGATGCCTTGGTTTTTTATGGCGAGTAGAGTCTTTCTCCCTTTGGTTCTCCTTTAAGTTTCTCCGATTTCCTTCTACTACACGTCGCCCTTCCCCCTCTGGGACCTCCCCCCTCGCCTGGCCCCTTCGCGTCGCTGGTCCTTTGGTTCCCAGCCTTCCCTGTCCCCCCGTTCCTGTAAGCGCAGTTCTCTTAGTCGTCGACCCCCCTTCATTGACGGCTCCAGACGACGAAGTCCCTCTTTAATCTTCCCCGCCTCGGCCCAAAAAAAGGGGGCGGTTGGACATTACCGTGTTCCCCGAGTGCCCCGTCAGGAACGGCAGATTCGAGGGTTCCTGCGTTTCCATCCACTCCGATGACTTTATTTCGGAGACCGGTTCATCAGCATAAACTATGAGTCGCCATTGGTGAGTGATGGCCATTCCTTCTTCCAACTTCCATCTATCGCCCTTTTATTTCGAAAGGATCTCAGACATCTTCTTTGAATTCGTTTGCGTCCCTGTCTCAAACTTCCAACTCCCCGCTCTCAAAGCCTCGTCAGCAGAGAGCCGTTCTTTTTTCCTTAAAGACTCCATCAACCCCCCCTAGAGGCTCTCTTTTTTTCACCCCCCGACATAGACCGTCCCCTCAATGGATGCAGGTTACCATTGCCCCAGACCGTTTTCATTAACGTCCTTCCCTTTTCCACAGACACTTCTCTACGTCCCCCAGTTATAACTACTCCCCCCATTGATTTTTTTGCGCGCTCTGCTATGGGGACTTTTACCACGGCTCGCCGCACCCCCTTTCGATCAACGCTTCGTTGTCCCCCCCCAACTCTTTCCCTCTACACTCCTCTCTACGGTTCAAGGAAAGATAACTTTCGGCTTTTACGGACTGGAGTATTCCAAGCCGCTTTCCTCCTCCCCTGAGTCGTCCTGCTATACCAAGGACGTGACTTATCTCTTGAGTCCCTTTTTCAAGTGGAGGCTGCCTGCTACAGTAGGATTACTTTTAATGCGTCCCCCCTTTCCCATCTTTCTAGGTTTTTTCCAAAATCCGCCGCTGTACCCGACACTCCCCTTTTTTTGCGTGTTCAATATTGCCGCTTTGCCAACGGCCTGAAAGAAACTTTTTTCTTCTCTCCTGGTTATCCCTCGCCCCCCTCGAGACCAGGGAACCCGTTTTCTTCTTTCTTTTTTCGGGCGATTTTGTTTTCCCTCGACGCCTGTCCCGCCGTCCCTCGTTCTCCTCCCTATCCCCCCCTCCTCCTCCGTTTTTGTTTTTTCTGATAGAGGAGAAAAAGCGGGTCACGCGGCTTAGAGCGCTTTCGGCAAGGTTTGGGGTCGGCCTCTCCCCTGATTTTGAAATTCCCCGGGGAACGGTCGCTTTTTCGGCATGTTCCTTGCTCTTTTTACGTGCTTTTCGCCTGTTTTCCCTCGGCAATCGTTCCACGCCAGATTCTTTCGTGTCCCGTCGGGCTTTGCTTCCGAAACTCGCCTCTTGTTGCAGGTTCCAGGCATGACTACGGATCATGACCCCCCCCCCCCCCTCCGTTTTCTCAAGTTAGACTCTCGCCTTATTGCTTTTCTCTTTCCTCTTCCCCCTACTTTCATTTTTTGAAGAATTATGCCCCGCCTCTTTTTCTTGCGACGTTTTCCTCTTATCCTGGATTTGTTTTTGGTTCTTTGTTGGCATCGCTTTCCTGAAGAATATGGTCCTCTTTCCTTGGATCTCTTTTTTTCACTCCCGACATATAGTCCTCAGTCAGTCCGTTGCAATGTTAGGGGGTCCGTTGTCGTACTTTGAAACTCCCGTAAGGGCAGCTATGGGTTATCCCCCCTTTCGTTTCAATTCAGACCCTTATTCCATGTTCTGCCGTTTTTTTCGTGGTCGTTTGAAGCTCGATCCCCTGATGGTGCTTTGCTGTTTCTCCCCGACCTTCCCTGATCTCTTTCTGTCCCCCGCTTTGCTATCGTTCTGTATTTTATTTTCTTCTGACCCCTGTCTCCAGTAATGACAAGAATATTGGCGTAGCTGGCGAACCCAATTTCAATGGCAACGAGCGATTTCCACCTACCCCGCTCCAATCAGATGTGTAGCGATTCACGTTCTCCAGTCCTTTGTCCTTCCAGTAGAACTCTTTCCTTAAGGGGTCCACTTGTCGTCCTAGACGCTTCCATGTGTTCCCCCCCAACCTCGAGTCCGGTTAGGGGAGCCGTTCGTGTGTATTCTGTTGTTGGTCAGACTTTCCTTCCCCGTGGGGACTCGTCGTTTATTTCCCTGCCGTTTTTAACTTCACCTCTTTCGTACTTCTGCGATTCCCTATTTTCACCGTCCCGAGTGACTCGCTTCGTCTAGGTTCGCGTCCCGAGGTTTTTATCATCTCCCCTTTGAGACGGAGTTCTTTTCTTTCCCCTCTCGTCGACCAATGATATGTCACATTTGAGGACCGATCTCTCCATCCAACCAACTTGGCATATTTCCAATTGAGTCCTGGGCCTCATTCACCGATTATCTAGTTCCCCCCCCCTAGGTTTATGAAATAAGGATCCCCCGTGCCCAGCCCGCCCCTCGCGAACAACCTTTTTTTTCCGAGGGGATTTCCTGAACAATTTTTCTTGGGCTAAGATCCTCGGCCTGCGGCCTTTACAACCCCCTGTATGCTTGGTTCCTTTCCTTTTATTCCTTTATTCCCCTGAGTCCCCGTTCCTTCAATTTACTGGCGAAATGCAAGTTTCCCTGTGCGGGCTACTACCCTGTTGGCTCCTCTTATTGGTCTTTAGTCCCCCTCCCACTCAGTAGTTGTTCCCACGAGACTGTTTCCTTCCGTCTTAGTTTTTGACTTTACTTTCGAAAGGGGCGGGGATCCCATTGACGTATTTATATTCCTTTCTTATGGGTTTTACCCCTTTCCTTCCTTTTTCCCCCTTTTTTTGTATCGTCAGATCCTCATAGCGCGGCGCCTTTTCCTTCGGGGATGGGCGAAGTGAACCCCTCTCTGCTATTTCTTAGTTGGATAATGATCTTTGCTGTCACCTTCCCCCATGCGTTCTTGCACTTCCTGTAATAGAGGATTGCATCTCTCTTTTTTTTTTTTTTTGTCTAGAGATGCCACTGATCCCCCTGCTTCGAAAGACCCTTCATCGGAAAGGCCAGATCGTTCTTTCCTATTAGAAGCTGATAGATATCGTTTCTTCAAGGCTCACTGCCCCTAGCCCTTGCTCCGCGGCGTCCCAGCGATCAGACCGGACTATTGCTCCAAGAAAATCTTTACGCAGGTTTTGGGTGGGGTTTTGGTGTGCGGGACAGTGTTTCCCCACCACATCCCTCCTCCATAACTCTGATTTAATCTTTGAGATCAACTCCCCACTTTTCTGGGCATTCGTGAGGGAGCACAACACCCTTTCAATAAAGGTCGCGGCAGTCGTGCCCATATAATTTCCTGATGCCTGTAGTGTCAAGAGCCAGGCCGCTTTTCCACAACCTGGTTCCCGGTCGATCCAGAGGACTGGCCTTGCTGCAGTGAAATCCCTCTCCCTTTTTTTTTCCTGACCTGGTCATTGCAGGGACTCTAAGTGGACCCTTCCACCCCAGCTAAATATGTGCCTTCGCGCCTTCCAGCTAGTCCGGGGTTGTCAAACGCTGCCTTTCTTTTCGTGACCTCAATTTGATCCCCCCATGATGGAGAGATCCCCGCTTGGGCACCCCTCTCTACGGGATTTCCGTTGCCCCCCTCGAAGAACTTTGGTGACTTTTCCCGTTGGGATTGTTTTTTTCTCTCGGTATACCAACATTTTCCACCTATTTGGGTCTGATCCTGTGATTGAAAAGACCTCCCCCATTTCTTTCAAATTAGATTCTTATACCATGACTTTTTTGTCGCGGTAGGTGACTGTTTGAGACCATCCCCCCCCTTTCCCGTCGGGGCCGGTATACGAGTGTTACTTCTTGCGATTCTAATTCGACCTAGGTCCCACCCTTAATAGCGCCATACCTCACTTTTTCCCACCCCCAGCCTCTTTCGGAACATCCCGTTAAATCTCCTTTGGGATTGCCGTACATCCCTTCGTATTTAGATGCCCTAAGTTTTCTAGTTCCTCCACTTCCTCTTACAAGGAGAATCATTTCCGTGGAAAAGGGCTCTCTTTTATAACCCTCTCTGGCGCCCCATTTTTCGAGATTGCCGCGTTTTTTGCCCAACCTCCTATATCTCCCTGCAAGCCCCGCCAGAAATATCGTTCAATTCACGACGTCTCCAGTGCACCCTTGCTCCCATCGCATCCACCCTCTTTTTTTGTCGCAGACTCTAAGGAGGAAGAAGTTCGCCATTTTTCCCCCCCACTCCCCGGTAGCGCTGGAAACTTCCCCCCTCCCTCCCACTCGCCGGAAACACTGAATCGGTCTGTCCTTCCCTTTTACCCCGACGATTCCCGGTCTTTCCCCTGTTCCAAGCACTTTTCTCTACCGGTTTTTATTCCTACTAATGGAAAGGAACATTTCCTTGGCTACGAGGAGGCCTGCACGGCTCAGCCCCCCTCCTGCGATTCTTCCGCGGGACCAACCAATAATGCTGGCACTGAATCTTTTTCCCTCGGTTTTTCCCCATCACTCGCACTGTCCATATCGCCCTTTGACTATCTCTCGTTCCGATCCCTACCCCACTTGCTTCCGACCTCTTGCAGCTTCACTGTCTTTCGTTTTTAAGGATCCGTTCGTTCTTTCTTTCTGTTCCCTTCCAATATTTTTTTTTCGTTTTTGTCTGAAAAGAACCCGCGGCAGACACTCCCGAAGTGGTTCCTTTTTGAGAACGGCCTCCCGAACTTGTCCTCGCATTGGGTTATTTCATAATTCAAGAAATAGGCAGCGCCCCTGCCATCCTTTGTGCTATTTCTGGGTAATAGACGGGGAGCCTTTTTCTTTGACTCCTCCTTAGCTATGTGCTAATGCTCTCTTTCCTCCCGACCCTGCATTCTTGCTTTCAACGTTTTTTTTTTAGGGGTCCGCGTTTTGAGCGCCGTTTTCCGTTGTCCCCCTCTTCTTCGGTCGTAGCCACACCCGCCCGCCCTCGCGATTAGGCACCCATCCCTCCTCCAACCTTCTGATGGCAGTTGATGGCGTTAAGCTGACCCCTTTTTATTTTTTTTGAAAGTGCTGTCGAACGCTTAAATGCTTCAACCCCCTATTTAGTGTAGGGCCTTCTTTCTTGTTCCCCGAAAAAAACCCTGCTCCAGTTCGTTTAAGCTGAGAATCAATCTAGGCTCCAAGCCCCTTTGATGTTGTAGCTATGAAAGCTTCTTTTTTTCTTGTGGGGTGGGGTTTCGTGGACATTAAGCCGGTTGTCCTGCTCCTATCCGAGTACCTTTTGTGTTTTTTGCAACGCCGGTTCATATTTTTCCAGCATTTTTCTTGGTCCCTCCTCTCGTTTTCCTACTCCCTGTTTCCCGCTTTTCCGTTCAGTAGAAAGAATCTTTCAGTCAGCGAGGCTTTTTCCAGTGTCTCGTCGGTCCACTTCTGAGACGTGCCTTTTGACACCAGGTCAGTAAGGGATCCTTGTTACAGCCCCAAGTTTTCTTCCCCTTTGCCCACTGAAAGAGATTCATGTGTCGTTTCGTGTAAGAGGCCCAGCGCTGCCGAGAAGGATGATTTGCGTGTCCTCAGTTCCCTCACTCACTGATCTGAGCTTTTTCGAGTTCTTTAGTTCTTTGTAATTCCGACAACGACCGAAATTGCGTTAGTGAGAAACCGTTCCTTCTATCTTGTTTCCGTCTGCTTTATCACTCCCAAACACTTCGACATCATCTTGTGTTCTTTATGCTTTTTCTAGAAATTTCTCCCCTCTCCCGTTTTCGTACCGTGCATGATACAGGCTTCACATCCGTACTCCCTAGTTAAATGTATTCAACCCGGTCGAGGTCGGGCTTTTAACGAGCTTTTCCTGTATGCGGGTTTGTGGGATTGGAGTACTTGACTGTTCGGTTTTCTCCTTTTCCTGCACTTACATCTCCTATGACCTTAAAGCGTTCCAGTGACTTTCCCCCGGGTCCCTGACATTGGATGAGGTATAAAACAGCGGCCCCCTCACGCCTCCCCTTTCGTCTCTTTTCGGTCTAGGCCCTTGAATCTACGTTGAGATACTTTTTCTTGCTTTAGATCGCCTGCTTCCCTGACCAAACCCAAAAAAACACCGGTTATCCCCGATCTCCTCCCATCCCAACTGCATATCACCCCAAATTTCGTCGTGGGCCTCCCGGAGGTCCCTGCGCGTGTCCCCCTCTCTGGTCCCCATGCCAATTCTGTTGCGCCGGTACCCCCTGCATCTCGTGTTGCAGAGAACCACCCTTGTCTTTTTTTCGTCAGCTGGTCCCTCTACCCACTAGGTAAGGATTTGTTAATTGTCCCCTTCTCTCCAGGAACAGGTTCTTTCCAGCCTCCCCGGTGATATTCGGGTCCTTCAGAGACAGTTTTCATCGGCGCGACAGGTTATCCATTGTTCAGGGCTGTCATCGTTTGCCACCTACAAACGGCCCTCGCCCCTTTTCTATTGTTTCAAAGATCTGCCTTTTCGAGGCTTTCTTTTGACGGAATGTTGCCCCCTACTTTGGGTGAGGTGATATAAAGCACCCTCAGTCCCCCTCGAGCAGTGGAGTGTTTTTTTTCCGGTCCCTTACATCCCTCCCTTTTCATTTCTCCGTGGGATGGACAGATGGCCTTATTCCCGTGATTTTGCGTTTTGCCCTTGACAGCCACGATCGGTTCTCACGATCGGACATCCCCTGATTTTCCTCCCACGGCCGTTTCCAGTTCTTAATCTCTGTGATTTGATCCTTTTTCCTCCTCCCCCCCATTGTGAGAGATGAAACCCTTTTCCTCCTGGCCTCAAGGCTTGATGTCAAGGCAAGATCGGTGGTGACTCGTATTTCGTGGCTTCGGAGACAAAACCAATAAGTTCCAGGCCCCGCCCCGATTCGCCTGCTCCAAGAGATACCCCCTCCCCTCACTCGAAAGTTTTACGGACTTCCGTTGGACCGGCCCCCACCTCCAGCACTGCGCTCCCTTAAGATTTCATGGTTCCGAGATCCCCTCACCAGGATGGGGAGTCCGTCAGGTGAGCCCCCCCCTATCCCCCCCTTTCTAGTTGCCCAGATCATGGCGATTTTTTTCCGATTCCAAAGTCCCGCTTTTTACCCCAATGGGCTACCCCTTTCTAAGATGACGGTCATTCGTCCCTTCCAACTCCCTTTCGTCGCATTGTTTCCCGAAGAGCGAAGTGGACACCAAGCCTATATGTGGGAGAAGTCCGCTTCGCGGTCTTTCTCACACGTACGATCGGTGGTTTACGGTCCCTCCCCTTTTTTGTCCTTGTTTGAACCCCAGCCGTGACTCTGTCTGATGGCCTTTTACACCCAGAGAAGCAGTTCATGCTCCCCGCGGACTGAATTGTGATAGCAGTTGGTCTCTCTGAGTCACCTTACCCGTTCAAGGTCGGCCCAGTTCGCCGATGAAATGAATCTCCAAAAGATATTTTCACGTATCTTATACCTCGGGACCGCCCCCTTTGACGATATTCTCTTTTTTTGCCCCCCGATTCTGGAATGTTAAGGACACGGGGCAAGTCCTGTAGACTCGGTGGAAGGTGCTCTGATTTTCCCCTTTTGGCCTGCCCTCCAAAGCAAGAAGTCCACATCCTCCCAATCTGCCCCACCCCCGCAGGAAGAGGTCGACAACTCTTCCCCCCCCCTTTGGTTCTTGCAGTCAGGACACCTGGTTAGATGTTTAATACTTCTCTCATCCCACGTACGGCTCAAGTATAATGTATGTCGCATGTCGGGCCTCGATACCTCCACTCTTCTCCCCAATTGGGATATGTACTGCGCTGGGTCCCCCCACGCAGAATACCCCTTTGCTTTTCCCTCTCTCCATGAATGTTCCTTAGTGCGGCCCGTCGTCCCTTCAACGACATTGCCAGTCCGCTTTCTCCGATACATTCTAGATTGAATTGTAACTCACCAATATCTCGGCCTATGGCTCCGGCACCTCCGACACCCCCCAATCCTCAGAAAAAATAGCGTGTCTTAGTTGTTTTGAACTCAATTGGCTTTCACCCCTGGAAGTTCCGTGTTTTCCAAGACGTTAGGCGCTTTTACTTTCCACTTTCCATGAGGATAGGCTGACCCCCTCGCCTTCGGAGGATTCGCCTAAACGGCTTCTACCAAACGAGATGTCACATAACCCCTTCTGGACCCATGAATTCCAGCTCTATGTTCCCCTTAACCCCCCTAAAAGTACTGGTCTTTTTCTCATCCCTGTCCTATTTCGTGTAGACACAAGACGATGCACGCCTTGCATACTCTTGGTTAACCCCGCTGTTGGAGGATGGAATGTTTTTCCCTCTATACCTTCTTAGATTACAGTTTCCTCGCTTTTGTCACAATCAACTCCGCGAAGTTTCTTCCCCGGCCCGAAGGTCGGTTTAAGCCTCCTGCGGCAAGTGAACCTCATTCTGTTATCATACCTGATCCCTCCCCTTCAAAGTGAACTTTCTGGTTGGTTGCGTTTTGTTTAATTTCCTAGAGGGAGAGCGGTGTTTTGTTATAATCCTCCGACCCTGAGCTCTTGTAGCTTTTTTTTTGCGCATTTTCTCTATTTGTTGATTTAGTTTCTTTTTTCCCCGCGGGGTTAACAGCATATAGAGGAAGTTAGCATATTTGAGTCGCCCAAATTCCCAGGAGATAAAGCACGGACAGAATTGGTCCTATTCCCCCCTGAGTAGTAACCCCCCCCCCCCCCCCCCCAAAAAAAAAAAACCCCTCCCCCTCCTCCCCTTCCCCCCCCGTTTTGTTTGGTTTAGAAAGTGCTTGTGCGGTTTTTGCCGCTTCCCATCTCTTCCTGACCCGCTTGTACAGTTTTTGATCTGGTCGAAGACAGCTTTGCTCCCCAGCCTTCATCATAAATACTACTCTCATACGCCTCCCACTGGTTGAACTCCGATATGCCAGTGTAAGTATAGTAGCGCCCATCTCTCGGGTTTCCTGTATCAAATTACGAGTGACTGTGATCGTCTGCATTAAGAAGATCCTGAATTCCTTCCAGTCCTGTTGGTTTGTTACCCTCGCGCGTTGTTTAAGCCTCTTTCTCTGATGGCGAGCGGGTCAGTAGCCCGCCTAGGTAGTCCCTTCTTTCATTCCTTCTTCGTATTTTTTTTGTATACTTTTGTCCGTAGAGAACTAAACAGTTCCTTTCACTTCAGTTGTGTTAAGCCCATTGCGTTCAAACGCATCTCCAGACGACCCAGGTTCCCCCCCCCTTAGAGTTGGTAGTGGAGTGTACGGCTTCCGCTTTCCTCCCCGCTTTGAGTTTCTTGTCCTTACGTGCTCCCCTCTTTTTTTTCCCACCTTTGAGATCCCTCTTTTCTCCGGTATGCCGTCCCTCATTACGAAATATTCTGTTTGAACAAAGGGCAGGACTCGTTCTGGCAAAGAGCAGGGTAAAGCACTTCCCCCCCTTTCCCCAAGCTGTTACTCGAATAGAAGGTGCGAACACCCAACAACCAACCTGCTCGAGTTATTGAATGATAAACCTTAGTCCCCCCCCTCGCGAAGCGATCCCCCCTGGAAGGTCCAATCCCACAACCTTGAGTGTCCCCACCCGGATCGAGAAGCTTCCCTTTGGAAGATTCTTTGTAATTCGTATAGTTTTTTCGCTCTGCACTTCATTTTACTATAAGAGACCTTCACGTTTCACATTTCATTTTCCCCTTTCATAACAGCTGGTATCCCCCACTTGAATCCCCCCCCTTCCCACCCCTCCTCCTCGCATGTTCGTTTTGAGGTAGTCAGCATTCTCCATAGTTTTCTTCTTTTTTCCCCCTTCTCGGCTAACTGACTAACAACTCGGTGGCAAACCTGTGACCGACTCCCCCCTGAATATCACACAGTGTTCGGGTTTTTTCGTTGGCCGATTAGTGAGTTTCCCAAGGCCTTTTCCTCCCCATGATTCCCCAGTACTTTTTTTCCCCCGCCGAATCCGCCCCAACCATGCATCTCGTCTTGCCAAGTACCCCTCCCTCCTTTTTTCTCTGCGTGGCGATGCGGCCTTTTCTCACACCCTTTTGTTTCTTTCCACTTTCGATCTCCGAAAAAAGGGCTTCCCCGAAACCTTGATCTGGAAGTTGTCTTCGCCACAATGAAGCTTGGCCGCCTCCCTTTAAGACCATTTTTATGACGTGACACCCGCCCCCAAAGAGAAATCTCTCGTTTTCACTAGCTAGACCGGGATTCTGCGTTCAGTGAAGACCATGGTGGGGATCTCCCTTCCCGACCCTCGCCCTCTGTATGTGGTTTCCCCCGGTACCGGGCCTTCCGTAGCCTCTCTCTTTTCCTGCTGGCTGTAGATCAGTACTCTCTTGCGCCCCTTTCTGTTTGGGTTTCAAAGCTCTATAAATTTTCCCTTCTCTTACCCCCTAACGAAATTCCAATGCCGTTCTTGCCCTCAGCCCCCTTTACGTC
>Ga0179591_1335953_pt1 | contig 12444 bp, 17 predicted proteins | sample CZOMad2_1_08_16f_FD_182891 | JGI IMG/M metagenome (GOLD analysis project Ga0179591, IMG submission 182891) | Vadose zone soil fungal communities from Angelo Coast Range Reserve, California, USA - CZOMad2_1_08_16fungal (PacBio error correction) | ecosystem: Environmental > Terrestrial > Soil >... | reverse complement strand
TGCCGTTCCCCCCCCTTTCCTTTGGCTAAAAAATTTTCGCTGTGAAGAGAATCCAACTGAATAGAATAAACGCACTTCTCCTTTTGAATTCCCCCCTTCTCAGGCCCCGATGGGTAAGGCCTTTTAGGTTCCTCTTCTCACTCTTCTTAGAAGGGGCACCTCCTTTTTCTTTTTGTATCGATGTCTCCTTCTAGAGATGGGTTTCCTTTAGGGTCGTTTTTCTTCCCCGATAACCTTTATTTCCTTCATGGACTAAGAGATTCTCCCCCCCCCCCAGACCTGAAACCCCCTCCTCCGGGATAAAAGGAGATCTTTTCCCCCCCCTCTTTTGATTTTTTTTTTTTGTTTTTTTTGCCGGTGATCGCCGGATTCTCCGTGGACGGCCGTACTTTCCTAGTCAGGCAAGGCTCTTTGGTTCCTTTTCTTCATTAAATGGCGGAACACATCTTCCTCTGGGTAATTCCCTTTTTTAGGTCCCTCCCCAAGTTCCTTTTCCTAAATTGTTCCATACCGATTTTTCCCCCTATATTCCTTTTTTTAGATTCGCCCAAAAATCACTGATGACTTCCCTCCTCTTCCCTTCACGCCCTTTTCCCCTCTGTACGACCTTTTTTTCGGCGAACATAGAATTTTCCTCCCCTTTCCCTGACGGCCACGATCTTCTCTTCCAGCTCCTCTTCTTTCCTACATGTCGATGCGCTGGCCTTACCCCCCCTTTTTTCACTCTTCGCGATATCTCCCTTTTTCGGGCGAAGACGTTTTCCCCCTTTTTTTTCCCCCCTTCGTTCCCCCCCCCCTTTGCCCTCTTTATGAGTTGCGCTACGCCTCCCCTCCCCCTTTTTCTCTTCCCGTTTACCTCCATTTTCCCGAATTCTCTTTCCCCCTAACGAAGAAACCTTTTCATTCCCCCCCCCTTTTTTTTTTACCCGAACGTGGGCGCGGAAATTTCCCTCTTTTCCCTTGTAAGGGGACCCCCCCTTCAATTTCTCAGCGTCCTTCCCCATTTCTGGGTGCAATCCGCCCCGTTTTCTTTTTTTTCCTCTAACCCCCCAGCGGACCTTTTTTTTTTTGTGAGCAACTTCCCCCCGACTTTTCCTTCCGGCCTTTGATGAAAATTTCCCCCTTCTCAGTCCCTTCCCATATTTCCCCTTTGTTCACCTGCCTCCTTTTCTTTCTTTTTTGGCTTTCCGGTTCTCCCGCTTCGTGATACATCTTCCAAGTTTTCGGGTTGTCTCCATTTATGTATTTCGGAGTCTCCACCCACCTCAATGGTTTTTCTTAACTGACCCCCCAGAGACGGATGGATTCTTTTTCTCCGATCCCCCCACCAACGGCATTAGTCCCCAGAGAAATGTGAGAGAGTGGTTGGAGATCGTCGCCATTGTTCCCCCTTTTCGAATGCCCCCTCCCCGGTTCTGAAAATTGCTTCGGATTTACTCACTTTTCGTTGTCGTTTTCCCCGCTGGGGGGGGAGTTTTTTCTTAAAATTTTCCCTCCCTTGGCTTTTCTGACGACCCCAAAAACGGCCTTTTTGCAGGCCCCCTAAATTTACCCCCCCCCCCTTTTTCCCTGCCTTCACAATGACGCTTTTTTTTTAACCCTTTTCCCCTCCAAAATTGGGGCAATGATGTTTTTTTTTCATCTCTCTCTTTTAATCTTTTTTGTTGAGCAGATTCTTTCTGGGCCACAAATTAAGGCCCTTTTTTTCTTTTTGATTTTCTTGCGGGGGTTGGAATGCCTTCTCCCCCTCGGCTGTCGGCTGAAAGGGACGTTCTTTCCCTCCGAAGGCCCCCCCCCTTTTTCCCTTACTTTTCCTCCACCCCATATGTTGGCCGAAAACGTCCCTTTTCCGTACAACGCTTAGGGGTTCTTTCCCCGAAGCGGTAGATGTTCCCCTTGTTTCTTTGGCTTTATAGCGCGGGACAACCCTGGCGACCATTTTGGCCGGACGATCTTTTGGTGCGATAGAAATTCCTCGTCCCTAGCCCCTTTCTTTTTTTCTTAACCCCCTCTTGTTGTTTAGAGAAGACCTCCTTTACATAGCACTTCGATCCTTTTGGTCTTTTGATTGTAATAAACCCCCTCCTCCCTTTCGGATCCCTTACTCCCCTTCACCGGTCATGAAAAACCCCATTTTTCCTTTCTCTGTGATCTTCCGTATGCAAGGTTGTCAGAGAGGTCTTTTTTTTTGTAATTGCCCCCCCTCCCTGATTGGAGGATGAAGCCCTTTCCCCTGTGACTTTCCATTAGGGGTCGGTGCTTCCTTTTGCCCCATCGGAGGTCCTTTCCCCCCTTCGTCCTTTAGCTTGTCTGTGATTAGCCATATTGCTTTACTTTCTTTTGCACACGATAGGGAACTCCTTTCGTCCTCTAGTTAAAAAGGATATTTTTGGGTAGTAGTTTTTTTTCCGTTGAGAGAAATTTTATGGGATATACATTTTCTCCCATTAGTTGTTTGGTGAACTTCCTTTTGCTTTTTTCTTCCCCATTTCTAGGTTGTCTCTTCTTACTCCTCTCTTGTTTTTGGGTTTCTTTGAATACAGATTTTGGCTTCGACCCCCCGGTTTCCGGCAAGATTTACTCGTGCGCTTTAAAAATCCCCTTTTTTCCATTTTTGGTCCCGTTTCTTACGGGCTGCAGCCTCTTTTTTCTGCAGTCCCCTTTTTTTTTGTCATTTCGTAGACGCTTTTATATGCGATATCGTACTGTGAGCTTTTTTTTCTTCCTTGGTGGATTCTCCCTTTGATTTTGGGGCCTCCTTCTAAATATATAACTTTTTCTACCTCGGTACTCCTTTTTTTTTTGCACCGAATTAAAAATGGGCTTCGGCCCTTCCCCTTCCGACAAATTTTTTCCCCCCCTAGATTACTGCCTCCCGGTTTTTCTCCAACCCTCTAATCGGGAGGCCTCTCTCCCAATCTTATCAATTTACTGTTACGATGAGACTTAATCCCTTTTATATCGGAGATTATACGGTGGCCTCCCACTTCGATGTCAAGGGATAGGACCCTCTTAGAATGGCGACTCTTTCTCTCCCTTTGCATTTTGCGCGTTTGCGTTTTAGAACCCCCTTTTAAGACTTCTTTTTCTCTTCGTACTCGCGGCTGTGTTTTCCCAACGCATGGGCCCTGTTTCTTTCCAGGATGCTCTTTTTCATAAGCTTCCCTTTTTTCCCTTTTCACAACCCAAAGGCTGAAGGCGTGTTTCTTCACCGAAAGATAGTATTTCTTCCCCCATAGAAAGCATCCCAGCTTTCCACTACTAAATTATGAGTGTTCCCCCCAGGTGATGGTGGAGATGAAAAGTCTCCCTTCCCTCTTTCGACGGGTTTCTTTTTCTCTCCGGCAAGTTTCCCATCGAGACCCCCCCAAAAATGACGGGCCCCTTTTCCCTTGACAAATTTCCGGGGACAGACCCTTTTGGGTCTTTGACAACGCCCCCTTATGCGGTAGCTCTTCCACCGACCCCCCTCCCTTTCCGTAAAAGGAGCCTATTGATTTTTGACTTTTCTTTAATTCAGGAAATCCCCTTTAACTTTCCCCCTGATAGGGACCAGGTCCGGCAGGCCATCCCCTTTTAGTGTTTTGGATTTGTGGTTATCTTTCAAGCGGAAGTTGATTTGCGCAGTCTTTTTTCTTTTCTTTTTCAGAGGGGGCGGGAAGGGAGAGACTCTCTTTTTTTTAAGAACCTTTCCCCGAGGATTGAGCTTTCCTTTTCCTCCAAAATGAGAGGTTCCCCCCCACAGCATCTTTTTTTTTTTTTCCTTCACTCCATTGTCAAACCAGGAAAATGCGCCCCTCCCCATCCCTCTGTCAAGTCCTCAAGGAGTCCCCTTCCCCGGAAGGTGTCTTTTTCTTAGCTCCTCATCTTTTCTCTGGATTTTTTCCTTTCCCCCTTTTGACCATTGAAGGTTTGCCTTTTTGAGCAGAGCCCAATGCGGATTTTTTCTCTCATGTTCCCCTCCCCCCTTGACCGGCACACCGAGCCTCCCCCCCCTACTTTTTGGGTTCTTTTAACAAATCCCTTCCCAAAAAAAGAAGCGCTCGTGGGGGCGTGTGCTTTTAAATCTCCCTCTCCATGAATGTGACGAGGATCAGCTTTACCCCCCAGACCAGATAGGCGGAAAACCGTCCCCCTTCCCCCAATATCCCCCCTCCCTCGTCCCCTGGGGTCAAATCCCTTCTCCCTCCCCCCGTTGTTTTATTTTGACTCGCTGATGGATCCATGTTTCTTCTTGGTGCGATTTGGCGGGGTTTTTTTTCTTTGCTTTCGTTTTTTTCCCCCTCTCCGGCCCCCCCTTTTCGCGGGAGGATGAGTCTCCTGCTCCTTTCCTCGGGAGGTCTTTTGTGATTTTTGGTGTTTGCTTTTACCCCCCAAAAGTGCTGGTGTTTTTTTCGGTGCCCCTCCCCTCTTTGACCTTTCAATAACATTTGCTCGCAGGTGGGCGCTTTTCTCCCTTCCTTTTTCCCCAGGTGCGCTCCCTATCTATGCGCTGCTTTGCCTTCCTTGGAGCCTGTTATTAGCGTTGTTTTTTTTCCCGGGCTGTTTTTTTCCTTTTATGATGGCGGCGGCATTCTTTTCTTTTCCCCTTTTTTACGCGCTTTTGGCGGCCGTGCTTTTCGAGGGCAGATTTTTTTGGATAGTTTTTCCTTTTTATTCGTTGACAAAACCAGTCCTTCCCTTCTCCCCTTCGCTCCCCCCCAAATTCAGATCCCTGTCCTTTGTCCGCCATTGACGCGGCCTTTTTCTCCCCTTCCCTTGAGAATTTAGTATCCTCCTTCCTCTTCCCCCTGCAGATCTTTTTTTATAGAAGTGGATTTTCCCCTGAGTGTAGTCTCTCTTTTTTTCCCTAATAGTTTTTTTCCTTTTTTGTTTACCCCCCCCCATAGTACGTTAGAGCATGCCTTTTTTTTTTCCCCTTTTTAATAGGCCGTTCTTTTTCCTCTTTCGATGGTAGAGTCTCCTTCTATCGCCCCCTTCTTTTTTCCTTACGGTAAAACCTTGTTCCTCTTTTGGAAAGCTTGTTACAAAAGAAAATGTCCTTCCCCCCCTCCTCTCCATTCTTCCTTCACAAGGGATCGAGGAGATTTTCTCTCTAATTATTCTTGTAGGTCTTTAGTAGAGAGATTTGGAATTAGTTGGAAGGTTTTTAGCTTCTTCCCCGACTGCGAGTCGGGAAGGGGTCTTTCGGTTGCTCCCCTTTCAACATTTTGTTCCTTCTTCTGCGAGATTGCCCCTGGCGTGTCCTCTTTTTTTTCTGATTACATTCACAGCCAACCCGGCAATGAAGGGATTCCCCCCCCCTCTGGACCTTCTTTTCCCCTGGAAGAGCCATTTTTTCCTCCTCTGCTCGGGCCGGACTTTTCGGACCTCCTTATTCAGCGGAACAGTCGTTTTCCTTTCCCCTATTATCCCCTTTCTTAAACACATCTTGCTCGAGAGGGTACTTTCCTTTTTGCTGTCCAGTTCCCTTTTTCCCCTCCCCTTTGCAGAGCAGCATACCGATTTTATTTCTCCCTTTTTCCTTCTGTATAGGGCTTTTCTCAACGGATGATTACTTCGATCTTTTTGCCCAATGATTTTCCACGATCCACTTCCACCGCAATCCTTCCTCCTTTTTTTTGGTCAGACTTGTGCATCAGGCTGCGGGTCTTCTCCTCCCCCCGGATTTTTTTCTTTTAGACCACCCCGAGATCGTGCCGGAAAACGATTTTTTGATTTTTTCCCCCAAGGTTTCCTGCGATAGCGAACCCCTCCTTCTCCCGACGACCTTTCAAACTCCCCCCGAGCCAAAAAACCTCTTCTTTTTGAGCCTCCTCCCCCCTTTTGATAGTTAACTAAGAATCTATTTTTCTTCCCCCCCCCTTGATCTAGTTCTAATATGCCTAATTCCCCCCCCCCGGCGAAACTTTAGGACGTGGGGAGTTTTCCTTTTTGAAAGGAACGTTCCCCCTCCTTTCCCTTTTCTTAACCTTTTTGGGAAGACAGGCCTTCAGATCACCCTTTTTTTTTCCTCCTTCCCGGCACCCTTCCTGCTGAAGACCTTATCCCCTGGCAAGAGACTACGAAGATGTCCCTCCTTTGCTGCAGGTTTCGGGGTGCACGCTTCGTGTCGGTGATCCCCCTCTTTTTCTTGATTACGCCCTTTTCCTATGTCGGCGGCTTTTTCTCGACAAGACTGGTTTTTAATCTTTCCCCCCGGTTTTCGATTTTTAGTAAAACAAACTTCCTTTTTTTTCCCACCCCCGCGATTTCGGCGCGATTCCCCCCCCCTCCTCCCAGGCGGTACAGATGAATTCCCCCTTGGTTAGGCCTCCTCTCTCCCCCACTTCTTCCTAATTTTGTAGTTTCCCCCTTTTCTCTTTTTCTTTGGGTAACTTTTTGGCTAGAGTCATTCGCCCCCCCCGGCCGATGGCACCCCTTTTTTCCCCTTCCTTTTTCATTTTCTGAATCACACCTCGCTGCGTTCTCCCCCCCTGCACCGAATTTCGGCCCTTCTTTTTCGCAGATAATATCTCCCCCCCCCTCCGTTTTTTTTTCCCTGCCCACCGCTCGTGGTCTGACCCTTTTTTTTTCCTTTGTTCTGATGATTGTTGCCGACGCGGGGTGAATTGATGAGAATTCCCGTCATTGCCGTTTTTCACAAAAAATTGCATTTTTTTTTCATGTTTACGAATACTCCCCATCTGCTCCTCCTGTATTTTCTGATGCCTCTCTTCCTGACAAACCACGTCTCAAAGAGTATTCTTCAGGGGAGGGGTTTTCCCCCTTTTGTCGAGTTTTTGAACCTTCCGTCTAAATGACTTTGGTGTTTGCCGGAAGATGGGCGTTTTTGAATCTCCCCTTTCCTGGTCCTTTGCTAGATTAGACCCTGACACCCCTTTCTTTTTTTCAGCTCCCCCTCCCATAGCAAGGTTAGAGTGCCCTTTTTCTGGAGCGTGTCGATTTCTTCGCCCCCCCTGGGCGCGATTTTTCTGTCCCGAGTTCTTTCTCACCTCGCTCATGGAAAAAGCGGTTTTGTCAAAATTTTCCCTTCTCTTTTTTCCGTTTCTAGTGAGAGGGATTGCTGGGTTCCTTTCTTTTTTGCCGATGCTCTTTTGAGGGATCTTCGGTAATGACGCTTTTTTTTTTCTTTCCCCCAGACCGAGACCCCCCCCTCCCTTTTTTCCCACCTCTGGACTATGTACGAAAATTTCTTCCGATGATTGAACGGAGATCGTTTCCCCCCCACAAAACTTCCCCCCCTTTTCTATTTTTTTTTCTTCGGGTAGAACCCATAGGGGCGTCCTTCTTTCCCCTCCATAGGCACCGGCTCTATTTTTCACGACGTTTTTTCGGGTGGGACGACTTCCTTTTTTCTTTGTCGCGCTCTTCCTCCGGTCAGATTAATGACGCTCTTGAACACTTTCCTTTTCTCTTTTTTTGAACTAGGTTCCGGCCCTCCTTCCCCTCTCCCTTTTTTTTCCGAAATATTCGTGGACCCATTTTTTTTTCCAAAGCCATGATGAGATGTTCGCGTCCTTTTTCCCCCTGGAGGGTCCTCTCTTACCAGGATTGTGTCTGGGTCTTTTTCTTTAGGTGCAGGGGAATAGTCCCTCTTTCCTTGGTTTTCTTCTTAACCCCTTCTCTTTCTTGCTATCTAATCGGCTGTCTCTATAGGCCCCCAATTGGCTTTGGAAAGACCCCCTAGACCCCCCTCCCCAAATTTCTCGAGATAGGGGTGCCAGATACCTTCCTTTAATGCATACCCTTCGTTTGGCCGACCCGGGTTCTTAAATAGGGCCCTCCCCCCGGGAAGCCCTTGACATCCTCTTTCTATTTGGACGGAAGCCAAGTTTCCCCGCTGAAGTTGCATGGGGTTCTGGTTGGAGGGACTTTCTGTTTCTTTGAAAGAGGAATCTTCCGGTGCTGTAGGAGTTACTTCCCCCTCTTGTGTGACTCCCTTTCCCTTTTGCCCCCCCCGGTAGCCAAGGAATAGATAACTTTTCCATCTTCCTCCCCCCACCCGTAATCCCCTGGCAATTGCTTTTTCTGAAGGCAGGCTCCCTTTTTTCGGCGTCCTACAATCCCTAACATGCAGCATCGCCCCTTTTTCTTTCCCTCGATATGCGTTGATTTCCTCTTTTCCTCCCCCTTTGTTTCCCACAATCTTTAACTGTTTACGCCGGTTCTTTTTTCGTCCAAGGACTTTCTGGCACGCTCTCCACCTCGCGACACCAAAACTTTTTGCTCTACCCCTGTCTGCGTTTTCAGAGCCCTTTTTTTTCCTATTCCCCGCCCCCAAACTCCCCCCCCCCCTTTCCTGCCCCCTCGAGGTAACCCGGACTACCGATTTTCCCGGTTTTGGTATTTGATGAATTTTTTTCAGGTGAAAAAATTAAGCCCCATTTTTTGACGTGCCGTTTTCCCTTGGCCATGGGAGGAAAAGTCTTCTTTCTTCTTTGGTTACTTTGGATTTTTGAATCACCCCCCTTTGGCTTTTCGGCCCCCATTGTTTTAAACGCAGCGGACTTCTCCTCTCCCCTAATTCTTGAGCAGGCCTGCCCCCAGACGGCGGGGCGGCCCTCCCCGTCCAGACTCCCTCCCCCTTTCCTTTACGCCCACCCGGAAAAAAATCCAAGGAACAGCTTTTTCCGGCGACCGAGAAGAACAAGTTTTTGGGCCCCGGTCCCCCTCCCCCCCCTTTACATCGGTGATCGCCCCCTTTTTTTCCTCCTTTTTTCTTTTTTTTCAGGCGACCCAACAGGCTAGGTCCCTTGCCTCCTTGTTCCAGGAAATGCTTCCATTAACCTTTCTATTTCCAACACACCAATTTGGGGTTTGTCCCCTCCCCCCGGCCCCCCACAAACTTTCCCCCAAACCCGCCGTCGGGGTCCGTTTTCTTCTCGTTCTTGGCATTTTTTCCGGTTCGCGCGGATCAGTTTCCCCCCCCCCTTTTCTCCCAGATATTTTTTGAAACCTCCGCACCCCTCAAGTTAAAACCAATTTTTTTTTTCGTAAACCCCCTTTCCCGTTTGCCCCCGAGACTGACCTCGCTGGATGGCGACCCTTTTTTCCTTTCCTCTGTCGCTTTTTTTTTTTTGGGTCGGGGCTAGGGTGGTTCTATACGACGGCAGGTCCCTTTTTTTTTGGGCGGATGTTCCCCCTCTTCCCCCGATCGGTTTGCAGGGATTTGTTGTTTTTTTTTTTCCCCCCCCACCCACACTTTTTTTTTTCATTCCGAAGTTACTTCCTAGGGAAAGGACCATTCTTTTTTTCCCCTGCTGGTTTTCTCTGGTTTTCTTCCTGACCCATTTCGATCTATGGCTTTTTTTCCTTTCCCTTTTCCCGGAGATTTAGGCGGCACAGTTCCTTTGGTCCGGCGCATTTACGGTGTCCTCGGCGGCTCCTCTTCCTGCCTACGAGCGCGGTTGATTTCTTCCCCCTTTTTTTTCCCAGTGCGCTTTCTCTTTGGGCGGATAGGCTTTCCCTTACAAGAATGAGTCCCCCCTTTCTGGCGTCCTTCCCCCCCCACCAGGTTCTTTCAATCTCACCCAAACCTCCCCTCCTGCAAGGTTTTTTCCCCATTTGACGCTGTTTTTTGGGAAAGGAACCGGCTCAACTTCTCCTCTCTGTGGCATTATCAAGCCTTTTCCCGAAGTGTTTTTTTTTTCATAGTTTCTCGGTACTAGTAGTGTTCGTTGTCGTTCCCCCTACACCCTTTTCCTTTCGCGGTCAGGCCAAGTTTAAATAGCACTTCTTCCTTTCAGTTTTTTGTTTCGCTGATTTTAGATGGGAGTGCCGCTTTTGCCTGTCCTTTTGCCAAAACACCCCGGCCGTAAAGCTTTCCCCCTCCAAACCCCCCCTTTTCGGAATCACACGCCTCCCCCTCCGTCTCCAATTCCTCAGCGATGCGGAGATGGTAAATTTTCTTCTTGGTTTTTTTTTTAAGCTTTCTGATGCTCTAATGAGTTTTTTTTTTTTTTTTTTTTTCCCCCTCGACTTCTGATAAAAACTGTTCCCTTCCGTTCTTTCGGTTTGTCCTTTCCTCCCAAGCGAGTTCCCTCTTTCAGAATGCGCTCGATTTCATAACCGAATCCTCCCCCCCTTGCAATGCGGTTATGCGATCCCTTTCTTTCATGGAGGCAGGCCGATTTGCTCTTTATTCAGCTTCAAATCGCTAGGCTCCCCTATCCTTTGATGGCCGGCGAGTTCCCTTTTCCTCCCATGAACAGGTCTCCCTCTGCGCTCCTTTATGCTTTGTGTAAGAATGTCCAGCATTCCCCCCTTTTTCCCCGTTTTTTTTCCTTTATTTATAAAGAGATTCGGTATTAGAGTCTTCCCCCCCGATGATTACTCTCCTCTTTCTTCCATCCCACGACCTCATCTTAACTGAAAGAAAGGTTTTTCCCCTCCATCATGATGCTGGGCCGTTCTGCAAGATCTAGAGAGTTTCTCCCCTTTTTTGCTAGAGTTCCCTTTTCAAAGCTGTCGTGTTTCCTTTACCCCGATGTGTTCCTTCCCCCATCAGGTCGAGATCTTTTTTCTCGAACTTTCCCTTTTTCAAAAGGTCCATTTCTCCAAATGAGCCACCAGTATTCTCCATCAACGCCTCTACTCTTCTCCTGCAAGATCCCGAATATTTCTATTCCCTTTTCTTCCCTGAGGATTTCTTTTCTCACTAAACGACGCACTTTTTCTCTTTTTCCCAACGGGAAAACCTTTCTCGCTGAAATTTTTTTCTCTCCTTTTTTGATTTAAAGACCCTGAAATTAAATATTATCCTGTTTTTCCTTTGCTCAATCCCCCCTTCCCTGTTTTCTCCTAAAGAAAGACGGTCACGTTCTCCCTGCAAAAGATCCTCTGCAGGCCGGACCTTCCCCCCCTGATATTGTAATTTGATAGTATTTTTGCCTGGCACCTTTGTCAGATTAGTGGAGGGATCTGCCTCTTTTTAAAGGCGAGCTCCATTGTTCTTTTTCTGATCACCCAAGAATGGGTTAATTCCTCCCCCCTTTTTTCACGGGTTTCTTTTCTCTTTTAGATCCCACCCCTTCCCTTTCGTTAGGCCCCCCCCCCTTCTTTTTGGTCAGGTGGAGTTTCCTTTTCCCCGCGGGACCCCCCCCTTTCCCCGGATGAATTTCTTTTCCTCCCTCAGGTTAGTCCTCGTTTGTCCTGGCCCTTTCCCTTTCTTTCTAACTTTTCTATGTTAGGCAAGAGGTTTTTTTTTACCCCCTTTACAAAATTACAAGGTTTTTTCCGACTTCGGTTCCCCCCCCCCCTTTGTTCAGTTTAAGTGCCGGATGGTGATTCCTTTTTTTTCCCTCCCAACCTTTCCCCTCTCTTGAAATACATTCTTCCCCCCCCCCCCCCCCCTGAAACTTTCCGCTCCTTATTTCTTATTCCTACTCATCCTTTTTTTTTTTGTTGACTTCGCCTCGGGAAATTTTCCCTTTTTTTGTAACGGTTCGGTGTCGGTCCTCCTTGAAAGGATTTCGGGTTTATGTATCATGATCAACCCCAATTAGGAGTATTTCGTTCCGGTTGTGGGCGTCTCCCTAAAACTTGACAAACCTTGCCCATGTTCAGCCTACGAACCCCCTCCTTTCCCTCCAAACAAGACATTTTGATGTTTTTGAAGTTTCCACTGCCGAAAAAAACTTTCCCCCCTATTCGGCATTGACCATTTCCCTGACTCAATTGCGGAGTGATCGCGAGAAAACCCCCCCTCTCAAATCTCCGAGGGGTTTTCCTTTTTTCGTTTTTGACCTCCCCCCCGATTTGAATCGATCGTACCTCTGATCCCTCCCCGGAGCTCTTCCCCCAAGTGTTTTCTTGGTTTAGAGGCGCCCCCCTCCCCCCCCCCCTAGGCAAGAGGATCGATCAGAACGGTACTTCGATTTCTTCACTCCTGGAGCATTTCGGATCTGAACTCCCGTCCCTCGATTTATGAAACAAGCGCTTCGCGGCCCCCTTTTTCCTGTATGAAGAGTCATCTTTTCTTTCTTGCTGGTCTTCCCTTGCCTCCTTCGTTAGCTTTCCTTTTATCCGTGGAAAGGGTTTAAGAATTTTCCTTCTGTGGGTAGAGTCCTTTTTTTTTTCCCTCGCGGACCCTTTCGGAAATTTTTTTTGCTTCGCAATATTGCGGTTCAGTGTCCATTGGCCCCGAGATCGTTCCCCTCTCGTCTTGACCAATCTAGACATAGGGGGGTCTTTCTGGGCCGTGGGGAAAGCGTTCCCTGATCTTGTTGATAGTCCGTGGTTTTTTTTTGGACGAAATTCCATGTCCCCAGTGTTTTAGTCGAGATCGTTCGCTTATTCGCGACTTTTTCCTCCAACACCCTTTTTCATCCTCCCTTTGTACTGGGTTGGGCACCTTTTCTTGTTTCTAACTTTACCCCACGAAGTCGTGGTCCGTTCTCTTAGTGAATGATTTTTACGAACGACCACCCTTTTCTTCTTAGC
>Ga0179591_1363208_pt1 | contig 12445 bp, 20 predicted proteins | sample CZOMad2_1_08_16f_FD_182891 | JGI IMG/M metagenome (GOLD analysis project Ga0179591, IMG submission 182891) | Vadose zone soil fungal communities from Angelo Coast Range Reserve, California, USA - CZOMad2_1_08_16fungal (PacBio error correction) | ecosystem: Environmental > Terrestrial > Soil >... | reverse complement strand
CCTTTTGCCCTCGTGATTCCTCTTTGGGTGAGATTCGCCCCTGGTCTCTTTGAGATGGAGAGCGTTCCTTCCCTGCGTACGAGACACTTCATTAATTACAGGAATCTAGGACCCTGTGCACGGGTTTCCCTGCGATCCTTTTCCTTTCTCAGGTGATAGGCTTCTCGCTGCCTTGCTCTTTGTTGATGTGGACTCGCGTCTCTTTCGTTTCGGCCTGCGGGTGGAGTCCGTTTTGAGGAGATTGTGTTCACCATTTCGCTGTCCCTTTCTGCGCGAGATGAGGAAGAACCTTTTTTTACTATCTTTTTACGGGCTTACTCTCGGCTTTGGTCAGTTTCCCGCTGTCATGTCCGCCTCTCTGTAAGAGATAAGTCAACATTCCTTGCCTCGGCACCCCTTTTTCCTCTCAGGTATAAGAATTTACCTTAATCCCTTCTCGGACCATTCTTCTTCCCCCTTGTCATCGGTTCCCTCCTCACGCGATTTCACTACCTAGTCTATATTTTTCCTGTTTGAATTCCCCCTTCCTTCCCCGGTGATAATTTTTTTTAGCCGGCCGCTTGGATTTTTTCCTGCGGTGCTTTTGCTTTCGCGGTTCCTATAACGTTCTAACTCTGGTGGGGTCTCCTGTTGGCGATGTGATCTTTAAGGTTACGGCTGTGATTTCTTCCGTTCCCTTAGCGTTCTCCCTCCCGTCGATTGAGGTACGACTTTTTTGATGCCGTTCTTCCTACGTTTTTACGTGTCCTCCCGAGTGCATTTGTCATCGCTGGTGCGTGCGTTGCACGAGCCTTAGGTTGCTCTCACGGCGTTTTTTTCCGGCCCTACTTTCTTTAGAACTGAAATGTATTCCTGCCCGTAGTTTGCTCCTTTTTTTTGGAGGAAAGTTGTCTCTTTTTTTCGTTTATTGGTTTTGGTTCCCACATCGCGAAGTTTCTGGCGGTGATTGTCTTTTTTTTTCCTCTCAGTTTATTTAGATAAAAGCCTCCACTTTTTGTTTTGAGAGCTTTCGTGCCTCTTCTGCGCGTCAGTGCCGCGACCGCCGCGCCGTCTTGATGGATGAGTTTCCCTTTCCCCTCCTTCCGTTTTCTTTCTTTTTTTCGTTGAATGAAGTTTGGCTCTGCTTTTTTTTCTGCTTTGAGTCTCCCCCACTCTGTGTTTGAGACTCGGCGGGGGAGTGCTTCGGATTTCATCGCCTTCCCCTTCTCTCTTGGAGTTTCTTTTTTCCTTCGGGAGCGACCCTTCGTTCAGTGGTTGCTTTTTTGCTTAGCGTTTTTCCCCAGGTGTTTTGCGATCCCCGAAGTGCACAGCCTCCACTGGCTGGCGACTTTTTTTTTTGCCACTAAGGTGTATTCTTTGGTTTTTTTTTTTTTTGAGTTCTTCCAGAACAGAGGTTTCTTGTTTTCCTGTTTTTTGAGCAGCTTGGATTTTCTTCGGGCGCACCCCCTATAGGTCGAGTCGGGCTTTACTGTGAGCCCCCAAAACAATGATCCTCCTTTCACGTTCTCTTTGCGCTACCAAGTGAGATGAGCCATACCTAACTTCCTGGTCCTTTTTTATGTGGGAAACTTACGTATCTTAAATTTCCATCTTTGCATCTGATTCGGATTGCTTATTATTGGGTATTTTGAGTTCCTTGGTTTTTTTTTTCCTTTTTGCCCTTATTGACCTCACTCCTTCTTTTTGAATTAGGACCCCCCCTTCCGCCCCCCCATTTTTGATCCTTCTTTTGCTTTCCTATTCAGCCACCTTCCTTAAAGACCAGATGCTGCCCAAGGACTCCGGCAATCAGTAGCAATCCCCCCACCAGGACTTTCACTTGTCGAACGTTGTTGTAGTAGGCACCCCCATTTCGGTTTTCCATGCCCGAAGTCTTCCACGAAGTGACTTCTTTGATGCCAGCGGCGGTGACGACGTCAATGTGAATCTTTTCCCCCTTTCTTAAATGCTTTCCCCCCCCCTTTCGTCTGAGTCCCTCCCCCTGATCCACTGTCGTCCCTAGACCCGTAATCCTCTGAAACCAGCGTCACAGCGGTACCGACTCCGTTGAATTCCCTCTTCTTTTTTCCGTTTGTGAGAGATTCAAATTCGCCTGGCTTTTGCATGATGAAGCGATTTGTCCGTCGCTTCCCTTTTACTCCAAGTTGTTTTTGTTCTGGCGGTAGACTTCTTGGCATCAGTACATTTTCTGAACTTCACATTGACCTCTTATCTCCAGTTGCAATCCTCGCTTCTTTCTTTCCCATTCACCCCCCCCCCCCCCCCCCCCCCCTCCTACACCACCCCCCCCCAAGTTTTTCTTTTCCTCCCTTTTTGTTGCTCTCAAAGGGTCTGCATTTTAACATCCTGTTGTTTCCTTTGACCTGACTTCATTCCTGTCAGTAGTTGGCATCATTCTTTCCGGCCTTCAAGGGTCTTTCCAGCGGATCTCGCCTTGGCGACTTTCACCCTTCGCAGTTTCAATTTAAAAGTTTCTTTCCCCCTCCCACTCTTCCCCTCCTCTCCTCGGAGAATCTTCCGTGTATTTCGTCTTCCGTTCCACCGCCTACTTCAGTTTCCACAGGCACACCAACAGGCCAGTCTTGGGTAGATCTCGAGTGCGTCGATATTTTTTTGTCGCTCAAGTATTCCACTCCCCTCCCTGACACACGCTCCCCCAATGGCTTTTTACTTTTGAGAACGAGCAAAATCCTTTCTCTCCTCCCTTTCACCTGCCACAATCTCCCACTATTTCGCTGGCACACCAGTCCCCTCACCCTTAGTCCAAAACGTCTGCCTTCTTTTTTTTGCAATGAGAGGTTGTATGCTTTTATTTCTAGCAAACGATGGGTACCCCCTACTCTTCCCACGCCCCCCCCACATGACTACATTCTTTTTTACCTGCCTCTCCGACCAAATACACGTTGCAGATGGCCCCCCCCTACGGGCACCCTCCCACTTTTTTTTGGTCCTCATTCTTCCCAACTTGGTTTTTCCCTGGGTTTCCCGCTTAATCCCAAAAGTGAGTCGTCCTTTCCTCCGAATCATCAATCACTTCTCTTCTTGTTTCTCTCCTGATCAGAATAATTTTCCCCTTTCCAATTCCCCCAGTATGTATTACACCATCCTGCTCCTTACTTAGACTCCCCCCAAAGTCCGTCAACGGTGGACCTCGACCACCAAACCTCAACCCAAACTATTAATCCCTCCTAAACTCTTACGGACTTTCCTTACTAAATGGTTTGACGTCAGGGCCGTCGACGGGAGAAACCTTCTGGAGCACCTACATCTGCTCCTCCCCAAACCAGAGTATTCCAATATCACTAAATCCCCTTTCTGCCCTTTACTTCAACCCCTTCTCCTCCTTCCAATCTATCCATCATCATATGAATCGGTTCCCCCCGACTCTCGCTCCCTTTCTTTTAGTCACCGAATCACTAGGCCCCAAGAGAATTCGCCACACATCGGCCACACAGGCAGTAAAATTTCCCTTTTTCCTTTTCCCCTTCCTACATCTCTTAAAAGAAACCCCCTCACTCGACAGTTCTTCCACACCCCCTTATAACCCTGACTCCGTGGAATCAACACCCCGCAGCTCACCCAACCCCCCCCCACACCCCCCCCCCCCCCCCCCCCCCCACCCCCCTGGTCGTGTTTCACCTAGTTATTTCTTTTCACAGAGGAAACATACATCGGAAGGGTTTCAAAATAATCAATGTCCATCCAGGTATTATTACTTCGATCCCCTTCCCCTTGTTCCTTCCGAGGCTGTTCCGTTTTTGCTACTTCCCGCTGCCCAGCTCTCGAGGACACTTACCCAGCTGTTGTATCCCCAAATCCTAGTCGTTATCAAAGAGAACAGATATCCGCCTTCCTTTCGCTTACTGAGGTCCGACGATTCCTGACTCACACAATCCCGATCGCAGCGCTCGCCAGGCGCATCCTACGATCTAGTCACAACCCCCTCGCCCTTTTCCCTATAAAAGTCCTTCCCCAGTAGATTCGCAGTTTCCGTCACAATACCTTCCATGTCAATTTCCTTTCTTAAAAATCCTGTGTCTTCGCGAGTGATCACCTCATCTCTTTCCTTTCGCTCCCTAGTACAAAAAACCTGCAGCACGCTTTTCCACTTTTTTCTTCACCATTTTCCCTATTCGACACAGCCCCAACCCGTGTTGCATTCTACTCCCTTTGATCCTCAAGTTCTCCTTTAGTTAATTTTCCGCTGGTATCTTTTTGCGTCTTCCTCTTCTTCTCCCCCCCTTCTCAACCGGATTTTGTTCCCCCCCCTTGTTTTTTTTCCCGTACGTCTTTATCTTTTGGAGTGGTGAATTTCCATTTTCTGCCCGCGATCGTTCTTCCTTCACACCATTACTTCCTCTGTACAATATGTTCTTTCTCTCTGTCTCTTTCCCCTTTCCCCTTCTTTATCAACACAGAGGAGGGATCCGGTTTAAGGAATCGCGTCGTCCCACCCGCATGGTCTTCTTTTCCGTGAATCCGCGTCTATTTCCCCCAAGTCTCTTCCGTCCTTAAGAAGTTTTCCGGGAAAAATCCCTTGTCGTCATTGACCCGTAGCGACTTACCCCGATTATTGAGTATTTTTTCCTCCTCTTTTTTTTTTGATCTCGATACCTCGAGAAACTATCTTCCTACCCTTTTCCTCCTTCCTTCGATCTAAGAGAGACTAAGAGAGACCTTCCCTCGTTCTTTTTCCCTTCGAAGGGGAAGACTCGCCGAGACTTTTGCTTTAGCAGTCTTTCCGGGCCAGCGTCTTCACCTTAAAATTCATCGACGAGGCCCCCTTTTTCCCCCTTTTTTTACGCTCTTTTCCCCAACTGGAAAAATCTCGCCTGGAGGTTTGCTGACACGACAAGATCTCCAGATTCACTCTCCATTCATACATAGGGCCCTACTCGGATCTTGTGCTTACCCCCCTTTCAGTCGCTTTTCCCCCCTTGGATCTGCAGCACCATTCAGAACCCCCAGAATGCCCCCCCCCAATCCGAGGATACTCTCAATTTAGGATTTTCTGTCGGCAACACCCCGTTTCCCCCCCGTCCTCCTTGAGAATTGGTGGTACTGAAGATCTTCCCTTCTCGATCTGAAGGCAGAATAACTTCCCAGCCCTCTCTTCTCCTTTTTGTTAAACCACAGACGACCTCTCTTCCTGGTTGACCAATATGAACCCTTGTTCTTTTTCAGGATGTTTGGAAAGCGTGCTGCTCTGGGGGTTTTTCTTCTTCTGAATGTAGTTCCTTAGAGGGATCCGGTGATCACTCCGCTCCTCCATGATTTTCTTCGTTTCCGGCCTAGAGACGCCCCTTTGTTGAATCTATTCCTGTTTATGCTGTTGGTTTTTTGAGCGTCTTCGGGGTTTTTGTGTGTGGACCTCGTTTATGCGCTGGCGCTGGCTCTGCTTATTGTCCGATTTGCTGACTTTGTTCACTGTCTCACATGTCGTGCATCGTTTCTCTTTTTACTCAATGCTTACCTCTCTGGACTTCGAACGGACGCTTTATTTTGATGTCACCCTCACGCTGTCATCCCTTACTGTAAACCCACACCTCCAAATCCCTCGTAGGCCCATCTCGTTTTCTTCATACCTTTCAGAAATTTTCGGCATTGATTCTTGCCTTCCCAGTCCCCTTCTTCTCTTATGTCCTCGGTGGGCCCCTCACGCTCCGCGATTCTCTCCCCTTTCTTTGGCCGATGAGGTTACCCGTTTTCTCTTTTCTTGGGACATCTTTTCGGTGGGAAGTGCGCTCGAGTTTTTGGTCCTGAAACCGTGGCCGAAGTTGTGGGGCGCCTTTTTGACTCATTTGATCTTTGATCCCGGATTCCCTCTTTTTTTTCCCTTTTTCCTCACCTGCAGGTTTCGCTCGTCGTTGCTTACACCCTTTCTTATTCTTTCCTTTGCTTATCTTCGTTTGTATTCCCCTTTTTTTCAATTGAGGTTTCTTATTTCTGGTTTGGTACGCTTTGCGTTGAGGTGCCCCTGAATTTTTTCTTTTTTTTTCCAATCTCTTTCTGATAACTTTTAGTGACATGCCCTGTCCTACCGGTGCAAGGTGCGTAATTTTTTATTTTTTGGACATATTTTTCTTCGGTTTTATTTGGGTTGTTTCTTTTTTTCATCAGGTTCCTCTTTGGTCAGGTGAATTTGTTTTTCTCGTGCCTGTCGGTGATTTTTGTTTTTGTAGATGACCGCCCCACGCTATTTCTCTCTTCGGGGAATCATGTTTCTACCCCTTTTTCCAGATCCCCTCCTATGTATTGAAGTTCTTAGTTTAAAAGTCCGGACTTCCGGCCTTTCCTAACCTTTTGGTGAAGGTGACTTCCGTAAGATTCCGTGCGCTTCTCCCCTCTCTGGGTGGTAGACTTTCTCCCTTTCTGGGGGTATTTTTTTTGCCTTCTTTTTTTGGCACATAGCTTATTGTCTCGCTCTTCAGTATTACTTGCCAGATTGGCGGTTTTTCCCTGAGGTGTCGGTCCCTTGCCCTGAGAAAACCCCCTCCCCATGTGATTTACCGCCGAAGTGGCGACGGTCCCTACTTTTTGGTTGGGATGGGTTGGCCTTCTTTTTTTGAAGCAAGATTTTTTCTCGTTTGTGGCGTGAAATGTAGGAGCATCGTCTTTTTCTTTCCCCCTCCCCTTCTTAGTATCGGATGGTGACGAGTTTGGTTCATGTAGCGCCCCAACCAATTCCGACACTTCCATGCAATTTTTTCGCAGCCATCAATCCCCCTTTCCCGGTCCGTGTTGCCCTGTTTGAACCTTACCTTTTTGCTTCCCCCACCCCCTTTTTATTGATGAGTCATTGCCTCTTCTTTTTGAGTTCCTTCTGTCTCCTTGAACGAAGAGTTGACTCCCTTCCCTTCGAGATCTTGTCCTTCTCCCTCTCCCTGCCCAACCGGATTGAAAAGATGCTGCCCCTTTTTTTTCTCAGATTCCTTCAACTCGCATGTAACCCCAAACAGATGGACACGTTCGTTGTAGTTGCACCCACCAGTAGGGTGACGCCTAGTCGCCTCCTTCCGCTGGATTTTCCTTCCTCCCTCTTTCGACGCCCTCACTTTTTCTTTTCCCCCCCAACAATTCTCCTATGACCACTACGTGGCTTCCCTCCCCAGATCCACTGTCCCTTTGAAGACGCTTTGATTAGGGGACAAGCGTCAGCCTTCCTCAGGGCTTTTCTTCTTCCTCCTCTCCTTTTTTTTTTTCTCTGAGCTGGCCCCTCCCTGGCTTCTTCTTTCTGCGCTTGTTTTTCTTTTTCACAGTGCAAAAGGGGATATTTCTTTAGCTGACGCTTTTTGGCATCAGTTCCATCTACCTCTAACCTCCTTATTCCGCCGCTGGCAGCATTCTTAGTCGCTATCTCTTCCTCCCTGAAACACAATGATTTTTGCAGCCCCCCCGTTTTCCCCCCCCCATCCTTGTTTTTCGGAACCTTTTCCCCCCACTGGCCTCTTTCATTCCGTGGCCTCTTCTCTTTACGGTTCCGTATGGACCTCATGGATCTTTTTTCCCCTTCAAATCACTTAGCTTTTCTTTTCCCCCTTCAACTTGAAATCAACCCCCCCTAACAACTACTACCAATAGCTTCCTCTTTTATCCATCCGGTATTGGATCACGTCGTTCCCCGGTACTTGGTCCCACCCTCCCCTTTCCCTTTTTGATGAAGAGACAATGGGGAGCGCCCCCCTTCTTGCCCCTTACTTTCCTTTCTCCTTGTTTTTTTTTCCAGTCGGAACTCATCGTACCGCCGCCTACCCCTTTTTTTTTCCCTGAGCCTCCCCGCCGTTCAGACTGCACCAACCCTCCCCTATGGATTCCACCAACCCTTCCACCACAACCCTCCCTTAGTGCAAACTTTCGCCCCTCCCCCCTTTATCCGTTTTTTTCTTTTTTTTTAACGTTTCTCCCTTTTTTCTCCTTTCTCCTCCCAAGTTTTGTTTCCCCGCCCCCACGCTCAGCTTCAATCCCCACCCTGACTACACTTAACCCCCAATTTCCCCCCCAAAATCTGGTTTTTTAAACCTTTTTACCCCTCCCCTGACTTAAGTGTCCCTCCCCTTCAAAAACAATTTTTATCATAGCTCCATCATTCTTTCTTGTCAAGAAGTTCACCTTAAATCCACTGTCTTCATGTGAAGGTCTCGACTCTTGTCCACTCAAAACTTCATACACTTCAGGAGTTTATAGGACCTGATAAGATAATCTATTAACCTCCCCGCTCTCACACTTTCGGTGGCTCACCCCAATCTCCCTTCTCCATTCCGAAGGGAAATACCCTACCTTTCCCGGACGGCATGTGTGAACCGCCCCCAAAGAAGTTTCCCCCCTGCTGTTCCAGAATAATCCACCCTCCCTTCTCTTCAAACTTGTTTTCCTTCCCCCGTGAACTCTCAGGGCCTGTTCCCGCGAGACTAACCCTCCTTTCTTGCACCTACACATCGTGTTTTCCCCTTCAAATTCTCCCAATTCCCCGATTCCTCCAAATACCCTCTGGTTCCTCAACGTTCTTTACCTAGACCTGTCCATACGACTCAGGGTGGTCCTCCTCGATCCTTCGGACAGCATAAGTTTTCCCCGACCCCTTCCCCCCAGTCCAACGTACCCCGAAACGAATCCCCGCCAACAGTCGTCCCACACCTTTCATTCCCTTTTGGTGCCCGGTTCTCGGACCTGCATTCCCTCAATCCCCCCCCCCTCACCGCTGTTTTGCTCAACCCTTACCCCTGTGTCTCCTTTCCTTTCAAACCCCCTTACAGCAGCCTTCGGTTCTTATTCTCTTCAGGGTAGTGCATCATACTGGGGGGCGGGCCCCCTCGGAACCGCTCAAGGCTTTTCCCCCTTCCCCCCTCTACCAATTCCCTGTAAGATACACAGGTCTTCTTCAAGTGCTGCGTTTCTTTTTGACCCCGCCCCTCACAACCCCACCCCCCCCCCCACCCCCCCCCCACACACAACTTTTCTGAGGATGTTCTAATGATCCCTCTTACCCTCTTCTTCGACAGCTCCACTAACTCTTTGTGACCCAATCCTCGTCCTCCTTAGACTTCTCCTCCCTTTTCGACCCTCTTTCTCACTTTTCGAGAATGTTTTCCTCCACCCTAATACAACTCGGACAATCCAACCTCAATTGCGACTGCGACTACCTTCGTACTTTCTTTCCCCCCCCTTTCCAAACTTGAAGAAGCGACCCCCAGATCACCTCCAAAAATAGATTTCGTCTCAGTTCCGTCACCAAGCCCGGTGCCCTGTTTTATTCCGGTACAGCCTTTCTTACCCCTCATTTGTTTTTCCTCCGGAGTGGACGTTCCATCTTCCCCCAGTTCCCTCCTCACTCACCAAAAAAACGGCAGCACGCTTTTCCCCATCCCCTCCAAAAATGTTTATTGAAACTGGATAAACCAATTCTGTCGTTCTTGTCCCCTTTTTTCTTTTGTAACCCTTGCTTTTTAAGGTGAAGTCCTGCGTTTCTCGCTTCGGCGTGGTATTTCTCATTAGCTCCAAAAATTCAGCCAACCGATTTGGGACAAACTGTGCTGCAAATTAATTTGTATTGTTATCTTTCGGGGTTGGTGGAATTTGTTTTTTTTGCCTTTTTGCCGGACTCTCACTGTCCTCTAGGCTTCGTTGTTTCCACAATTATTCCCTAGATTGTCTTTTCTCTGAGTGAGATCTTTACTTTTTCTTCTTTTTGTTTGCCTACCCCCCCGCTTTGATTTTCATGGTCCGGAAGAGTCGTCCCGTGCCTGCGCAGGTGTGTTTTTCTCTTTTCATTTCTCCCGTTTGTCGTTTTCTAGGTACTTCGTTCTTATCCCATCCCGGCCTCCGTTCCCTCCGAAAACTCCCTGCTCGCTTTTTGTGTAGCTCGCGCTTCGACTCTCTTCCCCTTTTCTCTCCTTCGCTGGTCATCTTTTTCCCCTCCTCCCTTTTTGTTTTTGCTTCTAGAGTAGGCGATATATACTCCCTCATCTCTTTATGCAGTAGGCGACCGCTCCTCTCTCCCTCCCCTTTTCCTTCCGGTGTAGAGCGACTGAACCTTTGGACTTTTGTGCAGTTTTCTACGACAGGTTCTTCCTTTATCTGGGGAACACACTCCCCCTCTTTTCCTTATTTCCGCGATTCCCCTTCCCGTTCAATTTCTCCTTGGATTGTTGATGACCAGCCTGACCCTTTTCCAATCGCCACGCTCCCCTCCCCAATCTCGGCAGTATTTTTTGAAGGCAAAGTCCCTTCCGCTCCCGGGACAGTTTCATTTCTTCGTTAGCAGCCAAAAAACCCTGCCCCTCCCCCGATCTCCTGACATTCTGTCCGTACGTCCTAAGGCACCAACATTTTCCCAACAGTCCTGTTGGTTAAGAACGACTGACCACGTCACGCCCCTTTCTGATCTGGCCTCTTACTGCGAATGAAGGATTCCCCATGGCTAACTTCTGCGGTATCCAGTTTACCTATGCACAGTGTGATTTTGATCTGATGGAGTTGGGCCCCTCGTGCTCTTTGGTGTTGAGTTCCCCTTATTTTTTGTGATGGATCGGTGAGCACCTCCGCCCTTTGACGTTTGACCGGCCTCTTTTCACAGGGTGCACAATTTTGTGCTTCGGCCGACCCTCGTACGTTTTATTTCGCTTTTCCTTTCTGTTGCGCTAGGTGGTGAGTGTGTCCTTCCTCTTGCGATGGCTCCAGCTGGCGGTATTTTGGTGAGCCTGGTTAAGCTCCACCTCAGAGGCGCCATGTTCTCTCGCTCTGACGCGGAAATCTTTCCGGGGAACGAAGAGGATTTTTTTCAGCTCCTGTTCAGCTGCAGATCTCAGCTGTCTGCGTGTAAACCCCCCCTTCCGCAAGGGTCAGAGGTCTCATCCTGACCCCCTAGTCTCGGAGGCCCTATTTTTTGATCTTCCGTTTTTCTCTCGCTGGGCCCGCCCTCACGCGATTGATCCTACCTAGCCCCGCATCTGTCGAGTTTTTGAATCACACGGTACGTTTCCGGTCCGTAGCTACGGCCTTTGGCTTTTTCCTTTCTGCGTGATTGTTCCAACAACCGGGGCCCATACTTGGAGTTTAAGGGCCGAACTATTTTTTTCCGCCTGTAAGGATGACCTAGGGCTTACTAACTTAGCTTTGGCCGCGATCGTTTTTCCCCACCCACCTGTGATTCCCGGACGTGCCGAGTCGCCTTGTAGTGGGCGACAAGAGGGAGGTTTCTTTGGAGACCTTCGCTTTTTTGGGGCGGAAGAGTTTTTCTCTCACCCCCCGCGGTTAAGGTCCCGTCGGCTTTTTCACAGGTGCCCTGACGTCGTCCTCTCCGGTTCAGTTGGGTTGGATTGAGTGAGGCTGGCTGACAGAGTTGTCGATATTTGTGCTTCAATACTGAAGAGACCGGGCTCTTCTGTTTTGTTTTAGTTGGCGGCGCGTTGTTCTTTTTTCGCCCCCCCCCCCCCCGTGATGTACAAGAACCAAGAAGGAAGTGTTGTGAGAGAGCTTTCTCCCTGCGACTTTCCGACACTGTTTTTGAATTTTTTTCAGTTTTTCCCCTTTCCCTCATCTCTGATCATCTTTGATCTGCTTCCCCCTCACGATGGAAAGTCCCTTCTTTCTGCGACCAGCGATTGTTTTGGTCGATGTTTTCATGTCCCCCCACTCATCGAGGATGTGCTGACGGAGTTGTGCCTAGGCCAGTGTCCCCTTCGACTCCTTTTCGCTCCGTGTAGTAAGGTTGGCTTTTTTTTTTCTTCCGGGAACCCAGCGTTTGCGATCCCCCCCTTAAGGACCACCCCCCGATCCTCCTCCGAAACTGGCGACGGTTGTTCACTCTTGTTGAGGTTTTTTGGTGTCCTCTGGGTTGAGTCCTGAAGCAGAGTGGTCAGCTTTTGTTTCTGTGCACTGTCTGAGCTTTCTGGGGGGATTTTCTGGCCTCCTCTTGATAGGCGTTTGTGACGAGTGCGGGCATACGTTTTCTTTTTCCCAAAACACGCCATTCCATTCGCCCTTTGCTCCTCCCCTCGCTTCTTTTTGCCATCAGAACCTGGTCCTCATGTGGGTTTTCCCTGTTCTTTAGCTGTGAACTGGAACATCTGCAAATCCATTCTTGTCTTTCTAGAGTTCTGATGATTGCAGTAGTAGTGTTCTTTTGGTTCCGTGGAGTTTTCTTCTTTTTCCAACTGCGAAGGAGTTTTCTTCGCAACGGCCTGTTTTTTTTGTAATCTCCTATAGTCCCCCTCAACCTTTAAATAACAGATGCCAACGGCTTTTTCCCAGCTTTGAAGTATCCCCTTTTCCATTAAAAACACTTTTTTTTTCCCCCCCGGTGGGATTGCTACGCTGTCTTAAAACATTTTAGTGTTTCATCGAAGTAGCCCCAAATCGCTCCCGTTTCGATTATTTTCTGCCAGCTCGGGAGTCCCAGTCAATGGAAGTTCTTTACGTCCCCCCCCTTCTTTCTTCTGCCACTTTC
>Ga0179591_1239868_pt1 | contig 12445 bp, 14 predicted proteins | sample CZOMad2_1_08_16f_FD_182891 | JGI IMG/M metagenome (GOLD analysis project Ga0179591, IMG submission 182891) | Vadose zone soil fungal communities from Angelo Coast Range Reserve, California, USA - CZOMad2_1_08_16fungal (PacBio error correction) | ecosystem: Environmental > Terrestrial > Soil >... | reverse complement strand
GTTGGTATTGCTTCGAATTTTGGATTCCGAACCCGTGGCGATTCGGGGCAGTTCCTATATGATTTTCGGGCGGTTATTGCATCGATTCCTCTCTCTTGTTGACCCGTCTCTCTCCCCTGAAGACGTAGTCGATACCACTTGGTATGGTGTCTCCTACTCGAATCTTTACCGTTCTGTTTTTTCTATTAGAAAAGTGTTGTCTGCTGGTCGTTTAGGATTACTGTCTTGTCGTAGAAGATCCCGCCCTCGAAACGATTCTATCGTGCAGGGTTTTTACTAAGCTTCGCGCGCGTCCTTCTACAGCTTAACGTCCCAGTTCCTCCGCGAGCCACTACTGTCGCGTCAATTCCCTTAGCAAATGGCTTTGACACGTTGTAGAGACCCCAAGTATCACCTGCGTTTCCTAACCTCCTGCCCTGTGTATTCTGGGCCCATAGAGGAAGGCTGATCTTACCGTATTGCCCCTAACCTTAACTGTACTCCAACTCCGCTGCGTAGTTTCGCCTTCGCTTAGTCAACTAGAAAAGCTTTCTTTCCTCTCCCTCAAGATTGGATCCAATTTCTCTTGAAGGGTCTGGCTGGCTAAGGGAGAGGGTATCCAGCCCCCCTTCCAGCGCTTCTTGGCCATCTGAATTCCATGGAGCCCCCCACTATATAGCCCTTCCGCTATTAGTGTGTAGAAGACGTCCGTGGGTGTTTATAATCATGATGGAGAGGAGTAGGTGACCCCCCCCTCTTACAGGCAAGTATGCTTTGGACCCCCTTCTCCTCAAATGATTGATGAAGAGGCGTATATATCATTGGGAACCTGAGAGCGTACGGGAACAGCTTCTGCCCCCGTTCCCCCTTAAGTTTTTCGGGAAGTGAACCAGACCTTTCCTCTTTTTTTATTTCGATGTTCGGCGGGTTGTCATCGTGCCCCCAGACTCGGGTCGAGTCTTTCTGTCAACCTGCTTGCCCCCTCTTTGGGGTCGAGTTTTTTTTTTTGTCCCGGCGATGTTTTAGACTTAACTGGCCCGATTCCTTGATCTGCGCTCTTTGGTTCTCGTCACACTTGGATCGAGGGTGTTTTACGTTGCTGAGGGATGTTGTTCGCGCAGCTCCTTGGCTCTCTCTCCCCCGGACAGGCGCTGTTGCTTTCCCCCCCCTTCTTTTACGTTCTTCTTTTGGGATCCGCAAAAAGAATTTCCCCTCGCTTGTCGGCTTCCCCTTGACGTTACTGGTTTTTCGTTTTCGTGCCGCCTGCCCTATCCTGTTTCGTCTCCTTTATAAGAGAGATTCGGGCGTTCGTTTTTCCTTTGGGTTGTTTTGATTCCGAACCGACCTCATGTCTTAGCCTCTTGGTGCAGACGCATCATGTGACTAAGTGCCTTGTATGAAGCAGGTGGCCTTTCACTCCCCCCCCTTCATCGTTCTCGGGATTTCCGGTGGCGTAGTATTTAATCCTTTTACCTTTTTTTTGTTGTTGGAGGTCTATCGCTACGTGTCTTTGCTCCCGTCCCTCGCTCTTTTGCAGGCTCGTTCACGGAAAAATGATGCCTCCCGGGACAGGTCTTTTCTTTCAAACCTGTCCTTCTTAGTGCTCCCAGAGTTCTCCATTGTTCTCTCGTCGTCCCGTATAACCCACCCCCCAGATTCCGCCCCCCCTCCCCTCTTTGCGCCGACTCTCACCGTAGGCATTGCGCCCCGATGTTCCGCTCCACAAAATTGCACTTTACTTCATGGATTTCTTTCCCTCTCCCAAAGGGATGCCTTTTGGTCGTCCTCCGGCTAAGCTTAACACTAATAAGTCTACAGCCTTAATAGTCTGCGCTGGCTTCTCTGCTTGAGCGACACACCTCACTTTTCCCTGCAACCGTCTTTCGCCAGTTTCTCGGACCCCCCTCCCTTCTACTAAGCAGGGAAATGTTACTTTCCCAGCAAGGCGACCGTTCACAACCTGTCCCCGACAACTCGACGTGTTCGTCCCCCGTTTGCTCACCCGATGCGGATGTAATTTCCTCTTACAACACGTCCCCCTTTCATTTGGCAACTCCCCTACTACATTCTTGGTACGGCCACGCCGGGCCAGATATGATTGACCCTCCCCGATTGTGCTGCCCTCTCTCACCATAACTCAGGTTCCAACATGTTTCCAACCACTGGCCTCTTCACAATTTTGAAGTTAGTGCGACCCGAGCAAACTTCTGGTCAACAACTTCTATTAGAATGGCGGAACCTAATCCCCGCAGGATTGATACCTCAACCCATTTTTCGTAGAACCACAAGTATGCCCATCGCGGACTCTCTTCCTTTGTCTTCTTCAGGCTCCGCTCATTCTCTCCTCTTTAGAGGACGACTAGCCCTTGCCCCTCAATGCAGACCCTCGGTTATCTTCCCCTCAGTAGGGCCAGAAAGCCCTCACCGCTTTTTTTACGTGTCCGTCCCTACACGGCGCAGAAGTTCTTCCTTTATTCCTTCTTATTCTATAGGAAGTTGCTTGAAAGAAAGAAGGTACCCCCCCTCCCAACTGAAATAAAAGACCTTTTCGAAGGGGGGTTTCTTTAGATAAACGTCGACGTAGCCCCTTCCGCCGAGATGGTTCCTAGTACCTGCCTTGCATTGAGCCGCCGATTACGTGCGTTGCCCCGTTCCCTTCGCGTCGACTCTCGCGCAGATCTTTCTCCCCTGAATTGATACTCGTTTTGTCCTGAGGGTGTCGTCGGCTAACTTTCCCCCCACCAGCAACCCTCATCCTAAAGGAACCCATGAAACCCTTTTTCGCTGCGAGCGAGTCCCCTCTTGAACATCAGCCTGGTTGGCTTCGCTTTTGTTCCCTCCAAGACTACCTTTGATCCTCGAGAATCCCTTCCGTCCTGCGGTCCCCCATCGGGGTAAGTTGCTTTCGTTGAAGCTCAGCCCGTATCTTTAGATCAACGTCCCCTAGGCTCATGCCTTTTTTTTCCCCGACCTAGAGTCGATCAACCTTTTAGCCGCCTCCCAAAATCGCGATCTATCCCCCTCCCAGCTCAATCTGCCCGTACCCCCAAGTTTTCCCCCCTTATCCCACTCCCGACATTTTAGTCTGCCTCGAGTCCGCAGAACGATTTACAGCACAGACTCCTATGACCGAGACCGATCTGTCTTTCGAGGGGGCGCTTGTGCATTTCCCCCGCGACATTGGTCGAGGGGCCTCGAGGAGCGGTTCTCGCCGAACGGTCCTCGCATCGCTCCTCTTGAGAAACCCTCTCTGCGGTTGTAAACTCTTCCCTACTGGCTGTTCGTCCTTTTGCAACCGGGCACGCTCTAAGAAGGAAAGACTCACCAGTCGGCCGATGGTCGACCGATTAGCCGCGGAATGCCTGTTCCAATAAAAGCGTCGCCACCCCTCATTCACCGAGTCACCAGTTAAGTCCATACACCTGCCGGGGTCCGAATTAGTTTCGTTTTTTTTGTCCAGGACACCCCCAGAGCGTCGGGCACGAACTTCCCGGTTGTTCGGCCCGCGGTCCTACTTTTTTCCTCGAAACTCGTCCTGCCCGACCGTCCTCTACTGACGTGCCGTCTTCTCCGTGAGTACGTTCCGCTTCGGAGGGCCTCGTTTTTTCCACCAATTTCAAGTCTCTAAAGCAGGGGCTCGGCTTTTTTCATTCCGTTTGTTCGTCAATTGCCCCCCTCGCCCCCGAAAGATCTCACAGTTGACATCGTCGATCCTGTTTTTTCCCACAGTTGCGCGGCGCCTCCGAAGATGAAGCATCTACCCGCTCAGAAGAATCCTCCTGAGCGCATAGTACTTCTTTTCTTCTTATCTCTCCATGATAGTGTAAGCCTCCGATCGTCTCTTTATCACATCTTGAAGTCGCTTGTGGCTTTGAAGTTCCCGTTGAGGTCTTCCGTCCTTTCAGCACCGATTATACTGTTCCCGTCTCTTTTCCGGCGTCTACTCCTCTCTGCCGCTAGCAGACCCAAAGACTAATAACAAACTAGGACGCCTTTGCCGCTCTTCGTACGTTCTTCCAGTTCCCAAGTCTGTCGCGCTTGGGCCTCCGCTTTTCCCTGAAATTCTAGATCAGCGACGACGGCTTTTCCTCTTTCAAACCCCACCGCACTTCGATAGCTGATCACCTTCACGTCGGCCAAAGGAACGTTTTAAACTGCACGTTCTGTTCCAGAACCAAAATGCATCTCGATTTCATCCTCCCCCCCCCTTTTTTTTTGTCTTTGAGCTGAGCATGGTTTGAATCCATCTGAGCATCGGCGTCTGCTGGGGTTCCGTCTTAGAAGTTTCGCTCCGATACTTTCGGGCTTTTAGAGGGTCCCCATTCTCAGTAGTGAGTTCTTTTCCTTTTCCGATCGGGGTTCGGACCTCGTGATAGTCCTCCCAGTGTAGTTCGCACCTGCCTCGACGAAGTCCGGTGTGTAAGAGGTGGTGATTGTGGCGTTGTGGGCGACTATCGTCCGTTTCTACGCGGCTGGCTTTTCCAAAGTGATAATTTGTCTGACCCCCCTCCCGCGACGTCCACCGCACCGACTTTCATCTGTTTCCGAGACGATGCTCTTCACTTCATTGAAGAGTTCGTCTCATCCCCTAGGAACTTTCTTTCTCTCGGGGAGGAGCGTCCCTGATGTGCGCATCTTCATTTTTTTAGCCCTTGAAAAGCACGTATTCTTCTCATTCAACTTTGCCTCGTTCGGGGAGTCCCCCCCCGAATCCGTTTTCATTCGCACGCGCTTGCAATTTTTGCCGAGCCCTTTATCTATCTCTGACGTTGTGGAACGCCTTTTTCTTCCTCCTCCGAGGCTTATACGCCCTCCTCAAGCCCAGTCAGTCCCGATTCCTTTCCTTTCCTCGCTGAATTTTCCGGGAACTTCTAGTCCCCCATCCTCTTGGGCCTTTCCTAGCTTCGGTGACTTTCATTCTGTATGGGGGCAGCGCATACGCGTTTTTTTTTTGACGTTGAGGCCTTCCACCCTGTGAAAAAGGTTGGAACACCCACTCCCCTTTACGCCCCCTGGGTGATCTGCCATCCCTGCCTGACCTCCTGCCCCCCTCCTCCCACCCACCACTATGTACTCTTTCCGGGCGCAAACCCCGATTTCCTACCCGCGACGTTTTTTTTGTTTTTGTAGTGTGTTCTTCCTCAATTCTGTTGAGGTTTGTTGTCGGTCTCGCTTGGCTTGGTATTTTTTTTTTTTTTTTTTCTTTTAGACTGATGGTGTCCTATAACTTTTTGTGTTTGTTTTGTGCGTTTTTCGTGGCAGTAAGTATTCTTTTCAAGGGTGCAGATCCCTGAATACCACCCCGACGGGGCGTTCCTTTGCGAGTTTTGAGTCCGAGTCGAAGTTTCTTAGTCGAGCCCCCCACTTTTGGCCTTCTTACCTGCAGCCTCCCTTCCGTGCGGACTCTCCATACGGATCCACCTCGAACTACTTTAGCGGTCTCTTTTGATATCGTTAGTGCTTTTTTTTGTTTTTTTTCTTTCTCCCTCTAGTCGTCTTCTTACCTCTCCTGTCTCGACGCCTTTTCAGTTGTTCCTTCTCTGCATTTTACTTTTGTTCATCTCGGAAACTTTGGATTACCGTGTCCGCGTTCCCTTCTTTTTTAGTTGGACTGTCTATATCCTCGGGATGTCCTGCTATGTTTTTTTTTTACTTGAGATAAGGCCTGGATGCTCGATTTTCGCCAGCCTCAAGTGAAAAACCCCGTTACTCTCATCGGTGAGCTCTTGACACCACGTCTCTTTTTCTTTTTTCTGACTGTCGAGGCGGACGTGCACCCCCCTTTCTTTAGATGCTCTTATAGTATCGACAGTTCTTTTAGTATTGGGTATTCAGTCCCGTCTTCGTTTGTCTTCTTCTTCACTAACTACTCATCGACCCTCCTTAGAGATTGCAGGGCGTCTTCCTCCCCTATGTGTCAAGCTTTCTACTTGTAAGGGACCTTTGACTATTAACACGAAGGGAAGATCTCCCCTTCTGGATTTTTTCTTTTTTCTATAAATGATCTGTCCGAACCCCTTCGTAAAGGGCGGTCTGTTCTCGTTGAGTTCCCGTTGGTTCCCTCGCGGCGCACTCTCTCCCTCTTCGTTCAAATTTCCTGAACCTGCTGCGCGGTCGTTTCCCTTAGTAGAGATTCTGAAACGCTGTCTTCCGCCTTTTCCTTCATGTTGCAGAGCACCCTTCTGGAACGGCTTGTTTGACGCGGTAGTCTCTGCGTCCCAAGTTCGGGCCGGACTAGGAATTTCCTCCCACATCAGCACTTCTACCCCTTCGCTAGGTACGGATGTTTCCTCAGATCGAGGTTTGGAGCTTCAGTTAATGATGGAATTCTTTTTCCTCTCTAGCCCCCTTCCTTAGAGGTTGGCTCTTCTCCTACATCGGTGGAAGTTCGCCCCCTTTTTCGTATGTTGAATGATAGATTAGCGGAATTACCTTTTGAGCTTCGGAGCTCTGCCCTCCTGGCAGGGGTTTCCCGCCGCAGTCACGTGTGCTTAAGATGATTTAGGGGGTTGGATATATGTCCTTGCAGCCCGATTGGGTTCCTCCCTGCGACAGCGAGGCATCTTTCTCGAGTAGGGTCGAGTTCTTGGCGCTTTTCCCGCCCCTTTTTATGTATTAGCACTGAACGGGCCAGTGTTCCTTTTAGCTCGTTTCGCCTCAAAAGAAGTGCTACTGGTTGAAGCTTTTTATCTGCTCCGAGAAGAATTTTTTCCTGCGACGCACGCGGGACGCCTCCCTCTTTCTTTGAGGTACTTCGCTTATTAAGGAGGCCGGGCTCCCGAAACCTCCGGATCCCGAGTCTTCCTCCTAAATCAGTCCCTTTGGTTACCCCGGTTATTGCTATTCTTGACTTCTTTATCTCCATGATCTTCAGAGCTATCTTGGAGGTTATCTTCATAGAGACGCCGCCACTACTAGTTATGTTATCCTCCTCTCCGCAGGTTGACCGGGCCTGTTTTTTTGTATAAGTGGCAGTTTGACGACCTCTCTTCTCGTTTCCGCCGCAGCAAGCGGACGGACTTTTCCTCTTCACTCCTCGTTTGTTTTTTGTGGCTAGATCGTCCATGGGCTCATCCCTCGCAGTCGTCAACGGCCCTTTCAACCTCCTTTGTCCCATCTCGGACCGCTTAGGATCTTTCATTCAGGATTCCCGTTCCTAGAGATAAAACCTCGATTAACTCCAGCACCCCTCCCCCCCGCCCCCCCCCTTACCCCCCCCCCCCCCCCCTATCCCTCTCGCCGAGAAGATGTCGATAGTCAAATACCTCTCCCTTACCTCTGTCTTCAGACAATCTTTCGGCGATACCTCATGGTCCGAACCACCCGTCTTTATACGGATACGTCCGTCCCCATACGACGACCCTAACACTCATCGCCTTTCCTGTTTTTTCTCTCCCAAGGAAGACTTCTCCTGAAAACCTCCTCATCCCCTTCCAAACCCCGCTCGTCAGCTATCTTGTATACTTACACCGAGATCCCTCTTTTCAGGGAGGTAAAGGGTTGCTTCCTTTCTCTACATACCGCTACTTGTAAATAAAGAAAACCCTAAAATAGAAACACTCCTCTAATTAGCTCGCCTTGACTGGACCCTTTCCAGTGTTCTTCCCCAAGCCCTTTACAGCTACACCCTCGCATCATCTGCCTAAATGTCCTCCTCGGCTTTTAACCAAGGTTCCCCACGGATATAGAAGCACGAAACGATGCTTGTGCCCCCCCCCCCTCTCCCTTTTCACACCTTTCCTAAAGGTCTCTCCCCCGCGTTAGTTTTCCGAGTCCAACCCTCTCGGGGGGTCGTGGAGAAGTCACTCCGACTTAAAGCAGTCATTGATATAATCCCCCATAGGGCGTTTTCCCAAAAGCCGGGTAATCTCCAGGTTAGCTCAGTTAAGTCCTTAAGTAACTTACTCTCAGGACAGAATGGGACGGCCTTTTTCCCCTCTACTTCTGCCCCTGAACTTCCAGAGGGCTTTTTCACGCCTGACGGGCTTTCCTCAAGTCCCGGTGTCCCGACGAGTGTCCTGACGTCATAACACTCTCGCAGCTTGCCCGCACGGGAAATAGGAGTCTCTTCCTCATATGTGCCGCCATCCGCAATCCCGAACAACGCAAAAACCCACGGTCGCTTTCTGTTGCGCTAAGTTCGGCTCCTGATTCCGCCTATGGAATAGTCTAACTTCCTCTATGCTAGACGGCCCTTGACCGTCGCGCGTTCCAAATTATAGCTACTCCTCAGCCATCCTTATTATGAAGACCCCTTCCCTGCATAGAGCGTCTCGTTCCTCAGGTTCAGTAGTCACGGTCTTATGACAACCGACCTCCCTCAACTTTTTGACTCAAAAGAGCCCCCACTGTGCTTTTCTCGAAGAGCCACAATAGAAATTGCTTGTCTCTTTCCTAATCTACTTACATTCAACTCATCTGGTGGGATCCTTACGAGTACCCGTTTTGGAATATAGGGGATTTGGTCAGGTTTTAGGTCTTCTTGATCGGCCCCCAGCTTCGAGATCACCCCGAGACGAAAGGCGGTCCCACACATAAGGATGTTTAACTTTTTCCCGCTAAACTCCCTTCCTTACCCATTTTTCCCCCTGTCGCATCCCTACCCGCGCCACCTTTCAACATGCCGACGACCCGACCACTCTTCCGTTTTCCTACGCTAGCGATCTTCCTTTTAGTCTCTAGATGACTATTCGAGGACTCCCATCTCGTTTTTTGAGATTTAGATCGTCTGATGGCCTCCGACCTATTCGATTGTCGGAGGCCTTACGGATCTGTGTGCCGAATGAGCCCTCTCATTAGCGACTCATTCTTCTCAACCCGCTGGCGCCCTTTCACACGTATGAACTGTTTAGTCGGTCTCGGAAACGTCTTGAACCCTCCGCCAAGCCGCAAATTTCTTCCCGTATGTCGGCCCACATTGTTTCTAGCCTCGGATTTTTTCCCTAAGAGGCGAAAAACCTTACAAGCAGTGAGTCAGACTTCACCTACTTCCTGCGGCCGCAGTTTTTCTGTCTGACCATTTACCTCCCTTTCCCGAGGCCTCTTTCATAGTCTTTGCCAGGACCGCTGCTCCTACATGTTCTGCGACACCGTACCAAGTACCTCTGCATCGAGATCAACTGTCCGTTGCTCAGGGAGTCAAGTCCCCTTCTGGGCTATATCGTCCCCCCCCGCAACAATGCTAAAGAAGTTTTTAGGTTGACTGTCCTCTTCACGCAATGGAGTCGGACTTACTCCTCGATCTTCCCGTGACATAGTAGCCTACCTCCTTTCTGGCAAGATTTTTCGCAGTTCCCCGCTTTTCTTTTCAGCAGCTACATCGAACGCGACTCCCCTCTCCTCCCTTAGTTCCTTTGTTAATACGTTTATTTCGATACCTTTTATCATGCGATTAATTCTCCATCTGCTATGAACAAGATGCTTAGGTGGTGTGGATTGAAGTCTCATTTGTTGGAGGTTCTCCTCCCCAGAAACTCTGAACCCTCTTCTTCCGTAGCGGCTTCTCGTCGGTCCACGTTAGTCGCATCAAAAGCAATAACATATTATCCCGTGTGACGCTCGCGTCTTTGGAGACGGACCGTGCCTCATCGACTAGGGAGCTCACCCATCAGAAGAAGCCCCTCCCGAAGAAGCTACGTTCCCTCTTTCCCCCCAATCGCATGAATCTTGCTCCCCTTAAAGTATTCCCGGCCCGCAGACCGTTTTGAATCTTTTTTCCACCAACCTAATCTCCTTATTTGAATTTACTCCTGTTGTTGTTTTATAGACTATGGGACTCAGCGGTCGCATCTTGGGCGGGTCCCTTTCTCTAAGTTCTTTTTTTTATCCTCCTTTGAGGTGGGTGGGTAAGTTTCAAGTTAGAAGTCGCGCTCTCCCCCTTTTAGCTTTGTTCTGCCCTCGTCCTATCGCTTCGTTCGCGCAATTGAAGCCTCCTCTCCTTTCTTTCTCGGACGGTTCTCAGAGGCTTGGTTTCTTTTATTTTGTCTTTTATCCGTGACTAGTCGTCTCACCGAACCTTATACTGCATGGTCAAGGATCAGATTTTTCCTTGACACCCTCCTAAATCGCGCATACCCCGACACCTCTCCCGTCCTAAGCGTGAGTTACCAGACTCATTTATATCTGTAGCGGGGCACTATTCGCTAGGTAGGCGTCTGTTTGCTGGAGCATGTGATTTAGTTTTGACTCTTCATTTGAATTTCCCAATTTCCCAGAAAGTAGGTTTCTTGTACGTTTTCGTAGTAGGGGCGGCAACAATCCCTTCTCCTCACACGCCGTCTTTCAGTACAGACCGCTCCAGTGAAAATGCTCTGGAGACTCCTTAGTCGTGTGCTCTGCCCTCTATAACACTCCCTCTTTTTTCGAACGACGTCGACCTAACGGCAGTTACCTCTCGTCGTGAAGGAGCTGCCTGCCGATTTCAGACTGTTCTTCTCCATATGTTGCCTTTTGGCCAGCTCGTTACTCCTCGTGTCATGTTGGTTTTTCGCCCAGAAAATCGTCTCGGCCGCACGGTGGCCCCCTTTGCGGACCGTCCAGGTCTACCACGTTAGAACTTGCAGGCTTTTAGGTCCCCAGCACTTTCTCGTGCAACTCGGACCTCGACTCATGGGATTTGGCTTTCTTGTACTGCTTAGCGCGTTCCGTGTTTTTCCGGCCAGCCTGCACCCCCGAAAGAGTAATGGGTAAGTAAGCCTTGAGTGCTCGCAAAGCGGTCAGCATTCTAGCTCGCTGATCCAGTTTCCTAGGGCTTCTAATAGAAGCCATCTTCGCTTCAAGCCTTCGGCGAACTTACCCTTTATTGAAGGAAAGTCTGTTATAGGTCAATATCTCGTCTCTCCATTCTGATGGCTCGGTTCTGAGATTGCTGATAAGACCGGTGCCGGTTTTCTTTTTTTGTTGAAATTGGGTTCTCAGAGTGATATCGGCAGGTGCTACCTTTCCCTGCTTAGGTTTGGAATTCTCGAAGGTTGCTTCTGAATCAGGGTTAGGTCGACCTTCCGAAGTGATCTAGCTCTGGAATGATAGTAGAACGACCCCCTCATTTTGACCCGGTTTCACTCGACTCAGGTTTCAGTCTAAACATCGGCGTGATATGTGCCTTTTAGTCTGAACACCCTTGAGATGTGACATCGTCCTTCCCACTCTGTTTCGCTGTTTCGTATTTTTTCTTACGGATTGGCTGTCTTGCTAGTTCCGCGAAGACGACATAGTTAAAAGCGCCGCCTGCGTCTTTCTTTTGTTCCATCTCTCCGATGTAGTACGTCTCCCTGGAAGGTCAGCCCGTCGTGAAGCAGTATCTTCAAAGCCTGCGGTTCCCTCTCGGCGCCGGCTACGCTTCTCTAGCGCGAAACGCGTCCTTTATTGGATGGGATTTGTAGGATTTTTTCTGGTGCCATCGCGTCCGTGAGACTATGCCCGGGAACCGCTTGAACTTTTCTGTCGTTAGGGTGGTATTTATTCGAGAAAAAGTGATTTGTCACAATCTTGTTATATCTTCAATTTTTTCCCGTCGAGCGTGTTCTATGTAGGGTTCTGCCTGGGCGGTCTCCGAATTCCAGTAGGTATTCTTTCCCGTTCCAGATGTCAAGTAGACTTCAGATGTAGGTCCCGGAGTCTTTTTCTACCTTCGAAGCCTAGGTTGGGAGACTACCAACATGATTGGAAGGAGTATTCTCGAAATTACAAATACCTCACCTGCCACACTCCTTTTGGGCCATCCCTCTCCTAACTCCAGGTGTTAAGATTCATGTTTTTACTCAGTGTGAACTCGTAGATGTCCTCTGTAAAGCGCAGTCCGGCAGGCGAGAGGAGGAGCGGAGTCCCCCCCGCACTTCCTGCCCCCCTACTGTCTTCCATTGCTCCACCCCTTCTTATTACCCCTTCTCCGCCCTCCCCTTTTTCGGTAAAATTCGTGCAATTCTTCTTTTCCCGGCCTCTTTCTGTCGCAGCTTTGTAATAGTTTTCAATCCCGTGGGTATGTCAGGATAAGGTCGAGGACCCCCTCTGGCTTCTTCGGGGCGGGTAGTTGCTTTCTTCTGACGTCTCTTCTTATGTTTCTTCCTCCCTTTCAGGGCAGGGGTGAATTCTGTGAGTCTTTCGCTCTTTCTTCTCGACAGCGTCGCTCAGACTGTGGTGAGCTGGTTTTTTTGCGCAGCTCCTTTGGCCCCTACGCGCACTCTTGAATTAGGAGCATGCATTTCTTTACTTTCGTCTTGACGAGTAGACCTTTATATACTAAACAGCCGTTTTTCTTGTCGGCCCGTCCCTTTCACCTTTACTTTTAAGGGTGTTTTCTCTCTCCGCGTTTTTCCCTCGCCCGCCTCTTATTAGCTTAGTTCCCGTAGCGTTGGTTATCATTCCAGAAGGACTACTTTGCTCTCGGGTATCCCTCCAGCTTCAGGTTGACCTTGGCGGCTCCGGTGTGCATGTACGACTTAGCCCTCTTCTAGGGGCTGAAGAACGT
>Ga0179591_1179653_pt1 | contig 12445 bp, 13 predicted proteins | sample CZOMad2_1_08_16f_FD_182891 | JGI IMG/M metagenome (GOLD analysis project Ga0179591, IMG submission 182891) | Vadose zone soil fungal communities from Angelo Coast Range Reserve, California, USA - CZOMad2_1_08_16fungal (PacBio error correction) | ecosystem: Environmental > Terrestrial > Soil >... | reverse complement strand
AGCGCCCTTCCATCCGTCTCTTTCTTTTAGCATTCTTGCTGTTGAGTAACCGGGTTAACTTCTGTCCCCGTCCCACCTTTCCCTCTCCCAACCTGTTTTCGGCGGTAATGTGAGCCCAGTTAGCTTGCCCCAAACCTATTTTCAGTTTCGAAGGAAGTATGCCTTCCCCCTCTCACCAATCACTCCGCCAGCGGTCGAAGGGTCTGACCCGAGCTTTTTTTTTCTTTCCCTCATGCTTTCCCAGTTCCGGACCGTCTCCCTTTTTTTTACAGCCCCCTGCCTTTCTTCTTGTCTTTTTTTGACCACTTCCAGGCTGATTTCTTTTACCAACGTTTCCGTCTTCTCCCTTTCCTTCCCCTCCTTTTCTTGGGAGTCTTTACCTTACCGGTCTGATCCATTCTTTCTTTTTTAGTTGCTGACCTTTTCTCCATCACATCTTTGTTTGGATGGATTTTTCTCTTTTTTACCCCTGAAGATATGCCTTATTCGGACCGTTGTGTCTAGTGGTGCGCCTTCCCACTTCTTCTTCTCTTTCTCAACCCACAACCGATTTCGACGGGTAATGTTATGTCAATCCCTTCTGCTCTCTTTCACCCCCCTTCATCGGACGTTACACATAAGCTTTTTTTTTTTCTTTTTTTTTTTTTTCTTTTTTGCCAGAGAGGTTTTCGTTATGCAAGGAGGTTACTCTTACACGACTTTTACTTTCTTCTCCCCTCCAAACGCGGGTAGGTTAGGTTCTTGACCATTCCTTGTTCACTTCCTTTTTCACCGTTTTTCCGGGGAATCATACGGGACTGCCATTTTCCTTCTTTTGTTTCCCCTTTTATGCCCTTATTATGCCTGCCTTGCAGTCGCATATGTGACCCTCCTTGTTTCCCTCTCATCTTGTCTTTTTGCCATCTCAACGTCTCCCCCACCCTAGAACACTCCCCCGTGCCAAGGAGGGGACTTATTTTTTTTCCTTTCTGCGGTTTTTAACATTTCGCATGTACTCTTAATGGATTATGCCTTTCCTTTCTGCCCATTTCATGAACTATATAATAGAGTAATGGACTCTTCTTTCCCTACCTGGATTGCTTCCCCAGGGATGACTCTGAAGCTGTTTTTCCCCCTCCTCTTCCCTTCGTGTACCTTTCCTCTTTTCTTGGTTTACCCTAAACACCCGTCGAGTTTTTCCCTTATCCCGGACGATCTTTGATTCAGGGACAGTAGACCTTTCTTTTTCTTCTCTGACGACCGGAAAAAATGTTAGTCACTTTCGCCATTTGAGTTATAATCCCTGACGGATAAATACATCAAACGTGCGTGCTCCTTCCTTTTAATTATGCGACGCATTTTAAAACTTTTCTTCATCTCTTCCCCTATGATACCCGGTCGAAATTCACCCCCTCCCCCCCCCTTTCCTACAATTGTCGACCTTATCCCCTTTTCTCTTTCTCTTTAGGTTAGCAGGTTTATCGAATCCCCCCTCTTTTGTTGTCCCGGACCCGACTTTAAAGTTTTTTTTTTTTTTTTTTTCTTTTTCTCTTTACTTCGAAAAGTTTAGTTCATGTCCCCCCACCCCCTGATCAAGGAATTAAAGAGTCTCTCCACCCCCTCTTTTTTCCCAACTATGGGTTACTCTTTTTTCCCCCCCTCCAACCAGCTTGCGGCAGGGGCATGCTGAAGGTTTTTGTTTCTTTTTTTTTGTTTAACAACATGGTGAAATTAGATTTTCCTTTGTGGTTCGTTGGACTAGAGTATAGTTTGACCGATTCCAAGTTCAGGCATCTTCTTAGCTTTTTCAGTAATACAAGTGTGTTTGTTATTTTTCTCCGATGCGGAGATTTGGCCGGTGTTTTGGTGTAGTGCTACGCTCTACCCAAAGGTCCCAAAACGCATTTCAATTTGTTATTCTACAAAAAGATGTCAGATGAAAACGAACTTCGCAGAGCCTTCGTTTTCCCGAACTCTTCATTATATCCACCATAGGTGGGACCTTCTCGTCTTTTATGAAGTCGAATGCGCGGTCTCTTCTAAGATCAATTCTTCTTGTTGGGCTCCCCGTCCTCTTCCTCAGGCTAGACCCACCCTACATGCGACAGTAGGCCTTTTCCTCTGCCTTCAGTAATTAGAGACTTTTTTTTCCCCTACGAAACCATCTGTCAGTCGTTCCAATCGGTCAGGCGTGTTACGATTTTTTTCCTCCCTATCTAGGGGTGAGAGAATCCTGCAGCCTTTTGGGTGAGTCCCCAGATTTATTCGAATCGGGTAAGAGGTCCCCCTTTTTTTCGTCTTCGTTTGGCGGGAGTATCCCTGCAATAGCTTCCCATGCTCCTCTCCGCTTCCGAGAGCCGAAGGACTGTTTTTTTCTGTCTCCAGCCGAATGGATCAGCCGTATCCGCTCCCACCTGATGCTGGTGTTTACTTGTACCACCAGACTTTCCTCCAGCCGCTCCTAGAGTCCACCATTTGCGTTTTTCCTGCTTTTGCTGTGAACCCAAGAAGCTTACCCTTTTTTTTCCTTTCTTTTTCCAGATACGTGCGACTGCCGCCAGGACCCGCTCTTATCTACGTTTCAGATTTTCCCCCCCGCTTACAGTCTGAATCCACATGCCCCCCTTTCCAAAATAATAGAAAAAGGGCTCACCTGCTGTTTCCAGTGAGTTTTTCGATGCTATTTCTTTTCCAATCGGGGTTTAACCAGAGGATCCTTTATGTCCCTCCTTCTCTTCCTTCCCAAGTGTGGAGCAGATTCCTGGCATCCAGCTTTCTCCTTTCGCGGCCCTCCCGGAAAAGGGCAGTGCCGATTACCCCCTTTTACGGTCACGCAGTGACCAGTTGTTAGTATGCATTTCCCCTTTCGTCCTTCTCTTTTTTCCCGATCTTCACGTTTGCTTCCTTGATTTGAACTCTTTTATAGTCAGAGGTTCCTCCTTTCTTCACTTCCCCGGCGATTCTTTGCCTGACTTGGGTCTTTTTCCAGTGGACACTAAGGCCATTTTGCGTTTCTTTCTTTTTGTTCCCCTTTCGAGAAGGCACCACCTTGGAAGGGGCGAACTTCTCCTTAGAAATAGATGTCAGGAGTCTGTGAATTTCCTTCCCCCTTCCCTATTTTTTTATGTATACTTTCCGCGAAGAACAACCTCTTGATATTTTAATTAGCTCCCAAATCTCAATTTTCCCCCCCAGATTGCATTTTCTCCCCTTTCCTTACGTCCCGCCAAATTGGAAAGTGGGCCATAATGGACATTCTCCCCGTCCTGTTTTTTATGGTTCCTCTCTCTTTTTTCCCCGGTACAGGTCCCCACGGGTTCTTCTTCGTCCCGTCATCCGGTCAGCCTTCGAAATCCTTCTCTTTTATTTCTCCCCCCCTCGTTTCCCTCCCGTGTCCCTTTGCCCACGAAGAGCCTTGTTGGTGACTTCTTTTTCCCACGCCCAGGTTGTGATTCGTGCAACAAAGTTCTTCCTCCCTCTCTTTTTTTTCAGTCTCGTCCTTTACTCCCCCCTAATGTACCTCGTCTCTGCTTTTTCTCACCCTGAAAGGAGTCCCCCTCTTTTTCCCGCAGTTGGGGATGAAAACAAAGTGATTGATATGTTTCTCCCCGGTTTTTGCCCACTACCTCGTTTCCTCTACCTAGGGACTTTTCGCTCTTGTCCTTTGCCCTTCAATGTAGTCCGTTTTCTCCGTCTTCCTTCTTTTCTTCACGATTCGCATTCTCACGATTTAACCTCCCTTTTGCACCCGGTTTTTTCTTCTCGTTTTGCTCTAGGTACGTAGGTACTGGCACTACGCTTTTTCTTCGTTTTCTTCCCCTTTATTCTGTTCCCCTTCACCCCCCCCCGTTAAGATGTGATTGTTATTTCCACCCCTGTGATTACTGACTGAAAAACCCGAAGTTAGCCCCTCCCCTTTCCCCCTTTTTTCACCCCCTTCCCCCTCTCACTCCAGAATGAGCCGTGTGCTTTCTAACCAGTTTTGTTTTGTCATTGTCTTGCGAAATAGGCCGCCCCAAGAAGGAAAGCCTAGCCCTCCAAGAACAGAGCTCGCTTGGTTTGCCCTTCCTAATCCAGTGGTTTGTTCCGATCAAACCCGTCTCCCCCTCTTCCATTTGGCTGGATATCTTCGAGGTCTAGCGTCTCGCTCCCCCTCTGTCCTATTTTCTCCTTCTTTTTTTTTTTGTTTCGAGCTCGTCATCCGTTGTTACAGATAGAAGTCTCTCGCACATTTCTCTCCCTCTCTTCTTTTTAGTTATCTGCAAAAAACACGGCTTCTCTACACACCCCTGTCTTTCTTTGCGTTTTTTTTTTTTTCGATGCTTTTCTTTTTTCGTTCGCTTTCGTCGAGACTTAACCCTCTGCCTTTTTTTTCTGAATTGAGTGTGACTCGTGTGAAGATTTAACTCTGTTGCCTTACTCCCCCTTTGCTGTTCTGAACGTTCTTTTTTTCTGGAGGATATCACCTTTGAGTCTCCCCTCCGCTTTCATGAGTACGAAGCCTATTGCCCATCTAATCCCACCTTTGCATACCTCCAGTGTCTTCCCACAAAAGCTGAATTACTCAGCTTCCTTCTGGGCCTTCCCCCTTTTTTCTTTGTGGTTGGACCCTGTCGTAATAGTTCTACGCCGGCTTCGGAGATTTTTCTACATGCCTTTCCCCTTCCCCTGTCCGTACTGTCCCTACCTTGATAAGCCCCTCAGTACTCGATATGAAAGTTTCGGTTTTCACCTCCACCCTTATACCTCACGTTGGTTTCAGCCTGCTGGAGATCTCTAGTCACCCCTTCCCTTTCTTTGCGTGGGATTTTGCTTGTTTCTTCACAGACATTTCAAAGTACTTCCTTCTTTTCTTCCGTTGAAACTTTGTGCTATCAACACCTTTTTTTTTTTTTGTGGGCCCCCTATTTCTTCCTCCAACCGTTCTCTTTGTAGAAAGTGAAAGTTGCCCTTTTCTCCTACGTAGAAGAGTTATAAGCCTGCTTTGTTTTCCCCTATCGCCTGAGGGCTTTTCCGTTTGAAGGTTTACCGTCATCCGAGCAGCCCCATTCCCCCCAGTCCCCTCTTTTCAGATGGATTGTGACAAGGTTCTTTTTCAAGTTGCTCCTCCTCCCCCTTTCAGTTGCTGATTGGGGATATACCGTAAGGCTGAGACACCTTTTGTATGTTCTTCGAGACTTTCTCAATCCCCCGTCTACCGTCATTTTCAGGCCTCTTCACCAAGAGATATCGACGTTTTTCCTTCCCCCAGTTCTTCCGCGTGGCGCTTTTTCCCTTTTATATGCTTAAAAACAAACACGCCCAGCCCGTTTCTACTCCCCTTTGCCCAACGCCCTGAACCCCCTAACCAGGAAGCATTTAATTTCTTCCTTATCCTCTGATTATGAGTATGCCCGCGGTGAAGCTCCCTTCCCCACTTGTCTTTCCTTTTTCGCCAATGACCTCGTGACTTTTCTGCTTGTCCTCACCATTCCGCGTGGACAAGTTTTGGCATTAATTCCCCCTGCCGGACCTTTTCCTGAGTGGTCTTACCGTTTCCTTCTTGAGTGTCAAATGATTCTGCTACCCCACCTTCTCTTATTCTAACGGATCCCTCTTTTTCCTCGCCCATTTTTCCCTATTGGGGTTGCCTCCTCCCTGCGAACTCCTACCCGAGATCAAAGGTGCTTTCCTTCGGTGCGCACACTTATCCGCTCGGTTTTACCATCTCTGACTATTCATGAATTTTCAGGGAAAATTTTTATTCTCATCCCTCGTTTCCTGGCGGTCTCTCAGAAAGGATTCCACCCTTTTTCATTTTTTCCAGACTCGGTGTTTCACAATTCCCTCTCCCGCTTGGTCCACCACCCTTTAGTTCTGCTATCTCTGTCCTTTGCTTCTTTGTTGACCCTTACCACCCTCCCAGAGTTGCCTCCGCTACAAGCCTGCGCGTTTTTTTTTTTTTTATGATTCCGGTGTACATCCCCTTCTGTTTCCGTTTCGAAGATTACACTGACGTTCTCCTGTTTGCGGGAGACGACAACCTGATCCCATGACCTTCCCCCCCTTTTTTTAACCTGGTGGTGGGACATGGCCGATTCCATCATCTTTTCCGCCTTTTCACCTGATGCCGCCAGTGTATCCCCCGAGATCACTTCTCAAACCTTACCCCTTCTTCCTCCTTTTTGAGAAATTTTGTCAGGCGGAGGCGACCCCTACCTGATGGTCCGATTTTCGTTTTCTTGTAAGAAGGACATTTCTTTGCTTCTCTGCCCCTGGGACTTTTTCCCTCATTTTGTTGTGGATGCGCCCCCTTAGTCCATTCAGAAAGGTCGTAGCCCCCCCCCCATTCCTTAGTTGACTTCTTCACTTTGATAATATCCGCCTCCCCCCTTATTTTTTCGACCTCTTTGGAACGTAAAGGCGCTTGGAGTCCCGCTTTCGGTTTGACATCTTTTTAAACCACATGGCCCCGTATGACTCCCCTGTTTTTTTTTATTGGGACTAGCGTATTGCACGATACTTTCCGGGCCATTATTCCTTCTCTCTTCAATTACCTCACCCCCCCCCACTCTGCCCGCGACTCCCGCCCCTCCACCCTCCCCACCTCCACCGCCCCCCCGCGACGCATTTGTCATAGGGACAGTAGATTTTTTTTCCCAATCCGTCAAAACCCTCATTCAACTAGTTCAATGGGGTGAACCCAACCCTTGTCCACCTTGACAACTCCCCCCCCACCATAACCGTCAGCATGCGACCATATTTTTTTTACGCCGGCACACAGGAGGCGACCCACCTCGGTTTGCAGGCGGATAGGGAGGACAGTTCTGCAGAGCAGGTTTCAGATACGGAGGCTGCGGGCGGGAGAGAAAGAAGGGTCCTCGCCCCCGACTGAGAGCCAAAACCTAAGCGATTTTAGGGGTCAGATGGAATTCCCAAGAATTCCAAGGATTTGACTGATAAAAATAATACGAAACCCATTTCCCTTCGCGATCAGAGCCAACCGTCTACCTTTTAGCAGATTGGAGTTTTGACTCCAAGTGCCTTGCATGTAGCCGCCGGACCGGTCACGAAGGTTGGCACAATGAGTGAACAGAGGATAGCAACGGAAGAGATGATCGAAGTTTTCTCCCCTATTCTGAGCGGCGACTGCGTTATAACGTTTTCTTTACCCCAGCTCAGTTTTAAGGAAGTTCTAGTATATTTTCCCCCCTCCCTTTTTGGCGAATTTCCTTGTACCACTCTCTAGCCAAGATATACAGTAGGTATTTCCCCCCTGTATTGGGTACGGTTCCCGACCAAGACGCACAGAAAAGCCGATTCCTATATTTCCCCCCCCCGAAGTTTTTCCCGCGATGATTTTGTTCCCCGATTTCATATGGAAGAACTTTTGTTTCCGCCCCTTCCCCGTTTTCCCTAGGAACAAGACAGGACAATCCCTGACCTTACCCCTTCTAAGTTTGCATTGTCCCCCTGCTCTTTCCAGTAACCCGGTCAGGAAATCCCTGAGCCTTTTTCCCCCCTACTTTAACCCCACCCAACCATCCCTCTCACTGTCTTTCCCATTTACTAAGTCCCTCCTTCCTCGCTTTTTGATTGGCGCGTTTAGATTGGTGCACGCAATTTTGGTTCCTACAGAGGAACCCATCGGTATTAGTTCTTTGCCTCCATTTTTTCGCGAATTTACCGGAGTGCATATCATGTTACTATCCTTCCCCTTTTGAAGACCGGGGAGAGGTCCCCATGACCTTACGTTGTCTGAAGCTGTCTTCACCGGTCAAGGTCAGCCCATTACGCCCCATTGGTTCTCTTAAAGCAGAACCGTCCAAGAGTTCGTTTTGTATAGTCAAGTGTGAGAATTTCTCCCTCGAAAAGTCAGGTGCATTACTCTGCTCGTTTCTCTTGATTGTACAGTCAGCGCCTTTTTTTGTTCGTGCCAGCTTTTTCTTGCCCAGGTTTTTAGTTCAAGACCGCCCCCCGTTAGCCTTTTTTTTTCTTGTTTCGCCACGGCGAGCGAGATGTGCCTTTTTTTTTTCCCCCCCCCTTTTCCCTGTCCCCCCCACCCGCACTCACAACGAGCGCCGATGTCCCTACCCCGTTGTTCCGGAGGAGCTCTTAATGGACCCAGTTTCGTTCTCTTTTATGTCTGACGTGCCCTCGAACCCCCCCCCCCCGACCTTTGCTCCGATACTCTGCCTCCCCCCCCCCTATCCAAAAATGACCGGGTTTCCGTTCAGGATTACAATGTAAGCAGGCGCCCCCCCCTTACCGCGCCGTAATTATTGTGTCCTTGAATCGTTTCCCTCGTCTGTCGTTGATGATATGATACGGTACGGTCCCTTGGCCCCCGGCCGCCTGCCCTCCTCCCCCCTAGTCAGCATTTCGTCCCGCTTCGTCCTTTCTTTCATACAGCTTTCCCCGGGACCCTTGCAACACGCCTTCCCTTTTTGGACGCTCTCTTGAGACATAAGCCGAACATGTCTGTTTTATCTCACCCTTCCCGGATTAGAAATCGATTAAGTCTCGGCAGGTTAAAAAGTTTGAAAGACCCTTCTCTCCACCTGGTTCCCCCGTTCACCCTTTTTCCCTGCTGAAAAACCCCCAACGTGATGCCCCTTTTACCCCCTGCTTTGTTCCTCCCCGTCAATTCTTCCGTTATTGACGTACTTTCTCCTTGAAGGACATGATCCGTCACCGGACCAAGGGAATTGAAGTTTTAGGAATCCCTCCTTTCCCCTTCTTTCCTATAAGATTATCCGTGTGATCACTCCAGCCCAGCCGGTGTACTGACCCCCCCTTTTTTCTTAGAGGTGTTGGCTGTCGAGAGCCGTTGAGGCAGGAGGTCCCCTGCCTCGGATTTATGCCGTTGTTTCTCCCCTTAATCTTTTCCAAGTACGCTGGAAGGTGAGTACACTCCCCCCAAAGCGTGCGCATTTTTTGTCTGACCAAACGGTTCCCTCCAGTCAAAGATTTAACGCACCTCGTCGTTTCCCTAATCCTTAGCCGAAGGAAGGAACCTTTTTTCCTTTTTTTTTGGCTTCTTCTTCCCCTGCGAAATCTCGACCATCCCGAAGCCCCTCCATCTCACCTTACATCCTCCCCCCGCTTCTCGTTTTTTTGCTTGTCTAAGGCTTTGTTTTTTTCCTCTTCCACTTAACCCCCCCCAGCAAGTCCCTCAAGCGCCCACACGATGGCGTGAATCGTGGATTAGAGCCCATCTCTTGTCCCCGTTGACATATCTCTTTTTTCCTTAATTGTGTTTTCTCTCTATCTTTCATCCTGTAACTCCCCCCTGACGCTTTCAGCCGAGCTGATATTCCTCTCCTTCTTTTCTGATTTATTTCCTTTTATCGGACCCCAACCAAAGGCGTCTTTAGCAAGTCACCCAACTCTCGATCCCTCTCTTGGGCGTTAGATGAGTGCTTTATGGCCTCGATAGCCCTTTCTCGCTCCCAAAAGTGCCGTTTTGCATTTAGAGACATGGCTGAGTTGACGGTTTACCTCTTTTTCTTCCTCGGTTGCTGTGCTCACGTCCGTGTGCTCTGCCTCGCCTGTTTTTATTGCATACCGATGGGATATGACCTGCCCTGCCCGATCCCCCCCATCATCCAGAGTCTGCAGGACCAATCCCCTTGTTCCGGCTTAAAACACTGCATACTTCTCTTATTGACGGGGACGTTCACAAGGTGGACCTTCCCCTTTTCTCACTGGAGAATACTTCCGCACGCCTGGCTAGTCCGTTAAATGCTCTGACCTTGATTTTTTTTTTATAAGTTATTCACTGACTCCCCCTTTCTTTCCTCCGATTGCAAAAGTTTTGTTGCTTCCCCCGGTGCCCTGTCCCCATATCCCAATCACGGTTTTCTCTTTGAGTTTTTCCCATTTCCCATGATTCTATGAGAGTTGCCTTGTTTTGTTGAGACCTATCCTCAATTCAGAGCTTCCCCCGACCTTTTTCTCTAACACCATGTTTAGAGGAAGTGGGAACTGCCATCGTTTCTCTCCCCCCCACAGTCTTCTCTGTTTGAGAAATAGAGTAACTCGGTCCTTACACCAACGCCCCCTCTCTTTTCAGAATTATACCGAATCAGTAGACGCAGACCTTTTCAACGTTTCCGGCCTTCTAAGCCTCAGCACCAAATGCCTTTTATGGCTGGGAGGGAATCAAGGCCAGTTGATCTCTTCTTCCTTTCCATTCCGAGCTTCCTACAGTGTTTCTCTTCCCCCCTGTGTCTCTTTTTTCGAGATCCGTGCTTGAGAGACCTCTTCAGTTGTACTTTGTCTTCGCTCATTTTCTCCATACCACGCTCCCGGGACTGCCATTCAGCTCCCCCTCCTCCCCAAGAGATTAGTCCTTCATGCCGTCTGGAGTGGTTTCCTCTGACCAAGTGTCTTCTTTGTCCTGGAGAAAAAACCAAACGAGGTTTCGCGGGGCCGGATGCCTCCCAACAAGGCCGCTTCACCCCTCCTCCACCAGGGACTTGCGCCTTCCTCCAATCAATGTCTGAAAGAGGAGGATGCTTATGCCATGGCACTGTTTTTTTTTCCCCTCTTCAGGCCAAACGTGACGCTCGAGTCACCTTCCCTCTGGCCGTTTCTTATGGACCTAACAATTTCCAAGAGGACCGTGCCTGTTTGATCATGTCCTGACATTTCCGGTCGAGGCCGCTCACCTCTCCTTTTCTTTTCCTGATTGTTTCTTTCCACTTGAAAGTCGCTGATCCCAAGTCTCCCCTCTTTCCCCTACCCCCTCAGCTTGGCGGTTGCAATCGACCTCTCCATTCGCACACTAGATGGACACGGGAGGACTTCTTGTTAGGTTCGCACTATTCTCTTAGGTTGACAAACTTCGCATGTCCTCTTCCTGCTTCCTGCATGGCACGGGAAAATCTGAACGATATCACTTCTCAGTTTCCTGCCCCCCCGTTTCCCAGCCGAACCCCAATTTCTTTTTTAACCAGTGATGAAGTCTTCGGTTTAACATTCCTCTCTGAGAACCAACACATTCTTTTTTTCCAGAGGAAGCCTGGCTTGCGTTCTTTTTGACATTACCACCCTTTAATCGTTCGCTCTTTTCCCGGAGAGACTGCGAGCGTCTGACCTTTACAGTGCGTCCAACAGGCGGGTCCTTCTTATCTCCTCCCTGGAACTCCTTTAACTTCGCTAGTTGAGGAGAAGGACCGTCCTGTCCCCCATCCGAATCAACCAAGGGCGATCAACGCGTTTTGCGCTTGCCCCTATTGTAAAGCCCTTACCAAATGCTGACGAGCTACCCCCGCATCACTTCTTTCCACTCCCACCATCGACTTAACGGTCTGAATTGAAACTTTTCCTTTTTGACCAGCCGTTCCTTCCTGCTGTGTTACGTTTATTAGTTTCTGAGACTTTTTTTATTCGCAAGTACCCATGAGTGAAGGGTAGTCCTGCACAAATCACTTTCTCATTTAGTTGTGGTACGCGCCCTTTCCTCTTTAAAGTTTTTCGAGAACACTATGTGAATATCCATAGTATAGACTGACCTCCCATCTTTGCTGACACTATGGTTGGCATTCTGCATTGTCTACCTCCCCTAAAGCGAGGTCCGCCTTAATGTTCGGGTCGAGGGTTACCTTGTTTTACCCCAAAATGGAAATGAGAGTTGAATGCGGTGTTTTGACCCCATTCGCCCTTTTTATCGTCCTGACCTCCAGGAGCTATAATACGACCAATGAATCAGATTCTCCCTCTTTCCCTCCGGTCCGCGATTTATGCTCTTACTGATCTTGCCACATTCACTCACGCTACTATTCTTCCACCTTTGGACCCGATTTTCCCCCTCTGCTTTCCCTCCTTTCTGAAACACTTTGCCGGTTCACTTCAATCCGTGTGTCGTTTGACACGTATTTCGATTTCCTTCCCTTTCTCACCATTTGCGCCGCGACACAGCTTCCCCCCCTGATGTACGGCCTTAACCTGCACACACCTGTTATATCCTCCATTGTGCATTCACCACTTTTCATTTTCTTTGACCCGCACTCCTCCCCTGTCCGTCCACGACCTTTGCAATTGAATGGTCTCCTTCTGCTTACCTTTTTTTCTCCCTCCTCACGCTTGCTCGACAGTGCCCACTCCTCCTCAGCTCAGTTAACCTCTCTCCGCTCTAGACCACCCCATGCCTCTTTACGAAGACGCTTTGTTAACCTTAGTCTGACAGACCCTCCCTTTTCTCTTCGCTTTCTCCCATAACGACTTTACCGTCAGATTTTTTTTGCCACGCTATAGGCTGTTTTTTTTATCCAAGTGACGCTTTTTTCCCCTCTGTTTTTGTTGCTACTGCCAAGTTTCTCTTCCTTTTTTCCTTCGCCCCCCTTCCTTGAACGGATCATTTCTTCCCTGGGCGCCCTTAATCTTCCCCTCTTCCCCTTTTTCTCCTCCCTTGCTCATTGATCTGCCATTCGTCCGATCGTTATCATTTATTCTAATTTTTCTCGAACCCCTGTCCATACCC
>Ga0179591_1354914_pt1 | contig 12446 bp, 8 predicted proteins | sample CZOMad2_1_08_16f_FD_182891 | JGI IMG/M metagenome (GOLD analysis project Ga0179591, IMG submission 182891) | Vadose zone soil fungal communities from Angelo Coast Range Reserve, California, USA - CZOMad2_1_08_16fungal (PacBio error correction) | ecosystem: Environmental > Terrestrial > Soil >... | reverse complement strand
AAATTAGGATTTTCCCCAGCCGAAAGCGGGTTAGCCCGTTTCCGCCCGGCGATTTGAAGTGATACATGACTCGATTTGGCACGACGTCCCCCGTCCAACCGCTCTCAAGACCTGAGAGAGACCTTTTGTCTTTTACGATGCTCCTTTGAGGCTGTAATACCCGGCGCCCATTTCTCGATTCAGGCGCTCCTCCCCACTTCTCTACCTCCTCTGATTTCGCCACGCTCCCCCCCAGTGCTGCGTTAGTCTCCTAGGTTCGCTTCCCCAGCTTCTTTTGCATAGCGATTCTCCCCCCGGTCTTTCAGAGGTATACTGCGATCAGTATGTTTATTCAGTGACCGCCCTCTTTCCAGCTTCATTCTCTTCCCCGACAGCAGTCGACAGACGGCCCCCTTCTCGTTTCGTCCTCCCCCTCGCCCTCTCCAGCTCGCAGAAGAAATTCCCGTTCCGCTATGATGTGTCACTCTCGTGAGCTGCGCTTCCGCCGGCCTCATCCTTTGCTTTGGAATGCGGACCTGCGGTATCGAGGCTTTACATCTACATCCTAGTGCTTTCTCCGACAAGTTAGCCGAGCGAGCACGTCCGCCGTTGCGCTGCCTCTGCCCCCCCTCGGCGTTTACCGTTGCCTCAGTTTTTTTCCTGATAGCCAGAACTCTTCTCGCGTTGCCGCTTCCGCTATCGGTTCCCGTAAACGCCCCACAATCATTTCCAATTGCTTCCAAACGTTGAAATTTCCACCGCAGCGGCCTCGTTCGTTTTGAACAGCCTCTTCAGCTCGATAACCACGTCGTTTAGAGCTCCTTCGGCTCTTCGGATTCTCTCTAGCCACGCCCCGTCTTCACCGGGTGGGATCACTATTCGCATCTTCCCATCGTGGTCTTGCTCCCGCATAGACACGAACGGCCGAAGTTTCGTTTAAAGCTTCAATTGTCGTGAGGGCTGCGTCAGCCCATTCATGTCGGCTCTCGATGGCGCGCGCCGTCCCTTTCTGACTTCGCGAGATTTCTTTATGGAGACGTCCTCCCCCGGTTCTTTTCACAGGATCTTCCTTAGGCCGCCCCCTGCCTTTCCTCCTTTCTCCTGTGTTTCCCCCCCTCCGTCTTCGCACTTTGCCCCATTTGGCGAGTCTGGAGGCTCTTTACGCTACGAGCGTCGGGGGTCATGGATTTTCGTTTCGATTATAAGTTTTTCAGTTGTTTCCACCCCGCAGCCATTCTGCAGGAAGTAACTTCGTTCCTACGACACCCTCTACTTTGCCCTCGCTCGCGGGTTTCCGAGCTTATCCCACCTAATTCACCCCTGATCTTTGCACCCTGATATCCGTCCCTAGCCTCCACAAGGCGGCTATCTCGTCCGCAGCCTTCGATCTCCCTATTCGCTTCACCGAATCGTTTTCCGCCTCTCTTTCCCTGCTTTTTGAAGGATCGCTCTTTTTGCCCCAGACGCGACCCTCCGCCTCCCCAGCCACGTATCTGATGCTCGCGACCCCGGAGCTTCTCTTATACCCATGAAGCTGACTCCCGTCCTCGACGTTAGTTGACAGTGATGAGGATGCGTCGTTCTCAAAGGTTCACTTATCTTAGCTGAGCAGTCTTCCGCCCTGACCTGCCTCGTTCTCCGCCGAATGATTTCGCCTCTTGCGGAAGGTCACTCGACACTTACCTCTTTGTTTAACCGAATTTTATAAGAGTGTGGACGCCTCTAACATATATTTTACTCCACTGCCTTTGTTATGTATGAGAACGAGTTTCATCGGCTTTGCCCGTATCGCCCCCAAGTACTCGGCTATGTGCCTCCGCTGTTCCAATTCGAGCGGTGAATCAGCGCAGCCCTGCGCCGTGGTCAAGGCAATTCAGCCGCTCGGACCATTTCACCAGCGCCAAGTGTGAGCTCCGTCTGTTTTCGCAGTCTATCCTCTGATGTGTCGCCCGCTTTCCGTCCTGTAGCGCGTTCCCGTACGCTGCTGCGGAGCCCTTTTGCTCCGCCCCATGTACTACCTTACATAGCTTTCCTCCCCGGCGTTTCACACTGACACTCGAATTTCCCTCCCCCCGACAACTTGTCCTGCTGCGCGAGATCATTTTTGTCCAGGTTCGTGTTTTGGCGCTAGGTTTTTTCAATGTTCCAGCCCCCTGAACCGTATCTTCCCGAGAACCGACCTCCCATTTGGCTCCCCTCCGCGTCGGGCCCGTTTCTGGACGGCTGAAGCTTCCTTTGAACAAGATCTGAGCTTTTTTCATCCGAGACGCCCAAAGTTTTTCGGGCCTTTTCTCCTCTACCAGTTTGATGACGGCGATAGCGGTAAGCCTCCTAACCCTTTCCTTAAATGCTCGACCTCTGCCCCGACTTCCACGTTTCGCATATCAAGGGTTTGCCCCTTCACCCCCCCCGCGCTCGACGCCGATACGCACAGTGCGTGATGGCCAACCCTGCATGAGCAGTCCCTTTCGTTACCTTCTGAAGGGTTTGGCTAAGCACTTTTGTGAACAACACGCTGAGACTCTTTCCTCTTATTTCGCCTTCACTTCCCTTCTCTCAAGTGCTGCGTTTCCGCTCACTAGCTTCCGGCCACGGGAGCTCGATATCGTTCAGAAGCGCTCACGCATTTCTTAGTCCCAACGGCCCCAGACCGATTTTTTTCAGTTTAGCGGAACCCAGAGTGTTGGGGTTACCCTGCCCGCGTCGACCCCGCTCGTGTATTTACTCAGTTATTACCGACCATTTGACGTGCCTCGCGACTTTTCGGCCCGACGCTATGACGAACTAGAGACGCTGCGTCCCGCAACTGATGTCGCCTGTTCCGACACGGAAGCAGTCCGAAGCACACGATAGCAGCCGCAAACAGCCTTACCTTTGCTGAGCTGAGGTTCTCGACAGACTCAGGAGTACTGAGCGCGATTCTCGAGCAAGACTAATTGCAGATTTCGGCGCGAACGCATCACGACCCCCCCCCTCACTTTAGCTGTGCCTTGAGACGTTCGTCCCTACCAATGAGCATCCATTTATTCATCTGAGCCGAAAGGCCCGAATCTTATGCAACCGCGCCTTTCACTTACGCACTAGCTCTTTGATTTGACATGAGTCGTGAATCGCGCGAGAGCGTCGCGATACCCTCGGTGCTTTCCTGGAAGAGCCGCGTGTTCTTTGGGCTACTCTGCGTCCGCCGAGCCCAGCTTCATTCCGACGACTCACGAGTGCCGTAAGGCAGTATCACTTAACTACGCCATTCTTTTTGGCGATCGGTCGCCTCCTACGCTAGTTTTGGCGAAATCTTCCCTTTGTCTCTCCTGTTCTATTTTGATATACCCATTCCACCTGAACGCTTCGCCCGTTCTTTGGTTGCTCTTAGAGCCTGATATCCCGTTGCAGGATTCATTGGAGACGTGCCGACGCCCCGCTGCACCGTCTGACGTGCCGTCCGAGCGCCGGCGGCCACTCACACGAGCGCCGGAAGATAGCGCCCCGAATCGAAGAGGGTTGACCCTTTGGCGATCACTCGCGTGACGCAATTCGTTGGACATAGAGTTTTTCTTGCCGGCGAGCCAGCCGTATGTGGGCTTGAAGTGAGTTTTCGAAGACTCGGCCATAATGAGAAGGACCCCAGTTGAGTGCTTAAGTGATCGTCACTTTTGAGTTTTTTTAATCTTTTTTTTTATTTTTTTCCATTTTTTTTTGTTTTCCCCTTTAATTTTCTTTTTTATTTTTTTTTTTTCCCCCCCCCCCAGTGCAGTCTATACGCAGCTCTGCCTCCTGTCGTTTTGAGAGCGGACGCCAGCCCTGTTGCCCTCCTGCGATGCAATTTCTCCCTAGTTCAGTTTCTCCCCCTCGTTTTTGTTTGCCACGGCCCTACCACCATCTGCTGCTGGGACAAGTCCTTACAGGTTTGTGCTTCTTGCTAAAGCCCTTCTTTAAGCAGCAGGTAAGCGCCGCCCCCCCACAGGTCGTTCTTCCGCGCTCGCGTCGATCGCCAACCTGCATGCATGTGGTCCTCGTTCTAAATTGTCGAGTATGCGCTCTCTTTTACGTCCTTGCGCTCATCTTGCGGGCCCCCCACAAATCGCAGGAAGTCCTCATTCTTTTTGAGATCTCCCAGGCGTCCTTCGGGTTTTGATAGAAGTTCGCGCTACCAATTTTTCGCTAAGTGCAGTTGCGATAGCGTAGATCGCCCCGTCATTAACGTTTTCAGTTTTTTCCTTTCGATGTAACCCGCCGAATTCCCCTCCCGGCTGGAAGTAGCCCCCAATCCCCCGCCAAGTTTTATCCTTGTAATGCGACTGAACTTTTCCGCCTCTCCCCCATGTCGTTGCTGCGGGGTCCCCGCGTCGGGAGTCCGGCAGTATTTCTTAGCGCGATTGACGTCTTCGCTCATGGTCCCTGTGTAACGTGAGCAGACTGTCTCTATTCGTGTACTTCCTCTGCGGATTCGTCACGATTGCCTTACTTCGAAGAGCGATCGCCCTTAATTCCCAGTATAAGCCTGGCGATTCTCGATTCCTGTCCGTCTTTACTTTGTTCACACCGCACGGCCGGTTGCGAAAACCCCTGACGTGTCCCTATCAAGAGCGTACTAGGAGGTTCTCGACATATTTGTCGATCCCCCTCCCCCTTTAACTCCTTTCCCTCCCCCCCCCCAATGTTGCTGCCACTTACAGTCCCAGATACCTTGCTAATTTCCCGGATCGCTTCTGACGATGCCTCTATGATTCAGCTTCAAATCACGTCTTGGAAGGCGCGCCCAGGGTATTTGACTCTGGTTTTCAGTCAAGTCCGCTAAGCCCCTCTCCCGAACGATATACACTCTCCGCCGATGACAAGCGTAAACCCCCTCCCCCGTCACCATTGCCCTAGATCGAATCGCCAGACTCCACGAAACGCGCTGATCCGGATTAATACATTTTCCGGAAGTTCTCTGACGGATCGTTCGACTTATCGGTGCGCGCGATTAGGAGCATAGCCCCCAATTGCGGTGTGATGAGAATTTATAGTTGGCCTTATTTTAACCTGTGTTTTTTTTTCTGTTCGTTGGGAGGGGGGCGCTTGGATCATTAAGGAGGGGAAACAAGAACTGGGGTTAATTGGGGGGGGGGGGGTCGGGGGGTTGGTTTGCGTGTGGCTTTCTCTGCAGAGCACTGGGCTGGTCCCCGCCCCGTGGAGACATCAGGACCGCGGCAGCGAGAACGGCTGAAATCGTTGAAGATTGAAGCTGATCTGTTTCTTTCCCCATGAACGGTTTCCGAACTCTCTCTGTTTTGCACTGGGTGTTTAAAAAAACTCTTTTCCAATAATTTTCAACCTGTTTTAAACGGTTAGGGGCCACATGGAAACAAGCCCTCATTTTTTCCATTTGGTGCATGAAACCAGGAACCACAAGCTGGCGTGGTCCGTCATGGTTTCACTTTACCGTCCTCGTTCAGTTAAAGGGGTCCAAAGTTTTCGTTCTTTCCGTCTGGGCTTGACACTTAAGTTGGTCCCTTTAGATGCTGACGCACGCTCCCCCTCGACCACAGGCGACGACATCTATTCACGCGCATAAGCAAGCCATCGCGAGGCAGTGGAGATGTACAGTCTCGCACTTGACCTAATTACCGTGAGCACGTCCTCATAGCCAGGAGTGAGAAGCATGCATTACAGAAAGTGATTTTTTTTTACCGACCTTGTTGACCCGGGCAATATTGCCTTGCAGGATGCGTAACCAGGCCGAGTGGGTATACCGCTCGTGGATTCCTCCCTCTATCAGTCCTTAAGAGTCATCCCCGCCTGCCCTCCGCTGCGTGAGCGCTCGCATACATCACCCTTCCATATTTGCCACGCAGACCATAAGGAACACCCTGTCCAGATTTTCGAGACTCTTTTCGCGATGGTCTGCTATCCCCGCGTTTTTTCACCCAAGGCGTTCTACACGCCTTGGTCGCATTTTTTGCTGATCGCCACCCGAAAGAACCTGCTCGACTGAGCCTCTTTGACTTACTTTTTTTTTAGCCTGCTTCCTCGCCCCAAGCGCGTCGACTCGAAGTTCGCCACTTAGCCTCGGGGCTTCTCAAATGAATTCAGCCGAGCGCCTGGACCTTCCAAACCCCTGACTGTTCTTTTTCCCCCCATCGATCCTAAGCGCCCGCTCGCGTAGCTTGAAGCTTTCGTCCCTGAGGTCTCCAAGTGACAACAACACTTTCACAGTTGCGGTGAGTCCTCACAACGCGCGAAAGACACTTTTGTATGGCTTTTCTAGTAGAACCTCCCCCCCAAATACGTCGTCACAGAGGCCACCGGGTCAGATTTTTCCACCTGCATGTCGCGCTTGGGCTAGCTCGAGGCGTCACGAATTGCCTATCGGTCGTTCGCGACCGCTGAGGCGCTACCATACAACGAGATTAAGAGAGCCACGGACTCATTCTTTTTGCGCCTGAAGCGCGAGGCTCCGACGGCAGGCGGGAGGTTTTTTTTTTCTTTACCAGCCGCCTGCGTGCACTCTCCTATTCCAGCGTCTATGTGCGGCTTCTCCCCCCGTCTCTGACGCCAGAATGCTATTTTTTCCAAGCTTGTTTAATTGCAGATTAGCGATGCGACCCACTGTCCGTTAATGGCCCTTCATTCATCTTTACGAGCGTGCGATCGCCGAGCTCAGCCTCGATGTGAGCATCGGGCACCTCCCGCGACTGACAGAGCGGCGCGAGTTATCGCTCGCGACCGCGCGCGCTTCCTCGCTACCCCCCGCCCGATGAGTGGAGGTGGGACTCCGCGTTCGCAGCGAAGCTCTCGCATGACTCTTCCTACGAGCCGGTGGGTCTAAGTCTTCCCAGAAATTGACGGATGAAGTGAAGCGAACCCTTCGCCGGTTGCGGTTTCGTCCTCATCGGATATAAATCTTTCTCTCGATCATTTTGAACTCCCCCCGAGGCGCGGCTCGAATCCTCCCCGATACCTGCGTTACCGCAGCGACCTCGCCGTACTTGCAACGCGCGCACATAGCCAGCTCTTGTCTACGTCGCGGCTTGCTTCCCACTTTTGCGGTCACTAGAGTGCGCCCCTTCCGCTGTGCGATCCCTCGCTCTTACGCTTTCCCAGTTTAGGAGCGAGTTCGTGGGCCGAGTAGCTGCACCACAGCGAGGCGGGTCCCCGATTTGCGCCCGTCCCGGACTCCCGGAAAGCACCTCACTTACCACAAGAACCACCCACCAACCCACAAAATACAGACTTTCGTACAGCCCTAGGCACGCGAGTAGCCGGCGTCGAGTTTCGATCTGACGTACGTCCTCCCAGTCCTTTGTATGCCACCTGCCTCTGGCATCTTTCTGCCGCCATGCGCTGCCCCACTCACCGCGTCTCGTTTCTTCCCGCGCGCCTCGCTTTGCCACTCCTCTGTTTTTCCGGCGGTCGGTTTCTCCCGTCTCCCCATGCGCGATAGGCCCCCCGTTTCAGCGGCGTGCAGGCCCGGCGCTTTCACCGCCGACCGCGTTCGTCAAGCGCCGTGCTTCTTGGGATTGCCACCGCGTTCAGTCTTTTCCCAAGTCGCGGTAACCCCAACCATGACCATGGTATTTAACCATTGTCAACTTGAAAGACTCCAGACGTTTTCTTTGTGTGTCTTTCGGTTCCCCAGTGCTTTTGTATGCGAAGCGTACAGAGAGGACGCGCACCCGCCGTACTAATTCAGGTTACCTAGCTTCACCTCGGCGTGTCTCTGCTCTCCGCACCCAGTCGCCATCCCGCCTAGCCCGCTGTTTTGATAACCCCCCCCCCCCCCCTCCCACCCCCAATCCACCCCCCCCCCCTCTTGAATGCGCGCATTTTCCCGCCTCTTAGATCTCCAACTTTCTCTTATAGGATGCGCATCTGTCCCCCGAGGCGGAGCATAACTTTTCTTTTTTCTTTTTTCTGGTTTTACTTCTCCTTGCCTTCCGGCTGATGTCTGGGCAGCGAGGCTCCGGTAGTGCCCGCCCCCAGAGCAGCAGACTTATAGTCTTGTCGATTCGTCACGCTCCATTCCCACCCTTCGTTGACCGGCATGCGCGCGATCAGAGCGAGGATCTTGCTTTGTCATCCGTCCGTTCTCCCCTTTCTGTCAGAAATCATTTGTGGCGTTCCATTGACTGCCATACTAGACCTCCGTTTTGACGTTTTCGTATAACTTTTTCTCGTCAGCCCTTTCCTTCATATGCCATTCATACATTCCCGATGACCTACACAGCTCTCCGACAGTTTTACTCGAGCTAATTTGATTGCGAATCCCTCACCTCCTTCCGCGAGTTAGCGCCCCCGAGTTTTTCTCTGTGGGGCTTTAGGTCCAGGCTAACAGCCCCGGCCGAAGAAATTTCAGCAGGGTCCAAAATCTCACAACCTGTGAAAAGCAGGTCAGTTCCCCCCAAGTAGTTTACACCTTTTACGGTCCCTGCCGCTCTCGAGTCCTCCTCTATCCTACAGAGTGTTGGTCGTAGCAAGGACTCCGCATCCCTCTCGAGGCTGCTGCCTGAAGGCCATCCTTCGATAAGAGAGATGAGTAGCCCTGAGTTCGCATGCCCATTTCGTAGTGACCCGTGCTATTACTTTCACCGTTAGCGATGGAGCATGTAACACGGCAGAGCGGCCTCCTTCCATTAGGGCTGCTGGGGCCCTCGCCCCCTCCCCCGCTTTGCACGAAGGGGCCTTCAGCCTCTGATTGGACGCGACACTGTGCATCTGCTATCCGCTGGTTTTGAATCTCTCTCCCTGCCCCGTAGCCTGATGTCCATAACCACCGTGAGACTTCAACTAGCTTTCCCTGCCTTTCGGAATCGAAGAGGCGCGTCCCTTCGGACGTAGACTTTGCGAGCTTTCTCGCTGTGGCCCATCCTTATGTGCAGCTCACCTCCGGACCTAGTCTCTCGGCGTTGACACTATTTCTTGACCAGCATAATAATCTGACTCGGACTATTAGCCCCCCCAAGGCCGGTCCCTCTGTGCCCTTTTTTTCCTTCACCAGCTAGGTTTTCAGCCCAAAATTGCTGCGATTGAGACCCTGCTCCAAAACACGTTTTTTTCTTCCCTAGTCTTTCTTTAGTTTTTTTTGGCCTGGGCATGCTACCTGCCTGCGCGAGTGATTGAGCTGTTTTTTAGAGTGTCCCATCCGTGCATACCATTTGGAGTTACCCGGTCTGGGGTTGTGATCTCCTCCTGCCTCCTACGTTTTCTCCAGAATGGGCTGGGCAATGGAGTGACCCTCTGGATACGCCGAGCCCTTCTCGATCCCCAAGCTACACTGCTTATCATCTCCTTTGCAAGGCGCTCTCCTTCCCTCAAACAAACGTGCTACGCCCCCCTACACCCTGCACTTCCCAGAACCGCGCTCCAGACAGTGCCCCTCACACGTCAACGTTTACGCTAGTGTCTGAGCCGGATGCCCTCCCCTCACCTCGTGATTTTTTGCCCCGACGCAGTGAACCCGGACCCCTGCTGTGTGCGCCCTCATCGATGACGCTCTGAGGACTCGCGTGAAGGCCCCATCCAACAACAACCCGAAGACAGGACCGTTTCGTCCTATGCGAGTACTAACGTTTTACCGCAAATTGGTCGCACTGTTGTCTCGTCGACCCTTGCCTCGCTTGAACTACCGTCGCTGAATCAGGTTCCGGACAAGTTTCGCAACGCCTCCCGATGCAAATTTCGACTTTTTTTTTCCCCGACGACGAGTGGACCGCCCCCGGTTTTTTGATCTGGCCGTTCCCGTAAGCAGGATGCAGCCGACTCCTATGCAGCAGCATCGGAGGCTAGCCTGTTGGAGTACCCCGCGAACGGGAGTTGCAGCCGCCTGCCTTCCGGCGCGCGCTCATTTTTTTGGATGCGCCTTCCGACGCCACTCCAACTTTCGACTTCTCGCTGTCATTTTTGCAAGCGTTTAGCAGAGCGAATCCTTAAAAATGAGTGCCTCTAGCTTTCGGCGGCAATCGAATCTCCTGACCCCATGAGATCAATCCGGCGACGCACTCGCTCGACGCTCATCTTTTGAAAGTCTCGCATTCTCTTGCCGAGCTGCGCGTCCTGCGCGTACTTCCCCTTTTTTTTTTTGGCTACGAATGCTCGCGCAGTGACCCATCGTTCGGTCAATCGCTTCATAGGACGAGCGATATTGGACTGTCGCCAAGTACTCGCCGTTTCTGTCTACCCCTTTTCACGTAGGAGGTGGTCGCGCGGGCTTTTTTTTTGAGACTGAACATCAGGTATCTCCCTCCCTTCTGTTGAGAGAGCTCCGATTATCCCCTCCCCGACCAGGAGAGGTTGCCCGCGACCGTCCAACCCTTATTACCGAGTTTCTTTTCCTGCACTGCGTCTTCCCCTGTTCTTCGACGAGACGTGAGACACCTGCCCGGGTTTCTCGACCTCCGTATCAATCCCGCGGTCCTTGCACGATCCTTTATGCCCTTTTCTGGAAGAGTTTCGAGACTTCTAGATCAGCCCCGCGACTATGATTTTTTTGCGCCGGTGATTTCTTGTAACTTGCCAGTGGCCATCCGACTAGCGCCTTACGATTCCTGGAGTCGACACGCGCGAGGTGGCGGCTTGGCTGTCTTGAGCCGCGCTTTTTGCTCAGCTGTATGCTGCTCGCGCGGCCTGCGACTCCCGCGCTTTAAATTCCCACCGCGTTTCTTTCGATTTGTCCTCACCGGTCGCACCCTTATGAGAGAATCCGGCAGCTTTGCCCATGCCCTTTTTTCGCTAGCCATCCCATAGCAGACAGGGCTCCTTGAACAGCGGCCAGCTCTATCTCCCCTTTCGCCCCACGTCGCGTCGTTCCTCGGTGCGAATTCTCTGCACCTGAGGCCCCCCAGCTTCTGCGCGTTCAATGCGAGCTGTCGCGCGAATCGCGCAACCAACGACTTATGAGATTCGTTTTCAACGGCTCGCACGCGTCCTTCTTTCTTAGATGTTTGCCAGCCCCGTTACATGGCCGTACCCTTCGTAGTCTGAGGCTAGTGTTAGTCCTAGATTATTTAGCCCTTTCGTTTGATCGAAAGTTGTCCTAGTATTACCCTCTTTTCGATCAATACTCCCCTCTCCAGCGCCTCTATTGTGAGAATTGAACACGCTAACAAATACACCTCCCCCCCCCTCCACCCCCCCAACCCCCCACCCCCCCCCCCCCCCACCCCACCCCAGGCCCGCCGATTGTCACTTTCTTTCGCTAGCCTGCTAAGTAGCAGTCGGCGTTTGTTTTGCAAGATGAGTCGTGCCGCCCCTACCTCCTTCAGGCTACTCTGCGGCGCCTTGATAGCACCCGAGGAGCCCAGTATTTTTTCAAGAGCGTCGCGACACGAACCCCCGAATCTTCCATTTTTTTTGTCACGTGCCTCCACATAAGTAAGGACTTCGGCAGCTCGATCCCCCCTCCTAGTCTTGAACTATAAGTGAGTCCTATTATCACCGCTCTAGTTCCTCATCTGTTTTTTTTCTTTGATGTAGTCACTGCTCAGCCACAAGAATTGGTTCTCCACGGCGTCTCCCCTGGAGTAAGACTCTGAGCAGACGTATAATCACTTTTTTTCTAAATTCTCAATCTCTAGCCATGTTTCATGACCTATCCGTCCCCCTAATACTCTCCCACAAGGGCATCTCGCGTCAGCTAGCGAGTGCTATCCTGATGCCATTCGATCGACGCTACTTGTTCATGACAAGGTTTGACTCTTTTTCTTGCTAGTGCCCTCCAAAAGTAATGCAGTTCCCTACGGCTAGTCTATCTCACGATTAAGTCAAGGTGACCCAATCGACCCGGATCTAGTCAGTCTAATGCTGTGGCTTTGGGTTTTTTTTTTTGTGGGGGTTTGCTTTATAGTCACTCCTTGCTCGAGGTCCGCTTAGATCTCCCTTCGGCATGCTTAGCCTTAGGGCCCCGATACTCAGAAGCAAATCCTCGATAGCGCTGGAACGGCCCAAGCTACCCCCGCCGTGACTTTCAGTGACAGTTAGAAGTGCTTTACGCTTGACGCGGTACTCCTTTCATCCGATTTGGAGAGGCTCCTTTCCGAGCCCGTGCACAGAATTGCTGTACCGCTGGAGACGCTCACGCGAACCTTGCTTGAGGTGAAGACTAGCGCTCGTGAAGTAAGGAGAACGTTTCCGATCGCTGCTGTCCAGCTTCGACTATTGTTTAAATGGAAGATTCCGTGACGGACTACGGAGCCTGCACATCATGAGCAAACATTCGCTCGACGCAGCCCGGAGCGCTGAATCCGGCCTTCTTCTTGTCCATTCCGAGCTCGTTTAGAGGTTCCTTGGAACTGGTCCGATCCGCAGCGACAGTCACTCCTCGGCCGCCCGAGCTTTCCTTGGGGAGCCTCATCCTTGAGATCGGCAAGCTGCGACGCTCCTTGGCGAGATATTCCCTCGTTTTAATCTGGTGGTCATCCCTTTTAATTTAAAACTACCAAACTGGTGATACGTCACCACGAACATACGTCCTTTCCTGCCATGGGCGTGTC
>Ga0179591_1295894_pt1 | contig 12446 bp, 15 predicted proteins | sample CZOMad2_1_08_16f_FD_182891 | JGI IMG/M metagenome (GOLD analysis project Ga0179591, IMG submission 182891) | Vadose zone soil fungal communities from Angelo Coast Range Reserve, California, USA - CZOMad2_1_08_16fungal (PacBio error correction) | ecosystem: Environmental > Terrestrial > Soil >... | reverse complement strand
CCCAAGTGAGCAGAATTATTTTTCTTCCCACTTTCTGCTGTGACCGACGCCCCAGGCCTCTGACGCAGGCTTTTCCTGGCAAATAGAATTTTTCGGCTACCAAGGTTTCTTTCCGTCCCTAAGACAGGTGCACAATCCCCGAAGATGGCTTCTACAACCAGGTATTCGTCTGGGAAATAGACTCATTGTCAGTCCCCCCTTTTTTTTTTGAACCTTCCCAGGCGCTGACCATCCCGTTCTGCTCCTGATCCCTTATCCTCCTCCCTAATGTTAATATTTCCGGAGAGTAATAGTGTGCATCAGTACTGCTGACCAAGTTGCTCCGTCTTTCCTATAGAAGGGACGAATCTCATTTCCTTCCTCTTCATAAAGGGCGTGCTTTCCCCCCTTTCCCCGACCTTTCCCTTCTAGTATTTTTAGCGTGGCTGTTGTCCTCGCGATCCCTTTCGTGCCCTGCTGGCACGGTCGTTGCCAAAATCTTTCCCTTTTGTTCGGTTATTAGTCTCTCCCTCAAGAAACCGCTCAAAAGTGCTAGGTGTCCCGTGAATTTTTTCCCGGTCACACGGTTCTTTTCGTCGTCTGTTGTGACTTCCGCCGCCGTGCAGCTGGCCGGGACGACGGCATGCGGATCGCCCCCAATTCTTCACCAAACGAGGTTCGGGGATAGCCCCTTCCTCACACCTCCTCCTTCCGGCAAAGACCCGACCTTCGATTCAAGGTGGCCTGCGTCAGGCTTTTTATTGCGAGATTGACCTCCCCAACCCCTCCCTGTCCCCCTGGCGTTCAGTCTCAAGTCAAACTCACTTCAGCGTAGGCTGTCTGGCAGGAGGCTCTCCCCAACGCCCGCCCCCCCGCCCGAAGTCTCCTTCCCATTTTCCGGTCCTAAAGTTCTCTTTCTTCCTTGACAAGGTTGCTTCCGTGGACGAACCCCCTTTCCTAAGAATATCTGCGGGAAAGAAGGGGGCGGTTCCCATTGAGGTAGCCGGGTTGCGTGATTACAGAACGTCCCCTTTTAATTGCATTTTTCCAGGGCGGAAGTTTGTGACGTTTCCCGCTGCTGCGTTTTCTGGTTACAGTCTTCCGGTTCGTCTCGCGGATGTGCAGACCTCATAGCGGCCAGTCCCTTCTGGGTTTTCGCGTCAATTTCCTGTTGGTTTTTTTTCGTACTGGTTGGTCGGCGTCGTGTGTGTGATTGACGTTTTTTCTTCGTTTTTTGGGGCAGTGGCCCCGCTCCCCTTTCTTCTCCCGTGAACTTCGTTCTTTCCCATGTAGTAGAAGTTTTTCGTCAGGTCGAGCATTCGCCACTGCCCTGGTTCTGGTGCTCGTGGTAAGTTATAACATGCAGGTTTTTTAGAGGGGGCGGCGGCAGGGTAGCCTCTTTGGAAAGAAGGTTGCTTCCCTCTCCCCGCCAGGTTACCCTTCTCTCTGAAATCTTCCGTTGATTTTTTTTTTTCCAACGGCGACTGTCGGTCACCCGGTTAATTCTTGTTCGCTCCGTCAGTCTCCAGCCGGAATACTTCCTAGTGGAGATCTTTTCTGAGGTCGAACGCCGGGGATGCCCTAGACCTGCTTTTGACGGTGTTTCCTTTTTGGGCGTCCCGGATGAGAAGTCCCCATACTATGTTCGTTGCTGAAAATGCACTTTCCCGTTCCGTATGTCGGCCCAGACCCCTCGGTTGCACATCTTAGTCGGTTCCTCCCTTCCTTTTCCGTTGTTGGTCTTTTTTTCATCCCAGGGCCGATGGCCCCTGCGGCGCCTTCTTTGCAGGGGAATGCTCAACGACATCCTCTCTTTTCTCCAAGAATTTTCTCCCCCCCAAGACGGCCCTACACGTGCGGTCCTTTTTTTTTCGAGGGCCCCCACAATCCCCCGACCGCCGCTCAGAGATCTCATGCAGTAAGTAGTAGTAACTACTGTCGTCTCCATAAGATGGTTCCATACGCGGCGCCCCCTTCACCAGGCCTCAAACGTGCGGGTCATTTTGTCCGCGACCTGTTCCCTCCTCCCCTTAAGAGATATTCAGAAAGGCCCCCCGGACGCCCGTCCCCCTCTCCTAGGGACACTTTAACACCCAAAGCCACCTCAACCACTGTCCGTACGTGTTTTTCCCCATTACGGAGACGTCAGGAGTTCCTCGACTTCGAATACATTTTGCCCGCGTTTTCGCGACGGCAACGTCGCCGCCTGTGTTGCGCTTGACAATGCCCCTAACGCCCCCGTTTAACAAAACCCAACCCCTTCCCGACCTCTCTGTCGGCCCCCTTCCCCCCCAAGCTAAAGGGACGCGAACCCCGATCCTTACCATGGACTTCTTCGGTTATGCTCCTCTTGACGAATTTTCCTATTTCCCTGTCCCCATCAGCACTTCCCCCTTCCCACAAGTCGACATTTTTTTACGCTCGACCCACGTCAAAGTTTCTCCTTTTAAGACCTTACTAAATACCACGCTCCCCCCGTTCGGCTTCCCTTGGTCCCGCGCGTAGACCGTATTCCTTCGGTGGACGGACTTGGTCTCCCCGATCGGGTTTTTCCTTTTCGGGCCGACAGCCTGAGGCCCCCCTCCGCTCCTGCGGGCGTGCTCGGGATCGCGCCGCCTTTTCCCTTCAGACTCCTACGCTCCTGGTTTCGTGGACTCTCCTCCCTCTGTCCCCGTCGGTTTGGTATTTTCCGGGCTGAAGCTCCCTTTCGTCCTGCCGCCGCACGGAAAGATCGATGGTTTATATTTGCCGGATCACGTAGTATAGTGTATTTCTTTCTGACCCTTCCAAAGGACGGGGTTAGATCAGGTTTTTTCTATCTAGCTCCTTTCCCGTATCCCAGCTTCAGGCCCGGCGGGACCACTCTTTTTTTGTGCACAGATTCCTTTCTGTCCATTTTCTAACCGGTGAAAGGTTTCTGGGCTTTGTCCGACACAATTACACTCCTCACCGTTGCGCTGCGCGTGCTGCGGGTCCCCTCCCGAACGAAGACCTAAACTTTAGAAGTATTTTTTTCTTACCTTCCTTTTTCCTTGCTAGGAGTCCGCGGCTTCCAAAACCCTTCTCACGGCTGCCGATCCTCTTGACGAGAAAGGGAGGTGTTCTTCTTTGCGGAACCCCTTTTTTGATAATCCGGATCTCCCTTAACCCTTCCTCATTGAGTTCCGATATCTTTTTTCTTCCACCTTTTCCTTTCTTCTTGCACTATTATAGTTTTGCCTGAACGATTATCAACAGTATGCACTCTCAACCTTTCAGGAGTCCCATTTCCATTTTCGGTCAAGAGCCGTTAAGTTTTCACAACAGGTATTCGCTCCCAGCTTTCCAACTTCTCCTCAGAGTTAGCTGCTGGACTTCGTCTTGGGATTTTTTCTCCCTTGTTCTTTCTTGCCTTCCCCCTGGCTCGATGGGTTGGGGATATCTATCCTTCTATGGCCCATGCTTCCTCCTTTGTCGAGGTGCGTCGTCCTTCGGAGCTTCCTTTCCGCCAGCTTTCCCCTTTCCTAATACTCCGTGTTTTTGTGAGAGTCCCCTTGAGCAGGGACTTGGTTCAGGTTCACACTAGCGCCGTGGCCCTTCCCTCCCCATCCCCCTCCAGAGACCCTCCTTCCTTGAATCAGAACTTTCTCGGCTACAACGGTCCACCATCGCTCTTCCTGTGCCCCTCCAAATTTTCCCCCCCCTCCCGACGACAGGGCAAGTTGAAACGTATTTCGGGAAACCGTTTTTTTTTTCCCCCCTGTGTTTTTCAACTGACAAGTTCTTCTCCCGTGAAAGGTGCTTCTCCGGACGTGAGCGGCCATCTGTTGATAATCGACGAATTGCTTCCAAGGAATGCGCTGAAACGTTTTTCCGAGGCCCTTTTTAGCGGATCCACTTTCAAGGATTCCCTTTTCTCTCCAGGGATTTTTTCCAGCAAATTTTCCCTCTTCGTCATTTTCCTCTTTTCAAGCCGTGGCCTGTCGCCGGTGTTTACCATCGCGATCCCTGCACGTTGCCAGTGGCACGGTTCCCAAGCTCCTTCCCCTTTAGGTATAGGCGCCCTCAGCAACCGCTCTTTCCATTCCGGTGGTCTTTCCCCTTTTCAGTCAGAACCGGTCCCACGTGAAAGTTCCAGAGGTATCGTGTGCCCCCCAGATTTTTCAGACGCTTTCAAAATTCTTCGGGGAATTCTCTTCGAGATCGGACTCTCTTCAACACGTTTCCTGGTGGGGATCAAATACTCACCTTCCCAATTAAGAAGATCCGGGATCCGTCCACGAGCCCTTTTCCCTTTCGTTCCTTTGGGGGGTGCCTGTGTTACGTGATTCTCTTGATTACCCCACAATTACGGGGAAAGTGTAGCGCCAATCCCCCCTCCCCGTAGTCATTTTCTTTTTTGGACTTGTCTGCACCCGCCCCCGGCACCCTCTTTCAGTTCGCCTCGGGCCACCATGTGAAGGCTCCCTTTGGACGCCCTTCGGCTGACAGTCCCCCCTTCCACGATCTTCCGTTGCCCCAGTCTTGTATCGTTTCTACCTCCGGGGAATCGACGGGGTTGGGTGGACCATTGAGCTTTACGGCGCGGATGCTCCCTTTTCCCTTTTTTCTTGGCGATGTCCGGGTTTCGTTTCGTCATGCCTGTTTCAAGTACTTTCCTTGTCGGTCTAGCGGAGAACTCTACTGCCGGCCAGGTCTTTCGTTTTTTCTCGTTACATTTTTCTCTTTTGTGTTTGCCTTCGAAATTCTTTTGGTGTGCTTTTTCCGGTCTTCGTAGTGGCGTGGCAGTGGGCAGATCCACCTTCCCGGCGCTGCCCATGATCGGCCCATGGTATTCGCCGAACTCGTCAGGTCGCCTATGAGAACCCGACACTGTGTTATGTTCCTTGCTGAAGTTATAAATGGTGATCATTGCTTCCGTTCTGCTGGAGGTTGATACGATGCGCGCTTTACGGGCGCCGCAAGCTGTTCCCCCTCACGTTGATGACTTTTCTGCGGTTTAGACCCTTCCCATGAAGAGTCGCCCACGGGACAATTTCCTTGCCTTAGTAATGACGGAATGCTGGGAGCTTTCCGGCGTTTCGCCCCTCCCCCTGTGGTGGATGCCCTCTCCGCAACTCGGTGAGGGTCTGCTTGGTGGCCGGGTCAAAGCTCTCAGACATTTCTTTACTGACAATGACTGAATTCCGAGCGGAAGCCTCCCCCCCCATCTTGCCCCTCTGTTTTCAGACTTCTTGTTTTGTAGTGTACAGATGGTTTCGACGGCCGGACTTTGGAAGGGTCTTTTCCTCACGCACAAGTCCTTTCCTCTTTTTTTCCCGCAGGGTCCTTCACCAGAAGTTTACCGAATTTTTTTTTCTTCGGAGGCTTGGTTCTAACCGCCCGCGTCAGATCCTCCCAAAATGCACCCCTTTTTCGCTTTCCCCTGATAGACCTATAAGTGGCTTTTTTCACCGAGAGACTTTCCGTTCGACTTTTCACCGGCAGACTTAGTTTCGTAATCTGTGCTTCCTCCTTTTCCCCAGGAGAGGACGAGATACCCCGAGTTCGAGCATCTCCCTTCCCACGCCGGATCCACCGCTTTACCTTCAACCACGCAGAAAAAGCCACACGCATTTCTTGGACTTTCCCTCCCTTAGGAGAATTTGTCTTAGTCGAATTAGCCCTTTTCCCTTCGTCTCCAAAGCCCGGTCCCTGTGGTCCCCGGGCACACTTCCCCCGACAACCTAAGAAGCACCCCTATCCACAAAACCCTTTTCGTAACCCGCCACTTTTCCCTTCCAAAAAACCCCCCCACGCTCACAGAACTCCGGAGAAGGAAATGGACGAATTGATTTTTCGGTCAGTGATATCTTCCTCCCCTAAGAAGTTTTTTTTTTCGACCAGACCTCGTTCAAACTCCTTAGACCTGGCATAAGGACACGTCCCCTTTCAGGCCCCGCGTAAGTCCCACCCCCCCTAAGGGGAAAACTCCCCCGTCGGCTTGTTTTTCTAGCCGTAAGCTCTGCTGGCCCCGACTGGCTACTCCGATCGGGACTGTTTTTTCTTTTTCGAGCGACGTTAATACGGGCTTCGTCACTGGATTTCGGCGACGCGGGCGTTTTCCGAGGAGGTTCTTTCTCTCCCGCCTGCTAATCCCCCTACCCCGTGACGAAGGCTTCACTTTAGAAGACCCTTCTGGTCAGTAGGTTCTATACTTTTCCGCTCATCATTTTCCCCTCTTCACCCGTGACTAGAGGTCTTGAGATTTTCTTCATTGGTTGAAAGGTGGCGATGGCTCCCCCTTCCCCCTTTCAGAACTTTCTTTTTTTTTTGGTGTGACTTCTCCCGTATTTCCTTCCTTGTCAATCGAAGTCTGACATTGGTTTCACCGCCAGCCTCTGTGCCTGCTACTGTGCCTTTCGAGCTTTTTTCCCCCACATGCCACCTTAACTTTCTCTGGTGATGTCCTCAGACCTCACCTCTCCGCTGCATGGTACGACCTGTTCCGCCTGGGCCTAGGTATCTCCTTGTTTGACCACCCCACGGGACCAGGACTGTCTCCGGATACTTTCTGAACATTTTTTACTCAGGCACCTTCATCATTGAGATTATCCCCGTTTAGATGGCCCCTCGGAGTCCCCCTTTCATTGCCTTTGATTGAATTTTTTCCTGGCGTCCTCCTCACCAGTATGGACTTCCTTCTCATTCTCATGCACAGTCCCCCCTCTCCCCGTCAAGTTATCCCCTTGCAAGAGAGTTCTTACCCCTCTACTACCTGTTCTCTATGTGGACTTTGATGTGTGGTCCTTCTGAGGGCCGGAAGTTCTTCCATTGTAAGAGAGACTTTTACTTTTTATGAGGTTTATTCAGTAGCAGTCTTCGCTAGTTCTCCCCTACTTCCCCCTGCTCAAGCTTTGTATTTTCTCCTCTTTCCCTTCTTCTTTAGGGTTTGTTGTTGTCTTTCCTTTCCTTTTCACAACCGGAGTACAGGAATTTTTCCTTCCCAATAGCGCGGACAGCCCGCCTCCTCTCTTTCCATCCCCCGTCATGGGCCCTTTCAAAGGTTTTGCCTCAAGCAAGGCGACCTCCCCTCAGCACTGGCCATTAGTCTAAGGTGTATTCGTTTTTCCCCCTTTTTGCAGCTCTTTTTTTTTGACTTAAATGTTTCCATTTGATTTTTTTCCGGAAGGAAGGCCCCATAATTGCTACCTGTTCCCCGCCACTCGACCGTCCCCCTCAGCGCATTCTTTTTTTTCGTGTACGATTCCTCCCGGGAAGATCTTTCCCCTGATAATATTTTTTCTTCACATGTTCAGTCAAAGCGTTTTGTATCTCCGGCCTTGGCTGTTCTCTTTTTTTTCCCTCTGATCCATGTCCTTCTTTTTCAACCGGTGTTTTTCCCCCACTTTACTTCTGAGGTTTTCTTTTTCTCTTTTCCCTTTCAGAAGACCCTTTATTACTTTGTTTTTCTTAAATATAGAAGGTCACCTATCAGGCCCTAGCGTAGCCTTTTCCCTCTTTTAAGACTTTTTTCCGTCTGGTCCGGGAACCCTTCTTTTCGAGATAGCCTCTTCTAACAGACTTTTTATCGACCTCGACACCCACAACTACTATTCCTTCACCGATAACTGTTTCCTCTATTCCTTGGTTTTCCTGTGCTTTTCTTCCTTCTAGTTTATGAGATTCATCCTATGACTGACTCCTTCTCCCCTCCAATAAATTAGTCCCCTAGAGTCGTTTCATTCTTCTCTCAACTAAACCGCTCCCCCCTGACTTAGACTTTTTTTTTTCTTTCCGGACTCTTCTTCCGGAACCAACCTCCTCTCGGGCCTTTGCCCCAATCACTTTCGAGGAGTTATCTGACTCCTGCCTTTGTGCTGAGTTTCCTTGAGTCGACTTCCTCTTTTCTGAACGACTTTTAAGGTGTCCGTGATCCAGGTAGCTAGTTCTCTATGGCGAAGGTACACGTGGCGTGCGGTCTTTGCGCTGCACGAACTCAATAGCCTTCTCCCCCTCGGCTTAGGTTTTCCCCCAGGGGCGTTCTGTTGGTTCCTGTTGTTGCGTTGTGGCTTGTTTTTTTTACTTCGGAGTTTTTTTTTTTTCTTTGGACAGCTTTGCTTCTTCCGTTGCCCCTCCTTTTTCCTTAGCCGTTTCCTAAATCGCTCAGGTCGCCTTGAGCCCTCCCCCTTTTGTGTCTTTTTGCAGTTCCCTCTTGTTATCCGGTCCTTTTTTCGTTTGCTGCTGGAACTTTTTCTAGAAGGGTTTTTTGTTCTTTTTTTGACCGTAGCCCCCCGCTAACGTGCACTTTTTTATTTGCGGAGAACTCTTTTGCAACGACTTTTTTTTTCATTGAAGTTCCCTCCCCCGTCGTTCTTTCGATGCTCTGAGGTCTGCAGCTTTGATGCTAACTCCCATCCTCAAGGTTTGCTTGTTTTTCCCTCAAAGGCCCCTCCCCCTTCTTTTTTCCCAGATGTATTGGCTGCATTAAGCTCTTCCGCCGACATTTTTTTCTATCTTTTTTTTGATAGATGCCCAGAGGCCCCGTCTTCTTCTGGACGTGGGCGTCTGTTTCCCCAGCAACGACAGCTTTTTTTTCTTACTCATGGAGGATTCCCCCCCTCGGAACTTTTCTTTTTTTTGCACACCCAAAGCGCGACCGACCGCTCCGAGATCCACATGCATCGTCTTCTTTTAGAACGCTTCTCGACCCCCTCCTTTTGTTGACACTCCTCCCCTTTCTCGAAAGCACAACGTGTTCTGGCGACCGCCTTGAGCCTTTCCATCCTTCACTTTTTTTTCAGTATAACCCCTCCCTCCGGATTTCTGAACTTCAACCTGGCCCCTGAAACACGTTTTTGGTCCTGTCAAAGTTTTTGCGAAAGGTTTTTCTTCGTCCGCCTTAGAACCCCTTCGGAAGGGAACCTCCTCCCGACTTTTGTCCCTGAAACCTAAAAGCCTGATACGTCCCATCCCAACCCCACCCGACGCCCTTTTTCCCTTCATTGTGACCAAACCCTCTTCAAATGTCAACCAACAAGAGAACGGACTGCCAGGTGAGTTCTGTCGTCGGCTGAATAACACGACTGGAATCCCCTTCCCTTCAATGAAACACCCATGAGCCCTTTTCCCCCTCAAAGCCCCCCCTTCCAGTTCTTCCTTAATTTACTCAAATGGCCTCCCCCCTTCTTTCTTCCTTCTCCGACGCGGAGATTATTGTCGGGGCCCAGTCCTTTTCCCTTAGGGATTCTTGAAGGAACCGAGTTTCCCTTCTCCTCCTCTTCTTTTAGGGGTTTCCCCCTTGAGTGCGCTGACTAGGCCATCCATGCCTCACTTCTCCTTTTTAAGACTTTGATGTTTCCTTACCCCTTGTCCAGTTCCTTTGTTTCCGGGCTGAAGCTCCCCGCCCCTTTTAGTTTCTGGATCTTCTTCCTTCTTTTTAGTATGCGTGGATTCCCCTTCAAAGGACCCTTTTGTGTTCCATACGACCAAGTATCCTTTTCTCCGTTGCCCCGGAGGTTCTGGTTCCTCTACCCGATATGCTTTTCACCTGGTCGGCACAGGGACACCCTCCCCTGTCTTCCCTCTCTTTTTTTGCGGCGACTCCTCCCCTCCATCACCGCCCCCCCCCTTTCATTTCTCCCGTGCACTTCCACGGAATTTCCGAGATCCCCCCCCCCCCCCCCCCGGCGACCAGCCTTCTTCTCTGCTTTTTTTTCGGTTTCAAAGGCTTACTGCTCCTCAACTCCTTCCCGAATCTTCTTCCCTTCTTAGCAACTGTCAGCGCCCCCTGACTGTTGGCACTATTCTTCTCCGGGCACTCTTTCTCCACCTCTTTTTCCCTCTCCAGGCCGGTTTTTAGCTCAATTAATCCCGCCTGGAGTTCTCCTTCCAGAGCTCCCTTATCCGGTTAGATAGACTTCCTCGTCTGTTCTTGTTTGGCGAATTGTCTTGCTTTTCTCTCTGGTTCTTTTCTTTTCACGTTCCGATGTCATGAATTTGGGCGGCTTTCCTTCTTTTTTTGACGTCCTCTTTCTGTCAACCATCTTCCCTTTTTCCTCTCTTTTTCACATCCTACTTGTGTTTGTCTCTTCCCTTGCGAGGATCTTTTTCGTCCCTAGCGGCCGGCTTCGACCGCATTTGCCCCCATCGAACGGATACCTTTCCCCTCTAGCCTTTCAAGACTCCCCCATCCCCGACTCCCAGGGCCAGCTTCTACCTTCTCCCCCTCTTTGTGAAATACGATATTGCCTTTTTTTAAAATTACAGTCCGAAGAAAGTGCCCAGTGGTAGCGGGCTTTTACACACGGTCTAGTGCCTTCTCATGCGCTTGAAAAGTTGCTCCTATTCCCTTCCTTCTCGTTTCAGCCGATAACGGATCTTCTCCTCCCCCAGACAACTTTCTAGTAATAGTTTCTTCCGACGGGGTTTTCCTTCCTCTCGACTTCTTTCCCCGTAGGAACCCCACCTCCTTTCCTTGGGAGTGTGGTCTTTTCTTCCTCAGCCCCTCCTTTTTCGAGGAAAACCCTCCTTGTCTGCAAGTCTCTTCCCCCTTCAGGATTTCCGCGTGGGCCACCTCTTTTTCCCCGGTGACAGCCTGTTTCCCCTTTCACGACGTTCTTCCCACAACTCCCTTGAGTCAGTTTTTTTTATCTTAGAAAATTCACCTCCCCTCCCGGCAAACCCTCCCCTATCACGTTTCCTTCGGGTTCTTGTGATGAGCTTTCCCGTATCCCAACCCCGACTTTCCAGTGCTTTTTCCCAACATCACCTTCTTCTAGCTTTCCTTCCCCCCGAAGACCCCCAATTCCCTTTTTTCAAGTGCCGGCCCCTTCATAGGTCGGCTGTCATGGACCCCCTCCGACTTTCCGACCAGTCGTTCAGATCGCCTTTTTTACGTAAGGTTGTGGAAAATGAGGTCTGGTTTTTTTTTTTCCCTTATGCCGATTTCCCCTTTTTTAGTCCAGGTCGACCTGCCGTTGCCGATGCCCTTGGACTTTTTCCTTTTTTATCACGACCTCATATCCACCTTTCTCTTTGTTCCCGCGTCCAAGGTTCCTCCTTTTTTGTTTGCAGGGTTTCTTGCGTTTTTGGGATTTCTTTTGTTTTTTTTCTTGGACAGACGTTCTTCTCCGTGAACTTTCCGCCGCTTCCTTTCCACTTCCCGCCTGTCGACTCTTTTCCCTTTAGTAGCCGTTCGTCCTAAAACTTTCGGGTTTGTTGATTCTGGTGTGATCCGTGCGTGGTAGACAGTTTCCCCTTCCTGACGGTGATCGCTTTACCCAGTTGATGACCAGCAAGTCCGTTTTCTAGACGAATCCTGTTCGCTCGCGGCCCCTTCATGCCTTGTGGATTTTCCCCCGAGTGCCCCTTCGACGAATCCCCCTTTCTTTGTAGGCTTTTGTTTCTCTTCTTTTCTGACATGACCTGCGTATCAGCAGCCCCCCTCTTGTTGAATCTACTCTCTTTTCCCTTCCTTTTTTGAGATTGTAGGCCTTTCGAGGACTTTCCTGTTCGACCCTCTTTTGCGAGTAGTTTCTACCAAGCCTCCTCCTTTTTCGTTCGTAGAGGGCATCCACACCTTTCCCTAAGCCCCCCCTCCCCTTAAGTTGGTTTCCCCATCTCCCTTTTTTTGTTAGTGATCTGGAGAGTCCTCCTAACGGCCTCCAAGTTCATTTGGATTTTCATGCTTTTTTTTTCCCAGAGCCTTTCAGCCGACTTATACCGATCCCTTCTCCAAGAGATCGGTCTTAGTAACCCTCCCCAGAACCCTGGCGGCTTCTCGAAATTTTTCCCCCGCAATACATGGCCGTCTTCCGGTCCACTGGAGCTCCTTGCTGTCTGCCACCTCCGAGACCTACATCGCCCCCCTTTCCCGGCACCCCTAACTCCTTTCCTTGAAGCGAACCCTCATGATTTCACGCCGAGACTGCGACCCCTTCGAATTAAGCCTTCCCACATGTTCGACCAACGCCCTGGACAAAGTAATCCCGCGACTGGACACTCGGACTTCCTCTCTTTCGGGTTTTTTTTTTTCCTTCCGCGAGGACTTGGTATTGTTCCTCATTTTTGAATTCTTCTTGCGAAGGACTTTTGATTGGACTCCGACAGCTGACGTCTCTGTGAATTCTTCCGTCGGTGGTTTTGTTTCCTACTTTATTCCTTCCCCCGAATTGATTCTTTGCATCCGGTTTCCCATAGTATCCTTTGTCAATGTGAGTTCCCTCTCCCCCATGGTCCTCCTGAGGGTTTTTTTTTGTAGATTTTCCTTGTCGTTCACTTGGTTTTGGGTTTCTTGTTTTTTTGCCCCCCCCCGCGGTCCTTTTTCACGTTTCCTTTGTACCCCTTAATCACCGGTGCTGCCTTGTCTCCGCACAGGTCGTAAAGTACCCGACCAACGGTGCTCTTCTTACCAACCATTGTGGTGCATTACGGGTCTTTCACATTGAGCCTGGTGGTCATTTTTTTTTTCCCACTCCCTTTAGTATTCTTCTTTTTCGGCCCTAGTT
>Ga0179591_1324765_pt1 | contig 12447 bp, 13 predicted proteins | sample CZOMad2_1_08_16f_FD_182891 | JGI IMG/M metagenome (GOLD analysis project Ga0179591, IMG submission 182891) | Vadose zone soil fungal communities from Angelo Coast Range Reserve, California, USA - CZOMad2_1_08_16fungal (PacBio error correction) | ecosystem: Environmental > Terrestrial > Soil >... | reverse complement strand
TCTCTTTAAAAACTTTGGTGCGGAGTAGAATCGCTCCCTTCCTTCTAGAGTTTTTCCTCGGCTCTCCCATGATACTTCCCCTCTTTCTTAAAGTTCTTTTCAACTCTCTTCCCTGAGACCTCCCCCCCCCTTTTCCTATCAGACGAATGGTGTATTCGTTCGATCTTTAGATGTTTGGAATGAGATCCTTTGTTCTTCTCCCTTTTATCCTTTTCTTGTTCTCTCCCCTCCCCTCACCCTCCACTTATTCGCTTCTCATGACCCCCATCAGGGTATCCACATAGGTCGTTTAATAAATACGCTCCCCCCTCAGTTCCTCTTCCTGCCCTTTCCTCCACACCTGCAGCAGTTTAATATTTGAGAATACGGATTCCTTCACCCGTGGTCTCCTCCCGCTCTTCCTTACTACCCCTATTCCCCCCCTTCCCCCCCAGAGTCTTTTTTTTTGGATCTTCTGGAAAAGGTACTCTGTTATCTTACCTATGAGGATTTCTTAGGTGGATTGCGGAGCCTCCCCTTCCGCCGTGAAATTTCTTCTCCTTTTTGCTACTCTCAGCCTTCCCCTCTCTTCGTCTTCGCCATTCCCCGTGAGAATTAGTTTCTCAAGCCCCGAGGCCTGGAGGCGGTTCAGTGTTTTTCGGATCTCCGTGAGAATCTCTCTTCCAACTGAGTTCCCCCCTCCTTTATAGTTGGTCACTGGTCCCCCCCTCTGAAGGTTTGAGAAGACGAGAACCTTGTGTAACGATGTCTCTTTGTGTCCTGATGTTCTTTCTGAGACCCTCTCTTTTAAGAACCCCCCCCTTTCCTGCTCTAGGTCGTAGCTTTCTTCCTCCTTCCAGGGAATGGAAGCAACGACGCACCTCTGCCTTCCCCCCCCTTTGATTTCCCCTCCCCCGAGTCGCTTCTCTTATCCCTTTCCAAAGCCTTTTCTCTTGGGCCCTGTGAATGAGACCGATCTTCTTTCTGTTTGTACAGGGTTCACCCCCTGATAACTGGCTTTGGCGCTGGTTTTTTTTTCTTTTTCCTTCTTCTTTCACGTAGTTCCTTCTTAGAGCTTGACTAACAAGGAATTTCCTCTTCGGACCATTTTTCCTTCTTGTGCGGCCCCCCCCCCCGTTAGTCTCTCATACAGGTTCTATATCGCCCCTTGGGTTCAGCCTCCTTCTCCGGCATACAAGCCGCCCCCCCCTAGACTTCCTCCCTGACCCAAAAGTCACCCTTGATCACTTTCTTTTCCTTTCCTTACGTTCCCCCCCCCACCTCTTTTCGTCGCGGGCTTACGACACCTTTCCTTTTTCCCCTAAGGGTTTCTGCCTCGCGGGAAATTAGTGTTTGAAAGCTCGCGTTCGCAAAGTCGGGGCGAATGCGGTCAGGCTTTGGATGCAACCAGTCCCCCTCTGGCCACTCTTTTTTTCTTCTTCTCCATGAGCCCATTCCCAAAAAAGTAAGGGGAATCTTCGCCAAGCATGCAGGCTGCTTCTTCCACACCTCCAAGGACTCTGGTTCCTTAAGTCTTTTTTGTCTTCTCCTAGAACCTTGCCCCTAAGCCCCCCCCTCCGTATATTTATCTGTCCCCCTAAAACTGCGTTTTCGCCGCCCATTTAACATTATAGGATACCTCCCCCCCCCCACCTTAGATCTCTTTTCCTCCTTCTTTTTGAGGCTCCTTTTTCTCGCCCTCGGAAATTTTACTTCCCCTCATCTTTTTTTTTGGCAAATCCCTTCTCTTCCGATGTGCTAAGTCGATCCCCTCTTCTAAGAAAAAGGAAATCCTCTTGACTACTAGCACGGAGTATGTGCTCTTGCCTTGCTGCTGGTTTTTTAACCATTTTTTTTTTTCCGTAACTTCCCTGGCTTTTCCCCTCCGGAGATCAACTTCCTCGATAGAACTCTTCCCGGAGAGATGACCTCAATGCGATCTATCTTGCCCGCTTTTTCCCCCCGCTATGTTCTTCCTTCTATTCTCCTCCTTTTCGGGTAAGGATGTTCTCCTGTTCCTCCAACAGACCTATCCTTGGAAGCTGTTCAGGTAATTTGTCGAGTGGAGTCATGAGAGAGTATAAGGTTTTCGGACACGCCCTGGCTACCCGGGCTCTTTTTAGCGAGACAGCGCTACCTTCGCTCTCTCCCTTCCCTCCCCAGTTTCTGTTAGAGTCCCTTCCCCGGTGTTGCCTACATTGCATGAAGACTTTTCCTGACTTCGGCGAGCCTGTCAGTCGCGACACAGTATATTTAAGGGCCCCCTCCCCCCCTCTTTCCCCGACCTTATAGTTTTCAACCCTCCTTTTCTCCAATTGCTTTTCCCTCGATTTCCTCATTTTGCGGGCAACAATATTTTGCGTCGGCACGGTGATGAGCATCAAGTTCTTGACTGAAATCCCTCCCCTTTCCCCTTAACCCCCCCCACTCGGAGACCATTACCCTTGAGAGGCAATTTCTTCCTGATCAAAGAACTCACTGCGTAGAACAAGGATAGGACAGAGAAACCCGGCGTTTTCCGCACACGCGGTCCTTTTTCTAATTTCTTTCTTTTTTGGAATTCCGTCCGAGTTTTATTTCCCCCCCCATACGCAAAAGCGTCAGATGTCGCATCCCAGTTCAAGTCTCGGTTTCAACTGAAGGATAATAATCCCTGCATCTCTCCCTAGACTTCCCCCTCTTCTCATTAGAACGATTTTTTTCTCTCGGCTACCTCCTCCCTTGAGCGCTATCTTCCAAAAAAAAAAGGTTCAGGGTGATAAGTCAGACGGAAGAAGAAGCCTTTTCTCGAAGGACTCGGGATCATTATCTATTCTGTTCCTTGTGTGTGTTCCCCCTTCTCTCTTTAGATTTATTTGCCCCTTTCCGTCAGGCCCCGCTGCTTCCTTTGGATGTCTTCCAACGACTTCGATTCCGGCCTGAGTTTTCCCCCAGTCTGCTTTTCTGCCTTCAGATTTTTGTGAGGAACCCCCTTTAAGCGACGTACGTCCGTACCCCTTCTCGTTCTACTTTTTCTTCACATCTCAAAGTCCACACAATCTTAAGCGCGGCATTCCTGGGCTCCCCTTCCCCCTTTTTAAGACTTTGACTACCCAAGTCTATCTGGTTGACGGAATAGAGATCCCCCAGAGAGCAGTGACCGGACTTATCTCGCTCCCTGGAACCCTTCTTTTCCCCCCCCGTATGCGTTCTCACCCCCCCCCCCCCCCCCCCCCCACTTGGGAAGGTTGGAATGAAGGTGATCGTGCCCTTTAGGTTAGTCCCCCTTCATAATTTCTCCCCCTTTTTAAAAGTTTTCCTTTAGGACGTAGTCGCCCCATTTTTGTTTTCCTTGACTGAAACTCGAGGGATGCGCGAACCGGTTTCCTTGGTTAGTTCTTCCAGACTTCCAGACCCTTTACCCCATTCTCATTTAGGCGCCTACCGCCGCGGAAAGGTCCTCCTGAGTAGAAGGAAGAAGAAAACCTCTTGAAGATCGACCTCTTAGACTCTTCCTCGCGTGGGTACCCTTTGCGGTAGACAAATATGGAATCTTCTTTTAGCAGACGTTGGAATCCGAGTTGAGAATTAGCGGGATTTCCCAATGCGAATTTTCGTTCCTCCTTTTGACCCTTGAATACCTAGAATTCTAACCATCCACTAGGCAGGGTCCTCCGAAGTATTTAGCTTTCGCCTCGTGGACCCGTCCATGACCTCCCTTCTCAAGACTTTTTAGTACGAACATCGAAGTCCCCCCCATGCGTTGGGACTACTGGAACAGTCTCGGCTGCTCGATGATCTTCTCCTTTTTTCATAGTCGAATCTCTTTCATAATAATCCCTTTTCTTTGAGAATATTCGATAGATGCTACGTCCCCCCCCCTTACATCTAGAATCTCCTTATTCCCTTTTTAAGCAATCTGAGGGATTTTTCGGTATCCGTCTTGCCCCCAGTTTCTCAAGAGGTCCTACTCCCAAGCCTAACACGTCTCGACCCCCTTTTCTGCGTTAGTTCGCCGCTCTCTTGCGACCCCCCCATTAGGCCCCCCTTCTTTTGCTTCATAAGACGGTTCATCATCCGTTTCTCCCCTTCGGCTCCTCTCCCCGACCCATTTTTGCTTCTCATAAAGGGTCGGGGACTCATCCTCCCTCCCGCCGTTTCCCCAGCGTTTTTCCCGAAGTTTCATCGCCGGGATTTGAAGTTCTCTTCCCCTTTTCGAATTACCCAGTGTCCAATTTGCTGCGTTAGCTTAGGGATCAAGAAACAACTCTTGACCCGTCCTTCACTCGAGATTTCAGGCTCCCTTCCCCCCCCGATGACAGCGTCAAAAAACGGTTCGGCCGGGCAAACTGCTTGCAAATGATTCTCTTTCCAAATTCTAGAAGTGTCTATCCTGTCCCCCCCCCCCCAAAACCTCCCTCTCCCCGCATAATTTTCATATTCCTCTCTTTTTTTTCGGAGAAGCGTTTTTTCAGGTTCGAGGAGTCCGCACCAGATGCTGCTGCATATAGACATTGAAAGCCTCCCCTTTCATTTCTCCTCTCCCCTCCTATGAAACTCCCCTGTGTTTTCCTTTCTACTCACTATTACTTCCGGTGTAGGACTTCTTCGAATTCCGGGATGAGGGTGTTCGCACGAGTACCCTATGGACCACGAACTCTTACCCCTTTTTCTGAATCCCCCATTTTCAACTTTCTTTTTCCCTTTTCCGAAGTATTTTCCTTCAGACCCTCTCCGTGCCTCCATCAATCAAGATAATTCGCCTGAAGATGACCTTCTGGAACGCAAAAAAGTTTTTTGCCAGTTCTGCTCCCAGATTTTCACTCCTTGAGATTTCTTTTTTTCGTTTTTCTTAAAAAATGCACTTCGCGTGTGGGGCGCGATCCGGAGTCGGTTTCTTTTTCGAAAGGTGGGGCCGTCATCCTGAATGCTTCTTCCGTTGGTTCTTCTTTTTTCCCGGCCTCCCCTTTTTTTTCCCCCTTGGAGCCGTAGGGGTCTCCTTTCTTGCGATGTTAGGAGTCAAGTTCGATGTGAGAGTCCTATCCCCTGATGTCCCCGACGTTCTTCCCCCTTCCCAATAACCGTTCAGAGACTGCTTTTCTGACTGGCCTCCCTAAGTTTTCTATTCCCCCACTACGGGAGAATTTTGTCCTCTCAGAACTTTTTTTTTAGGTTTCCTTTTCTCTCCACATCTTTTCTGAAGAACTACGTTGTAGCCTCCCCCTTTTTGATTGTTCCCAGGACTATTTCGTCCCCCCCAGTCTGCGTGCAATCTCCCCCCCTTGCAATTTTAAAAATTACTTCCTTACAAATTGATAGGAATCCCCCTTGGTTAATCTCTGTGAAGGCTTCCTCCTCGATAATGGAGGCGACTCCCTTTTACTTTGTTGACGGTGATCTTTTTCCGAAGTCCCTTCTTCCTCGGTTTATAAAGGTTCTCTTTTTTTTTCAGGCGGTATTTCTCCTTCCGTTCAGGCGGAGCTGGAGCCGCGGGTGCCCTGTAACGGGATTAGTTCGCGTCCTCAGGTATACAACTTTTTTCCCCCATTTATACTTTTCTTTTCCTACTCCCGAGAACCCCCCTCCTCCTCCCCAAATCCTCGTGGTCAAACACAAATGCTTCTCGTCCATCCTTAACTTTTCGACCTTGACTCGGTAGAATCAATTTCGTCTCTCCCCTTTTTCTCTTTTGTCCCTTTTTAAGATTCTTCGCCTCTTAGGCTCCTAGGGACGCCCTACCTATTTATAGGCGTCTTGTTGAAGCTTTTAATTTATCTCACCAAACCCCCTTAAAACCCGATGCGAAGGCACCAAAAGTACTTCATCAGTCCTCCAGCTCTTGACTCATCTTCACACCAAGGAATATTTTTCTTCTTTCCAAGTTTTCTTTGAATCGATTATAAGCCCCTAACTATAACCCTGTCCTTCATTTCCCCCCCTCTTGGCCCCCCCATTATGAAGTCACATTTTTCCGAACACGCCCCACAAACTCCTCTTTACTCCCCCTTTTTCTTTTGAGTCTTTTTAGACTTTCCTTGGAAAATACCTATCTTTTGGTAAGAAGTCATCAGTTAGTTATTTGATTATGTACCCTTAAAGTTCTTCGATCCCGCTCCTATAGCACCCCCCTTTCCCAGATGTCCCCAGATTATTTTCTTTTCTTGATTCATGTGACTCTCCTTCCTCTGATGTTTCTTTGTGGCTTTTTGTGAGATGGGCTTTAGATCCATTGTCAATTTAGATCACACTTCTCTCTTGGCTCATATATGATAATGCGTCTCTCCGGCTTTTCTGACTCCGTAGATTGCCAGCGAGTTTCAACAGCTATGGCACCCATTTCCTCCCCTTTAGGATGTTAATATTTCAGCAGAAGACTTTTGTTGAGTTAAACTGCAGATAAAGGAGCCCTTTTGGGATGTTTTTGTCTGGTGAATTGTTCTCTGATGCGCAGGGTTTTTCATTTTCTTTCCCTTTTTATAAACGGTTTTCCCTCCCCTTTAGTCCCTCTCCACCCGAGAGCCCTCGCTCTCCTTGAACGCTCCTTAGCGACTCCTACGGGTTCCAAAGCAGAGCCACTGGTGGGCAGCCGTCTCCTTCTCCTGCGAGCCCTTCGGATCTTCTCATAACCCCCTTCCCCCTGTGGACCCCCTTCTTTTCAGTTAAAATCAAGAACATTTTTTCGATAAGTCATGTCTGGAGTGTTTATCCTCTCATACTAAGCAGTTCTTAGATGACCAATATTTTGAGGCGCTTCGTTTTTTTCCAAAGTCTTTCCCTCGTCCCCTTCCCCCCCAAACACTCCCCCCAGATTTTTTCCCCGATGAGCCTTGGCGAGTCACGGCGTTCGTCCCCTCCAGCAATTTCCCTTCTCTCGTTAAAAAGGTTTCTGGAACTCTCCTCCCTGGAACTTGAAGCCCCCTTTTTTCTACAGCGCACTGTCTTAGTAATTCCCTCTTTCATGTCAGCTCTCTCTTCTCTATGATACTACATCCCTCCCCGAAATGTCAGACAGTATCAAGCTCCCCCTTCGACCAAAGCTCTTTTTAGCCCTCCAGTCCACTCCCATCCCTCCTGCGCCTCTTTCACTGTCTTCCAGACGAGGTCGACCCGACTCCGCAGTCCTCCACGGTACGATACCCCACCCCATTTTTTTCTCTTCTCCCGAAGCCTCTTTTTTCCTCTGGGGGCTCTCCCTTTAGATTTTTTCCACACGTCCCCTCCTAGTCGAAATTTCTTCCTTCTGTGAGTTTGAAGAACGGAGAGGGCATTCTTCCTACTGTAACCGGATTTCTTTTCCCTCTTTGTTTTTTCCCAAGCCCCTCCATAGGGAGAAGCTTTTATCGGGTTCCCCCCCCTGCCTAAGGAATTATTCCCCGACGTACTACACTTCTCGGATCCCTTTTTCCATCTTCTCAAAGTCCCCCTCCTACCCAGAGCGTTCCCTATAGACCCCTTGGAAGAACTTCCAATGGATCTCCTATTACCAGGCGGCTCTCTTGGTGATCTTTACCTCCTCTACTCCTGCCCCGCGACGTTCTTCTACTCCTTCTGTTTTTCCCTCTTTTTTTGGGCTTTTTATGAGATTTTCTCCTTTCTCGAATTTCCCCCCTGAAGTCTTTTGAAAGATCCTCTTTCCCTTTTTCTTTGAAAGTTTTGGCAATGCCCGGCCGGTTTTGCCTCCCTTCGTCGGCATGCCTCCCCTTTTTCCCGGCCTTTGAGGCTTTTCCTTCATCGATTTGTTCTCCGAAGTCGAACGCAGCACAAATGGATCCTTCCCAGGACCGACCCCGATCCCCGCCTGGGCCCGAGTCGGCCTGCTATTTCCTTTCTTTTCTTCTTTTTTTTCTTATCTTTTGCGGATCGTCTTCCCCCGGGACCTCCCCCCCAAAAGTGGCATCGCGATCTTTAGCCGACGGTTAAGAAGAGATGATGTCCCCTGGAGTCCTCCCCCCCGGACTAGCCCTCTTTTACCTTTTCCCTCCCCTATGCTCCCTCAGAAGATCCGACTCCCACGAACCTCAAGAGTGTCTCTTAGATTTTTCATCTTTAGGCTTCTTCTCTACGCCCCTAGTCCGCATTTCCTCCCCTTACGCAAACAAGACCTCCCGCTACTTTGTTGAGGGCCCCCCTCGTTTTTCAAAAGTTTCTAATGATGGGTGAGAGAGCCGTTCTTTATTAGCCTCTATCTTCCCTTCACCTTCCCCCCTTTTTTTATCCCTTCCCCTAGCCGCCTTCCACTGATATAAGACCTTCGAGCCGCGAATTTAATAGAGTGATCAAAACAATGAGTGGGCTAGAGGAATAGTCCTTTTTTCTTGAGTTTTCCTTGTTCGGCTGCCCGTCTTGGGTTTGTTCCTTTCTTTAAGGATGCCCCTTCAATATTTCCCTTCTCCCTACCCTTTTCGGCGTTCGTAGTGAAGATGATGAGTGAGATAGGGCATGAAGGTCTCCCTTCAGGTCCTTTTGTTTTGAGCCTTTCCCCCCTCCTCCGTTCTTTCATTCCCTGGATCTCCGCGCTATGCCAGAGTGTCGTTCGAACGGGGACCTTTCCCTTCAGAAGAGATCCCTTTCAATTTTAGTTATCCAGCTTTCCTGTCGATCCCTCAGAGGTTCCCTCCGCGGTTAGCCGGGATAGTAGACAATGACTTCCCCCCTTAGTACCAATTGTTCGCTTCGCTCTCAAAAACTCCTTCCCTTTAGACCCTCTTTCTTCCACCCCGGGCTCCCCCCTTTCATGCCGGAAGGAGATGCAAACAACGGTTAGTAGGTAATATGATTGAAACCGAGTGGATATTTTCCCAATTCGACGGCGGGGCACTCTTTCGATTACCCCCCCCTTTCCCTTCCCGTTGACCCCCCCACAAATTGTATCTAAAGATTTAGGCTTAGATGCTCGTTCCTGATAGATTTAGAGAGCTCTTTTAAAGCTACTTCGCCTGGTCATAGTCGGGCCGTGGACGTGGCTAGGGTGTCTCCCCCTGACTTCCTCCTCAACCCCCTGGTGGTATTCGGCTATGTATCCGAGAAGGCCTTGTTAGACCCGCGATTTGGTGTTAGACCTTTCTTGTCAAAGGAACTCCTCCCCCCTCGACCCTCTATTGGCACTCGTGTAGACTCCTTTTTGTCTCATTCTACGCTCCTTTAGGATCTTTCCCCTTTCAAAGAAAGACCTCTTTAATTGAGTCAGCTGGATTCCCCAGTGGTGACAGACATCCAGCCTGATAATTCCCCTTCCCCAACGGGATTCTTTAGGCTCTTCCCAAGGGGGTGTTCCCTTCGGCGTTTTTTCTCGGGTGAGACGAGGAGTAGTAGACCGTTTACCGTCTTCTCCTCAGGTTTTCTCTTTTGGGCAGGTAGTACTCCGTATTTTAAACGCCCTTTCTTTTGGAAAGCTATTTCCTATCAACCTCTACTCTACGAGTGTATCCCCCCCCCCCCAAAATTGAGCAGACCCTGCCCTGCTGACTGTAAATTGGTCAACGGTCCTCCCTCCTAGGTTCCCGGAGCTTTCTTCATACTAGGGCCATTTCTTGATTCCGAAAGTGGCGCAGTAGTGAATATGGAGACGTCGCCCTCGTTGGTCTTTTTTTTTCTGCGCCTCCCCTCGTACCCGTTTCAGAACTCTCCCCCAGACCTTGTTCCCGAAAAATTTCTTCTTTATAGAGCCCCGGTAAACGCAATAATGTCTTATCGCGTTGGGGGAATAGTTTTTGCTCGAGTCTTTTTGTTTTTCCCCCCCCCCCCCCTTTTGGCCCACTGTTGGCCTCGGCTCAGACGGCGTTTGCCGCCCTGGGGCGGCATTCTCTTGATGCTCCCGGTTGTCCGGATGTCTTGGGTTCGGATTTTCCCCCCCCCTTGCTTTTCGAGGAGTTCTTGTGAGTCGCCTTCTCTCGGGGTATAAAAAGAGTTCCTCCTCACAGTCCCCGAGCCGCATCATCTCCACCGCGACCCCAAAAGTTCCCACATTTTCTCTTTCTCGAGTCGGTTTCCTCAACCAAAAAATCCACACCTCCTTATTTCAGGGTTCTACTTTCTCGATTCATGCCGCGTTGTTGTTTTTAAAGCATCGCGGTTAAAGATCGGAGGGAGGTAGCCTCTCTGAGAGGACTCCAATCTCATCTATTCCCCCTTCCTTTGAGAGTTTTCCCCCACAAAAGCTTTTTTTTGAAACACCAAACCTTAAGTGGAACCGCACGCCAGACTCTCCTTGAGAATCATCGAGACATTTCTACTCCCATTCTGGTAGGTCCCCCTTTTAACCTATAGGTCTTTTCCTTCTCCTTGCATTTCCCCCCCCCCAATACCCACTCCCCAAAAGACTTCTTTGCCGTCCCCAATATCGGCTACGCCCCCAATGTTCTCTGAGACTCTTTTAATTCCTCTTGTTTTTGTTGACTTGATTAAAGTTTGTTGTATCTTAAATTTTCGGCCCTTTTCTCCTTCGGTGGCCTTCCCTAGACTTCTTGCGTTATGTTATTCGCAGTCGATCCCCCTTTCGCCCCTTGAACTTACCTTTCCTACCCGCCCCTAGTTCGAATGTCTGTGACTATTGCTGATGTTTTTTTTTTCCTAATTTTTGTTTTGCTTGCCTATCAATTGACCCCGAAGAAGCGTTCTTCTTGATCTCTGATTTCCTTAGGATATGCTGCTCCCTGCTAGCCTTTTTCGAGTTTCTTTGGAATCTCTCCCTCTCTTTTTCCCTGAAACCCCCTTTCTTTTTTTTTCCAAAAAAGTTTCCCCTTTTTTTCCATGGTTTTTATTCCTGTCCTCGAGAATGCTCCTTTTTTTTTTCGTTGTGGTCGAGGGGAATCCGTAGAGTGGGAGTCTCTAGAGATAATGTGCTTGAGTTCCCTCATACCCGTGCTTTCGAACCAGCGCGACTTTCCCATAAAGATCTCTCCCCCCCCTTCAACGGCCCTCCGCCCCCTTTAGACGATCACCGCCGCTCAACCCCCCATGTTGTATCTTTTTTGCCAGTATCGCAGCTTTTTTTCTCGGAGATCCTCTCTTCCAGTTATCTTTTTTCCTGTCAGGACCGCCCTCCCTCCACGCTCGCGCGTCGCAGCGATTACCAAAAGTTGTCGATCAGAAAATGGCGTGTAAATCTGCGATCGAAGCTTTGGTTTCCCTACCCCTACTTTTTTGGCGCAGGATTACTAGCCTTTCTGACCGAAATCTCGTCCGAATAAAACCGACGCGAAAACGAAGTTCTTTCTAAGTGAGAGACTGTCGCTCCCTTTGCGCCCCCCCCCCTCCCCCCCCCCGTCCCCTTTCACCCCAGGTTCCGGGTCAAAGCATTCCAGTGAAGACCTTTAAGCTCGCAGGAGACCCTCTCAGGGATAGATTCCGGACTTTCATTGGTCGTCTTTCCTAGCCCTTCTTTAACCCCAAGCCCTTCTCCCAAAGTCCTGCTGGAAGACCACCTTCTCAGTACTAACCTCTCCTCAGTAAGTAAATGATCTTCCCACAGTATCCCCGCCTTCATTAGAATCCTTCCCCTGTCCAAACGAATATTCCTTCCCCCAACCCCCTGTTAAAGCTCATACTCAAAGTGGTTCTAGCAGTGGACCGTTTTTCATGGATATGCATTGTCTAACTGGTGTTTTTCCTGCCTCCTCTCCCATATTATGCTCTTTCTTTTCGGACTCCCTTCTTTTAGTTATCCCGTTATTGTATTGACCCCTCTACCCGAGGAAGCTACTCGTCGGTTGAGAAGCTAGTGTATTTTCGGTCTCCCCCCTCTTTCGAGATCCCTCCCCCCCCCCTGAAAACTATCAGAATTCTCCCATCGACCAGCCCCCCCTTTTTCGCGAGAGCGCAATACGACAGGGTCGACTGGAAGATCTCATTCCCCTTTACTTCTCTCGAGTCTCCTCCTTAGAACCTCGAAGGCCGTCCGGCTGATCTCAAGACGAGTCTTTTGTCCTAGGTTGGGTTCCCTTTTAATGTTCCTTCCCTGTGAATTCCGTGCAATCCCGACAGATCTCCCATGGGCCTCAGATTCCGCGAACCATTTTTTTTGCTTCGGCCTTAGCGGACTTTTTTTCGTCCTTTGTAGACTAGTCCGTTATAAACGGTCTCTCTCTTTTTTCTGAGATCCTCTCTACCTTTTTCAGCCAATTGGATACCTCCCCCCACAAGTTAGGATAGATACCGCCTCTGTCGAAGGCGTATGCCCTTTTTCTTTCTTCTTCTGATATTTTTTTCTGAGCCCTCTTTCGTTCTCCTCAAGAAAAAGTTCCTTTTCAACTCTGAGCCGGTACGGTGGAATCAGAGATGAATTTCGTGATTCGCCTATATCGCCTCCGTTCTCGTCTGGAACATTCCCCCGAATGATTCTCTTGAACTCCCTCCGCTTAAGCTACTCTTTTGGATTGTTATAGACCATCTGAAGTCCACCTTCAAACCCTAACCTCGGTATACCGACCAATTACTGACTCGCCCCCCCCGGTGTTCCGATGACCTTCCTGAGATGAGCCCTAATTCGAG
>Ga0179591_1188475_pt1 | contig 12447 bp, 8 predicted proteins | sample CZOMad2_1_08_16f_FD_182891 | JGI IMG/M metagenome (GOLD analysis project Ga0179591, IMG submission 182891) | Vadose zone soil fungal communities from Angelo Coast Range Reserve, California, USA - CZOMad2_1_08_16fungal (PacBio error correction) | ecosystem: Environmental > Terrestrial > Soil >... | reverse complement strand
GCACGTTGGACCTTGTCGAACGCCTTTGATCTCTTTTTCTATTCGCACCGATCTCCTTTAAAGAACGCCCGCTGCTTTCCCCCCTTTTGTCTCGATGCGTCACCAGCTCCTGATGGATACTCTTCTTTGGACCAGTCTGTCGAATCAACGACCGTCTATCCTGATGTTCCTCTCTTGGTCACTCCACCCACACGTAGTATTCTTTAAAAGCTTTCCCGGAGCCGAACGATCCTCTCGGTACTAGATAGGAACTTCGTTTATTCGTTCGTAGGCCCTAATTTCGCCCTTGACTTCCCCCCCTTAGCTCTTCCAATCATAGCCCCTTAGCCCCCAATCCTGAACAGTCTACTATTAGTATTTCTGCAACCGTTCCCCAACGGCAGTCGCCCCTATTTAAGAGAGGCGGCCCTTCTCTCTCAATTTCGCGCCCGTGCCCAACTTCGCTCCGACTGATCTTTCTCCCCTTAGTTGCTTTGAAAGAGGTCATTTTAGTGCATAAATCGGACACGACGCTCGTCATTGAGCGGTGCCCTTCTCTTTTTCCCTCCTGCTGCAGAGTAGGATGTTGGTTGTCCCCCTGCGAAAAAAAACCCCTTCTGATATGATTCCCTTCCCGCGGACGATTCTGACATGGAAGATGAGAACACCCCCCCCGCTTTGTAAACAGCCCTTCCATTCTTACCAAAATCAGTACCTCGCTTGATATAGCAAGGAGTCTCCGTGGGTGAAGCGCCGGACACTCCCCTTTTTAACTCCTCGACAGACATGGAATGACCCCCTTGTCACTCCCGTTTTTTTGGCAAATTGACGTTTTTTTTTGCCCCGGACCTTTTCCGTTTTTTTGCGGAGACTGCCGCTGATTCGCAGCGCTTGGAAAATGTTCCGCTGGGCCAGGTGCAATTTGTCTTCCATCAGCACCTTTTATTGGGACATCCCTTCCCTGAATGACGCGATTGTCTACCTTTTCGTTTTTCAGAAGCAGGTATTTTTTCTTGCCACTTTTCCTTTTTCCCCAGAGAAAGTTTTAGTGATTATCTTTTTCAATCAACTTCTGAATCGCAATTGAAGGTTCGCAATTTTTCCCCGCGAAATCGACATTTTTTTTGGCAGTCCCGAAGGGGCGAATACGGCGTAAATAGAGGCCATTCTCTAGTCGAGTCCCTCCAAGATGGCATCCCCGTGATAATTTTCTTTACCCCTCGGTGACCCGACTTTACTTACACGCCCCTGAAAATCCTCGTTTGGCTTAATATAGTTTTTATTCTCTCTCCCCTCTTCTTGGGCAACGGTGTCCGCTCCTTTTTGGTTCATCCTGGTAGCCGGATGATTTACTTTTTGTTTGAAGACCGTCGTTTGATCTTGTTCTTTTCCCGGCGCCCCCCCAATTGTCGATTTAGTGGTAATAAACCTGGTTGACAGGGGAGTCCAGACTGCGTGCGTCCTTGTTTCTCCAAGAATAAGATTTTGGTTCCAGATCCCCCCTCCCCCTTTTCCTCCCCTATTTAATCTTGGCCTCTTTCGTCCCTTACCTTGGCGCTGACTCCGTCCATAGTTTTTGGTGAGGCGTAGTCAAGGCTGCGGACGTACGATTCAACCTTGAGTCGTAGATTTTATCTTGGACCTGTCCCCACCCCCTCTCAGACAAAGACTGACGCGACCCCCGCGTCCTGAACAACCCTTTTTCGCTAAAGTCGAATTTCCTCTTAGAGTCTCTTTTTTTTTCGCTTGGCCGGTTTCTCTTCGCCCGCGTTTTCTTTTTTTCGACTTTTTTCCCTCGAAACTTCCTTCCTGCGGGCGATATGTGGATCCAAAATCGTGACTGCTCTCGCGGCTATTTTTCACTGATTGACGGTTCTCTGGTGCGTGGTTGCGAATGCTGCAGCGAGGACTCTTCGCCTTGCACGGCCTCGCAGTTATTGTGCCTTTCGGGTCCTCTTCCAGGGATTTTCAACATTGACGACCAGCTGACGCGCAGGAATTAAATTTGATCACCGTCGTATTCGTTATTTCTCACATCTAGTTCCTACCGTTCGTGAATAAACACTGGTGGCGTCTGAGCCTCCCCCTTTTCCACCCGCCTTACGTTCAGCCAGGTCCGTCAGAGACCCCTCACGCGCCCCGTTTGGTGCCCAGAGAGTACCTGGTCGACCCTTTCTTTTTGTCCCCCCGATTGCCGCCGGCTTTTCTATTCCTAAAGATTTATCATTACGCACCCCCTTTCTTTACCACTTTGAACTCCCCGAAAGACGACTTGGAGTCGTCTGTTTTCTGTGAGGAAGTCGGTGTGTTCCAATGTTATTTGTAAGCCCCCAATTTGGTTTCTTTTTCGCGATTTTCTCCACTACCAGCCCCAAGCCTTGTTTGACAAACAAGCCAGCCGTGAGAGCCCACCTCCGGGTTCGCGCCCAGGTAGCTCCACCCAATTTCCTACCCTCCCCCCTCTTTGATTTGAACGGCATTGAACGCCGGGCGGCAGACAGAAGTGTTCCGCTTCCCCAGAGTTTCTCTTGCTTCTCAAAAAAATAGCCTTGCTATGCCTCCCGATGCGCCCGTGCGCAGACCCCCCTCATGGCTTGCCGTTCCTTCTTTCCCCTGCGGGAAGTACGTACTGAATAGAGTCTTTGTTGCTGGATTTGCTTTGCGCTCCTCCATTCTTTGCCCCATTGCCGCTCCGTTTCTGCGGTAACTGTGGCGCATGTAGCGTTTTCTCCCATTTTTATCGGTCATTCTGCTTAGGTACCAACTATCGCTTGGGGCAAGGACAATGACGCCATCGCCTCTCGTTCTTTCGACCCTTTCCCCTTGCTTTCTTTTTCTTAAGGCGAGCGTTTGCTCTCCCTATTCCCAAGACCTCCCCCCCTTTTTAAACTTAAGTGGACCCCTCCCCCCCAGGACTAGGTCCTTTTGGCTGTGCGCTAACCGTTTTGGGACGTAATCTTTTCCTACCCTCCTTTTTTTTTTTGTTTTTCCGAGATGGGACGGTCCCCCTTCTCGGTCCCTTCACAACCACGATCCTTTTTGCTGTCAATCGTCGTTTCAAAAACTGTTTTTAGTGAGGGCAGTACACGCTTTCCTTCCCCCCTTTCGCCTTTTTCCCCCCGGCTCATGGGCCATGTTCCAGTAAGCGCTTCGTTTCGCCTTGCCCGTGCCCCCCTTCCGCTATTGGATACCGGTGACTCCCTCCCCCCACCCCTGTCCGACGACTACCGCTGCCGCCAACGAGGAGTGCCTCGCTTCCAGTGCCGAAGTTCATATTTGCGTGGTCTCGACAAGTTCAGTCTTTTTCCCCCCCCTTTCTGACTGCGCCGTTGGAAGCCTATTTATGCTCGGCATTTAGTGGCGTCTCCTGCCGGTACTGCATATTTGTGCAATGCGCGAGTCCGAGTTGCCAAGATATGGCTGGTTCCTCCTCTCCCAATTTTGTGCCCCTCGTTTTGCCCAATGGCTTGCCCGCACCCCTCCTCTTCATGGCACCAGTTCCTTCCCTGGCCGTGATCTCCCGGTATATTTTGCGGTTGTCCACCCCACTCTTGCTGCTTGTCGATGTAACCTTTCCTCATCCAGCGTTTTTTTCCACAACCTTGTGGGGGTCTTCCCTCCCAGGGTCACCCAAAGACAGAATCTTCCCGATACTTCATCCGACGTGCTCGTTTTGTGCTCTGTTTCATCTCAAGGTTTTTTATGTTCAGTTTCGACGACCCAACTTGGCTTCCTGCATCGAAGACCACGGGCCTGGGCTCCTTTTTCTTTTCTGTTCGCCCCCTCCTCCGGGTAGTGAGGATTTCTTTTATGTTTGATGATGCCTCAGCTTCCCAAACTTTCCCTGAGGCAGGCCCACTCCCCCGTGGTCTTTGTTCAAGACTTCGTCTTGCGTTTCTGACCCTGCTTGAACCCCAACTCAATCCCCTGTGCGCTGCGTTCAGTAGCGATGCTGGGCGGAAATGGATTTAAGATCCTTGACCTCGTGCCCTAGGCACCCCTTTTTCAAAGGCGATGTCGTTCATCCCCCCCCTGATCCCTTCTCTTCCGCTCGCCAAACGCCCATATTTTCACCTTCGCGTCGACAAGCCGCCGCGTTTCTAGTTCACAAACTCTTGCTTTTTATCATTCTTCCCCTGCCCTTTCCCTCCCGAGTTCGGCGAATCTGACAAAAAACCACCTGCCGCGTCTTTTGTCAAGCGAAAACAGCATCCCGCGCCGCTTTCCCCTTTAGACTTTTAGCTTTCCACCTGCTTGGTTCGGGTGTTTGGGGTTTTCTTCTCGGGGCCGTGGGGGTGTGGGGGTGGTTGGGGGTTTCGCTTAGTTTGTGGGGGGGTCCTTTCTTGTTTTTGGGGTTTGGGCTGTGCGGTGTTGTTTCGAGGGGGGGGTTGGCGTTGTTTGGGGTGTTGGGGGTGTTTGCTGGGTTTTGGCTTGTTGGGGGGGGGGGGTGGTGGTGGCTTTTGTTTACCGCGGTCCTTCTTTCTGCATAGTTGTGACCTTGCCCACGTTGGCCCCCCTCTCGGCCACGTTTCATACTTCCCCCTCTCCGCGCGCCTGTCGGACCTCCTTAGAATCGCGCCCAACCCCTTTTGTCTCTGACGGTTCGAAGAGCGAGGCCAGTGTAACTCCGCTGCGTCCCAGTGGTTTAAAAACAAGCTTATGCTGTTCGACAAGAACGTCCCCTATGCTTCTTTAACGCCCTTTAGCGGGGGTTTTATCCCCGCCGACTCACAATGTTGGTTGCCTCCTACCCTCTCAACATGGCCCTGTAGTGAATTCACTCAAAGCCCCTCATTTTTGCCCGACCCCAATTGATCAGGTCATCCAAGGTGCCCCCTCCTCTTCTCGATTGAGCACCAACAGATTGGCACTCTCGAATTGGTCTGGTTCCGGGATGGTACCTGAACTTTTTCCCCCAACGTCAAGCCTGTTCAAAGGAGTATCCCGCATTTGTCTACACTGTGACTCCCGATTTTCCAAGTCCCCAATAGAGATCGAAGTTCTCTGCGACTTTCTTTGCCGCCCGGCATGACATCAGGTTTTCTCCTTAGTCGACCCCCGCTTTTCAGCGCTGGCTTTCCTAGAAGTGCCGTGTGGAAACCCTCTAGCCCCAAAGAAAGGTAGTTTGCGAACGGGGTCTTCGCTTTCTTTTCGCAGTCTTCTCCCTGCTCGCACCCCCCTAAAAGTCTCTTCCTTCGGATCTTTTTAAAAAAAGCCAGTATGAATCGAGCGTGCACTGGGCCATGCGCTTCAGGCGGAGGGGAATACTCCCTCCTTCCGCCTACACCAACCTCCCCCTTCGTGTCGGCACCGGCTAACTTTTTACCACAAAAACAGGGTTTTGACCCCCCAAAGTCTTAACGGGCTTCCCTTCAGCCTCAATGGTTTTGATCCTTCCCGGCTCACACACGGCTTACTCTCGATGACCATTTGTTGGATACTTTTTCTATTTGGCCCCGCTTATTGTGTGATAGGCCTGCCCGGGCCATCATGCTCGTTTGAAGCAGCATCGTACTGTTTGTTCCCGACCTCCTCATCCGCTCTTAAAGAATCGAACCGACCTCGGAAGACATCTGCGGCGGGTGTCCTTTGGATTGACGCGGCCGATTTTTTGAGACTACTCAATTCAAAGATCCCACTCATTTCGTCTTGCCCTTCGCTTAATGAACAAAGTCCGCCCTCGTTTCAGATGTCCGACCTTCAAGTTTGTTAGTTTTACCGCCCCCCGTTCCATAGCGTTTTTGGCCTGTCACGCCTTTTTTTCCCGTAGAGTTTCTCTCTTTTTTCCCCTATGGATCTTGGACTTCCCAACTCCTTTTTCGGATGGATAGCCAACTTCCTAGCGCCCTTTTTCCGATCGAGTTATGAATTTCTATTCCTCTTCTTAATTTTTAACTATTTGTGGTTTAGTGTTTACCACTTTCGCTTTCCCCCCCCTCCCTCCTTCCGTCTCGGCTCGTTTCTTAGCCTTTTACAACGCCTGATCTCTTTCCCGCCCGAGAGATGTGGTAGCTCTCCCACGTCAAAAGTTAGAATCATCCAGCTGTAGTTAGAAGGATCCGTCTGCTCAATTCCCAGATCAGCTGCAGGATTTCCAAGGTGTCCCTTCTTTCCCTCCTCCTTCCTTACCCCCTCCCACACCCGTCTGTGCCGACCCAAGGTTTTCCTATTTTGAGTCCCCGTTCTCTTTAGTCTTCTGAAACAAGCCAACCGAATCAGCACGTTTCATTTTCTATTTTGACATCTTTCTCGTCCCCCGATAACTGAGTCTTGGTTGACGTCCCCTTCCCTTTTCCCTCATGCTGGCCACGGTGATTAAAGAACCCGAATCTTATTCTCCTTTCCTTTTTTTGCCCATCGGGACCCCGGACATTTCTGGTGGAAACGTGTGCTGTACCCGGTGGGGCTGATTGACGGGAGTAGCTTTCCTTTTTTTTTTTTTTTTTTTTTTTTTTTTTTCTTTTTTTTTTCTTTGTGTTTTTTTTTTTTTTCCTTTGTTTTTTTTCTTTTTTTTTTTTTTCTTTTTTTTTTTTTTTTTTTTTTTTTTTTTTTTTGTTTTTTTCTTTTGTTTTTTTTCTTTTTCTTTTTTTTTTTTTCTTCCTTTTTTTTTTTTTTTTGTTTTTTTCTTTTTTTTTTTTTTTTTTTTTTTTTCTTTTTTGTTTTTTTTTTTTCCGGCCGATGACCTTTTGATATTGTCCTGCTTTCCCCTTCTTTTTCCATCCCCCTGCTTAAACCCGTGATCAGCGCCTTGCCGCCCAAGGTATGTAGATAAACTCACTTCCTTATTGGTTGGGCATCCTTTCGTCTAACGGAGTGGAAGCCCGATTTTCCCCTTCCCTCCATCCCTCCCCTCGAGATATGACGCACCGCCTCCTGTTGACAGACCGGTAGACGGTTTCATTTGTCCTCTTCTTTATAGAAGGGCTTGTGGTTACGGTTTGGCAACGCCTTTTTATAAGAGGAGGAATCCCTATCCATCCCCCTCAAGAGATACTTACGATCCCGTTGTTTGTTCTCACAGACCCCCGCCCTCTTAGTGCGGGTGACCTTTGTACGGCGGCCAGAATATCCCAGGGTGTTTATTTACCTTCTCGTTTCTTTCACGCCATTATGAGACTGGTCGACGTTTGTTGTTTTCGTGGGTCAAGGCCTGTTTATCTTTCTCTTCCTCACCCGAGACGGAGACTGAATCTATTTTCTATGAAGTTAGCCTTTCCGCCCCGAAGGGCCAGTTTGTCATAAGTCCAGTAAAACCTCCCGTCACTTTCATGAGATCACCCATGACTTTTTTCACTTACGCTAGCCCGGATTGCGCAAAGTGATGTTTATGGCTGTCTTGGACAGGATGGCCCGGGCCACGTCTAGACGAACCACAGCCTTTCTTTCGAGCGACGCCTGTTCAGGAGAGAATGTCCGCCCAGTGCATACAAAACGTTTCTCGTCAAGTCACACTCAGCCGTTGCCCCGCTTATGACCAGGCCCCTTTCTTAGTGCGTATCGACGATGGAAATTTTTTCGTCAACTCAGTTTTCCCTCTGATTCCGTCAGCCCTTTTTTTCCCCTTTTCTTACCGCTTTCAGAACTAGCTTCATTCCGAGTGATCATGACCAGTCATTTGTAGATTAATGGCGGATTAACTTTTACCTCTGGGCCGGTTTTAGGTTTCATAAATGTCGCCTTCTGGATTGAATTTATTTGCCCCCCCCTTCGGGCGTGGACCGTTTTGAACCTTCTTCTTTTGACCCGCCTTGGTACCGATACAGAGACTGGGCCATGTTCGACCTGCTCTCTTGCCATCGCTTTAAAAGTAGATTAGCCCTCTCCCCTCCCTTTCTTCCAGACAGTCGCGGTTTGTTCTTGTCCCCTTCCGTGGAGGTCCTTTTCCTCTAAGTTGCGTTTCTTCGAAAATTTTAATGACCCTCCCTTTATTCTCTATTTTTTCCTTACCTCTCCGTGTTTTTTTTGTTTTCGTGACCAGGCTTTTTTCCCCATTCCTATGGCTTTTTCAGAACTGCCGCAATGAGACAGAAGACTCCCTACAGTAGTACTTCCAGTCCAAACATGCACTGCCCTCTTTTTATTAATGCCCTTTTCGTGCCTGTTCCGAGTGCGCAAAGCGCGCTCCCGAAGAGCTGTCGGCTGTCCTTGTTTCTTCTCGCTTGAGGTCACGAGACCTGAAGTCCGGTTCGGCTCGTCTAAGGCACCCCCGTCTTAACTTTGGTGTGTGCAACCCTAACTTCCCCGCCATTGCTTACAATGGAAAACCTCACCCTTCCCCTCTCCCAACTGCCCCCGTTCCGCTGACGACCCCTCTAAAGGAAATGGTTCTGATTCGACTAGTCATCCTATTTCGGACATCAGCAGATCCTTTCCCCCACTTGATGGACCGGCCCCCCCCGATCCACCCTGATTTTGGCTACAAAAGGTAGCTCTCCTATAAGAATCCCCCTCCGCTCTCCTCTTGAAATAAGCTTTGAGTTTCCTTCCTCTCCCCCCTTCCCCCCCGTTTTGTTGCTTCACGCCTGCGCCCCGTCAATGGTCCGCGCTAGAATTGTTTATTTCGCTTTTGCCTTGAAAGAGGCTCCGCCAGTCTAAACCTTTGCGCCCAATATTACGGACCACCTTCCGATCTTTGCGTGCTGACACCGGTAGGGATCTCGTGATTGCTTTGGCGTGACTGGCGCTTGACTTTTAGTCAGACGTGCCTAGTTTTTGTTCTCCCTCCCCCTCGACATAACCAGATTCATTGAGCTGCGCTTGTCTTTCCGCTAGATCACCTCAGTCCGGGAACCGTCGTGTCAACTCCACCAGCCCGCGTCGACCGTTTTTTACTCAAGAAGAGGCACACGACTTTTTTCAACTTCCGATTGATTTTGTCCGCCTCCACCGGGGCAGTCCTCCGACCAGGTTTCTGGATTTGAAACCCTACTCCCATCGAGATGAAACTGTCTCAGTCGTGAGTCGTTAATGAGAGCATTTCGCTTATCCTCGTTTTTTTTCCAACCTTCCCTTTCCATTCTTCTTCGGCCCACATCCCAATATCATATCTATTTCCTCAGTGGCACTGCTCTTGTTTTCTCCTCGCGGTGTAGGGCATTAGATAGGGTACCCGGCACTTCTTTCCCTGCCTTTTAGAGCCCTCTTTCCCCTATGCCAAAAACCACCTCAATGTATGCGAGGGATTCCAGCCACCCCCCCCGATTTGCTCTTAATTAGCTTGTAACCTTTCCCCTTCTTCTTGATGGGGAGGCGACTCACCGAATTGGAGCGCCGGTCCCAGGCCGTTTGGTCACCCGCCCTCTTTTTTAGAATCCCATATCAACCCACCGCACCGCCCCCAAGGTTTCCACGGTATTGGTTCCTCTTGTCCGTCTCGTTGGCCCCCATTCCCTGCTAATCCCCCAGTCTTTGAGGGGTGACTTAAGTAAATTGTTGCTGCATGATGTCTATTCCGTATAAAAAAGACAATGATCTGTGTTTCTCTTTTCCAGAGATCTTCTTTTCGATTGTTTTGTTCCAGCACACTCAGCTTAACGGTTGACGCCCTCAAATCCTTTGATCATTAGTCCCTAGTTGTTCTTGTTCTACGACTTTGGGGAAAGAAATGTTGAACACTTTTTTCTCCTTTAGCGGATCTATTGATCATGCACGATTATCATTTACGGCCACCCTTTAGTTCGGAAAAAAGTTTCTCCTGCCCCTCCCCAACCACTTCGATCGGTCTATTTTAGTAGTTGTTTTTCACAAGTCTGCATCCTCCCCCCCCCCTTCCTGAAGATCTTTTTCCCGGTTTCCCCTTTCGCTTGGCACTCCCCCCAACTTGACAAGATTCCAATCGACCGAAACTATCTCTCATCCTCGATCTGGACCCCTGATATTTTTGTTCACATCACTCCCCCCCCCCACTTTGCGTTCCTTAACATCGGCATCGATCAAGACGAGAAGAGATCTGATCTAAAAATTCTTGTTCCCCCAGGTGTTCCAACCAGACCCCACGGACCTTTGACCACTGCTACAGACATGTCACTATTTTAGAGTCACACTTCTCCAAATTCTTTGAGCCCCTCCTTTTGTAATCTTTCCTTGAGCTTTTATACCACCGCTTCATCCCTCTGCCCGACCCGCAAGAGAATTTCTTTCTTCGGACGTCACTCCCCCCAAGGTCGTGTGATTCATAGTCGATGATTGATATGTGTTTTTCAGCCCCAACCCTTTATGATGAAAATTGCGATTGCTTCTGTTGTTATGTCAAGTAAGCCAACCCACTCTGTGAAGCGCCCCCAGTATGCAAAAACTTGTTTTCAATGAATCGAGCTCCCGTGCTGTGCTATCAAGGATGATGCACTCACTGCCCTCTGCATACCTGCCGACGTCCTGCCCCTTTTATCCGTTTGTTTTTTTTCTAGCTTTTCCGACACGGTTCCCTCCTTGCTACAGGTTTTTTGTGGTGAGGAGACCTTGCTGTTTTTTCTAGAAGACCTGGCAATTTTCTCTTTCCATTTCCCCTCCATGGTTCGCACCGGTCGATTGTTCCGTGGGGACATTCTCACTCCTTCCGTCTATACTTCTTTGGTTCGAGCCTTAGGATTCGCTCGCCTTCAGCGCTGTCACGCGTCGTCCCCAGCACCCCTGAGGGTAGTTCGGGTGGCAATCATTTTCCTTAACACTTGTCAGCGCGTCGGCGTCTCCACGTGCTCGCGATTTTGCAGTGCTGGCCGGGGTTTGCAAGACTAAACGGAGAAGAGTTTCCCCTTTGATTTCGAGGGTTAAGAGGGAAAGGGCCTTGACCCCAAGTTTCCCCCCCCTGCAGTCTATAGTTGTTAACTTTTCCCCCTTTTGCCATTCGTTCCACAAAGGAAGCCCCCAATTCTTCTTTTCCCATATCGGTTGATCGTCGACTATTCTGCCACCTGCGCTGCCTGCATATTTGTTGTATAGGGAACTTATGATTATCTTGTCGTTCTCAATCTGCCCTGTGTTTGGCCACTCCCAGCCCAATGCATTCTTTGTCATAAACCCCGCCCTGCGCCCGGTCCTTTAGAACGTGCGAAGTTTGCGAATTGCTCGTTGATAGAAGATTTTTTGTTTTCATTCTCTAGCCAGTTGGTCCCTCTTCCCCGCTCAGCTTGGTAGTCTTTGACCTTGGTGTTCCTGCAAGTTTTTTTGTCCGAGTTGTCGTAGGTGCGACGCAGCTTTCCCTGCCCCCTAATTGATGGTCGCTCGATTTCCATTCAAAAACTCGCTAGCAAGCCGCGACCGCGTTAACGTAACCCGAGAAGACCGTTTTCGGAAAGTAGCCTTTTTTCCTTCGACGTGTGATGTTGTAGATGGCTATCTAGCTTTTCTTTTTTCTTCTTTCTAATTCGCCGACGTATTCCTTGAGTGATTCTGTCTTCAAAAAGTTTTTATCTGCGACGCCTCTGTTCCCTTTCCCCTAGACGTTGTGATCGTTCGGGTTTGATCGGTGTCAGTCCTCTTCTAGTCGAACTTGAACCCTATTTGTGTTTCCTTCGGGTCAACGATTACGTCTATTCAAGAAATGTTCGCCTGCGTGACTACTTAAAGGCACTTTCTTGAAAGCTTCCGTTCGACGTCTCTCGACACGTCGTGAAAACCCCTTTCGGGCTCCTTTGAAGACCCCTTTTCCGTTGTTTTGACGTATTGTAGTTGAAAGTCCGCCCCCAGTGACCAGCCGAATCTACTTAACGCGCCCCTGGTCTTCTTTCGACCACCGCGTTCACATTTGCTTCCCCCCCCTTTCGGTTTTGACAGAATCCCCCTTTCTTCGACAGTCTGAAGTCACTCACAATTGTTGGAGCCCGACACAGCCAAGCTCCCCCCCTTAGTGAGAGATGAGAAGGATCTTTTTTTTTTCAGTCGTGCTTTGTCCCCCTTTCTTAATCGCCCCAAGGGGGTTAACCCGATTCCTCTGGCCTTCACCCCGCCTCATCTTTTGACAACATCAAGCAGATAATTATGCCCCCTGTTCGCTCCTTTCCGTTAAATTTGCCGAAACGATTTTAGCGGTACGCCCTTTTGACCCCTCGGAGCCTTCCGTTTTTCCCTGCACAGCGTCATTCTTTTGCTCCAATAGACATGCTCATGCCCGCCGATTTTTCTCCAGTGAGCAGCGATTGCCTAGCCTCCCTTGTCTTTCCGCGGCAGTCAGACCCTTTCACTCTCTCTGTTTCGATTGATTCCCACGCCGCGATCATCAAATCGCGTCAGCGCTTGGCCGCGTTGCGAGACTGGTCATACTTTGTTTCTTTTCCCACCGCTTTTGATCGGGATTGACCATCCAGTTTCACATTTGGTGGGCCCGGACCCTTTGAAGGCACGCGATTCCTGAAATTGAATGAGACGTTTACATTCAAGGCAGCATTGCGCGTAGATTCCTCACCTAACCCTCCTCCTCCCCTCTTCCCGCACGTGAATTTTTTTTGATTGGTCTGAAAGGGGGCCCGTCCC
>Ga0179591_1176203_pt1 | contig 12448 bp, 14 predicted proteins | sample CZOMad2_1_08_16f_FD_182891 | JGI IMG/M metagenome (GOLD analysis project Ga0179591, IMG submission 182891) | Vadose zone soil fungal communities from Angelo Coast Range Reserve, California, USA - CZOMad2_1_08_16fungal (PacBio error correction) | ecosystem: Environmental > Terrestrial > Soil >... | reverse complement strand
TCATCCCTTGTATGTTTCTATTTATTGCTCCCTACACTCTTTTGCCCCCCTGCATTTTATACCTGTAGGCCACGATGGTCTCGTACTTCTAGTTTTTCGTTTAGTTAAGGTCCTTTTTTCCCAAGGGAGAGGTTTTTACCCGCCTCCCCTTGACTTTCCCTATTTGTTTTCCCCGTCCTTTTCCCCCCTGTTACGAGTGCTGGCTCTCTAATACTCTTCTTTTTTCCCCCACCATTCCTGTTTTGGATCCAACCCCATTTTGTCCGGGGTTTCGAGCTGGCACGTTTTCCTTTTTCTGGTCTCTCCACCCCCGTTTGTCTGCCCCTTAACCAAGTGTGGGATAGTAGACCCCTCTTCTTAACCCAAGTTCTTCGAAATGTGGATCAAAAATTCCCCCATGTGTCTTTGTGGAATAGCCGTCTCTAGAAAAGCACATAAAACACATAAATCCATTACTTTACTGGTCAGCCCCAGGTTTTACTGGACGCCGTCTCTCGAGCATAGTATGAAAGTTTTGTGTGTTGCTTTGCCCCTCTTTGTGAACCTCCGATTTTTTTACCCACGGCGATTTCTGGAAGGGCCCCACCCTGTGCTTTTTCCCCTTTCGTCCTCCCTTGCCGCAAAATGTATGGTGTCCCACCTCATTACTGGCGGTGTCTTGTTAAGGAAGCCAGTGGTGGGATGTTTCAGTATGTTGGTGAGGCACTGGGGATTTTGTCACCCATTTCCTTTTGACTTACCGTATACATGCGGGCCGGCTTGATTAGCTGCGACCCCCCTAAGTAAGCCTGGGGATGTTTTTCTTCTTGCACACTTTTTTGGCAGCGGTTTTCCCTTTTTTACAGCGTCTACCCCCGGGCCGTTTGTGGCGCCTTTGCCACGACGAGTCCTTTTCTTTTTTTTTTGTTTGAAACCAAAAGTGCCCTTTTCGCAATTGGGGATGCTCCCTTGGCCGTCTGATTTCGACCTCGTGAGTTTTGCTCCCTTCGGAACGGGACCCCCTTTGTGATGTTGTTTTTTGCCCCAGCCGCTTCCTTGTGTGATAACCGGGATACCCGTAACGTTTTCCCGTCGTTCTGCTCGACCCCCCTTGGAGAGGTCTTTGTCATTCTTTCGGGATGGTGTCGTTTTGTGCCCCCGCGTGTTTTCTTTCCCCCCCCCCCGGAGGCTGGTCGATAAATTGCCGTTGGTTTTTTTTTCGTTCTTGATGAGTTGTTGGCCTCTTTTACAGGTTTTACCCCTTCAAGGTCCGAAACATCAAGATTGTTGTGTCGCTTTTCCCCTGTTTGATGGACCGTATCGGAAATGTAGGCTTTTTTTTTTTAACGAACATGCACCACTTGGATCTCTTTATAATGTTTTTGTTTGATGTTTTAGCACTCGTGCCGGGGTTGACCACTTCGCCGACCAAAATCCACTATCCTTTTTGCTTTGCCAGGGAGAGTCTTCCGTCCACTTTGGCGTATAGTCACCGTCCTCCCTACCCCAGGTAACAGTTTTGACATTGGTCAGTTTTTTTGTTGTTTAATACGTTGTGCTAGAAGTGTTTTTTTACTCTTAGTTCCACTGATCTTCGAATTTAATGAACCTTCTCCACGTGCGCTTTTTTTTTTAGTTTCACAGTAGTGACACTCCATATTTCTGCCGTGGTGGTGGATTTTTTTTCCCCCCTTAACACTCCTCTTTAGTTCTTCGGGCAAAACCTCCCCAATGCCCTAGGGGTTTTTCACTTTTGATTACGTTAGTTTATCTTTCTTTCCCCCTGCGGAATTTGTTTGGCCCCCGGTAGTGGGTGAAGGGGTTGGCTATTCCAGAGGTAGAAATCCCAGTTGTTACTGCCCTTGTTCTGCTTAGAAACTTAGAAACCTTTTCTGACTTGTTTTGGTTGGTTTCACCCACTTTTTTCCAGTTCGGTGTCGCCTTTCCCCCCCTCGTTAGTTGAATCGGTCTTGTCCAATCGCCTGTTCACATCCTCTTAAGTCCTTGGAGGTTTAACTCCAGGCTGGTATAATTTGTCTACTTTCCTTTTCTTGTTTCTTTGTGGATGGGTCTTTTCCTATTCTTACCCCCCCCCCCCCTCAGGCCTGCTCTTTGCGTCCGCCCGTGTCTTCCTTGACCACTACCTTCCCGCTCGGCCCGGTGGTTTTTCTTGGTTTTACATAGGTTTATAAAAGAGCCCCCCCCGGCCGATCCTTTTTTTTGTTTTGGTGTCATTGTTTTTTTGTTGGGTTTTGTTTTTTTTGTGTGAGCGTTGGTGCACTTCCCCCTCTTCCCGTCCTCCCCCCCACCCCCCCACCTTCCACGTTGCGCTTTCGTCGATTTCCACGAGGCTTGAGGAAAGTCCCTCCTGTTGGACACCCCCACCTCCTTCTCCTTTCGTTTGATACTGATAGAGTTTTTCCTCCTTCTTTAGTTTCCCTCCGTTAGCGGCTTCGATGCGGGTGCTTGTCATGAGGTTTCTTTACCCCCGTGTAGCTTCCCCCTGGTGTGAATTGGATTAGTGGTTTACCTTATTTCCCCCCCCCCCCTGGTGGCGCTGACGGATGTCTCTCAGTCCCCCGTTGGTTGCCGAGTGGTTCCTGACCACTCTCCCTGTCCGAGTTCGGTAATTACGACCCTCCCGAGTTTTTTTTCCACCCTGATTCCCCCAATTTTCCACACCCCTTTTCTGGGTCGTGCGTTGTTCCACCGGTTTGTAACGTTCTCTTCCTTTCGTCCTGTCTGCTTACGGGTAATTTTTTAAAAACCAGTTATTCGGTGCTTTTGCTTCTCGTTTCTTGCTCGCGTTTGGCAGTTTTTTCTCTTTGGGTCGTTTTGTGTTCTTTTTTTTTTGTTCGCAGGCCATTGTTCCCAGTTTTTCTTGCGGTTCCGGTTTTTGTGTGGGCCGGTAGGCCTGTTTAGATTTTTTTTTGTAAGTCTCCAGCGTTGTGTTCAGGTGTGTCAATCGTTTTGGCCTTGATGCTTGTGCACTCCCCCCCCCCCCTTTAGGAGCCTTCCGGCTAGGCTGTGGCGCGTTTATGAGTGCAAACTTTTTCAAACGCGAGGGGGCCTGGCCGCATTTTGTACCAAGGGTTTCCGTATTAGGTTAAAATTGAGGTATTGCTCTCCACCAAGAGAAACGAAAACTTGTTCACGGCTTAGTTTTCTGGCCTTTTGTAGGCTCGCCTTTTCCAGCAGTTTTTGGATCGGCGGTTTCCGAAATACTCTTTTCCGTTTTCAGCGGTTTCTTCCCCAAACCGTTTTGAACCGAGGTTGGTCCTTTCTCCCTTCTTTGTGGTTTCGGGGGAACTTTTCCAGCCGCATGGGGTTTTTTTTTCTCTAATACCGCGGGACCGCCGGGCTTTGTGGCCGGGTTTTTTTTCTTTCTCACCCCTGGAACCCGGGCACCGATTTTTCGCTGGAGGGAAGGTCTCCCGCGATGTCAGTTTTCCCCCAATGCCGTGCTCCCCCTATTCCTTTTTAGACCCCCTTCCTGTTGGTGATTCTACGCGGTCTCGATTGGCGAGACCTTTTTTTTATCTTGCCCCCCCGTGCGTCCCCAACGGCTTTATTTCCACGCCCTCTTCGCTGTCCCTGCTTTGCCGCCGAACGCGTGGCGTTTTGGACCCTCTAGTGCCTGCCCCAAGATAGCTGGCCCCTCAAAAAAAAAAGTTCCCTACAGGGGTTGTTATAAGACGGCCTGTGTTTTGGTGGAAGGACGCTTTCGGCCGTGGCCATTCTTTTTCCCCTCCCTGATTTTTGGAAGGGGCCCCTGTCCTAAGTCCTCCTGGGTTTGATTTCCATATCTCCCCCTTCCTTCGTTTCCCCCCCAGTTTCCCCTCATTTGTTTATCTTGATTATAAACGGCACCTAACAACCCCCGACAACCATCTGCTTGCCGTCCCCTTTTTTCCCTCTCTTTTTCCCGTCCTTTTTGAGTCAGGTACCATCTGCCGGTCAATACCCATTTTTGAATATCAACCCAAGTGAGTTTCCGCCTTGGTGGATAGTTTTTCACTCTCCAAAATAGACACCTCACCTTTTTTTTCCCCCCTTTGCCGGGCAGGGTTAAGTCTTTCTTTGGATCTTGGTCTATGTTATTTTTTATTTGGCGCCTTCATCAAGTTTCGTGTGAGGAGGCCCCTTATCCCCCCTCTCCAATAGGACCGTGGTAGCCCCCACTCCTTTTGACATCGCATCTATCCCCTCCCAACCGGGCCCTGCTTTTTTCTTCTTTTTATTTGCAATCCTCCCTCGTTTTTTTTTTTTTTAGAGAGATTCCCTCGATGGCGTCCGTCCCGCGGGCCACCCCACTTGATTTTGGTCTTTTTTACCACCGCGTGGAGGTTTTCCGTAGTTTAGTCGCCTTCCTGGTCTGTACTTCCTGATAACGACTGGCTCCAGACGGTTTTTTTCCACCCCCGCGCCCTCCTATACGGTCTGTCCCCTTCCCGAGCCCCCCTTACCCCTTTGGAGTGGGCGACGTGTTGGAGAGGTGTCCCCCTGATAGGCCCCCTCGCCACCCCCAAGGTTTTTTTTCCTAGTAACCGATTTTGTCTTCCCCCTTCGTTTGTCCCTTGATCGATGCATGTTTCAGTGATTCTCTTCCTCCCTTGGTTGGTGTTGGTTAGTTAGGTATGTTGCAACCCGTAGACCCTTTCTGCCGGGCCGGAGGGTGTTTTTTTCCCCTTGTCTTCGCGTCCACACTTTAGTAAGTTCTGACCGTCGTCGGTCCCCATGCCACACCGAGTTCTGGGTTTTGCCTCATTTGCCACTCCTTTCTATGAATTTCCCCCCCAGTTTCGTTCCCTGGATCCCCCCCACCCCCTTTTAGATTTTTTTGACAAGATTCGGCACGTTCTTCTTCCGCTGGGGTGCCAAAAGTGCTTTTCCCCTCTCGATGGCTTGCACAGCATGTTGTATTTTTGCCCCTACATTTTCCCCAAGATTTCCCTTTCATCCTTTCGGTCCGAATAGTGCTTTCTTTAAGATTAGGTGATGTCCCAGGGAAATTTTGTGATACGTTTCCCTTTTCCCCCAGGAAGTCTCACGGCTCTCCGTAGTTGCTTCTGTTTCCGTGTGCGCTCTTTGGTTTGCCATTCACGGCGTTTTTCCTCGGGTCGTAGGTCGACCCCCCTTTTGCGGGAGTACAGCGTTTTACTTCGAGGCCCGGACTCCTTTTTTCCCCGGTTTTGTTCCTCCCCCTTCCCTCTTGTTCCCCTCGGAGTTTCTTTTTTCCCCCCCTCCGTTTCGCCCCACCACGTTCTTTCATGGCGCGGCCCTTTTGATTCTTGTTTGTGTCTGCCCTTTGGTGCGAAATTGTGCCCCCCCCTCCTCAGTTTTGGCCACCTCGCCCGGTACCATTGTTTTCCCTTGTCATGCGCCATTCTGTCTTTCCCCCGGGTTGCTTCTATGCGTCCAAGTGATCGCCCGCTGTTCCCCTGGCTTTTTGTGCTGATGGAACCTAGGCAACCCCCTCGGTATGTGCCCCCCCTCCCATGACCTTTCTGCTGAAATTCAAACCATGGCTTCACCAGTGACGACCCCCCCCCCCCCCTTGGAAATATTCTGCGAAATAAGTCTCGACTGTACCCCCTTTTTTAGCCCTTGGCAGTTACCATCCCCATTAGAACTCAAAAGGGTTTTTTTTTTTTTCGCACTCATTTTCCCTCCCTTTTTTCAGGGTTTATTCTTTTCACCCCCCCCCCTCTTTTGGTAGATTCGTATTGGCCCCCCCTGTTTTTTGAGGAGTGAGTGTTGTCCTAAATTTTTTCCCCCCCCCATTTGCCCCCCCCCCCCCCACGGTTTGACTTGGAGGTTAGTCAGTCCGTCAGCGTCCCATTTTGGGAAGTGTCCCCCTGGAACCGCTTCCCCAATGTCCCCCATGGTCAGTCTTAACGTGGTATTTACTTTTTTCTGCCCAGTGCTTTTCCCCGATGGAGACCTCGACAAGTAGTGCGGGGCACGACCGTGGTTGTCACCCATCCTCCCCCTTTTTATGGCCACGCTGAGTCCCTTTTTTTTTTTTTCGAGATTGTTTAACGGTTTGCATTTTTATTTCCTTTATCGAAGAGCCGTCCCTCTTGTCAGTTTTGGTGGTGTTTTGCGTCCGTTTCCCGTTTTTTTTCTTTATTCCCGGTCGACTTTCTCCCCCCGCAACAGCCTTTGTCTCTGTCTAAAACCCCTGCCTCTGACCCACCTGGATCCTTTTTTCCTTGTTCAGTTTGTCGACCCCTTCTTTCCTTCATAGGATCACTGTTTTTTTCCGATTTTTCGCTTTTTTTTTTTTCTCTGTCCAGGCAGACACCCAGCCACCCACTGGAACAGAATACTTTCTTTTCAAAGGTTCCCCCTCGATGACCCAGCTCTGATTTGATTTTTCGGCGTCCCCCCCCCAATTACTCGTTAAGCTTGCTGAGGGCCGACAGAACCTGTTAACCTTTTTAACAATTGTGCGTTACCACCAACCCTTTCCCAAACGGTTGTTATTTCTCGAACCCTCCTTTTTCCTTTTCCGCACTAGAACTCCCTCACCCCGGTGACCACCGACTTTTTCCAGCGTGTTCCCCATGCCGCCCGTTCCCGTTGGCCGCCGTTCCATGTTTTTTTTGATAGAGACCCTCCCTTCTCCTTGGTTCTTTTTTTTCTTTTCCCGATGCCTGTTTCCCTTGCTGACAGAAGGAACTTTTTTTTGTTATGGAAAAAGCCCCACCCCCTCGTTCTGCGATGAGTCTGAACTGTTTTCCGTTTTTTTTTACCCCTCGACGGTTGAACCTCGGCTTTCACTTTCCCCATTTAGCCCGTGAGTTCCGAGTGCCTTTCCCCCATCGTCGGCCGTATGTCTTTCCCACCCCCCCCCCACTGAGCCCCTTTCCCCCCTGTGTGTGTGGGGGAAGTTGGTATTTTTTTGATGTATTTTCACGATGAATCTCCTGAATCGTGCCCACCCCTTCCCTTAGGCCTGTGCCGTTCCCCTTTTTGTGCCCGAGTAGCGTCACCCGGGCCACCACCCCCCCATCTCAGATACGCTTTCCGGTTTTTCTTCCAGGCAAGGCCCCCATGCTTTTTGCCTCCACGGTCGTTTCTCCCCACCCTCTTGTGATGTTTTCTGGTCCCCCGTTCCTTTTTTTTGTATGTCATCTGGCACCCTTCCCCCTAAACCTCCCCGTTGCCTTGATCGGACCGCCTGCTCTCCCTGCCTGTTTGTCACAAGACCATCTCCAGAAAAAACTGAACCCACGCCCTCAGACCCTTTTCGTCCGCGGTTTATTGTATGCCCCCTGTGTTTTATCCCCCCAGAGCCTTTTCAAAAGCCCGTTAAGAGTTTGCTCTCTTGGTCTAAACTTTTTTTTTTTTTTTTGTCACCCCCCCCCCAGCTTTCCCCCCCCCCCCCCCCGTTCCAATTTTTTTTTTTTCTCTTTCCCCCCCCGCGGACCCCCCGGAAAGGCTCTTGCTTCTGTTTCCTTTTTTTCACTGCCCGCGCCTCGATAGTTCTGACTTTATGACTGCTCACTTCGGGTCCTCGATTTTGTGTTTTTTGGTTTTGCAGTTTTCTCAACCTTCGTGTGATGTTCGTCATCCTTTTTTTTTTTTACCCTGAGCCAAGTGGACGCACTTGACGCAACTTTGTGCTCCTGGGTGAACCTCAAGCCTCAACCATACTCCCCCTTGACCGCCCCCCCCGAAGTGTTTCATTAGTGTAACCCTTCCCAAGTTTGTTTCCTCCCCCGTTAAACTGAACTTCCCTCCCACCAGTGTGGCCCCCTTCCCCCCAAGGATTTCGTTATTGTCCCTTTTATCGTCCCCAAGAACTTTTACCCAATGGCTTCTATGATTAGTTCGCCCCCCGGCCAGGCCACACCTGTTTCCCCGGTTTTTTTTGACCGGTTTTACCCGTTTTCAGCCGAAGTTTTTTTCTCCCGACTACTTGGCCCAGTCTCCCTCCCTTTCCCCGTGGGCCTGCCCTCCTCTCTAGCGGTTTTGATCCCCGGGTATCTCATTCACCCGCGTTGTCACGCCCCTTTCTCGTTTCCCCCCTGAAAATTTTTTTCTCCTCCGGTGGAGGGATTTTGTCGCCCTTTCGCTGCCTATAGGTCGGTTTCTTCCCTGACTCACCATTTACTTGGGTCGTCTCTTGTCCCTTTCCACAGATTTTCCCCCTCCCCCCCCGAGCCTCCCCCCCTCGCCCGTATGATGCATATGTTCCATTCTTTCATGCGGTTTTTGACCCGTCTTTGTTAGGTTTTTCTTCTCTCGACCCAAGACCCCTCTTTCTTTCGCGGGACTGTCTCCTGTTGGTTTTTTTTTTCGTGGTATGTCGAGGGTTTTCTGTCGATTAGTCTTTTCTTTTTTCGCGAAAACTTTACCCCCCCTCCACTGGTAAAACGCCCCAACAATAGTTCAGTAATAGGTCCCCCGGAATTATCTGTGGTGGGAGGGCCTCTTTTCCGGTTCGGGGGCCACATTCATTTTTGCCATCCAATGAGGCTTTACCCCCCGGATTTTGTGCCTTTTTCCCCCGGGACGATTCTGCGCGTCTACCGGCTCACCCCCGACCAATTTCCTCCCCCCCCTTGTGTGTTGCGGACTTCCCATAACCAGACTCCTTTGTAGTGTTCCCGCTTTTGTTTGTTTACATTGGACCCGACCTGTGCTGAGTAACCGTTGTGCACCCCTGATGATTCTCACTGAGCTGCTGGCAAAACTTTTGGCGAGTTATCGTGCTGGTTGAAGGTGACCCGCCGTCGTGGGTTTTTTTTCCCTTGTTGGAGCTTCTTGCTTTCACATCGTTTTTTTTAATAACCTAACCCCCACTGAGTTTCCCCCCGCATCCCCATTGTTTCACCTTTTGCCTCTCTTCTAGGCCACGCCCCCTCCCTGCAAGTTTTTGGAAAACTTTCCCGTTTTGGGGGACCCCGCCCGTCAAACCTTCTCTGGGGGTGCGGCCCCCCTGTTCATTTTTTTTTAAGGTTCGTTGACCGATTCTAACCCCCTTTCTTGTCCAACACCCCTCATGCCGGAGTTTGTTCGTACAGTGACATATTTTTTTGGCGGCCTCCTGTCTCTCTGAAATACCAAGTTGCCCTGTCCCGACGTTATGACAGCTTAGTAAAGGGAGAGGAATGCCGAGGACCCCCTACAAAGGTGAAAGACCCTCGAACTGAGTCCTATATTACCCCTATGTCTATTCGATTCCACTTTCCCAGTTTCCCCGAGCTTAGTAGGTCTGGGGTGTTTCGGTCACTTGCTCCCCCCTCCGACCAGATGTTGGAGTCCCCTTGTCATCCTTGTGATGCAACCCGAGCACTGGTTGAGTCCATGGAAGAAGATTGTTCGTCGCGCTTTCGGGGAAACCTTCTCCCCCAACCTTTCTTCACTGGTGTGGACGTAAGCTCTTGCTCCCCCCCTGTGCGGTGTTTCTAACAGAAATAAAGGAAGGATCTGGTAAACACGGTTGGTTTTTTTTCTTTCTCGTTCTTTTTGTTCTGGGTTAGATCTGGACCTTTTTTTCGTATGGGTTTTCTATTTTTTACAGGCTTACGTGCGGCGTCATTAAAGGTTCCGTTGATCTGTTCGGGGATGTCTGGGTTGGCCGAGGCAACCTTTCCCTTCTCTTTCTTGGGACTAAAACACTCATGTTATTTTTGTGTTGGCGCTTGGAAGTGTTGTGGTCCCGTCTTTCCTGTAAGAATGTATTTTTGTTTTGTCGGCCAGCCCCCCCCCTGCAAAGATTGCTTCCCTGGAGAATGGTGGCTGTATGCAACCTTTCGCCGTTTTTTTGCGGCCCACCTGTTCCTTATCATGCTCTTGTTCTGAATAGGAAGTTCCTTGAACCACTTCTCTATAGACTTTTTTCACTATGAATCAATCACCTGCCCCCCCAGGGTGAACTTGTGGTCTAGTTTTTTGGTTCTTTTGCCTCCTTTTGTCAGCAGAGTGCGATTAGTTCACCGACTTCCCTCATGTTGGCAACTTCATCTCCCCCCTTAGAATATTGTCTTCTTCCTTCTTCCCTTCCATCCCTCTGGGTTTCGGTCGTAATCCACCCCCCCCCTAGTTAGTCCCTTACAGGTCACCTTTTCCCATCCTATTTTCTCTACCTTTTGATCCACTGGTCAGGTTTTTCTCGTCTATTTGATGTTTTCCTTTTTCTTGCTTCATGTTTCCTCGCCTTTCGTTTGCCTGGTGTGCCTCTGTCGATGTCTCTAGGACCCATAGAGGTGGTTTCGATGAACCTTTTTCTTGCCCCAGGTTTTGTTGTGACTTTCTTTTGTTCTTCACCCACCCCCCCTGTTCACGGAGTTTGCTTCTCGCCCTCTCGTGTTCGATCGTTAAGACAAGCGCAGTCACCCATTACCCCACCCTATCGAGGTCCTTCAGTTCCGCTCTGCTCCGTTTTTCCTTTTCCTGATTTTTTTTTCGTTGGCTGAGTGTCTGCTGTTAAATCGGTGTGGTGGACCCTTTTTTTTTGCCCGTTATCATTTTTTGTTTTGGTCTCGGCACGTTTTTCCTGTTCCGACCAAACGTGCCCAGATCAGACCTCGTTGTCACGTTTTTTCCCAAATTCTACACTGCTGTTGTGTTTGCGCTCTCCGGGGGATGCATCAAAGTATTACGGCCCTCACAAACCACACGGACCTTTTTCAGATAGGACGTAGAAAAAAACTTCACTGTGTCACAAAAATGCGGTACATGCTACGGGCCGTTTCTAACATGATTGCATTTTTTTCCCATAAGTAGGAGGAAAGTCCGTTTTTTTCTCTGTGCGCACGATCCTTTGGGCAGTACCTTGGGTCCTACAAGTGTACGCGTTTGGGCCCTGCTCTGTTAACTGGGTGGTTCCTTCTTACCCAACCCTGTTCACATATCACGTATGACGGTAATCCGGGGGGCCTTTTTTGTTTGGTAGTTTTTTTCCCAGCGGGACAACCCCAATTTAACTACGCTCACCCCTAGGGTAACCCTGCTAAAAAGCGTTTGAACCTTTTTTTTTTTCCCCTTCCCCCACCCTTGCTTAGTGGGCGGTTGGCGTGGGGTTCTAACACGGGTATTTTTTCGCCTTGAGGGCATTTCCCAGGTGGAGCTAGGTTTTTACCAGTCTTAGGAAGGTTTTTTTTCTGAAAGATCATTTCATGTTCCGTCTTGTTTTTTCTGATCGGTGAGGTTGGGGGGGCTTTGTTTCGAGCGCGGTTTTTCCGCGCGCAGGCGTTGGCGTTCCCCGGATTTGTGGGCCCCCGCCCGAGCTTTTGTCTCTCCGGATTTCGTCGTTTTTGTAAGTTTCCGTCGGACCCCTTGAGCGAGTATGAGCAACCCCCTTTTTCCCCCCGAGAAAAGGAGGCCGACCACCTGGTTCAAGGGCGAGGCGGTGCACCCTCTGGCTTGGACCGCTTTTGTTGGACAACAACCACGGAAAACCAGCCCTATATTTCGTGCCGGGCCGCGATTAGAAGGCCACTTTTGGTTGGCGGCGGGCCTTGCCTCCCCACTTAGGTCCCACCCCTTGCCTTGGACGCGTGGCGACTCACGCCCCGTAGGTGTATGGACTCGTTGATGGCTACTTTTTCAGGGAACCCTTTCCTCCGCCCTACCTTTCTGTGTTCGACTACGACCGCGACCGCGTTGAACTTCCGTAGGAAGATTTTTTCCCCTTTTTCCGATTTGTTCGTCGAAGGACGGGTTTAGTCCGGCCCTTGCGTTAGAAGAGCACAAATTCTCCGTTGAGGCACCGTAGTTTCCCCCCTCTCCTTGATGTCAAGAGAGTTCTCCATGGATCTGCCCCCCCCCAGGGCGGGCCCAAAAGGGTTGATGTCCTCCCGGAGCTCGGATGTTCCTTTTTTGGAAGACCGAACTCTTGGCATTCCCCTGCACGTAAGCAATCGTGTTTTCGCATGCAAACGATACGGGTTGTTACCCGCAAGTGTTTTTCCTTTTTTTCCCACTCGGTTGGGCCCATGTCCCTGCACCGATTTTTGTCCATGGGGAAGACTTCCCATACCTTTACCGTTTTTGTACTTTTTTTCTTCAGTTCCCGTCCCTGTCACCCCCCCCCCGTTAGACAGGATTTTTGCCCTTTGCTCTCCCTTCCCCCGCAACCCACCCCCACCCCCGATGCTTTGACCGTTTCTTTTTTTCATTTCTGGTCCTTCCCTCTCAGAGAGCCTCCCTCCACCCGAATTTCCCCCTTCTGGGGAGCAACTAAGAACCCATTTGAGTGTTTTTCCTCGTGGTACTTATTATTGACACTTCTCCACCCCTTCGACAACTAACAAGTTTACCCCCTTTTTGGCGTTTCCCCCCCTTTTTTTCCAAGGCTCCGCAAGCTCTGTTGAGGAGGGTTTTTCTTTTCCCTTTCCCGTAACTTACAGCACGTGCGGGTCTTTCTTCCCCCCCCGGCAGAACTCCCCCCTATTCCACAAGGGGATATTGTTTTTCGTTTTGCCACTTCCTTTCCCCCCTGGCGCGATAGACC
>Ga0179591_1216667_pt1 | contig 12449 bp, 13 predicted proteins | sample CZOMad2_1_08_16f_FD_182891 | JGI IMG/M metagenome (GOLD analysis project Ga0179591, IMG submission 182891) | Vadose zone soil fungal communities from Angelo Coast Range Reserve, California, USA - CZOMad2_1_08_16fungal (PacBio error correction) | ecosystem: Environmental > Terrestrial > Soil >... | reverse complement strand
TCCTCCCCGGCACGTCAGAGGCATTGGTACCACGGATTAGGTTCCGGTTTACAAACGGGAATGTTTTTTTGTTGCCAGCCATTTGGGGTCCTTTGGTCGCTTTGAGCTAGTCACTGATTAGGTTAGGTGTAGACGGCAGTGATTATCGTAGATACAGGGTGAAGAATGCACAGGTCTTTGGGTGACGATTACGGCGGGAACCCCCCCGTTCCCCCGGGGGGAAGCCCAGCCTTCAATTCTCTTTTAGGTCCTTCCATTTTACGGCGGTTCGGCTTGCCTGTCTCTGGCGCCGGGCCCGATTCTCCCTTCTGGGCCCCGGTGGGTAACTTTGTTTTTGGGGAACGCTTGGCTCTAGAGCAAGTTTGTGACCGAGGCTTGCCTTATCAGAGGCAATCCGCGAGGTTTGGATCAGGGCACCAGGACCATGCTGTATTTTTTTTTTTTCGGATCGAAAGTGAAGTCCTAGTTGTGCATGGTCCCCTGTCGAAAAAAACCAGGACGCACAACAATGGTTTTGCACCACGGGTACGCTCCTCTCCGGAACTGCCCGCGGGAAGCCACATAGATTGAAGCACTTGCCCCAGTACTCCAGTCAAAGCAACGCTTACGTGTCAGCCAACTGGCGGACCAACAGTTCGGGTCTAATCGAGTACCCCCCTACTCAAATTCCTATAAAACCCCCCATGTGGGGTCCGGAATAAGGAAATGCGGTGACTTTCTGTTTGGGGGTCCTTAAAATCCATTTGTGAGTCAGGATTGCGTCCCGTCCCCCAACATTGATTGGCCGTAGGGCAACAACAAGGCCCACTCGCCGAGACAACAGGAGTTGGCCAAATGCGAATCATGGTGGCCGGTCAGCCCGGGACCCATTCCCGAACAAAGGGGATACATTGCAGCAGAGACAGTTAACGCAAGACTCTCGCTAATCTGCACATGGCCGGGGGGGGCTAGGAATTCTCAAGGATGCGCACAAGGTCCGGCAAATTTATTCCTGCACAACCAATTTCGTCTGAGGCTACAGGTTTTCGTGTGTTCTTGGCCACACGGTTGGCGACAGACCCGGTACCCGCGTTCTTTGGGGGGACAATCACTTTAGCCTCGTTAGTCCCGGCTCGTCCGTCACAGCACACAGATCAACCCCCAAAAAAAAAAAAACTGTGGATTCTTCCACATACCTTATGGCGGACTTAGCGGTTTACTAATCATGGCTAGGTGTGCACGTTCTTTTTTAAACCTCAAGTCAAAGAACTCTTCATTCGATCCGTAGCCCTCTCTACGGCACAAAACCTGAGTGGGAGACTGCCCCAGCCCAGGGCTTGAGGTGGGTCCAAGTTGTTTTTCCCCTTCTGACTTCCAACCGGCCAGGCTCTGCAAAGGATGGGTCCAGCAAGTTCCCAGTTTGTTGGAGTTCGCGCGGGCACGCTTGAGCGTGTTGTTTTTGTTTTTATCCACCAGCGCGCTCGTGAAGTTCAAGGAGTGTGGTCACGCTCACTTTGATTTTCAAAGTCAAGCATTACTGGGGGGAAAAAACCCTTCGCAGAGTGTGGAAACCCAGTCCTCCCCGCTGATAAAGCGACTACGATGTGCTGGAAAATACAGACGGCTTCGGTTGGGGTTGTTTTTTTTTTTTTGTTTTAGTTCACAGGGCATAAAGCACACGCGTCGAGTGAAGAGGGCCCTGGACCCCCTTTGCGCCCGTTTGTCGATAGGGTTTCCCGCATCGCTCAAGTCACCAAGCCCGGCGCGCCGACTAGCCCGGGAAGGTAACCGAAACCGCCGTGTGTGGTTGGTCGGCACCGAAATCCCAGCTTGAAAAGTTGGGGAGCCCGCTCTTGCAGTTTCTGAAAGCTATCTCGTTGCAGCGTCGTGCATGAAGAATGCGTTTCGCACGGCGCCCTGCATGAAAGGATTTGCGCGGAGCCCACCAACATTAGGACCTATGCAATGCACCCGCTGCGGACGTCCCGCTCGACTTGGTTCTTGTGCCTGCCCTCTTTTGCTGGATGTCATCGGACCGCTTCTTAGTTTTCCAGGCAAGCACACGCGCACAGCGGTTTCCCCCAGGAGGGGCGAACGCAGTTAGGGCCCTCTAGCCCCCTTTATCAAAAAGACAGACAGGCACTAGGTTTCAGGCCAGCGGGGAAGTAGTTCTCCAGGCGCAAGGTAATGGGGTCAGTCGAGCGACCCCAGAGTTTGACCCCACACGACCACGTACCGTCACGGCTCACCCCCGTGGGTTACACGCCAAGGCGAGTATAGCACGGTATCAGGGCCCGACACAAGGATTGCTGGACACCGAACGCCGTCCCCAGATCACCTCATGTCAGCAGGCCAGCCCTTTGACCCCCCCTCGACGAGTCGCGTTGATGCGGTCGACCAGGAAAGCTTTAAAAGGTCTTGACGGGCGCTGCAAGAGTCCGGAAATACACCGGACGAGCCCACCACCTCCAGGGTATTGGCTGCTCGGAATAGCTGGAGTGGTTCTGGGGTCGACATCCGAACGACGCAGGCGCCTCGCATATCCTGGGTGCTTTTTTTCCCCAGGCGTGACCGTTTTGTTGCATCAAGCAATCAAATCGGACATGAGTCCTAGAGCACTGGAGATCTTCAGGGGGGAACCGTTTAATTTGAGGCGCGTTTGCCTCCACCCCCCCCACTTCGATAAGCACGGAGCCCGGTGGGACCTTTATTTTGGCGGCCCTGAGGCGCTGCGCCGGCCTGCTCCATGTGCGCGTTATTTTTTTCGCGAGCCGTCCAAGGACCCTGTTGTGTGTGCTTCCCTGATAGGCCGCTTCTCGCCAAGAGCCCGCCTTGTACGATGAAATCCTATTGCCTGGAATTCTTCGTTAGGACCGTCTCCGTACCCCACGTCGTCGCAGAGGTCATTGGAGTTGACCTCGGATTTTGGGCGCTAGACCGTCCCTTCTGCCCCTTGCTAGTTCTGGCCACGCGGCCGGGCACGGATGGAATGGAACTGGACGTTCCGCGTTGCAGCGTCCAGCCATTCTTCGATATAGGTTTGGATCAGGCCACACCAGACCTCGCCCGGTGGTGTTCCAACTCGCACGCTCCCCACTGTTCACGACCTTGCTCCCGTTGGGTTTTTTTAGGCAGATTGCGCCTGCGGGTTCCCCGGAGTCTGAGAGTGTATTCGTCCCACCGGCGAAGGGGCGACCCGGGGTCCTAAAGAGCAGTTGCTTTTTACCGACCACACCTGTTGCGAGACACCGTGGTACAGTTCGCCGTAGCGTCCTAACGTTCTTATCCCCCTGCCGGTCTGAGGTGTGGGGAACCAAACATGCCCCCAGCAAAGGTCTGCTCCAGTGCGTGCGTTTGTCAAAATCACGATCGCATCACGGTTGGTGTTTTTCCGCCCCTCAGCGAGCACCGCTAGGCCAGCCAAACCATGGCACTGAGTCGGCGAGAACATTGTAGGCCTGCGTGGCCTCTTTGGTTGCCTGCAACGTTTGGGTCAGCGCCACCAAATCTCACACCCCTAGCGGAGCTTAGTTTCACTCCACTCTTCCGACCCGCGTGGTCGGGACGGGTTGACACCTGACAATAACAGTCACGCCTCGACTAAAGGCCCCCGTTTCGGTTGAACCAGCCAACCCAACGCGACTTGGGGCAATTATTTTTCCCCGAGCCCTTGGTCTACTCGACAATGCACACTCCCTGCACTCGGGAGTCCTCGAGGAAATGCGGCCCCCACATGCTTTTGACTGTAGCTCGAGAAAGGCCCCTCGTGTGCTGGGTAGCCCGACCCACATCCCGTTCGGTCAAGTGTTTACGGTTTCACAGAAATGGGCACGCATGTGCGCGGTCAACGAAAACCCGTTTGTTAGATTGTGCTCACTTGACAGGGACCACAAAGTCTGCCTAGGTGCCCCGCCTTGCAGCCGGTTTTACTGGAGCCGGACGGGGCCCCTTTGCGTTCAACAAAAGGTGCTATGGAAGAAGCTTTCTGATGAATTCCTCGACGTGAGGGGATCAGAGTCCGCTGCGTGGAGCCCGGTGCGGCCGGTGAACGTATGGGGAGTGGTGCCGCGTCTTTCCCGGATGTCTTTCTAGCAGGGTTGATTTTGCGCGCCCCGGACACCAACAGAAAACAGTAACCTAGGGCAGTTGGGACGCGGGTTGTTTGGGATTGCAGCGTGAACTCCATCGGTTTTCAGCCAATTTTACTTAGGCTTCCATTTTAATTTGGCGCAAGTTGGGGGACGAGAGAGCTTAATTGCGATCCAGCGTCCTCAGGGGGTAACCGCCTTTGCCCATTGTGGACCCAAAAACGCCCGTCCAAGGTTGTGGGGGGGACCATGTTGTGTTACAGCGCGCCCACGGGCAACCACTCCCCCACGTAAATAACTTTGGTCCGTCCTTTGGTTTTGGCATTCGACATCCCACTTACCCCCGGGGCAACATCACACGAGAGTGGGCTATTGCCCCAGGTAAGTGTGTAAATTCATTACAACCTGACCGCCCTGGAGAGTTGACACTTGGTCACGTTCAGGAAACTACTGGACCCCTTCTTTCCTTCCCAGAGGAAGCCAACAATAGTTGCCGTCCACAGTTTCTTTTGCAGACGAAAGGTTTTTGCATTCGGTTTTTTCGGCACGGGCCGCACGGGGGCTTTGTCTGGAATCATCTGGACCAAGCAAACGCATTTTGTGCTGCTTTTCTCGGGTTATCTTCTTTCCCCCGTGTTGTTGTCGACTTTTAAAACGGAATATGGAAGGGGAGTGAGGAATTAGACCCTTTCAGGTGCGGCATTCAGTCACTCGCTTTCTAATTTATATTCTCTTTTTTTAACACGAGCGGCACCGCTCAGGGGCAAAACCACAGCAATGACAACCCCTCTGCTGGAGGCCAAGGGGAACGGAAAAAAACTACTTACGAGTGCTTTGCTTGCACCGTCCCACGGGTATACGGTAGGTCCCTGCGGTGTGATGGCGACGCAAGACCGCGCTATCTACGCAGTGATATCTGGCAAAAACAGCCTGGTCTATAGTGGAACTCCTGTTGCGTTCTGGACTGGGGCCCGGGGCCACCGAGACTAGACCCCACCCAATGTCCGGTGCGGGGAATGATATCGTCTGGTTTCCCCACATTACGGGGGGCACAGCACGGAACACCCTCCAATGGACCGCATTCCCGCAGGCCCTTCGGAGGGAGTACCTTGTGCTGCGGAGATGGCGTCGGAAAGAACTGCTCGCGAAGCCGTTTTTCTCCTGCACCCAAAAAGGGCAAATCACAAACCCAAGGGGAACACGGGAATCAACGAGGCGACCCAATTGGGACGCCGGACAATACAAAACGTCCATAGATCACAACCAGTACGTGTTAAAGCCGGAGCGTCACCTCACTCTTTAGTATCATATGGGCCAGCCAACGGCCCCGGCTTTTGGACCCCCAAACAACCCAAGCAACGTATGAAGGTTTGTCCTTTGGTTTGAACGCAAAAGGGCAATTTCCCCCTCCGCCGTTGCCCCCCATCAACACACGGGGGGCGTGGGTTGCCGCGGTTTTTTCGCGTTGATTGGTCTTCAAACATTTGAACAAATTTTGCTGCGTGGGGGGGGACGGCGACCAGCAGTCCACCATTACGCTCCAAAACCCCTTGTTAAACACAGAAGAGTTTTTTTATGTAGTCTGACTAACAACCAATTTTACACGCCCAGTTTCAGTGATTTAGCTTCCAGTAAGCTGCTTTCAGCGACTCGTTTCTTGTGACTGGCGTATCGCTAGCGCTGGGGAACTGTGGATTCGTCTGCCCCAAGGTGCTAGGGTTTTCAATCGAGATGGTGGAGATGGCTTTGAGGCATGGGTTGTTCCTTGGTGGTATGAGCCGGCGGAGTTTTGTGACACGTTTGCTCGCTCCGCTCGGCATACGCGTTTGGAGGGAAAGTGGAGGGAAAAGCGTTCTCCCGGTGTGAACTTGTTGTCCCCCCCGGTCGTGTCGTCTGTTGTTTCGGTTATTGTTGTTGACGTCGGCACGTGGGGCAAAGCTAGTGCCCCCCCCCCCCCGGAGGACCCGCGTCGTCGCGACGGCTTGTGGCTCGTCCCACCGCGCACGTCCATGGTCGAGGGCGCTGAACAGTGTATCCTTTCTTAATAGGTTTCACGGGAATAAGAGTCAGAAAATGGGTAGAATTGATTGTTGGAAAAGATGTTCGCGGGAGTTGTGGGCAGAGGCATCCGGATATTTCCAATTTGTTCAGAACCTCAGAGCCGGGGGGGGCGGAGCCGCGCGTCGGGAGCGACACCGTTTACCGCGAACTGGGCACTGGCCAGCCTGAGGGCAGCCACGCGGCTCACACGGGTGTTGACCCCAACCCCCGACCTGGCCCTTGGGGAGGAACGGTCGATTGTTGCCAAACCAAGGGAGCTCTTTTTTGGACGTGTGTTGTGGTTGACCGTTCAGCACCGGTGCCGCGCCTTTTTTGACCCTCCTTATGTTTGGGTTCCTGCGTGGCCGCAACCAACGGAGAAGCGATCCTGCCATTGGGACGTCCTTGGCGGCCGGGAACCGTTTTCTCCCGTTCCATTCCACAGGACATCTGTCCGGACGTAGTGTGCGAACTACAGGGCTTGCGCAGGCGGGCACCCTGAGCGCATGTATTCCTCGCGACCCCACGTGGCGGCGAGTCGCTCACGATACCTTGCCAGGAAATTCGGAGTCATAGGGGGGTCTCGACCACGGGGGTGCTCCAGCGGGGACTGCGGCTTTATCGGGATTTTGTCTTGAGAGCGTTTTGTTCGCGCTCGCGTTCCCTTCTCCGCACGGACAGCAGCAGGCGACAGAAGCTCGGTATATTTTGGCGGACACGTCTAGAAGTAGGGGAGCTTGCTTAGGACTGTTAGACCGCGCTGACCCAGGTATCCCCCCCCCGTTGTAAAGATGAGTGAGACTTGGCTTCCCTCAGTTTGGATGACTTGGCTGATGGGGGACTTTTGTCGATTGCCTGGGAAAAGAAAGTCGAGTGGGTCTGACCACACAGGCTCTGCTCGATGCACAAAAGCCACGACCGCAGATGGGGCCGCCCGGAAAACCGGGCTCGCGTGATGCGGGCGCACTATCCTTGAGTGGCTGACGCCGGGAAGCCTTCGGGGGTACAGACCTGTGTTCGACGCTGACGTTCTGGGGTTACAGGAACGGATGCGCTTGCTCGTCGTCCCCCCGAGCTTGGGTGCAGTGCGTGTTTCTGAGGACTGCATTGCTATAGATCCCCACGTTTGGATGGTTGGTTGTAAGTATGTTGGCGAATGCACACTTTTTTGCATTCTCTCTTTGTGTTTTATAACACTGTCAAGATTCTTGAGTTTCTGTAGTATTGTGAGAGCCTCGCCAGTTTCCTTCGCTGCTGGCGCGCGGGTCCGTCCCCCCCGTAATCCACGATAGTTCTTGTCTGGTGCCTGGGCCCCAAGCTCCGGATGGCAAAGACATGTCCGGGCATTCAGGGCATTGTCACGAGTCTTCCTTAAGCAGGGAAGACTTTTTCTAATGGAAGAGTTATATGTTTATTTTAGAAAATTTTTCGGGACGAGAGTCCACTGGCTGGGCACAGACCCGCGGCTTCAGCATTTTTTAAAGATAATACTTGGTACCAAGCTTTGGCATGTGCACGATTGATTCGCCTGCTTGGCCACACAGTGCGCATTATTCGTCAAAACCTACACCTAACGTAACCCCAACCTACGCCTCCGACTTCCCGTTGTACTCACCCCCCGCCCTCCCATCTTTTCCAAAACGCTCATTTTTGGATCCCCAAAGAATGGCAAGCCACCCAGAAGCTTTACCAAAACGTGTTCTAGTTGGATAAGTATGGATTCCAGATCTGGCGTTATCCGAACAACAGACAGCGTTTTCCACGTGTTTTTGTAGTTTAGTTTAGCTATTTTTGAGCGTGGAGGTTTTTACTGGCCGCCGGGGAGTGGGTTTTTTAAATCTAGACGGTTAACAGCACTCGAGCAACTACTGCGATATACCATTAAGACGTTTGTTTTGCACTAGTGAAGTAGTTTATACAACGAATTGGCCAGAAGGTGCCATAAATTTTTCTTACCGAGTGGGTGGCGGATTGCAAGCTCTGTTGTGAAGACATAGACCGCGTCGTCGTATTCGGGTTTCGTTGCTTCTGAACGTTGCTAGTCCTGGATTCCAATTCTAGTTTTCGTCCCGCATTTTGTCGCTTTATCCACTTATTTTCAAAGGAGCCTTGTAACATATTTAATTTTCATGTTTTTTCCCTGAAGTTACTCCCCCCATCCGTTCTATCCCATTAAGCCCTTCCTTTTGTTTGCAAATTGGGCTTTGACTTCTTTTGCCCACTATGGTCCCGTGTGGTTCACCTTTTTGGTCAGTCTGACAGGAAACTCAACTTTTGAACCCCTTTCCCTCAACTTAACTTGGAGGGGTTTTTCTGCTGAGATTCCCCTCTTCAGGTTGAAGCTCTTGTACCTTGTTGGGCTTTCTTGTTCTGCCCCTTTTTAATTATTTAGACAGAGATTTCCGCCCGTATTATTCTAATGTTTTCCTGTAGTAGTCTAGACACTTCTTTCTTGTCAGATCGTGTGGCCACTGAAGTCTTCTGTATTTTTTTGTGCCAATCATCCCCCCCTTGTTTTTTTCGATCTTTTTCATGCAAAGACGTTTACATTTTTTAGACATGACCCTTAAGTCTCCTGTAGTTCTTCTCCCTGACACCATTTACTTTGGGTCTTAAGATTGGGATTTTTTTTTATTGTACTTTTTCTACTACCCCAAAAAGCCCCCCAGCTACCTTTGCGGGTACCCCCCCTGGCCTGGTTATCCATGGTACCTTTTTCCCCTTCTTCATCCACTTTCTTGAGCCCCGATTTCGTTCCGTACTCCTCCCATGAGATTTTTAACTCAACCACCCGTCGTTGTCTAGTTCTTTTGATTTTTTATTTTTATTTTTGTCCACCCGTCTCCCCCCAGTCTTGTATCTTCTAGACATTGACCACATAAATTCTAGCAATTTTTTTTTCACACGCCACCCGATCTCTTAGATTTCTAGTCTCCTTCGGGGTGCTTTTTTTGGACTGACCCATTTCCCCTTCTTTTTCCGCTAAGGAGGCTTTTTTCTTTTTCTTTCCCCCCACTTCCAATTTCTTTCTTTTCCGAATTTTGTTGTTCCCCCCTTTCTCCACTCTTGCTTTTAGTTTTCCGCCACTTTTTCGTTATTAGGGGTCCTCACTGTTGTTCTTTGTTTACCTTGCCTGTTGGTTGTTTTGGACCCATCCCTTCACTGGTCTTTTCTTTGCCGCGTTACCCTTTGGCCTTAACGTAGGATCTGTCCCGGCAGGGCGCACGTCCACTTTGGTCTGAGGTTTTCGCCGATACCTTTTTGCTTAGGGTTTTTCTTGAAACTCCCTTGAACCCTTTTCTTTTGTTCTTTCACTTCTGTGATCCTGGCCGCCTCAATTTGTTGTTTGATCCTCTGCCTCTTTTTTTTTTTGTTTAACCCAGCCCTCTTCCTTTATTTAGGTGATCTTTTTTTTCTTAAACTTTTCTTTTTTTTTTCCCCTGATTCGTTTCGTAGGAACATTTGGGATTTGCCCTTTTACCTTTTTTCCTTTTTTCTTCGCCCTTTCCTGCTGCAGTACCATCACTTCTCTGCCACACCCTGTCCCAGTGCCTCTTTTTTTTTTTTTTTCTTTGCAACCACAGGTTTTTTGTTTTTCAGACCCGCAGAGCCCTGTGTTGAGACACGTCATTGCTCCACAGTTATCCCCTGCTGTTCTGGTCCGTGTGTCGGTGTGTTTTTTTTTTTTTTGTGCGTCGTTCTTCTCACTTTGAGACCACAGCATCACTGCAGCGCACAAACAGGCCGCCCCCGTGTGTTCGGCCATCCTGCTGCCTACTCTTTTCAACCTGACGTTCTCTTCCCCCATGCATTTCCCTATTCTTCCTCCATCTGTAACTTTTCACACTTCAGGTTGGACCTCGTTTACCCCCAGTTGTTTTCCTTTACCAGATTTTTTTCATTCTGATTTTAAAAAGGGGTTTCCACTGCCTCCTCTTCCTATCTCCTTCTCTCTTAAGCTTTTTTGTTCTTTATCGATCCTTGCTTTAGATTCTTGGGTGGCCACTTAATCCTTTAGACTTTTTCTCGCCCGTACACGTTTTTTTTCCCCTTTCCTTTATTCTTTTCCCCTTCTTTGTACCGCAGCTTTTCCTGCTTCTGTTTATCAGCTTTAATTGAGTAGTTTTGCGACGGATTTTTCCCTTTTTCGGGCTGGGAAATTCTTTTCTCTGTTTCCCCCCCCCAGATTCTTTTTTGGTTATCTAAAAGAGTTAATTGTTTTTTATGTGCCTTCCTTTGACCCGTATTAAGGGGTTCCTGTTTTAGCAGTACCCTCCTTTTTTTCCGTTCATCAATTCTTTTCTTCTTTCTTCGACCCCCAGACACATCCTGTTACGTTTCCCTACAGCTGTTTTTTTTATTGCAGTCCGGGGCGCCTCTATTTTACTTTCCTATGTGTGAGATTCTTTTTTTTGTCCTTCTACTTTTTTTTCAGCTATTTTCCTTGTTTTTTTACTTTCCAATCTACCTTGATGACTTGGTTCCCATGTCCCAAGTCTTTTTTTTTCTTTTGCCATGCCTTTCCAATTTTTTTTCAATTGTTTATCGTAAATGTTACCTTTTTAACGGTTACCTTTCCCTCACCGTTCTTCTTCTCAACCCCATAAGTCCAATTTTCCGCGTTTTCTCGCAATTTATCACCCGTACCCATTTTGGACCATCGCCTGGCTCAACTCCAACATTTTTTCTTCTTCGACCTGCCCCCCCCTGCCCGCTTAATCCCGAGTCCCGTTTTGTCTCCAGCGCCAATCCACACCACTTTTCGTTATCCAACATCTTGTTTTCTCATTTCGCGCATCCTTGGGCTTCCGGTCCCCCCAGATGCGATCCAGACCACAAGTACACCCCCCCCTCCTTACTTTTTTCCTGTTGGGAAACGGTCCCACCCCAAGGTTTGAGCAGCGGGTCGGCACCACAAACTCTGATTGCCTCCAAGCCGCCGTCGGCGCTAACGAAGCGTGGCTAGATTTTATTCCAGTGGTGCGCCGCTCGCAGGGCAAAAAAATTCGTTCCCTTGCTCATTCACGCGGGGCGTTTGCAACGTGACGCTTGCCAGGCCCTCCGGCGGGCCCTCCTCGACGGCAATTGGCCGAACTTTTGCCTGGAACTTGGCGGCCCCAGCGTGCTGCGTTCGTGTGTTCTTGCCCCACTTGCCAGGGCGAGCTTAGCGTCCGCGTTCGAGTAGAGCTCGTTAGTCGGCGCGAAGCCCTTGTGTTCCGCCCCATGAAACCGGGCTGCACCTACTATCTCCGCGCCCCCGGCGGGGGACCTCCCACTTAGTTCGGGGCCGCCGAAAAGAAAACTTTTAACCTCACTCGGCGGAATCCGCGCTTTTACGTCGCCTCAACGCACCCATCACGGTTTTGGCACGCGCCCCCGCCGCCACACCTTCCTAGGTTTTCGGGTCTTCGCTTCCCCCTCGCGGGTTCCCGCGCGGTGGCCTTGCCCAGGTCCCGGACGTCAGCGCGCTTACATGCCGCTTCCGCGTGTTACACCTGCTCTCTTTAACAATTCTTTAGCGGAGAGCAAGCGGTCTCTTCCCCTTTCAACCATTTTTCTCGCCGAGTTGGACCATTTTCCGAGCGTGGCGCCAGCACTGCACAGAAAATTTAAACATTTTCCTGATTTGATTTTCAACCGTCTTTGCTGACTTCCTATATGCCCACTGGGAGGCCACTTTTACGTTCTGATTTTTAAGCATTTTTTTTTTCGCTGTTCCGTTTTTTTAGTACGTCCCCAGTTAGTCAAAGTTGTCTAGTACTTTTCAACCCAAACATGCCCGCTGCCCTGCCAGTATTCCTCCTTTTTCCCTTCACCTGTTCCCCCCTTTTCTTGTTTTCTTTTTAGCGGCCATGTCCTTTTTCCCCCGCCTCCCCACAAGTATTTTTCTCATTTTTTTCTCCCCCCTCTTTCCGTTTTTTTTTTTCTTTTTTCCCCACCCAGCCTCTTCTCGGTGCTCTCTTTTCCCATCCTTGGCTTTGGCGTTTTCCCTTATGCTTTGAATAGGCAGTCCCACTTCTTCCCAGGCCCTAGGCTCCTGCCCCACCACTTGTCGTTTGCGCCGCCGCGGTCTCGCTGCAGATGAGGTTATTACACCGCTTGGATGTCCCACTCGGCCGTCCCCCGATTTTTCTTTTTGGTCAGGTCCTGGCATGTGCAGTGGACCCGACAGTGACGCGGCCGAAGCGGGCACTCTCTGACTGAACTCCCATACGTGCATCGTGGTGTCCCCCGGGGAGCCGCGACCCGGGCGCTCAAGCGCCCGATGATGGCCTCCGATGGCGATCACCACCATTACACAGAACAAGGCGGACAAAAAGTATACCTAGGCCCCCATTTGAT
>Ga0179591_1368537_pt1 | contig 12450 bp, 10 predicted proteins | sample CZOMad2_1_08_16f_FD_182891 | JGI IMG/M metagenome (GOLD analysis project Ga0179591, IMG submission 182891) | Vadose zone soil fungal communities from Angelo Coast Range Reserve, California, USA - CZOMad2_1_08_16fungal (PacBio error correction) | ecosystem: Environmental > Terrestrial > Soil >... | reverse complement strand
GTCCCCCTTTCGCGGCGCGTCACCAAGGTTTTCATCTGCCGCCGAGGCTCAACGGGCTTGGATGAATCTCTCACGACCTTCGTCCCCCGATCTGGAGTTCTTCAATCCGTCGAATCGTTGCTTGACGCGGAATTTTCCAGCGTACCTTCCCGAGGCCACCTTTCTTACCCTACCCGACAAGATTCGCGATCAAGTCCGTCACTCTTCCGAACCGGCTCATGGAACCCGGTCGCGTGAGACCGCGCGGCTCTTACGGCTCGTGACATCGAGGTCTTGACCTGCAATCCGGAGGTGGCGGAACGCGCCTTTCAAACCTAGCCGAGCAGACCACAGATCACGCGAAAAAAAGCTTTTCCCAATGATCAGGCCATTATCGCCTCCCTGAGTCGAGAGACTGAAAAACTTCAAAAGGGAAATCCCAGGCTTTTTCGAGGACCCCCTCGTTTACGCGAGGAAGCGAAAGGTACGCCACACCAACCAGAGCTCCTCCGAATCGCCTCCCAAACGCGTTAAGGAAATCGAGCCGCCCGCACCCCGTCGAGGGAAGCCGAGATCCATTTGAGACCCATTGAAAAAGCCCGCAGTCAGTCCCTCTTAACCCTCCCTAAGAATCAAAACGGTAAGGAACCGTCGTCTCTTCCCCACCGCTCTTTTCTTTACGCAAGACTTCCCGAAGGATTTCCTGCCCGAATAGAAAAGACCCAAGGTATTCACTTGAGAGGACTTGCTTTCACGACGCGCTCTGAGACTTCGGTACGCACGATACAGGATTTTTCAAGAGCGGGCAGGAGGTTTGAGCCAGAAAGGAATAGAACTCCTCACAAGAGACTAGACTTTAGACGAAGAGAGAAACTGAAAAGCTTTAGCAACCTTTCCCCCCAAGGGTATAAAATAAACCCAGGCTCTTGCATCGCAGCCCGACCGAAGCCAACCCCCCAAGAGGAGCTCCCCGAGCGACTCCGAACCTCGCCTCGAAAACACGCTCCGAGGAAGCCTCCTCCCCACCAACCTTAGATCTTTCCGCCGCGGATCGACAGGTCTAAGAAGTTATGCCGTTATCCCCTGTCTACCAAGAGCAGGACACCCAGCACTAACGTCTCCAGCGGCACCGAATTCGGAGGCGCGACGAGATAAAAGTCAGCCCTTTCGAACTGGAGCCTTCCCGAACGAATTTCCCCGAGAAAAGACTCAGTGCCGAAGCACGTAGAAATCTTTGAATCGTGGCTCCTTTTCGAAGCGTTCCGAGCGCTCGGACGCCCGACCGGCAGGTCAAATCCCCGAACGCGCGAAGTAGAGACCCCCGGGAGAAGGCGCAAGACCTTCGGGCGGACGCGTGATAGCCCCCTTTTTCGCTCTCTTCCTTCCCCCCGTGTAGGCCGAGGATTGCATCGACTAGGAACAGTCCGAAGTATAGAGTCGGGACCTCTCCTGAGTCGGGCGCTGCGAGTTGAGAAAATTGGAGCTCGAAGGTTTCGTCAAGTAATGTGTTCCGAAGGCGATCTCCCCCCCCCCCAACGTCGCTAAACATTTAAGCCTCTCCGAGAATTCCAATTCCCTCCCCCCCAAGGCGGCACCCCCAAGGCGTCAATCACAGTGCGTTCCCCAGAGGCGCAGTCGATCGCAGTTTTCTTCCGAAAGAAAGATTCCTCTTCGTATTGCCGACGCGGAGAACGCTTGCGGCGCGGGAGGTCGAAGCCGAGGGGCCTCCCTTTTTGAGAAACGTCCTCTTTCCCCGCTACTCGCTGTTCCGCCGTCCAAGATGCTTCCCCCGCCATCTCTCGTTTACTACTCCTTTCTCGAGATATACGTTCCCTTTCCTTCGGCGGAAACAGGGCGAGTAGCGTTCCTTCCTTTCTCCGCCTAGTTAAGTTCCTTTTCTTTTTCGACCGCGCCGAGCAACTCCCCGTTCGGCCCGGCAGTCATACGCTTTCTTTCGGCCTCTTTCCTCCTCATCGTACTGCGCCGCTTGGTCTGCTGTCACGCAACGGTGCTTCGCAACGGCGGTTTGCCTTGGCATTATCGGCTCTTAATGTTCGTTTTTTGGTTTTGAAGAGCTTTCTCCATCAGGACTTCTCGACCTTCGCGGTTGATCCATTCGAAACCTCCTCCGCGGGCCCGTCCCTTCGGTCCGACGCGCTAAGTTCTCCCGTTTGCTTGCCCCCTCGGCACTCTGCAGGGAAGGTGAAGCCGCTCACTAAAGCCCCTCTTTTTTCGCCGCTCCCGGCCCTTTCCGTTAGTTTCCCTGGAGGACTTGGTCTAGGAAGTCGCTGGCGGACGACGATCTTTGACATGGCCCTTAGGAGTAGATGCTTAAAGATTCGCCGACCCCTTTCCCACGGTTATTCGTATTCTTTAGAACGTGCGGCTTTTTTTTTTGAGCACTCGTTTGTACGATGGAGGTTCCCTGGCCCTCTCGCAAGTTAGAAACCTTTTTATTCGATGAAGTTAGTCGTAGCGCAGCGTTCGGAAGAATACCCCGTGAGTTACTACCGAGAATTGGTCTAATGAATTAGATAAGGATCTATTTCCCTCAACCTTACTTCTGGGAGCATAGCCTGATTCTTAAGCTCGAGCCCCATTTTTGATATATCCCTACTGCCGGTGCGTTAGATGCTGCTTCTGACGATATCTTGTACGATGATGTTATTACTTTAGACCGAGGCTGCAGCGGAGGAGCGATCGAATTTCCTAGTAGATATCCTTGTGAGCTCCATTGGTAGGCTTCGGCTCCGGAGAGGTTTCTTGAGATGCTTTTACTTCCAAATTCCGCTAGCCTCGATCTCTGATCGTGCCTTACCTGATAGCCCAGATCGTTTCGGATCGGCAGGATCTCTCCCATAAGCTACGGTCCCCCTCCGACTTGGTCGGGGAGCTTTTCATTCGTCCTTGGCTTCACCCTCTCCCTCTGCGGGTGCGCTCGAGCGTCGCGCCTTTTTCCCTCTTCATTTTTTTTGAGTCGTTTTTCTACGCGTTGAATGATGTTCCTTAAGAATTAGGCTCTGTCGATCTTTCAGAGAAATTGGGCCCTTCGTTGAAGTAGGACGACCCCAAGGAGCTGAGGAGGAGTTTCCAGAGTCGAAGAGAGGGTGGTGATGAGGGAATTTCGATTTCTCTCTTTCCAGGCTTTTCGACTCCTGGTTTTTCGTTCGCATTTATAGGCTTTAGCGCTGGAGAGATGCGGCTTCCTTATAATGGCGATTTACTTGTCCGATAGCATGGGAGGAAGTGATCTGCTTAGGTTAGTGCTCAGATTTCTTCTTTCGCGCGCCACATAAGTCAGGTGCAGTCGGTCGTACCTCGATGTCACTCTAGGTCTCGCTATCGCCTTTTTTCTTATATCAAGCGAATGAAGTTCCTTTGCGGACCATCGAATCTTGTTAGATTTCGTTAAGAAGCTTTTTGTTTGGCATCTGAGGTACTAAATAATCTTTCTCCTCGCTATGCGCTTCCACTTTCCCTCTCCTCTTCTCGAGGGTCAGTATCCCCCCGGATCTACGCAGCCCTCCCTCTTTATGGTCCCCTCCTGATTCCTTGACGAGCTCCCTAAGTATTAGCCACGATTGACGTGCACTCCTCCGCCTACGTGTGTTGAGAGAGATATGCCCTCGTTTTATTACGGTCGCGCCTTCAAGGCCTTTGCCGCGAGGCGCTTTTTCACGGTTGGTTTTGCTCGACTTCTTTTTGTAACGGACCTCGATCAGTTCCTCTTTGGTTATTCAACTTCCCATCGCTCGGCCTTCGGCTTGACCAAGCTGTTTCCATCGCGGCCCCCCCGGCTGAGTAAAGAAACCCCGAACAAGCTTCGATGATAAGTCCCCCTCTTTCTAGAATCCTCTTTCTCGGATGTTATATCGAAAGCTAGAGAAGACCTCCCCTCTACCAGGAGCCGTGACCCAAGGGAGGTAAGTCCTTCAAACAGGACGGATCGCGATCACGCGCCTGGCTACCCTTACGGCCGAGCAGCCAGATCACTTGGAGATCGAATTCGTCAAAAGCCCGTATAGCCACCTTACCATTTCCCCTCCGGCATAGAATCCGTCGCGGTCCAAAAGTAAACTCCCCCAGGCTTTTCGAGGCCCCTGGAGATCCGGTTCCAGATCCCTGAAAGGGTCTCCACCAATTTTCTTTCGACCACGCCCGCCTCCAGAACTAGAAGTGCGGCCTTTTCAAATCGTCGCGCCGACAGCCCAGGCCGCCCTCGATCACAGGAGCTGAAGTTTTCCGCCCCGCTGCAGGAATCCGTCGTCACCGACTCGCATTGCCAATGAATAGGAAACCGTCGGCAGCCCTCCCCGCTCTTTCGGAATAGATTGCCCCCTTCCCAGGAAGCGAAGGAGTTCAAAAAGTCACGCATCGACCAGACCTCCTCCGAGCGGATTGCCCTTTTACGCGCAGACAGACTCTTTTTCTATCGAGCAGTTTCCTCCACTATCCAGGAGGCCGAGATCGAGGGCTCTTTCGGCACCTTCCCCCCTCCTCGCAAGATCGCCGCATCGCCGACGACTCCTCGCACCTGGAGATAAACCCCCACAATGCTACAGAGAAGGCGAAGGCAGACAGAACTTTCTCCCGAAGCCCCTTCCATAGCGAACTCTCATGCGCGATCGAACTCGCGCGAACGCGCGGTCGAGGCTGGAAGAAGAGATAGCTCGAGATCTGACGATCCGCTTCTGCGCGGATAGACCATTTCCGGATTTTCGCCTGCTCCTGTAGAGAGAAGTTTTTGACCCGGAGAAGGACCCACAAGGATGATCGGCCCAATCCCTCAGGAGGAGTCTGAAGCTTATTCAGACGCATTCCTTTGTTTCGAACTTGTTGATCGAGACGCCAGAACGCCCTACACGAAAGTCCTCTTTCCAACAATCGAACATAACCTGAGAAATCGCAGACGAAGACAGGGTACGCGGCTGTCGGCGAAGCGCTTTGATTCTACGCCGTCCTTTCCCCACTAAGGCCTTATAGCCCGCCGCGAGAGTCGTCTACCCTCTAAGGCGCTTCGGCAAGGCTTGTTTTTGATAGAGTCCTTTATTCGCGCGCGTAAAGCCATTGGAGGTCCCCGATCGCCTAGAAAGAGGCATTCTCGCGTGGAACGCCGGCGAGGGCCAGCGTCTTTTTCGTGCGACACTTTTTCAGATCAACAGGCGAGGAAGGATTTCCCGTCATGATGGAGAAGGTCTCGCCCTCTAGTAAAATTCGAACCTTTCGCCTTCCCCCCCTGCGGAAGCAGAGACGCCAAAGGACCTGCCCCTTCTGCCGAACTTCTCACCGTGATTGATATCTCCCCCATCTTCGTCTTGACGATCGAAGTTATCATCGCCGATGCCGGCGGACGAGAGAAGCGTTATTGCCTCCCACGAGTGCCGCTCGTCCGTCGAAGCCGAGTCTTCCTCTTCGGAGAAAAGTTCCTCCCGCCAGGCCCGCTACTAGCATGTCCGCCGAATTCTCCCTATATCTATAGCTTTTCATCATCATCTTTTCCTATGATCTACGATCTACTTGGAAAAGAGAGAGCGGGCATGGTTCCCTTAAGCACGTCTTCCTCTTCGCCGCGCGAACGCAGTTAGGGCATCTCGGAAATACTTTTTCTTAGGCTATTTCTCTCTCTCGATACGTCCTGAGCCGTTCCCCGCTGTAGGCACGGTGACCTCCCTCAGGTTCGCATTGGAATTAGAGGCCCGCTTTGAGACGGAGGACTTGAGCGACTTTTGACCTTTTCGATCGACTTCTTATGTCTCTCCCTTCTTCGCGGTGGATCTACAATTTTTGAACTCTCGGACCGACGCGGGCCTTCCCTACGAGATACTTTCCTCGTTCGAGGCAATATAGGCCCTCTCCCCGAGAGAGCCTTCCCTGCTCGATAATGCGTAGACCTCTCCAGACTTTAAGCTTAGAGAGCCCTTCCTCTTCGTGGTTCCGTCGCGGCGGGAGACCCTCCCTGATGTCCTTTGCGTTCCCTTCGATTGCGATAGGAAACGCTTCTCGCCTGAGATGAACTTAGGAGATTTCTACTGCGAGTATGTTACCTTTAGAGTTTTTCTTCAGGCAATGAGTTAGGCCCTCGAGCCCGCACGTTAGGAAACGCCCCTTTCGATTCGCTCCCCCAGCATGAGTTAGGAACCTGTTATTCCAGATGTAATGAGCCCATGGTCAACTGCTAGATCATCCCGAGTTCCATTATTAGAATCCCAGAAAGATTCGTTCCCTCGCGAGAGGAGACTAGGATTAATGACTCGGTGGCTGCCCTGAGCGCCGGATGCATCCTCCTATTTTTTAGATGAGACCGGGGTCCTTCTGACTCCGTGATGCCCATTGCTCCCTTAGAGCGAGGTTGAGTTTCTTACTCCCTTAGTGATATTTGACCGCTCCGCGAGGGTGCGTCGCGTGTCCTCAAACCGCCTGCCTTTTCGATCTCTTTAGGAACTGTCTCTCTCTTTTTTGAAAAACAAAGACTAGGGTTATGTCTCCCACAATCCGCTCCTTCTCCGACTTGGTATGGTCTCTACGTCCTTCGGCAATACGGATCCCGAAAGGGGTCGCTCTAGCACGGGTTTCTTGCAATTGCGGGCGTCCTCTGTTCCTGAATTCCCGGGCTTTTCAATGAATTGAGCGCGTCTCCCTTCTCGAACGTGCTTGGTTGGGGGGGGGGGGGGTGCTCTCGATCGCACTTCGAGTTTAGGGAGTATTGTCGACCCTAGCGAATGGTTGGTGGTGACCCTCCTTCCCTCCTTTGAAGGAGGCCTGACCCTCCTTTAGTCGATTTAATTTGCCGGGTCTCGCTCGGAGGATGAGTGCGGCAAATCCCCTTTGCGATCTGCTTTTTTCGATCGCCTGCTCGAGTGACGTTTATTCTTTGAGTGATCGTCTTGTTTCGCGCGGCGCGTTAGCCCTTTCCGTTGAAGGACCTTCGGACCTCTCATGGTAAATCAAATGGTACGCCCGCGGTACTCCTCGAGTCGATATGAAAGAGAAGCGTGAGTCTCCCGGGAGGATTCTAATCGCCCCCTAGATGTAGGTATTTCGTTGCATCCCGGATGTACATCAGATGGGTCCCTCGAAAGCGCTTCCCGGATTGAAGACTCCAGATCGGTATGATCAGAGTACTTTCCGATAGAAACGCGCTCTCCAAGACTTTGGACAGCCCCTCGGCCAATCTTCCCCTAGAGCGAAGTAATAGCCACATTGTTTTTTAGATAGAGAGGGCGACTGGGGGGGGTGAGAGCGCGTCAAGAGACCCCCCGTAAGAGTTGCTTTCGCGCGTAAGGACTCGCGCTGTTTTCCAGCACGGCTTTGGATCCATCGATCACGGCCCAGACCTTCTTTCTTCATCCGTCCGACGCTCCGACGCGGAAGCCCCCAGCTGATGTTCATCGAGGACTACCGTTCGTCGTCCCGGAAATCTACCCGGATAGATGTCCCGCACCCTTTCCCCCTCTCGAATTCCGAACGGCCGAGTCGGGATAGAGACGAGAGAGCTCTTCTAGACCCTAGGAAGTGTACCATAGAGGTTTGAACTTCCCCCCCAAGGAGGGGGGGGACTCGCCTGGTGCCCTGCCTTCTCTAACCGAAGATCCCCCCTATCACGGCCCTCAGGCGAGCTCCCCCAACCAGACGATCGCCCCAAAATTGTGACCTTTTTTTCTTTGCAAGCCCCCCCCGCCCTCTTTCCTCCGAGTCTCCAACCCGTTCCAAGGAAATCGCTTGCGGTCGAGACGCCCGGGAGATCCTTGGACCTCTTGGAACCCCTACAAGGGCAAAGACACCCCCAAGCTTCTCGGACGCCCGCGCCCTATCTCCTCCCGCGACGTGCTGGTAGCCAGGAAAGCGCTACGGTCGCTTTTCTCGAGAAGGCGAGTCCTAACCTCACTTGTAGAAAAAGACCCTCCCGAGAAGAAGGAACCTTTAAGAGGCAGGTATCCCCCCCTAAAGATATGACCAGGGTACCCTTAGAGGACAAGGAGGAAATCCTTCTGATCCTTTCCGTTAGAGAGGAGCAACAGAGAGAACGGCTCGGGAAGACACCCCGAGGGAAGAATCACACTTCCCTCCACGGGAAAGCGAAAGGCACGAGAGTCGGGGAACTCCCCAGAGAGACTCCCAAGCCGGAGTAAAAGAAGAGAGTAGTCGGGCAGAAGAAGAGAAGCCGGCTGAGCTTTCAGGACCGTAGGCCCGAGATGAGAGAGGTAAGGCGGTGGATTCCGAAAGCTTTTCTCGAACCACCATCCTCGAGCCTTCGCGCTCTCAATCGCACCCTCTTGGAGATTTCTCCGAAACCTGTAGCCCCCCTGGCATCGCCGGGAAGTTCTGACCGAAGCCATTTCTTCTCGCGCCCTGATCTAGAATAGAGTCCTCCGAGTAGACCCCGACCCTGACCCGCTGGAGTTGGACAAGAAGACTTTTAAATCAGGAGGAACGAGGAGAGAGAAGAGGATTTAGACATCAAGTTGGCGATCCTTCCTGAGCTCCATCAGGAGACCAACCCCCTAACGCAACCTCCTAGATGGCGGCATGTTCCGCCCAGGCGGCCTCGACGACACGGTCTCGCTCGTGTGTCGAACTGGCGCTCGAGGCCTCCCCTTGACTCCATCCTTTGAAACGAGAACCCTCTCAACATCGAACCTGCGAGCACGGTCGAAATCGCCCTCCTTTTTCCTAGCTGGAGGTCCGAGCGCATCTCCGCCTACAGGCAGGTCAAGCATCGACGACCCTCCCGCGACGTCCCCGAGTGAAAAAAGAATCAATCCAGGGAGGCAGGCCAAGCTTCTTTCTGGCGCGGCGAATCGTGACTCATCTTTGTAAGTCGCGCGAGTACGGCGAAGGAGGCCGATCCACGAGTCCCCAGCGAAAGTCCCCCGCTTTTTCGACTGAGGCCCGAGTAGGGGCGCCGAGCGCGGCTCCATGGAGATCAACCTTTCTCGGTAGAGACAGTCATGCTTTCGCCCCTTCGATCGAAACATCCTCGCAAAAGAGGAAACCAGGCCAGCGCTTCGCGGACGACGAGTAAGTGCTTGACAGCGAGGATTGCCCCTTTCCTTCTCCGTTCTCATCGCCTCTCCAGAGGCCGTAACCCAGCGTATTGGCCTCGAGGTCAGCCCACGAGTGAGAGTCCTCTTGGGAAGGACCTAGACAATACTTAAAGAGGAGGACTCCCTTTAAATCGCTGTCAGCCGCAATCTTCGTCTCTCTATCTCTTTCCTAATCCTCCGTTTTTGTTTTTTTTGAATTCTCTTCTATACGTCGGAAGCTTGACGGCGGAACCCTTTCTGTAGGAAGTGATAAGACTAGTTCCCCTTCTGCCCCTCTGATATGGAGACGACGCGCGCAAGCTAGGATCGGCGGCACTCCGTCTTATATTAGGAATCTTTTTTCCGAAATGCGATAGTCCCATGCTTGTTTGCGATATAGATGTCTCGTTCGGCTTCGGTCGCGCGGGACTGGCATGCTCGGTCTCTTAATGTTCTCTCTTTTGATAGAGGGCTCATCAGGACTGTCTTTTACCTCATTCTCGCTGTTGATCCCCTTTTAGCCCCAACTCGACGCTAGCGCCTCTTCCCGCGGTCCGACGTCTCTCGAGATGGTTTTCTCGTTCCGCCTAAGGCAGGGCCTGTTTCCTCTACTACGATGACGATCAAGCGTTCCCGCGCCTCAAGCCTTGAAGCTCTCCCTGAGGATCCTCTTCTCGAAGTCGTTACGATCTCGGCCTTTCCTTCCGAGTCGGGCGTCCTATGCGCGGAAACGCTTCTCTTTCGTACGATGCCGGTCTTCGAGGCTCTAGATTCGTCTTTCGCACTTCGAGTGTAAGGCTGTCTTAGGGCCCTATCGTACCTAGGCGCTCTGACCGCTGACGTTCTCTCTCGCCGCTGAGGCTTCGGTGCGTTACGATTCTTCTCACTGTTCTCTCTCGATCAGGACGTATGAGCGCCCCATTATTTCTCATCGCGCCGCTCAGATCCCTCTTCGCGAGGCGATATTCGAAAGCTCTTTGGCGCGACGATTCGCGGCGGATGCAGATTCCCCTCTGAGCTTTCGGTAGAATACCTCCTATGAGGAGACTTCCCTGCCGGTTGCAGGTCTTATCAAGTTTGAGAGCATATGAGTTTTTCTTCGATGTCAGAGGTCTTTTCGTAGTGCGATGGTCCGGCATCCCCCGTCTGAGGAGCCCCCATCTAGTCCCTAGTGAGGAACCCCTAGATCCTAAAGTCACGAGGGTCATCGTAGTGATTATCCGCTACGGAGTTCCCCTGGATGGGCCCCGGTGCTTTATACTCGTCATTGGCTTTGCTTCCTCTGACCTTTTTCTTCTAGCGACCTCGGGTTTCCTACATTGGCAATTCCCACGACGAACCCATGCAGAAGCGGGCTTTTAATTCCTTCGTATCTCGGCCATTCTCCCCTTTCGAGAATACCTTCGCGTCGGATCTGCGGCGATGTCGATCGATGTTTTTCTTGCCATTCTCTCTCCAGGATCTAACTTTTCCCCCCCTTGGTAGTTAGATTTAATTCTAATGTTTCGCGATAGGAGTTTTCTCCTAGGACCTACTGATCATTTCCTTCCAGGGCTTCTTGATCGCTGCTTGACGTGATACCGGTTCTCTCGCGCACAGGTTTTTTTTAGAAGACCCCTCCTTCGTATTGACGGGAAGGCTTAAATTCGATGTCACGTAATTTTCCCCGAGAGGTATCTGATATTCTAGTGAGAGATTCCTGAAGTTAGTCTCTCTTGCGGTGAGGTCTTGCTAATCGTTTTCTTAGTTACGAAGCTGCGTTCCTCTCTTTTCATCACATAATTTTTTTCGAGTAGACCTTTCTTTTCGACGGATTGAAGAAACTCCCTTTTTTCTGTAGACTCTTGATCTCCCCCTTATTTCGAGCCCTCCCGTTCTGGGACAAGCCGGCGGCAGCTCTCGAGCGAATGTCTCTCCCCTCTTTTACTGAATATCTCCCCCTTCAGTGGTTGTTGTTGAGATTCATCCTTTGCAAGTAAAGCCTTTGGCGATTCAGGTTCGCCCAGGACGTCCTCCTGATTTTTCCTAAAGGATTGTAGCTCGAAAACCTTCGCGATCAAGGGACCGGAAAAGATTATGGCAGTTATTAAATCTTTTATAGCTCCAAAACAAGAGTCCCAGTGATGTCATGGCCCCCCCCCTTTCCAAAACAGCCTGCGTAAAAGACATCCCCTCTCGATGATACATTACTCCCCCCCTCTTCCGACAGCCGAACTTTCGGGATATAGAACGCAGAGAGATATACGCGAGGATAGACCCCCCCTCGGTAAGAAGGGACCTTCCCCTTACGGAGGTGGAGCGCCCTTTGAACCTCTCCTAAAAGACCCTCTCTCCCCCTACAAGGCCCACCTGGGCCGATCGTCTTTTATACGCCAATGATCCTGGCTTCCCCTCCGCCCGACATTCCCGAGCGAGGAAACCTTTTTCCACAGGGCCCAATCTGAAGAAAAACAGGACCCCCCCAGGGAGAGATCCTTTTCTTCTTTTCTCTCTAACCGAACCTTCCTTCCCAAAAAAAGAGATCCCCCCTCCCCTCCCCTCCCGAATTATAGAGATACTCGAAGTGCCCGAGAGAGCCTAAGGTTTCTACACCCCCCTCTTCTAAAGGTGCTCTTTCCCCAAAGCCCGAATTCCTTCCTTCCTCCGTCGTCACTGGCATTGCAAATTCCTTCCCCCGTCGGCGCTGAAGATCTCCTCACGCGCCCTTCTCTTGAGTCACCTGATTGAAGCCAATTTTCCCGGGAGAAACTTAAGAACCTCGACAAGACCATTTTCAACGCGTCTTTCATAAGACTTCTTTCCTCCCCAGCGCTTTGTGCGCTCTCAGAAGTCCTCAAGGAGTCTATCATTTTCTAGGGGTCTTCACGCACTTCCTCCCGAGACAAGAAACCCCCTCTTTCTTCCGCACTCTCCCCAGAGACAATAGTTGTCTAGACCTGACAAAGGCCCTCACAGGAGAACCCCCTCCAGCAAGTTTCTTCTACTTTTTCCCAAAGAAGCACCTCTCCTCTGAAGAGGATTTATAAGAGAGCCTCTCGAACAACCGCTCTGGGAAGTCCCTCTACGATCCTCTCTGAGTGCGATCCTCTTCGAGTCCCTCTCGAGAAGGTGCTTTTTTATTAGAAGGCAGGCTGAGACCACTTCTATCAGAAAGCAACCCCCTGGCTTCCTCCCCCTGGCGAGAAGATCTCGAAGTTCAGTCCCACGGATGTCCTTCCTTGAGAATGACTTTCCTAAAGACCGGACCCCCTTTCCCATTTATCCCATTCAAGAGCCGGTCTCTCCCCCCGACGAGACCGTTGTCGTAACTCCTGTCGAGCGTCCGCGACCCCTCAGTTGTCCGGCCCTCTCCGTCGAACGCGCTTACGAGCCCCCCCTCTGAAGTCTCAAGTTTCCCTCGCGAGGCGACGCTCTTATGGTCAAAGAGGCTGACGACTTAGAACGCCCC
>Ga0179591_1285817_pt1 | contig 12450 bp, 24 predicted proteins | sample CZOMad2_1_08_16f_FD_182891 | JGI IMG/M metagenome (GOLD analysis project Ga0179591, IMG submission 182891) | Vadose zone soil fungal communities from Angelo Coast Range Reserve, California, USA - CZOMad2_1_08_16fungal (PacBio error correction) | ecosystem: Environmental > Terrestrial > Soil >... | reverse complement strand
GAAATTCTTTCCAGACCCAAAGGCGTTTTTTTTTTGTCACTTCATTATTACGTACACCCCCTCGCCCCTATTTATTTCCCGACAGAGGGAGAAAATATGCCCCCATAACTCAGCCCGCACGCCGGCAATTTTCTCCGCGGTATGATTTCACACCCCTTTTAGGTTTGTCCCAAATTTTCTCCTTTTCACCCACAAAAACCAAAAGGGTGGTGCTCTCTTTTTCCCCTGCCGGACGTATCGACCCCCGTACCCGCGACAAAAAAACGTTTTTTTGCTTATCTAGTGATTGCATTCCCCTTTTTACAAACCAAAAACAGGATGTGTTTGAAGTCTTTCCCGGGCTGAATGTTACTGACCACCTCAAACCCCAACCCCCCACCCCTTTGACCCAATGAGACCAAAACCCCCCCTCTTTTATTTAATATTTCCCTGCAAAACTGGGTGGCTGTTTCCCGCCCGGTTCAATTGTTTCCGGTTATTATCCCCCCCCTCCTTCCTCCGTTACCTTTCTTTGTTCATTTGAATCTGTGTGTTAACCAGTGCTCCAAACCTTTCCTTTACTTTGTCCAGTAGTGCCCTTACTTGTCTTTGATTACCCCCCTTTCCTGCAAATTTTTCGTCCTCCACCATTCCCCTAAGGGATGGTTTCAGGATGTTCTTCCCCCATTCCTCTTTTCCTAGCATGCTTCCATGTAGGCTGGGTCCTGACATTACTGCTTTACCAACAGGCCGTTTACCACTATTAAATGTAATTTTGATGGATAGTCACCCCTCTCCTTTCTTTTTTTTTTGGAATTGTATTTTCTTACGCGGTCTGAATAGGTCCTTAGTGGCTGCACCCTTGGCGCAGGCTATGCCTTTGAAAACAGTTGCCCATGGGTCATTTTCCCTTGATTTTATAGGGTCTCTAACTCCCCTTGTCCCTTCCACTGTGGAAAAAACTTGAGCTGCCCCCCCCCCCCCCCCACTCCCCCGTCCTTCACAAAAATCGCTTGTCACATTTGTTTGCTCCCCTCCTTTTGCTGCCTTTCCGCCCGCCTTACTGCCGACAAAATTGCAGCTTCCTTCCTTTTTTTTCTTTTTTCACCCCCCCTTTCCCCATTTGTTATACACAGGACTATACCATTTACATCTTATTTCTCCCAGCCCCTCCAAGTTTCCCATACCAACTTTTCATTTATTTTAAACATCGGGACGTTCCCTTCACAAACCTCAGTCCGTGGGACTGCCCTCCTATGTTATGTAATGGCACGGAGCTGTTCCCGCCCTCCTTCCCTTTGGTACATTCCATTATTCGTCATAATCACGAGTATGGACTTATTTCTACCTCCACCCTGGGAAAATGTCTCTGGCTTTGGACCCATGCATCTTCTTTATTCTTCTATTCCCACCTTTCCCACCCCCACCTCTGGGATTAAATGAACCCCTGATTATAATACTTTACTTTACTCCCCCACCCTCCAATTCAGTATTAACCAAAGGTGTAACGTACTTTCAAGCGGTGTTTGTTTCCATACCCCAATAGTCAGACGAAGTTGATCCCCCTTTATCCTGTAAGCGCCAGTCCTTTTTCTATATGTATTCTTTCTACGTGGGCCCTGTTCCCCTGCAGGTTCGTTCTCACACACTTACGACTCCCCCCCCGTCTCCCTTCAACTTTACCCCCCCAATTTTTCTTTTTCCCCCCTATGACCCCCTTACTTCACTGGGAATTAGGAAAACCCTGGGCGATTTAACCTCGCTTTTTTCGTTGGAGATTACACATGACCATCCCCCCCCCCACTGCTGGGCTACACCATTTACCACCCCCCTATGTCCTTCCCGCCGGATTAAAACCGATGCCGTAGGATACTTACCGTCCCCCTTCGTTTCTACTCATGATACGCTTTACTACCGAGTTCCTATTTCACCCCCAAAACCAGAGTCCCCCCCCCTCCCCCCCTAACCAAGAACATTCAACCTCTTAACGGAAATATCTGTAGTCATCGTTGTTTTTCTTTTTTGCCTCGTTTTGCATCTCTTTCCTCAATCGTTTGTTGATAGCGATAAGCTTTGACCCTTTCCAGACCGCCCCACCCTTTGACCTCCCTATCTTTTTATGAGGATTTCATTCTGTATGTTTGATGGAATACTGTTTTCCCTGAACTGGGAGTCAGCGTACATGATCTCTTGCCCAGGCGCCTTTTTTCCCCTTATTTTTCCCCTTCCCTAATGGTTGTAGAATGGCTTGGACCCTCTTTTCTTGTGGTACTCATTTGTCCTCCTCCCAGCTCGCCCTTTTCCACTGTTCCTTTGTAATCGCCACACCAATCCGATTTCACTCCTTTTTTTCTTCTTTTCCCCGTTCTCCTTTTCCTCCCCTTTTCCCAGCCAAATTATTCAATAAAAAGTGAAGTGTCCTTTCTTCCCCCCACATGTACCGGGTTAAGCCCGCCTGCCTCCCCTTTTTTCCCCGCCTAATCCAGATAGCCCCCATTGGCGTTTGCCCCCCCTTCTTTTGCCTTAACCGGGTACAAACTTTTTCTTCTCCGTATGGGGGTCGTTACGCTAATACGTCGACACGTGTGTTTGTACCCCCCACTGATTTTCCTTTTTGTCCCAATTCGTTACGGTAAATTCCAGCGCCTCCTTTTCCCCCCCCCTCCTCTGGTTTTTGCCATGGCATAGTAAGCGCTTTTTGATGCAATCCCTTGCCGCCTGCCCCGTTCTGATTCATCCTCCGTACTGTGTCTTTTTGATGTCGAATAAGAACACCAGGGGCGTCGTCGTAACCCCCCCCCATTTTGCCATATCTATTTTTAGCTGACCCCGGAACCGTTTGTATTTTTTCCCCCCCCTCAATTTCTTAATCAAAAAAGGAAAAGGTTTCCAACCTTTCTTTCCTCCCCCTAGGTACCTTTTATATCCTGTTTAGCGCCCCCCTGGTTGCTTTGGGGGTACCCCTCCTTCTTACCTTTTTTAGCCTGATGTTGAGGATGGGATTGTCCCCTAGGCCACGCATTTCCGCCCGGTCTTCTCCACCCCAAGGGCCCTTCGAATTTTTCAACATCTTCGTTTTCTTTTTGTCGGTCCCTCTGAAGGGGGGTACCACCGAATGTTCCCTCCCCCTCCTTCTGGGTTTATAATAATCCCCCCCTCATATAACTTCTAATACATGATTCCCTGTTTTCATTTTGGCCATCTCCTGATGCGAAAATGTGTGCTTCAATATAAACCCTGTCTCCCCCCCCTTCAAGCCCAAGACCTCCTGCAACGACCGGCTTTAGTGAAAAAGTACTCCCCCCCCTCCCACCCCTCCCCCCATTTTTTGGTATTTTTTTAGTAAGCGTTAATTCCTCCCCCAACCTTCCTGCGCATAAGTCTAGTGAAATAGGCCTTTTCCCTGTCATACCCTTCATAAGTTCCCATACCACATCTATCCTGTATGGTCTTTCGCCCCCCTTTTGTAGCCCCCGGTTCCCCACCTTGGTACAAAAAGATCCCCCCCTCGTTCTTTTGCGCTTAACGGAGATGGTTTTTTTTCTGTTTTACCACCAAGTCTCCGATCCCCCCTTCGCGTCATTCCGCCCCCTGTTCCCCTTGGCCCTTTAAACGGTCCGTGCAGCTCCCCCCCCTGTCCCCCCTCCACCCTTGCCCACCTCCCGCATGAACTAGTTTTTTTTTTTCAGATTTTTCAGCCAGATTTTTTTTTTTTTCCTTGTTTGTCAAACCAAGATTCCCGTTCATCCCCTTCCCCACATCTTTTGGTTTGGTCGGTCCTTTAAGTAGTACCATTCTATCATTCCCACCCCTCTCTCCCTTCCCTTTTCCTGTTCTTTCGCACCGGCCTTTCCCTCTCCTTCTCACCGTGGAGTGAACCTGTTTTGTTTCAAAATTTCCTTTTCCCCCTGTTCCCTCCTTGTGCCCTAATCCGCGGCCCTCCGCCTTTTTCCTTCCCCTGGTTAGGGTACATTCCGTCGGCATAAATTGCCCCGTCTGTTAAACCTTTCCACGGGGCGATTGTTGATTTCCTTCATCCTGACCAAAAAGACGTGTGGGGAACTGGCTTTTGAGTCCTTAGCAACAGGTTTGCGTTCTTGGAGGATGCCCCCCCCCTGTGTCTTTCCCTTTTGTTTCTGACCGTCCATCTCTTTTCTTGCTCCACCACCTCCGCTTTGGGAAAGGAAAGCCGCTCAAGGAGCCTTCCCCGACCTTTCCTGATTCGGGGAACCATGTGGAGAGTCTTTCCCCCGTGGTCCTGGCGCGGGCAAGTCCTCATTGCCACTCCGCCCCCCTGGCCCCGTTTGATGGTAGAGTAGGATCCTTTCTTCCGGTTGTTGGTTTTCTCCCCAAACTGTGCTTTCTTCGGCCGCAGTTCCCTTGCCTTTCTCTCCCACCTTCCCTTTCTTTTTTTCCTTTTCTACGATTGGCTTTCCTTTCAAGTTTCTTATGCCCACTCTTTGTTTTTTTTTTTACCACCCCCTTCCCCCTCCCGGATCGCTTCATTTTGAGCCCTGTTTTTTTTCCGGTCCTTGGCTATCGGCGGTTTTGAAACATTATCCCCCGGCTCTCAAAGGTCATCGTTTCCCGGTTCCCTTTCCCCGCCTCAACCCCCCCCTCTCTCAAGTGTTTGATTTTTGCTTTGTTCTGACCCCTCCATGGATCCCCTACCTTCCCAAATCCCTCTCGGGCTTTCTTTTTCTATAAACCGGCCGATCCCGGACAGGACCCCCACCTTTCCCCCCTCAACTTAAGTCCATCAAACCTTCGTAATGTAGTTTTTTCAACTCTAGCTGTGCCCTCCCCCTATCCTTTAACCAGGAAATTCCCATCGAAAGATACCCATTCTTCATTTCCTTTCAGGGTAGTCTCCTTATCGAAGCTCTTTTACTCCACTTTGTGAAGCACCTTTTTACGCCCTCTTCCCCGACCCCCTTTCTCCCCCCTCTGCGGCCGAAAGACCTCTCCTCCTTTCACCCCCTATAAATGTCAGTTCCTGATGTCTTTTAATTCTCCCTTTTCTCCGTATATGCCTTTTTTTTTTTTTTTAAAAAGTAGGTTGGTTCGCAGCTAGTTATTTACTTAATACCCCTCCTTCCCTTCCCCCCCCATTTACCAGCGTCACGAACGCCCCCCCCTTTTTTCCATCCTCTACCCTCCCCTCTTTTCCCCGACGTGTTTTTTTTTTTCATTTCTGCTGACACCCCACAAAGCACTCTTTTATTTCCCCGCCGGGCCTTTTTGGATTCCCACCACAGAATGATGCCCCTCCCCCCCTCCGCCCAATGTCGCGGCTTATTCTTCACCACCGTCTGGGTGTCCCCCCTTCCTTTTCCCCCCCCCTTTTTCCCAACCCCTCCCATCATCAAAAAGTTGAGGGCCCCCGAATTGGGACTCCTCCTGTCCCCTCCCCGTACCCGTAGGTAGATCTGTTCTTATCTGGTGAATTGATACGACCTTTTCCATACAAACCCCCCCTTCCCCCCTCTGTGTCCGGCGGGAACGGGGATCGATGGTCCCTTGTTCCCCACCCCACAGCAAACCCAAACCACCCACGATGCGGACCCCTCTGCACCAACCAAACCTAGGTAAGCGCGATTACTCTTTTTTTCCCACCCGGAGTTTCAAGCCCTGCTTCAAATTTCTTTCCCCTGCCAGTCCTCCCCGTAGGTACTTCCTCTACGTTTCCCTTTAATCGTAACCGGCCCCACAAACGGCTTGCTTCTCGCAAAGCCTGGTTTTCTGAGTTTACATGGGTTCAAATTGGGCCCCCCCCCATACCTTCTCTCATGTTTTATGGGCTGCCCGGCTTCTGCCAGTTCTCCCAATGCCGATGGTAATACTTTTTTTCTGCTGCTTCCTGCTTGACATTAAAGATTAAAAACACTTGCGATACCCCCTATTTTCACTGTACGTTGCTGGATGTATTACCCCTTTTGATCTTTTGATGATTTTGAGGCTTTATTTATGACTGAGGCTGATAGTTTTACTCTCTTGGTTCCTCCCACATTTTTTTTTGCAAATGGCCATTTGCTGTCCAAAAGTGCTCTGATTCTGTAGCTAGGCTGCTTATAAAAGAATTCGACTTCCTTCTGTTTACCCCCCCAAATCTGTTTTTCCTCTGCAAATCCCCCCTCATGTACCCCCCACTTTTTCCCCCTGTTTTGCTTAATAATTGAGGAGTCCGCTGAGACCCCTCTTCAGTCCAACAAGTAACCAAAGGTCCTCGTTTAGGGGTGAAACCCCACCCTCCACCCCCCCCTTTCTCCCCCCCATTGCTTCCCCCTGTAAAAGCAAGAGCAATTTTTCCCCGTCCCCCCTTTTACCCCCCCCTTGAAATTTTTTCTGAAAACCCCAACACTCGACATTGAGTCCTCTCCTCCTCCTTTTATCTATTTCCGGAGATTGTTAAGAGGAGCCCCTTATGAATTCCCCTCATTCGTTGCCTCCCCTCCCTTGCTTATAGATATCCCGCATACCCTTGGTCCCCTCTTCGGCTTTGTACAACTTTTTCTTTCCCTTCCCCCGTCCCTTAATGCCAAGGGGAAAAAACCTCGTTTTTCTTGTCTTTCCCCTTCCCTTCGCGCTATCTACCTTCTAGTCTACTTACCAAAAAGGACCCTTTCCGTCTTACCCCGGGTGGTTACCTACGTCTTTCTGTTTCACCCTCACCAAAACTGTTGAAGAAGTGTCACCCGTTTGATCCCCTCTTCACGCTCCCCCCCCCGAAACTTGCTCTGGATTATTTTACCGTGGTTTCCCTGTTCAAGGATTCCTTTTAACCACCCCTTACCTGATAATAATGACCCCTCCCCTACCCTTTTTAGATTTACATCTTTTTTTCTTTGTCACAAGTTGATGATGACACAAGGAGGCCCCTGCTTCTTCACCACCCTTTCTTCCCCCCGATTTCTTTGCCCTTCAACTACCCCAATCTCTCTCTGTTCTTTATTCTTTCCCTATTCCCCCCCCCTTCCATATTTTGGCCTTTTCCCCATCCAAGGCGCAAATTACTCGTCTTCACTTCCCCCTGGTGAAAAACGACTTTTTTCTCTATGATACTGCTTACGACAGATTTTCAGTTCTCCCAAACCCGACATCCCCCCCCTTGCCACCCTCCAAGCCCCCTTCCATACTCTAGAACGTATTTCATATGTGGTTTTAGTGCCGCTTTTCCCTCTATCTCCTTTTCCTCTTCCCCCTCATTTTTAGCTACTTGAGGCCCACCCGCGGCCACCTCCAGCCCCCCCCCCCTATGAATCCATGATATCTCAGAGTGATCCTATCTTTTTTTCGTTGATGGCTAGTTTTTTTATAAGAACTTTTTCTTTTTTCAAGGCTTTTCTTTGTAATCTTCTTCTGGTTTTTTCAGTACCCGCCTACTTCCTTCTTTTTTGGCTTTTTTCCCCCCCACTCATCTTCTGCCGGGGTCCAGCGTAAGAATAGAACAGAGATTCTTGTTCCCTTTATTTCCCTTCCTTCCGCCCCCCTCCATCGTCTCCGCACCCCGTTTCCTATCCACTTTTCCCTTCCCTTTTTGTCACCTGTCCCTCAAACTCGCGTAATTTTCCAATCACCCAGTTGTAAGTGTTCGCGGTGTATTAATTTATTTTCCTTTTTTTTTTCCTCCGCCTTTTCCTTTTTTAAATTGGTAAAGTAGCCGAATCATCTATCCCCCGTGGCTTTGTTGCAGTTGCGGGCATAATTTTCCACTTTCGTCTTCCCCCATTTGGTTTACCCTGATTAATACGTGCAAAGGGCAGGGTTGAGTCACACAGTCCTGTCGTTTCTCCCGCTGCGGCATTTCTGTACCATCACTCCCCCTCTAAATGTATAATAGCGCCCCTTCCATTTCCTCCCATCGCCGTTTTTTGCCCTCTGGTATCCCTCTCCCCTGGATTTGCAATTTGGCCACAAGAGAGTTCCCCCAGTTTGTTTCTTATTTCCATCCCCTTTTTCCCCTCCTTTAAGTTGAGGTTGAGTCCACCATTGAATGCCTCCGTTTCTTCTTTCCCCCAAATCTCCTTATACACAGGAGTCTTGTCCCCACGGACTCCCTCTTTTTTTCTTTCCCCCCTCCCTTTTAGTGCAAATAACCCGGAAAGGTGGCTTCCCCCAAGTCTTCTCTATCACGCTGTCCCATTTTATGTCCTTTTCGTCAGCTTTGGGGGTGGGTTTCACATTTTCCCCCTGCCGGGTTTAAGAGCTTGGCGGTCCTGCGGCTGTCGGCCCTTTCCATCCAGTCCAGGATTGTCCCCGTTCCCAGCGCCTTTTTTTAATCTTTTTTTGAGATTGGCTATACGTGTTGGTTCCCACCGAATTCCCCCCGAAGGCTTGTCTACGTTATCCAGATGATCGACCTGCCCCCGTCCAGATTCATTTTTGCAGGCCCTCCATGTCCTGTCGCCCCCCCGTTTTGCGCAACTTCCTCTTTCGCCCCTTCCCCTGCCGAACCGCGCCCTCTCCCTTTTCCGGCAGTACCTCCATACCTTCCAGTACTCGTTGTCTCGGCCTGTGGGTTCCTTGTCATCCTCCACCTCCCTTTTTCTTCCCCATCCTTTCTTCTCGGAAATTTAAGCCGCCGCTGGCCTCCCTTCTATGTATGTCTCCCCCAAGTTGATTTTTTCCCCTGGGTCACCCTATCAAACTCGTTCTTGAGAAGATCCGGTTGGAGGTCCCCTTTCTTTTCACCACCCTATCCCCTCGGCAAATTAATTCTGGAGTTCGTCCACTGGCCTGTACCACCTTGACTTGTCCCTGCCTTGTAACCTTTTTTTTTTCACCACACCAATATTCATCATGAAATAGTTTGTTCCTTCTTGTCATAGTTTGTTTTTAGGTGATTTGTCCCTTTTTTTCTCATCCCGTTTGTATTACATTCAAACATCTTCCGGGGTTTTTTTGTTAACTTTTCGTCTGTCCCTTTCCTATATCAACCCCAACCTCAAACAATTTTAGGGTCTTAAGATACGCATCTTCCCCGTCCAGTCCCTCCAGTTTGAGTGCTTTATTGTTTGACCATGGGGAAGGTCCCCCTGGTTAACCTTCCTTTTGCCTCAATACACTCGGCCTTCTACCTTGCCGTCGGTGCTTGACGCTGGTGGCCCTACCATTCCCCCCTTTTGAAATCCCGGGCGAGTTTTTTTCCCTTCATGCCCCCCCGCCGTTTTTACACGCGGTCCCTTCAGGCTTCAACCAGGGTTTGCTTCTTTCGCTTTACATTTTTCCTTTCAGTGTTAAGGGCTCGATATTGCAAACCATTGTTCTTGTTAAAAAAAGGTCCTTCCCCGCTAAAGGTTATTTTTAAAGGACCCTTTGTCGGGGGCCCCTCCTTATCCCAGTCGGCTCCCTTTCTGCCTCCCATCTTTCCGCCTTTATCGTAGCTCATCTTTTCTTCCGGTGTCAAAAATTTTACCCATTGCTACTCTTTCTTTTCCTATAAAAATAACCCACCTTCGCATTTCGTTCATACGGGGCTTCATCCACTTGGCTTATTCCCCCCCAGGCTCGTGGACCCCCCCCAACATTACGCATTTTAATCATACTCGTTATTGAGCCATGTTTCGTAAGTCCCCCCTTCTGTTTCCCTATCCACGAGAAACCCTTATTTATTTTCCTATCATCTTCCCCCATTTCTGTGCCAGTTTTTCCCCGCTCTCCTTTCTGCCCCTCTCTTTTTGTGTTTACGAGATGATTTTTTTGCTCCACCTGGCCTATGAGAATGTATCCCCACACACAGCGAGTCTTTTTTCCTCCTGGTTTTATCTCCAATATCATTTCAATTTCCCGCCACCAGTTCCATCATGAATCTTTTCCCCCCTTGCTGTCTTGGCTATGCTCTTTTTCCCGCCATAGACCTTTTAACAAGGAAAACTCCCTCGTAGACAGACACAAATGTCCCTAATGGAAGTAAGTTTTTTTTTAGATTCTCCCGGAACTCGTAATGCTTTGTTTGAACGCACGGAAGACCCAATCCTCCCCGACCCACCCGATTTTTTTTAGAATGATTACAGCCTTTGACTACTAGAACACTGTTTACCCCGATCATGATCTGCTCCTTTCTCACCAGATGCTGTACTTTTTAACCAATTGGTCCCCACGTTCAGATCTTCTATTTGCCCTTACTCAAACATAATGACCCTTCCACCTAACAGCCGAACCTCAGCAACCTGTTTGCTTTGAAGAAAGCGGTCCACCCCCCTCAACGTTGTTTTGTGTCAGTTATCCCAACCCAACTCCCCCCATATTATTTCCCTCGTCGGTCTACTGAACCACCGAAGCCCTTCCAGCCTTTCCCCAAATTTTCAGATAGGCGGTATGCCCCCCTCCCCCACCGCGGTCCCCCAAGTGGCCTGCCACCACTCCCACACTTTCCCACTTGAGGCCGAGAGGGGTCATTCCGTATCGCCCCCCAATTTACCCCCTTGGAGGCGAGATCTTTCTATAGGCCTTGTATCTGACCCCTACCCAACCCTTTCCTGCTGTGGACGTCTGAAAAGGGGTTGCGCTTTTAATTTTTGACCCCCCCATAAACCCCACCCCCCAAATATGCATCCCATACTGAAAACCCTTGGTTCCTAATTTCATTTTTTGCAACCCCTGGTGGTTCCCGCCGTCCTTCATTTTTCTTACCCCGACAGTACGCTCCCTTCTTTTGGTGCACAGGCTCCAAGCTTCAGCGCAAACGTGTGTTTTCCAAATGTTTCCCGGTTTCATTTGTTCGCATCCATCCACGAAGGGGAGTCAGTTTTTTTCCCCTTTCCCATTCAGGGGCCCCTCCCCCTGAGTCTGCTAGGGCTTTGTCTGAATTTCAATATAACGCTTCCCCATTTTCCTTCTACCCCATTCAATGGTAGTGCTGGCTTTCAGGACCTGAGGGAGGAATGAATCGGGTATGGAAGGTGTGCTGCCTGATAGGTTAATTTAGTAAACCTTTTACGATATGAGGTCCCTGGACAACCGCACGGATTTCCTGTCTACTCGGGTCTGCCTTAAAAGAAGTAGGCGGGTGTTCAACCCACTTCTGTTAGCATACCCGCCTCTGGAAAACAGCCTCCTGTGCCCCTGGTCACTCCTGGAAGCTTCCCTTTGCGAAGCAAGGAATGAATCCACCAGTTTTCAACCAAGGTTCCCCTCCCTTTTTTTTTCCACCACCCCCCCCCACACACGGTCTATACCCTCTACCTCACCCCATGTTCTAATTAATCGGTTGGAAAGACTCCTGTTTATTTCTTAACCATTTGTAAGGTACCCTCTTCCTTGTTTGCCGTTCCTCCTCTATGTATATGGAAGATTTAAGACGTACCCACTGGATTCACCCCCCCCTTATTTCGCTACGCCCTTCCTTAGATTCCCCATCCCCCCTTTCCACTTCCGGTTTTTTTCAAATGAAATTAAAGTGCTTATACGGGCCCCCCCGCTCTTTTTATTTCCAACTGTATCTTTTCTCATAACTACTTACCCCCTTCCTCTTCTCCCCAATGTACGACGTTAGAGTACCCTTTCACCAAACGGCGGACCCCCCCCCTTTATCCCTATTTGCCAGACCGCACATTGCCCGTGTGATATAGGATATTACTTGTCCCCCGTGTCCTTCCGCTTAAAACCCACCAATACCCCCGGCCCGCAAATAAACGGGTATTCCCCCTAATTTTTCTCTCCCCCATTTATGACACACGGAGCTGGGAGGACCACCTTTCCCCGATTTCCCCCCCTCTTTTGGCTGAAACCCTATGTCCCCCCCCCTTTACAATTAGAGTGAGGGGCTTCCTTAGTAAAACTGCCCCCAGAGGAAGTTTCAAGCCAGGCTCCACCACAATCTGACTTTTGCGTATTTTTTCGGACTTCCCCGTACCCCCCCCCTTTGAGCATTGCTTATATTCCCCTTTCCACGTTTTACGCCCCTCTGCAATGTTATCCCCCCCCCTCGTATCCCCCCCAAATTCCCCTCCTCCCAAAATCCATAAACGTCAACAACCATCTGTTGCATATGTGTTCGGTTTCCGGTGTTCTCTCTCTCCCTCCTGTTTGGTGTTTTATTCTCTCGCCCGCTTGAAAGAAAAACTCAGGATCTTTCTATAGTAGTCTGGATTTCATTTTTCTTTTTTTTTTATTGTTTGATTTACCTTGGGAGGGAATGTAATGTCTCCTGGATCTCATCCCATGAGCGGTTCCGGTAAGTCAAGCCGGCATCTGTGTAGGTGGCCAAAGCCATATTGACGTTTTCCGACTGTAATTAATTCCAATCGATATTGTATTTTCCTCCGCCCGTAAATCCCTGATCCATCGTGCCAGTTTTTCATATCCCCGTCTTTTTTTGTCCTCACACATTGGGAAAAAGTGGAATTTTGGGATCAATTCCAGGTAAGTGTAGACTGTGAAGACCCCCCCACTCCCATCATATATCCCGGTCCGGTTGATGATGCCCAATAAAGTTACAAGAGAGTATTGGGGTCGTAACGCTTCCTCCGT
>Ga0179591_1203868_pt1 | contig 12450 bp, 14 predicted proteins | sample CZOMad2_1_08_16f_FD_182891 | JGI IMG/M metagenome (GOLD analysis project Ga0179591, IMG submission 182891) | Vadose zone soil fungal communities from Angelo Coast Range Reserve, California, USA - CZOMad2_1_08_16fungal (PacBio error correction) | ecosystem: Environmental > Terrestrial > Soil >... | reverse complement strand
CGCAATTTTTCTCCAAATATGCACCTTTTTTATTATGTCAATATCTTTACCCGCCCGATCGAACGCTTTGCGGCACCTCCCACCACTTTTCCGCCAGGAAATCCTTCCCTGTTCAGGTGGCTGTGTTTTTGACTTTCCCCTTCCCCCGGCAGAGTGAAGTTTCTTTCTCCCGCCAGATTACCCCTACCCACCGATGTAATTCGGATTGTGGGCCGATCAGTTAAACAAACGAATCCTTCTTTTCCCTCTCTCTGATTTCTACTATAAATGCTCCCCTCCCTTTTCCATCTTCTGAACCCAATTTTTTCCCTGTCTCGATCTGCCTTTGCAGTACAAAACCCTTTTTCTCCTTTGGTGTAAAGCTTCTTCACATTCAAAGCAGGTGCAATCTTTCTTTCCTTCCCCCCCCCCATAATTCGGTGCCATAGAATCATGTAGGTTTCTATCCGTCGTTCCTTGGCTCACCCATTTGCCAGGGAGCGAGCCTACCTTCCCGTCTCTTTCCGTTTTTATTAAACAGTGCTTTTCCCCTTTCCCCTCCCCATGCACAAACGGGACTCCCTACCCTCCCCCCTCGCGCTTTAACTGAAACCGATCCCCTTGGCTTGTTCACGATTCTTTTTCCGTGAAGCCTTCGTCTGAACTCTCTATGGTGACGACCTTGTTCCAGTTGTTTAGCAGGTACCCACAAACATCCCCTGGTTTCCCTAACGTCTAGACCTCCCCCCCCCTTTAATTTAAATTTTTATATCCGTACATGAAGCAGAAACCCCACCCCCCCCATTCTGCTGTTGGCTTTGCCCCCAAGAGCTCTTTTCCCCCTTTTCATTTCAGAAGTGACAAAGTGCCGGCAACCACCGAGGCATCCATTCTATTAATAGAACTTCCTTCCCAAACAAGTGTCAATATCCCCCTTTACAGTTCTATGCTCTTGCCGCGAAAAACCTTCATATCACTTGGACTGGCGAGGAGAGATGTTTTTCTCTTTCTTTTCGCAAACCATGTTTACTGCTCTAAGAAAACGTGTTTCTGCAGCCCCATATCATATTATGTTGCATTTCTCTTTTTTGCGAAATTCAATTTATTAAGTGTGTTTCAATACATCTCTCTAATATATCTCCCCCTTTTTCCCTCCCACCAAGGGTTGATCTCCATTCTTGCCTCTTCCTCGTTATTACCCTTTTTGTGACCCTTTCCCGTGAACGTCACCCAAACCCCCCCCCCCCCCCCCCCCCCCCACCCCCCCCCCCCACCCCCCCCCCACCCCCCCCCCCCCCCCCCCCCCCCCCCCCCCCCCCCCCCCCAACCCCCCCCCCCCCCACCCCACACCCCCTAGGTCCTTTATTTCCGTAGTTGCTGGCTTTAGTTATTACAACTGGAGGTCGGCTGAATTTCCAACTGTTCTCTTTGCGGGAAGAGTGGACGGCTTTCCCCGAATAAGGTTCGCGGTTCCAACTTCCCTGCTCTTTGGTCGTCCCTGTGGTCAAATTTTTTCCCACGGACTATGGCCCCTGGACTTGTCTTCAGTTCCCTGTGGGGGCCCCAGCTGGGTCCTCCCCCGCACAGATCACCCCAGCCCCCCGCCCCTCCTCCCCCCCCTCCACCTTCTCCCTCTCCCCTTCCCCTTCTGCCCCTCACTCCCCTCCCCCCCACCCCCCCCCCCCCCCTTGGCTCCTACCTCCCCTCCCCCTTCCCCCCCCCACTCCCCCCCCCCCGCTCCCACCCAGCCCCCCCCCCCCCCCCCCCCCCCCTTCTCCCCCCCCCCCCCCCCTACCCCACCCCCCCCCTCCCTCCTCCCCTTCCCACCATCCCCCCCTTCCTTCCCCCCCTCCCCCCCCCCCCCCCCCCCCTGAAGTGGAACTCCCCTAACACTTGTCAAAACCTAGCCCTTTCTTTTGTTACAAACTGTTGAACCCTCACCTCTTTTGTTCCTCCCCTTTCTAAATGCGATATCTTTTACCCTTTGAATCGGTTCTTCCCCTTAGCTCCCCTGTTTTTCTTCAGCGAAATCCCTATCCTTTCTTCTCTTGTAGAATGCGTTCCTGTTACAATTGGAACACCAGACCCTATAGCAGAGTCCGGAGAAGCCGTGTGCTCAACAAGCAGGCCCCTCTTCCGTTTCGGCCAGGTAATGCCCCAGAAGTCACCCTTGTTTCCGTCCTAGACCAGTGCCGAGCTTGGCCGAACAAAAGCAGCGATCCTCCCCCTCGTAGACCAAGACCCTCTGTCAATGGCTTTCAAAAAATCCCCCCAATTGGAAAGCCCCTGCATAAACATTGGGAGTACATTTCCTCATTAACCTTCTGAGAGCATTTGACCAGCCTAAAAAGTAACTGAACCCTAACATCCTACCCTTTCCAACCTTGAAAATCAGCTTCCTTTTCATTGGCCACAGGATTACAACAATCAACCCTGCTCTTTCCCCACTTTTATAGGTAAGTACTCTTCCCCCTTCTGTCGAATCCCAGCGCACGTTTCTCTTCCCTCGATTTCTGAGACGATTCTTCCGAATTAGAGACCCTTACCTCTTCGTTATTTTCCCCTCGAACTAACGATTTTTTTTACCGACGTCAATGAAGCTTTCAGTTCCCTTCACCTCCCTAAACTCTTAGACACGAACATTTTTCTGCCTACTCCCCCCCCCCGGGTCTTAGAACTAGTCCGGCAGAAACGGACCTTTGATTCGATGTCCCAATGTTATCAAGCGGGCCGACAGGACTGGCCAAATCCTCCTTTTTTCTTTGGAAGTTATCACCGCTCGTGCGGGCCGTCGAGTCTCTAGTCGTCACCTACTAGACCACCTTCGAAGTAGATCGTATACCCCCGTCCTGTAACCCTGCCACCCCTCCGCTTAAACGGAGGGACTGAGATATTTTCGTGCCTTTTTCACAGAATGGACAGCCGTGAGCCCGAGAGCGATCCCTCACCTCCCGGCGCTTTGCCAGCAGAAGAGTCTCCCTGCCCGATCGCTCCATTGCATCCCGGCACGTAGAACGAAGCCCTCCATGTGGTCTGGCACTCCCAGGCGTCTAGAAGATGCCTCTTTTCTTAGCCGTGCTGTTCGGTATAGGGTAGGAGGCTGAGTTAGACGTCGAGTTATAGGTTTTCCCCCAAGTCCCGAGAGTCGGTTCCTCTTTGGTGGTGAACAAGAGACCCTTCCTGTGTGATTCTACCAAGGTCTTTCTTTACTCTGTTATCTCGGGAAGAGCCCCAATAATGTCTGATAGTGTCTGAAGCGTCTTCTTCGGTGACGTAGACTAGCGTACCTGATTAATTTAATGACGAACTGAGAGAATCGAGCCGGAGTTAGGTAGGGCGCTTTGTAAGGTTTGAATTTCAAGTCCTCAAACCCTCAAGTCGTTAGCTTCTCAACGAGGTGCTCTTGTAGAGGCCCGTAAACTGCTTCCCCTCAAGGTACGTCATATTTGCCCAATCTATGAGAAGCCTCGTTTTGGCTCCCTCTAGGCTTTTCTTGCTGGAACAATGGCCGCCGCCCTCAAAAATTAACCTAGATTCCGCTTCTCACCTCCCCATGCTCTCGTTTGGTACTGGACAATCTAATCCGCTGAGGAACCCTGACGCTGTAGGGATCACATGCCTCCCCTTTGTTTTTGCAGCAGGGCTTTTGACCTTCAAGTTCGAGTGGATCCCTCGCGTTACAACCAAGTCGCTATCGCGCGTTTAGGAGAGCGCGGCGCTTTTTTGCACCATCGCCCTTGACACTCTAGTTAACTCATATTTTCAAAACAAACCCTTCGTCCGGTTAAGCTTCCTTTCATAGTCACTCTCCGTCAGCCTGAAGAGGATGTCGACCTCTTCGATAACCCGCTCCGACGCCGCCCCCGTCTCTAGGTCGGGGTACGGAGCCGTTCCGGCCGCGGGAGCGGCGGCGGAGGGGGGAGTTCTGATTTTTCCGCAATAAGTTGCCAAGATCACTCCCGCGTGCATTTCCACACAGAAGAATTCGTACTGCCACCCATGCTTCCGGTTAGCAGGCGGCGAATCACCAATTACGGCCCTTCTCGATCTGGTCAACACCTCCCCCTCCTCAGCTTAAGATCTTAACAGTTCAACAACCAAACGGTCCCTGATATGCCCTCTATGTTTCGCCGGAAAAGATCCGATTAGCCAGCCCGTCATCAGTTTTTTTGATCCCTGCATTCTTATCTTTTATTGGTATCCTTCCCCCCTTTCCCCTCGTTCATCATGCCTGCAAGAAGGTCCGTTTTCTGCGGAAAATAAAGAAACCCAAGGCTGGTCCAATTCCCCCTCTGCTCCTGAAGTATGGACCTCTGAGGGGCTCCCCCCCTCTCTGTTGGAAGAGAGTTTTACCATACTAGATCAGGGAGTTCCCCGAGCACGTCTCCCCCTTCGTACGGCGTATTAGGTTAGGCCCACGTCTCTTTCGCGCCCCACCGCTCTGCCCTAAGCGATTCTTTCATCTTATAGTTCCCTCTGTTGTAAATGTGGCCCATATTCTGTCGGTAGTCGCAAGCGGCAGACGGTTGGGCGTCAGCTTCTAGGCAAGTGCCGGGATAGAATAGCTCTGTGGAGTTCAGCCCCCCGATTCTGATCGAGCTGTGTAGAATCTAATGAGTAGTACTCCAACTCCGTTCATTTTGTTTCCTCAAAATTAGTCCTATTACTGCTCCAATTTTGAGCCATTCGCTAAGCCGTCCCCCCGACACCTCAAGTGCTCTCAGGAAACTTGACTTTTCGCATTTGATTCTTCTCCATACCAAGCCAGACATGGACGGTTTCCTCTCATTTGGTAATTAGTAAAGTCACTTGAGGATCATCATCCTTCCCGTCCCTTGCGATCATCCTTTTCCCCCCCTAATGGTCGGGTTGAGTGAATGTTATCCCGAGGTGTCCTGGCTTGGATCTTATGCAGGGAAGTAGTACAAGGTCCTTCAAACCTTTCCTGCCGGTATTAGACGAAGATACCTCACTCTTGTATGAACGAGGCATTGTTTCCGGGGCGGGCCATCTCTACGTTTTTCTCCCTTGTGCTGAGATGACTAAGTCTTTTTATTCCACAACGAACGAGTGTGAGGACTTGACGCCTTTCTGAGGCTAGCAACAATCCGGCCTCAACAATCTCAGCAGCCCAAACGTCCTTGACATCGAGTCTGTTTCGACCCCCCCCTTCCGTGTCGGGGTCCCTCCCTCCGAGCCTATGCGTCCCCCACCTTCGGACTCTTACCGCTGCCTGAACAGCAAGGGTGCTTACCATTGTAACCCCCTCCCCTCAACTAAGACCCTTCGCGACGCACTATCGTATTCTCCGGTTCCGTTAGATTACAGACGTGGTCCTCAGCGCATGTCACGACGGCTCAGTTCAGAGAAGCACTTACGGCCGACATCTTTCGTAGGGCCGAACCTTTTCCCCACCCATGAGTGGTTTCGCCCATCATTAGAGGACGACGGTACGTCTCCGGATTTTTTTTGGCATACGTTCGGGTTTCCGGGTTAGTTTTCCCTACCCAAACCTGTGGACAAGTCTTAGGTCCTTGACCTCCCCACGAGTCGGGTGGGTGACGCTGCCGAAATCGGCCCTCTCCTGCAGGGATCGCTGTTTTCCCTCTTGCTCGGGTCTGGTACTCTGATGATTTTACTCTAGCCCTTCTTTAATTTTTTGTGCAAGATCGCTTTCAGCCTTTCAGGGTTAAGGTGCTACCGTCTGTCTGACCCGGCGCGTGTTTCGTCTGACCAAGGATCTCGAAGGGCCGTTTTGACGATTGTTTGAGATCGCCCTCCGTCTGCATCCGCAGTTGACTCTTGTTTCTTTGTATCGTCTTGTGTACCTCCCCTCATTGTGATCTGTCCCTCTGCTTCTTCTTTCGGCAAAGACCGTCCTTGCTCCCCTCTTCCTTAACTGATACGCCTCGTCCCGTGGCGACTGAAGTGCGAGACCCTGATGACGCCTCTATCAGAGTGCACTTCCCCTGGTTCCGGCTAACGGACAATACTTTTGATTCGTTTCTTAAAGGTGACTAGTCCCTGCCGAAGTATCTCCCGTCTCCTTGAAATTCCAAAGCACTGTTTGAGAAGCTTCTTAATTTGTCAAAGGGAATTGTGAGGTTTCACGCAGAGATAGATTTGAAGCCCGTAGATACTACTATATGGTCTTAATCGATCCAGATCAGTCGCTGCCATCATTATTTACTATTACTAGCTGCTATCTTAAAAACCAAAAGGAGGCTCTTGCGCAGCTAAACTTCGCGAGTAATCGGTATGTGGAGCTGTTTCCGTGAAACATCGAGCGCCTCTTTCTAGTGTAGCGTTCTTTCTGGACGAGTCCCTTCCTGCGGTGCTGGGTGCTTCGGCGGTTTTGACTCCAAAAATTTAGCATCTTTCGTTTGTTAATCGACAGATCTTCCGAGCATTTTAAGACCCTCTCCTTTCCCCTCAAGGGAGCCGGTTTAGACTTTGGGCCTTCCACGATAAAGAACCGTGCGTCTCTAGAAAGGACGGATTTTTTTTTGGGCTTCTGCTTAGAATTAAACGATCCACCCCTAAATCCTTGAGAGAGTATCCTCGTCCTTCTCCCTCACTTAGAAGTAGTAGTCTCTGTTCCCCACCCGACAACTCTCTCAACTACCCCCATGACGTGGTTGGCAGATCCCGGCCCGAGTACGGCCGTTTTGACACCGTCGGACACCTGGGACAGCAGAAGACGTTTCAGGCGGCTTTTCACCAACCACTCTGAACCGACCTAGAAGCTTTTTGGTCCTTCATATCTCTCCGGCCCCCCTCACCGCCTATGAAACGCCCGCCGCGACGGCGACGTTTTCCGGCGGCAGTCTCAGCATAGGCTCTCTTTTGCCAGACCCGCAATAGTCTGGGGGAGTATTTCAGAATTTCTTTTCCTTACCCAATATGCAAACTTTCCGCGCGATACCCCGTGATACTTAGGTCTGGCGTTCATCAAGGTCTTTATCTCTCTGTGGCGTCTAAGTCGTCGTGGAACTTGCGAACGTACCCTTCATACCTTCACCCTTGCTAGTTTAACCCGTCGACCGGTCGGTTTCGATCGGGGACTAGAATTTTGCGATTCTTGTACAGCACTCTTCGATCCCGGCCTCAAGACTTTGGATCCCCCCCTCTCCCGCCAAAACTGAGCTTGCCCACGCGCCTTGGCCCACGTGATCCAGGGCACGATTTGCCGCGCATGGTCTTTTCTCGCATAGTGAGAGAACCCTTTTTTTTCCTCCGACTCCCCTTGAAACCTTTGCCCGGTTGCGTGATTCCTTGCACCTTTTCCCCCAAGTTGTCCTTCCTTTTAGGAAAACCCCTTTGGGATTTCTTCGTTTCCCTAGTCTCCCTTTGTTTGCCATTCTCCTCTTTTTTCAGAGCTTTCCTCTACGAAAGTTGATATTGATCCCACGCTCCCTTGTCCCCTCCTCAGTACTCTCTCCTGTCCTTTTGACCCGTGATGCCCTGTGTTTCATCTTAACCGTTTCCTTTCTTTGTCCCCTCGGTTCGGAGGGATGGGTATTCCGTTCCCTTCTATTCCTGAGAACATAATTATTTCATGTCCCCTTGGAACCTGGACCGTCCCTTTATAGTTTTTTTTTTATTTATTTTTGATCTTGCCGAGGTTTCTTTTGCGTTGTAGCGTATCGCTGCGCGGCCCCCCTCTCATTCCTTTTTTAAGCCTGAAACACGTGAGTCCCTTATTTTCAGGACCTGCCCCCCTATCAACTTTAGCCTGCTTGTTCTTGGCTATAGATTCATCTCGACTCGCTCTCTTTCCTTTCTTCTTTCCTCTTCATTAATCCTTCCCCCCATAGGATTCCTCTGCTCCCCCCACTCTTCAGCTAAGTGGCGAGGCCCTCCATTTCACTCCTCCTTATCCCTTGCATTACCTCTTGATTTTCATCATGTTTCCGACAGTGCAAGGCCCTTTTTTTTTACCAGTTTGTTTTCGTTCCCCAACCCCTTTGCCTTTTGAATTTTTAGAAAAGATTGGCCCCCACCCTTCCCCCCTACTACCCCCTCCATTGGGCCCCCACCCCCCTAGTCAGGGTTGAAACCCTTGACAATTGAGTTCCCTTTTAAGCCGAGTTTTTAGATTTATTTCCCCCCCTCCCTTTTTAACATGTGCCTCGTTGTGTTACGAAGCTTTCCGACCCCTTCGACCCAGTGCCCCCGTTTTTTCCCCCCCCCTCAAAGTTTCAATCCCGCCACGGAACTTCGTTTAACTTTTACCTTAACCTACCCCTTACCCCCCTTCCCACACATTTGTACAAAAAATTTCCATGCTCCTCGTGGGCCCCTCCTTAGAGCCCCTTGTTCAAGTTCGCGTCCATTCGTCTGAAAACTCCTTCAAAATGTATACAACGTGCGCCAACCAGATTCCGTTCCCCCTAATATGATTGATTTTGAGTTCACCAACCCCCTGAGCGCATTAGTAACCCCCCTGGTTTTTGGACCGTCCCCATCGAGCCCTAAAACCCCTAATATAATGCGTACCGTCCCCATTAGTATTACTTTCTTGCGTCTGTTCCCCAAACTCGCACCTGGATTGAAGAAATCCTGCTGTGTTTCCAGTGACGTCTTAGAGCGCTTGGACGACGTTTTTACCTTCCACGTGCCAAGGAGAAGTGCCTCCCATACGAGGCGCGTCTTAAATCCACCCTGCATAATGTGGGGTTTGCGGCTTCCCGTTCTTCATACTGCCCTTTAAACAATGATCCTTACATGATTCTTTTTTGGGATAATTCTCTCATTTTTGGATACTTTAGCACACTTCCCCCATTTACCCCCCCCAGGCTTTAGTCGTACGACTTCCTCTTCCCTTACTCTAAACCCATTTTTCCTCCAATGTGATTTTCTGAGTAGCGGGCATCTGTTGGTCTTTCGGTTCTTCCTTTTTTGTTTTACGAAAGCCTTTCTCCAGAAGAGCTGTCCAGGTTCCTTTCTGCCTTTCCCATGGCAATGTTTCCTGCAAAAGACAGTTCTAACGGACTATTCCTACCTACATGATCTAGTCTACCTCTTTCCCTTCCACGGAACCACAAACTTTTGCCCACCCGTCCGTGGAATTTTACCGATTTTCCTCTACACCAAACACGTTTTTACCAAAAATTTTTGAATTTCAAATTTCACTCCGAGCCTGAAGACCCAATTGGTTCCCTTCCCGGTTGGCCCATCGCCCCGTGCAGGTCTGTGGACTCTGGCTAACTCAGTTATCTCCTACTGCCGCGGATTACGTTGGGTTAACGTCTCCTGCAACATCCAGAACCATAGGTTTTTAATTCGGTGCGTTCATGGCGAAGAAATCTTACTTCTTCTTCTCTTTACCTGAGTAGTGCGTTCCCACAGTCCCCCGGCACTCCCTCTCAGAGGCCCCTGAGTGGTTTTTTCCTGAAATTTTTCCCTTCCCCCCCCCCCCTTTCAAAGAGAGCTTTCGGTAACCTTACCCCTCTCCCCCCAATGCGTCTTTCAACCTGTTTCGTCAAACTATTTGCGTTACAGCTCCTTTCCTTCCTCATCCCTTTTTGTTGTTGTTGAGTCTCTATTCGAAGCACTTCCTCCCCTTCTCCCTTTTCTTATTTTTATCTTCTGTCAATCTATTTTTTCCCCGTTCGCTCCTTTGTTCTTTTACCCCTTTCTTTTAAGACCACCAATTGTCACTGCCTGAAATTAGGGATCTTTTCTGTTTGTAAGACTCCTTATGTTTCCCTCTTCCTCTTCAGTTATAAACACGCCTATTTTTTCCCAACCCACTCTTGTAATTCGGTTGGGGTCATCTTACTTAAAAAAGTAATACCTGGTGCACCTTTCTGCTTAGCCTTCACTCGTTCCAAGTGGCCGTACTTTCCCCCTTTACCCTTCCAATCTCTTTAAGGCTCGATCCGTGCATTTGAGTTCCCCTTTGGCCTCTTTTTTTCTTTGCTTGAGTGGTCACATTCCCCAGCCTCCATATGCCTCCTTTGCACAAATTTTCCTTTCTTCCTTCCGAATAATGTAGGGTAGTATAGTCCCGTTCTCTGGGGCGAATCCCCATGGAAAGTTGGATCGAGCCGAACTTCAGTCTCGAGGTCAGTGCTTTTCACATTGCTGGTCGGAACCCCCTTGACCAACAACTTCCGACCCCCCGCAACACAGATTCGTATTTTTTCCACTGACCTTTCCTCCGATTATTTGTTTCTTTCAAGTTAAGTTTCGTCTTCTCGCCTGGGTGGAAGACTTTTTTCCTTTGTAGCTAGGTTTCCCCCCCACACATGTCGTGACCGCGTATCAAAGGCGCCCTTGTCTTATCATTTGGTACTTTCTTCATGATTTTGCCGCCAAAAAACACGCATTGATGACCACCAGATCCCTTCTGACAGTTTCCTTTCGCCGCGTCTTTAATCCGCTCAACCAATCGGCCCCAATTGTTCGATGATAATCCCCTCCGCACCCTCCCAGTTCAATTCTCTTCCAACATACTACTTGCCCCCTCCGTAAAAATAGGAATACATTTCAGTTGAAGCAGATAGATTTTTGGTGCTTGCTGCTCAAGCGCCACCCCCCACCCCCCCCTGTTCTGCTGAGAACGAACTTTGATGAGCACAAATCATATTCTGAACCTAATTGTGTTTCCTTTAACGGGATTGCGTAGGGTCCCCATTCTATCTATGACGCCCCCGACAACTTGACAAACACGTGCTCTCACTACATTTGACCGCCATCTTCATCCCCTGAGTTGAACCTCCTGGGTGTGAACCTGTGATTTTACCGGGATTCCTGTAGGCCCCTGCCACTTAATCGTTCTTTTGTCTCTTGAAAACGTTGGAGGTAAATTTTCCCCTTGTTCAGGCAGGGCTCTTTCCGAAAGCCGTCCATGGTCCTCCTTTTCCAGTACAACTCACCGGGCAATTCCCGTTAACCCCCAAGGATCATTTCCCCCACCCCATGGCTTGGGTAGTACGTGCAAAGTTTTGCCATTTACTTCCCTAAAATACCCATTTTGTACTTTTGACTCAACTTAAAATTGAAACACACCTTCTCGTCTTTCTCCCCAAATGCTGAAATCCAACTTTTCTTGAACCATTATATTATTAGGGGTTTTTCACCTCTTTAGCCATTATTTCCCCCGGTTGTGGAGCTGAGATACTTTCAGTTTTCTTATGTTGAATCTGATTCCCGTAACCCTGCTCAGACGATTGCTTATCTCTATCCTTGCAGCCCCCCTGCTTCTAATTCATAATGGATCTGTGACAAGGTAATGCCCAGAGTTTTCCCCCTCCTCTCCATTCCTCTGAGTGGCCTCACCTCAGCGACAGCTTCCCCCTTCTCCCCGAAACGATCCCCTCCTCAACTACCCCGAGTTTTTGCTGAAAAAACGAATCTTTCCACATCGTCGCCCCCTTTCAAGACGTATCAGCGACCAGTTCCCCCCATTTAAAAAGCAAATCCCCCCCCTTCCTCCCCCCCTTGCCCCCCCTCCGCTTGGCCGCTGCAAAACACATGCATAAAGGTTCCTTCCCTTTCCACCCCCTTTAAGTCGTCCGGCAACGGAGAGCGTGTCTCTCCCTATTTACCTTATCCTACCCCCCTTAGCGATCCTCTTCGGTAACTCGGGCCCCTGGAGTCCTCGTAGGCTTTATGCCCTTTTTTTGTTTTCTAAGTAACTACGCTGTGCTTCCAATTCAATAAGCCGAGATGTTGCTCTTTCGACAGGTGACCCTCTGCACCCACTAGTGTACCTACCCGTCAGCAGCCTCTCGGCCTGTCGCTTGACTCGGATTGTTTGCGGTCTTTGTCTCTTTTCTTACACCAAATTTGCGGCGTCCTCTAAGCGAGGCAAGAATGCCATTTCGAGTAGCTCGAAAAAGCCGGCACTGCCCACTCTGTGCCCTTTTATTCTTCTGATTGTGTCGTTTCCCTCCGACTATCACGCACCCCCCCCCACCAAAAAACCCCCCCCACAAACCCCATGCGATTCGATCCAGCAAGGACTGGTGCCTCCTCCGAGTATTTCCCGTCCCGAGAGAGATCTTTTATTTTCCTTCCCCGGGAGAGACAAAGACCTTTGTTTCCAGGAGTCAGAGCCCGTACTCGACCCTGATTCTCTCTTCCTTCGTTTTACCAGGTCGTATTCCCTTGGCATTCCCCTTCTCTAGTCCAAAAAAGGCTCCCTTTTGGTTGTGCCCTCTCAATGCTCTCGGTTGGATTACATTTTTCCTGCCTCGCCGTCTTTCTCCCACCCCCTTCGGATATTACGGAAGAGGGTCGAGGGTTTTTTCTCCTCATTTCGAAGGGGTGACAGTCCTAGAATCGCTATAAGGAGTTTTTTTCTTTTGTCCTGGAGAACCGCCACCTCCGCTTTTTCGTGCCGCACGAGGATTTTTGTTCCTTGCAACCGTGAGAAATTCCTTTCCCTTTGCCTTGGTTTTAAATAGTCTGACCGAGACCGTTGCAATCAGCATTTCTCTGTTTTGATGAAAGCCCCGTTTC
>Ga0179591_1196163_pt1 | contig 12450 bp, 17 predicted proteins | sample CZOMad2_1_08_16f_FD_182891 | JGI IMG/M metagenome (GOLD analysis project Ga0179591, IMG submission 182891) | Vadose zone soil fungal communities from Angelo Coast Range Reserve, California, USA - CZOMad2_1_08_16fungal (PacBio error correction) | ecosystem: Environmental > Terrestrial > Soil >... | reverse complement strand
CACGGCCTTTTTTTCTTTTTGATTCTTTCCCCCCCCCCCCACCATTTTCTTTTGGGCCTTTTTTTCTTTTTTTTTCGAACCCTCCCTTGTGCTGGCCTCCCCGTCTAGGACTTGCCCCCCCGATCTCGGGCGGTGTTTTTGTCTCCGATCCTTTTTGTGTGTCAAACATTAGCCTCTGACCCCCACGACAAAGCAATCCTTTTGACACCTTGACGCCTTGTGGCCCCATTGGATCATTTGCGCATCGAAGGAATCCCTCGAGTCCTGGTTTTTTTTAAAGGGTCTCCCCCAAACCTCTCAGACCGGCCTGTTGGCTTCCCCCTCCCCGGTCATGTTTCCTTAAGTTGGCCCTAAGGGGCTTTTTTTTTGTTTTTTGAGTGCCCCCCTGGATAGTGTCCAGTTTTCGTTTCATAGGTGTCCTTTTTTGTCGCAGAGGAGCCTTGCCTCGCACCACACCCCCGTTTGCTCTGGGACTCACTTCTTTTTTTTTTTAATCCAGACAGAGACTAAGTTCCAAATCCCTTCCAGCGTACCTTTTCACTGCAAGACGCAGGATGCATTCTCGCCCCCGACTTAAAGTTTTCTCGCGCCTTTTTCGCATCAGTGAACCCTAGATGGATCCACCCCTAACAAGGCGCTAAATTTTCTTGGACGATTTCTTATAGCGAATGCATGTCTGACAGTCTTTTCTCGTTTTATTAACTTTCGATCCTCGGCGATGGCCTCTTTTTGCCTTTTTTTCTTGATGGGTGTTTCCTCTTCTGTGGCCACCCCCAATTCTAGGTGGCGTTCCCGAGATCATTCATAGCCCGCGCCTTCTTAGCTAATTCTCTCTTTTCCAAACACACCCAATATCTACTACTTTTTGCATTATAATCCCCCAACTTCTCCCTGGTGTGTATTCATAGTGAAGAGGAATCGTTTGTGCGTGTATTTTGCTATTTTTTTCCTCCGATTCGCCCCGTGACGTGATGGACTTATCCCACGTCCTTCCTCACCTTAGATCCCAGAGAAGAGCTGCGTTTTTGTATTCAAGCCGGGCGACTTCGGCCCGGGTACCGTCAGACGTCTTGCGAATGATCGCGGTTTTCTCTATAGCTTCTCTTCCCCGACCCGTTCCTCTAACCTTGCCCGTCCGGGTTGTTCTTTTTTTTGAATGCACAGCCCCCGAATGTTCCTCTTCTCTCTCCCAAACCTTTTTTTCCAGCTTCTTCATTAGGCTTTGTGTTGGGTTGAGTTTAGCGAAAATACCGCGGTTCACTTTGCTCTTTCAGCGAGCCCCTCAAACCCGCCTTTTCACTTCGTTATCTCTCTTTTCCTCCTTTTTTGTTTTGTTTTGATCGTCTTTCTTTTGTTTGTATTTCTCTCTTTCTTTTCGTATAGCCCTCTCCGCGTTATGGACCGCTCCTTGAAAGCCTCAACACTTGGTCCCTTCCCCAGTTTTTGCTTACGAGTCCTCTACCATGGTTTTTTCCCTTTTTATACGTACACCAGTCGTTGGCAATTTCCTCGCGATCCCCTTCTTTTCTCGTCCGGCTTTTGTTCTTACAGTTTAAATAAAGCGCTGTTAATTTTTCGATAGTAGTCCTTTTGGACCCCCTTCGCCTTCTTCACATCCAAAAACGTCATCTCCTTTCCTTTCCCATGTTATTACAGGCAACCTTCCTTTCGTGTGACTCATAGCAGTTCTTTGGAGCCCAACTTGTGACGTTTACAAGACAATAAATTAGTTTTACTGGGATAGGCCTCTTTGGTCTCTCTCTCCCCATCACTCTGCATTCCTTTTTCTTTATTTCACGCACATCTCATTGTTTTTTCCCTCTCATCTTTTTCTGAACCACTTTCCCCCCCTTGAATCGAACCCATAAAAGACGCCCCCGACCTCGCTCTCTTCCCGCATGCTCTTCATCTGCTGTTTCTTCATGCACCCTGTTGCTTAGAATAGTATAATTCTGTGATGGTTTTTTTCCCCAGGCTTTTGTTACCCCCCTCCGATTCCCTTGACGCGTTTTAAGTCAGGCCTTAGGAACGATAGAGTCGATCTTTCAGCTCCTTTTTTCTTGGACGATGAACTTAGTGGGATTTTCGTTTGTTGTGTTTTAAAAGGGCTGGTTCTGATTTTCTCTTTTTGTCTCCCCTTCCCCGAGCTGATGCGCACGGGTTTGCTCTTCTCCCGTCGGCGTTAAGGCTGTACCACTTTCAGACTCCGCCCTCCTTTTTGCCCTTAGCCCTTTGTTTCCTACTTCTTTTCAACCATGAGCCCTCCCTGCAGTTTTCCTTGTTCTTTTCAACCTTCTTTTAGTGTTGTTTGGGGTGGTTTTTTTTTTTTTTGGTGTTTGGTTGTTTGTGGTTGGGGTTGGTTTTTTGGTTTTTTGTTTTTTTTGGTTTTTTTTGTTTTTTTGGTGGGTTGGGTGGGTTGTGGGTTTTTTTTTTGTTGTTGGTTGGTGGGTTGGGTGGGGGTTGGTGTTTTGGGTTGGGTTTTTTTTTTTTTTGTGTTGGTGCCCCCCCCTTTTTTCCTCTATTGTGAACTCGTCCCCTTCCTCTCATGCGCCCTATACCATTGGTTTTTTTTTAGATTTTATTCGTCCGGGGGTTGTTCGGTCCCTTTTCTTAGCTTGACAACCTTTTTAATGGTTGAGAAGCGCCCACCCCCTTCGCCTTTTTTTGCCTTCCTTTTCTTCCCTTGCTGGTCCGAACGTCGCACTCCTCCCCCCCTTCCACCTTCCCCCAAATTGTTTTCTTCTACTCCACGTTTTTTCTTCGTTAGTCTATTGCCCTTTTCCCCTTTGTTGTTTATTTTTTTTTTTTTGTGCTGACTCCGTGTCGGCCGTGTGCGATTGCATGGTCACCCCCCCCAAAAAATTTTCTGTCCTTTTAGGAGTGGCTAGACTCGCCCTGTCTTCCCACTTAGTTAAAGCAAGTTTTGTTTTTTGTTGCCGATTTTCCCCCTTCCCCTTGCGTTAGGGAGTAAATCGCTCCCCTAGGTTATAACCCCCGTCAGTAATACCTAGTTACTTGTCTCGGCACTTTCTCCGGTTCCTCCCTCGCCCCTTCAGCTTCCACAGTCGGTTTTTTAAGATTAGTTAACACAAATAGACGTTCTTGCTTATTTCCTTGGCTTTCTCTCTCTCTTTTTCTTTTTGTGTACCCCCTCATGGACTCTTTCATTTCCACTTCGTGCTTTCAAGGTCATTTGTGTGATGCGGGTCATAGGGGCTCAGCCCTTGTGAAGTTCCTTTTTTTCAAAACACGTTCTTCAGCTCGGGACTCTTTTTCGATTTTCCTTCATCTGAGTTCTTTCACACGAACCCACGACCCTTCATGAACTTATCGCGCTGCCCGTCCGATATTCCTCTTTTTTAACCTCGCAGCCTACTTTGCTCATTGAATCATTGGTACCCTTCTATGCCAGCCCCCAACGAACCGGCCTTTCTCCGTATCCAAGTTTTTTATTGCTATAGCGCCTTGCGAACTCCCCTCCGTTTCGGTTCCTTCGCCCGTGGCGATTTCGATTTCGGTCGTGACCTTTGGTGTTTCAGTTTTTGACCATTGTGGTTTGCCCTTTTCTGAGTTTACACAAGACCAGGTGCGTGTTAGTCCCTAATCGTTTTTTTAATGGTTTCTTTAGCCTTGCCCGAGGCATACCCAAACAATATCTACGTAGCCCCCCCCATTTTCTTCCTTTCGTGTTCTTTACCGTCGTCCCCGCGTTCCTTTTCGTACCCAGACCTTCTTTAGACTTTCGAAATGGCCTTGAGTCAGCATAAAGACCCCTTCTCTTGACGAATCGCGGCGTTTTGGTGCTGAAGCAATGTTTTTTTCCCTGGGTACCTCTCTCTTCTAAATGCTTTCTTCCCCTTCTCCAAGATCCGAGAACCGGTTGTCTTGAGTGCCCCCACTGGCCAACTTTCTGGGTGAGTTTTTTTCCTCCAATGCCTTGGAGGCTGCTTACTCCCAGCTGGTCCAGAGTGCCCCTGATCCTTAGTTTTGATGCTGGCCTCCTCCCAACGACTGGCTAACTGTTTTCCCTATTCCCCGTCCTCCCATAACCCCTCCCCAAGAAAAGGACTTTTTTATTCTCTCTTCCCTTGTTTAGAGCGATCCCGTAAGTTCTTTCTTTGGTTTTCTTTTTTTAGTATCGCCACCAGTTTCCTTCAAGGCACAAATATGCTTCTGGACCTCCCCTTTTTTTACTTTTCGAACCCTCACCTTTTCTTTTTTTGCAGTTCCACGAGTGGTGGTTTCCCTCCTCTGGTTCTTTTTCCCTGGGCTTTTTTGGTCTCCCCTGGCCTCGCTTATCTGATCCCTGATCGTAAGATACTTGTGTTTTTTCACATCAAAACTTCTTTCTGGCCCTTTCTTTCTTGTTTACTCCCTTTCCCTTCCGTCCGGTCCTGATCGGCGGCCTAGTCGTGTTTTTTTTTTCGCCGACTGTTTAATCATACCCTTAATGGTTTTTCTATTACCCTTTTTCTACTTTTTGGGTATCCTTGACCTTCATACATTATCTTATTTTTGTCGAAATGACTAGACGCCCTAAGTCTTTTTTCCCCTCTCTGCTATTCACACCTTCCCTCGAGCTTTCAATTGACCCAACGAACTCCCCTCTCCCCCTCTCCTTCTTGAAGATGCTCCTCATTCCTTTTCATGCATCGCATAGTCTCCACGCTTTATTTGTGTGTGGTGGCTCCCCTTCTTCTTTTCTCCATTTGATGAACCTTCCCGCGCTGACGCAAAGTATGGCTGCGTCGTTACTCTCGAATTATCGATCATCGCAAGTTAATTCCTTCTCCCCCTTGATTTTTTCTGGTTTTTTTCAACGTTTTCTCGAGCTTTGAGCTCAAATTCCGAACTGTGAGTAATTTGACCCGGTTTGAGGCGAGCTACGCGGCCTCTGTTATTGTCTCCCCACTCGTGACCCCTTTAGCCTCGACGAAGTTTCTTTAGCGCAATCACCCGTGCCAGATTTTCCCTTCTTTGAACCTGCCCTTCCCACTTCCTAGTTAGTGACTCCCCCGATCCTTCGATTGGTTGTTTCCCCATTGCCCCCTTGCTTTCACTCGATTTCTTCCTTCTTGCGATCTTTTATTCCCGACTGCCGCAGGTATCGGCTTGTCGTTTTATTAGATGGCGGCTCCTTCGTTACCCCAACTTACCCTCTTTTTTTTGAATCTTCTCCGCGGCCACCGCCAGCATTTTCTTGAAATTCCTATTGAGGTACGCAATTTTTTCTCCATATAAACACGCTTCCCCTCCTTGCCCCCGGGTTGGCATTTGACCCCTTTTCACTCACATTTCTTGTAAGGTCTTTCCCATACTCCCTTTTTTTTTGAGAGAGCTTGACAAGGGACTGTTTGAGTTCTGTTCATCCACCCCAACAATTATGTTTCCGTTATGAGTTTTTAACCCTTTGCCCTCAGTGTTGCTCCATTTGAGTACCTGGACTTGCCGATACTCGCGCTGTGTTTAGCTTTTTTGACCTCCCTTTTTTCCTTTTGTCATTCCTCTTCAGGCTATGGAAAACCAACAAATCCCCCCCCGTCATGAACCCCTTTTTGCGGACAGGATTGGCGCCAGTCCTTCCGACCTCAGATTCACGCATACTGCTGGTCGTTGACACCCCCCCCCCTGACGCTTAGCCGTCTTGAAGGATTTCCCACGAAACTGGCCTGATGGCTTTTTTTCCCGACAGGCCTTCTTTCCTTTATGGTTCGTTTGGCGAGGCCAAGTTTGTTTTTAGTCGCTGGTTTCCTTTTTTCCCTAGTTGGCTCCGCATCTTCCCGTGAAGCCCTCCTTTTTGAGCTCTCCTCCACCACGTGCGAGACCTTCCCCTTCTTAGCTTCGGTCCGAATCAGTGAGTCCCCTTTACAACAACACAAAACCTACGTTCCTGGATCCACCTTCAAGACGCTGCTCCTTTTCCGATACTTGTCAAGAGCGTCCTTCGCGTTTCGTTGTCAGGGCTCTTTCGTGTTCCCCCCGTCTCAGGATTTCCCGCCAAAATTTCCGAACCGACCTATCCCACGTGAGGGCCTCTTTTCCTAAGCGAACCGTGCTTTTTGACCGGTTCATCTGCACTGGCGAGCATTTCCTTTCGGAATTTTCGTTTTTCATGGTTCAAACGAGGCGAGCTTGCCAACCCTTGGTCTGGGCCCCCCCCACCCAATGAGCGTAGGTTCTTTTGAGACCCGCGGATTACTTTGGTAGAAAGGTGATATCTTACTACCCAAACCACTTCTCCCGTGCCAGTATAACCCTCCCAGAATTTCTTAGTATTCCCTTCAATCGACTTTTTGGAGTCCTGCACGAACTTATGATTCGACCGTGACGGATGGAGGTCATAAGACCTAGAGACAATTTTGTATTGGATTTTTTTTTGGATGTGCCCCAAGCAAGGTTCTCAGCCGGGTAGACTAGTCTGCTGAGCCCCTTAAATCACCACTCATCCGCCTCTTCCCCAGTTAGAAAGTTGGAAGCCTGTTTGTGTGCGTTCCCTGCAACCCTTCAATTTTTTTTTCTTACTCAACAACCCTCTTTTTGCCTTCCCCCCCAGTAAGCAGTTTGTGTGCTGGCTTTGCGTCCGAATCCCGTTATACCTTTGCGTAGCCTCCGTGAGCAAGCAAAGACCCGGAAGGTATCTCTCCGCTCCCTTTTTTTTTGGTGTGCTCTAATAACTGAAGTCCTTTTTTGTCGGTAAGGTATATATTCTATCGCCAAGAGTTTGTTCCTTGTCAAGCCATCCCCCCACTTCTGGGCCTTTTTCCCCACTTTTTTTGCTCCGTCTCCGTCACCATGAATTGGCGTGCAGTCCGCACGCAGTTTTCCCCTTCCTTTTTCCCGTTCCGCTCTCGCTGTTTTTTCTCTTCCGGGACTCGTGATAAGGTCCTTAATACGGAGCATTTCGCCGATCGTATCGTACATGGCTTCTTTCTCCCCCCCCTTTTTTTCACCACCACCCCCGTCATCTTCTTCTTTGGCTTATTCTTAGGTGCTTGCCTCCTGTATTTCCTCTTCTCTCGTCTTTTGGCCTCTTTCTTTCCCCCTCCTGATTTACTAACAACCGTAAAGTCGGCTTTTCTATTGGGTCTTCCCCTCCCCTTACCACTCATTAATCGACGGCTATTGTTTTGAAAGTGCTATTTACCTTTTGTTGGACCCCTTTTTTCTCCTGCTACACCCTTTCCCCCTTTCTGCCTCTCATATTTGCACCGACACATTTCGCCTCTCTCTTGCAGATGCCCTCCTCTCTGTTCATTCTGCACGTTGCTCTTCACCTTTCCCGTTTCTTTGTTGGCTGTTAGTTTTTGTCCCTGATTTTCCCTGCATTCGGTCGCTTGACGCCACGTAAGGTTTTGCGTATATCCCCGTGTAATTTTCCCCAGTTTTTGTAGGGACTTTAGGCTGGGATTCTTTTTTGTTGTTGTTACCCTCTTCCTCCCTTCTTCTCGGGTTTGCGCCTCTCGGCAAAGTGAGGCCGGTTAGTTAATGGGTTTTCGACTTTCTACTGCTTCCCTGAGGCTGGCTCCCCCCTTGCCAATTATTCCTACGGTCTTTTTTGCCCCAAACGTGAAGATGCTTTTGACCCCCTGCTCCCTCCCCTCCGTGTTTTGACTCCTCCTATAATTCTCGATGTTGTTCGTACCATTCGTAATTTCTGGCAGTCCCCCTCTTTTCATACTGCCCTCTTTTCCCATGGTCCGAGCTCCCGTGAAGAGTCTAGTTTGACGGAGCATATGCGTCGCCTTATCGTAATTTGACCCCCTTACAATGACGAGCCCCAGCGGCCACCCACGAATCTTCAGTCCTTTCCCTCAAATCGTGCTTACTTTTTCTCACTTTATAACCACGCTCAGCACAGGAACTAGGTTCGACCATATTCCACGTCACTACATTTTTTTTCACTCTTTCTCTTCTTCCTCCTGGGTTTTTTTGAGAACAGCTGTATTTTCCGTGGGGTTTTCTAATTTGGCCCCCCCCATTTTAGGGCAATTTGGAGAGTGCACTCGTTCTCGGCCCGCAATTTGTCTCCGTTCTTGCAGAATGGCCGCTTTCTTTTTCCCCTCTGGGTTCCTTGTCAATTCCGAGCTGCCCATTGAAACGAACGCCCCGTTCCCCGCCTCCTCTTCTTTTTCTCTGCCATCATTGATGTGAAAATTTTCCTCCATCCCTGAGGGTTTTTTTTCCCCCCCTATTGGTTTAGCAACCACTCCTAACGTTGTCTTTTGATGTTTTGCGGGATCAAGACTAGAATGATTCCCCCCCCCCCAAGACCCGGGCCTCTCACCTAGGTCCGTTTTACTTCCCGTTCATCGCCTTCGTCAATGGTTTCATTCGGCTCGCATCCTCTTGCCGTCCGAGGAGCGCTGAAACGCATTCAGCTCAGTTCCCTTACCCACCTTTGTCGATTAGCCTAGAAGACGGTAGCCTCCTTTCCACACAACACCTTGCCACTCCCGTCCAATTTCAAGAACTTTCCTTTGCCTGTCTCTGGATTTTTTTTTTTTTTTGTCCTTTTCTAGTAACGGCAAAAAGGGTGGGGGGGTTTTTCCTACTCTGTTTCTTCCAGCTCCTTGTTCAGGTAATCTTAGGTTAAACCCGCTAAGGATACTCGCCCCAAAGGAAACCGACCCTCCACTTTTTTTTTTTTAGCCGATTGCCTTTCACGGCTTGAACTGAAGATGAGTACAGCGCTTCTTGGCGTTGGCGATTCGTTGAGTTGATTTTTTCCCCCCCTCTGAGGCAGTTTCCAGACAGGATTAGGAGTTCCACCCCCCCTGTTAGGTTGAGATCTGTCAGGCATGAGTTAGAGAACTTTTCTGAGTTTACCCCCCACCCCTTCTTCCGCCGAACAGCTTTGGGTGCCCTTGTTCGTGTAGTATTTCCCTTTTCGCCTTCCAGCTTTGTTATTTCCCAAGACCTGCTAGGTCCTTTTGTCCGTACTTTCACATTAGTAACCCGTCACCCGAAATGCTCCTAAGCTCTCTGTTTTTGGATGTGAAGCATGACTGTCGGCCGTTCGTTGCGATTCGGCTCAAATTTTCGGTTCTTCGTAGACCTTTACTCAAAGAAAGCCCGGGTGACACTCAGTGTATCGCGAGAACCTTTCAGATTGTGTTGTGACTTCGTTTTCTTGTCTGCCAATGCCGTGAGGCTTTCTTCGTCAAAACAGACTTTTTTCCTAGTTCCCAGGAAGTTTTTTTCATTTCTTGCCTCGTGCCCGAGTGTAGTTTTGATATATCTCCCCTTCACCACCCCCCTCCCCCCCTGAAACCTTTTTTCCCCCTTGATTTTACCTTCATATACCGTTTTTTTTTTTGCGTATACTCACTTTCCTTATTTGGGGGTTTTTTCTCGCTTATATGTCTCCTCTCACCCTTTTGCGGGACTTTGCGCGTCCACCAAAGTCTTCTTCTTGGGAATCTTCACCCCCCTTTTTTTTGCTTCTCTTCGGCCTACTGGTTTGGCAGTACGCAAGTGAATCCACTTTTTCCGTTTATCTCGCTCACCTTTTTTATGGCCTGGGCTTTCTTGTGATTAAATTGTCTAGAATACGCTAGTATTTTATTATTTTCTTTCAACGTCCTGGAACGACCTGCACATTCCAATCCTCCTGCTTATGGCTAGATTGTTCTGTCCTGTCCTCATCATTCCCTTCCCCCTGGTCTTCTCCGGCATCTTTCTTTGCATTTGCCTCTTTCGACTTCCCTCCGTAAGGCTCAACCCCCTCCTACTTTTTTTCTTATACTGGCAATTTTCGCTATTGTTTTTATTCCCCGATCCCCTTCTTTCCTTCATAGTCTCTGAAATTTAACACTCCCAAGTAATGATTTGGGGGACCCCCCCCTTTCCTCATTTCCCCCACGGGACCACGCTTTTCGTCTTTTCACCCCTTCCCACGCGCCAGGCCTTCCATCGCTTCTTTAATTGCCTAGGCTGTGTCATTCATGCCCCCCGTTCTATAGGCAAGATTCTCATGATATTTTTTTCGGTTTTCGTGTGGCTGTCCCTCCGGATGTCTTTTCTCCCAACGATTACCTGCCCTCCGCTTGATTCAAGTAAGTTTCTTTTCTCTCTAATCTCCGACCCCCCCCCCCAGTCCAGCTGCGTAGTGCCCAGAACTAAGGATCCTTTTTCGTGGGTTTGTTGTAACCTTTCTTTTTCTCGTTGATTTCTTTTCGTTGTCCCCGCAACTTTCCCCTCTTTGCTGCAAGGGTTTGTGCGAGGCGCCGCTCCGCGGCTTTCGGGCTTGATCCTCCGATAACCCTTCTCATTACAATACGACTTTCCCTTTGTTCCACGTGCTTTGCAGTTCTTCCTTCTTTGTAAAACCCTTGCGCCCTCCCCTCGAGGTCGTGAGTAGCTTTTCATCCGGCCAAGCTTCCTAGGGTGACTTCCCCCATAGCCCCACCTCGGGCGGACTCTAATTTCCTTTTATGCCCCTGGGATCTCTCATCTAGTGTGTCAATGGAGGTTTCTTGACTTCTTGTCGGTCTTCGTAATGTTCCAATTACACCGCTTTTACGAAGACTCCTTCCCACCGCTCGTCTGCGGAAAGTCTTTTCTTCCACCCTTTTTTCCGCCCCCATTTTTATTTTTCAACTCTTCTTTTTTCACTGCTTTTAATCACATTGCCAAATCCCTGTTCGTTTTCCCCCCACCTCCCCTTTCTTTTTAATTCTTCTTCTTTTTCCCTCTAAGTTTTGCTTTGATGCTCTTCCTGCCCTGCGTTTTGACGTGCCGATGTCATGGCAAAACAAATTATTTCCCCGGTGAGGAGAGTTGTTTCTAGATTACCCTTGTGTTCCCCCGCAATTTTTTTAGACCCTTACGGCCCCTATCCCCCTTCGGTGTGGCCATTTCTCCTTACTGCTTTGTACTTTTCATCCATTACGATCCCTTGCACTGACACCCTCCCACCCCCCCCCCCTCCCCTTTTACAGAATTACTTCGTCTCTACTGCCCATGGATCAGGTGCTCTCCTTCCTAAGTCTCCGAACTCCCCATTTTTCCTACTTTGCACCACCCCTTCTCGCTTGCGATGGAATGGGGCTACGTGCATTTCTTTCGAAGTGGTTTTAACCGTGAACTTCACGGGACGTTCAGTTTTTTCCCCTTTGGCTTTCTGGGTATCTTTGTCGCCCTTGCCCCAGTGTCTCCTTCGCCTAGCCGCAAACATGTCCCCTTTCCCTACCACTCCATCAGCGCGCTCCCCTACCCACAACACACCCACGCCCCCTCCCGTACTGTTCCTTCCCGACGCTTTGCAAATCGCTCTGAGTGGCCCAGCCTCCTGCTTATTTGCTTTTTTCTCGCTTCATCCGTTTAAGGGTCCCCCGATCAGTGTATTTGCCAGCAAGCACAATTCCCCCTCGACTCCTTGAGCCCGATTGCATAGGTCCCGTGAAGGCCTAAACGCAGGATTCGGTCGTCATTCCAAGAGATCTCGCTCTGGCGATGTGGCGATTGAACAGACCTAGGGGATCAGAGGCCATGTTGTTCCTCCTATGCGGGCGGGTCCCCCCCCCAACAATACGTAGGGGGTGCCTTCATTTTCATAGCCGTCTCTGTAATGCGGTTCGACCTGGGATAGTTTGGAACCAACCCTACGACACTCTAATCCCCCCCCTTTCTACGTTGGGATGGTTCGGTTAACTTCCCCCCACTCTCAGCTTCCTGTTTGCGTTCGCCCTAATATCTGACTCGATTCCGCCGTGACTTTCCTTGATGGAGTCCCGTCAATAACCTTCCAGAATCCGCTCCCTGCGTTTGGTCTTTCCTCGGGCGAAGTCCTGCGTTTTTTGGTACGCGAGATCCCTTCGTAAATCTTCCCCCTTTATCCTCTTCCCCACGCCAGCCCAGGCCGTAACCAGTTTCTAGGGAAAAGGGCCTTCTGGGAAGGGTTGTGCGTCATGACAAGCCAACCCTGGTTTTTTCAGTCCACAGCTGTGTTCCGATTGCAAAGAAGGATTTGTTTTGTTTTCGAGCGTTCCACCCCCCCATAACGATGTCTAAAGTTGCGATATATCCCCTATAATCTCCCCTAACCGCAAAGAAACATTTCCGTTATCTCTCTCTTCTCCTCAGAAGTGGGGTTTTTTTCTCTCTATAATGGAAGTCCTTTCTTTGGCGGGTTTCTTCTCTTTGTTCTCTTTCTACCAGACCCCTTTTATAGGGATTTTGCGCTTTCGCAAGACCATCACCAAAATCTGCTTTGCACTCTTCCCCCTTTTTTGCTCCCGAGCAGCCTCATTTGTTCCCCCCATTTTTTTCGGCGCGCACACATCCCCCCAGGACTGTCCCCTCCCGTATAACGGGTTGTTTTTTGTTTTCCTTTTTCTTACACTGTCGACTACCGCTAGCATTTCGGCGAATTCGTTCGTCCCCTTTGCCTTCACCCTCCAAAAACGAGCGTTCTCTGGTTTCTATTTCGTTCTCCGTTCATGACTGCCC
>Ga0179591_1347078_pt1 | contig 12451 bp, 18 predicted proteins | sample CZOMad2_1_08_16f_FD_182891 | JGI IMG/M metagenome (GOLD analysis project Ga0179591, IMG submission 182891) | Vadose zone soil fungal communities from Angelo Coast Range Reserve, California, USA - CZOMad2_1_08_16fungal (PacBio error correction) | ecosystem: Environmental > Terrestrial > Soil >... | reverse complement strand
CTTTCCCTCGGTGTGATCACGGCTTCCTGGTTTTTCCTGTCCTTCTTTTTGTAATATGCAGTTCCAGTCTCGCCCCCCCTTTTCGACTCATACACCTCCGGATGATCGTTTTTCGTTATCGTTTTCGCTTCCCTGTAGGAGAACCTGAACTCCCTCTTCCTCGAGTCTGTCCAAATAAGTTGCCTCATCCCCAATTTTAGATCCTTTTTTCTCCTTTTTTTTCTCCAAATCGCTCCCCTTTTCCGTTGAAACTTTCCCTTTTTCCCCCCCTCCCTTTTCCTTGCTTGCCTAAAGGTCCTCCAATTCCCCTTTTACAGCGAGGCGAGTACGGTTTAGACCCTGCTCTTTCCTCAATGCCCGGATTCCCATTCCTACTGGGCAAACAAAGTCCACTTTAGAAACTAACACCCTCTTGGGATCCCAACCATCACAGAACACTCAGGAAACTAGTAAGGAAGGCTTTCCCACACCCCGAATTTTAATTTTGATGGCCCTACCCGGGGTCGTCTCCCCCCTTTTTCTCCAACATAGGAGTTAACCAGCTCATCCACTTGATCTCAAAGGCACGAGGCTCAAGGCGTCGGACTGGACCCACAAACAATGCGGACCGTTGTTGTGGGACAGATTCTGGACCATACGCTCCGGATTGTTCCTTCCGACTATTTCCCACCCTCTACCTCCAGTTAATGAAAACAAGGCCGAGAATGTTTCTGCACTTCCTTCCATTTTTTCCAGATTCGCCGAGCCCCCTGCCCCAATCCGAAGATAATCCCGTTTTCTTTCATTCCTCGATGAACTTCCTGCATATCGTCCAGACTGGTTTATCTTAATTAGCCAAAATTATTGTTTCCCGACTCCCAGAAATACAGTTCCAGTCTTTTCGACAACCTTTCTTCTGCCTTCTCGGTTCTTTCCCTCTTTCTTACTTGTTTGACCGCCTTCCTGTTCGTACTCGGTTTTAGTGGCCCTTCAGCTTTGTGTACGTCCTGTGCTCCTTGATCGCCCCAAATTGCTGCTTTCCTCCCTCCGTCATGGCTCTGTCTTCTCTTTTGCTCACCCACCCCTCCTCAATGCCAAGATATTCCGGGGATTTCTCCCCGTTCGAGTTGATTTGGATGATTGTTTTTTCTTTCGGACCCCGTCTCCAATGGCTTAGTGTCATGTCGTTATGCATTTACTTTCCTTTTGATTGTTGGCGGATCTGGAGATCCCGAAGCCGCTCCTCGCATTCATCCTCTCAATCCCCCCGCCCATCTCCCATTTAAAGTTTCCACCAGAGAAGATTGCTAGATTTATAGCGAATATTGCTTTCTGCCCCGAGCCGTGCTGAGCCAGTTTTTCGGGTTGGGATGAAGTGGGGGTTTGGCAATTCCCCCTTTCATCCCTGGTACTTTGCCGTATACGACCCCCCGTTTGTTTTGCTTGGTTCTTGGTGTATCGCGGTATTGTTTTGTAACAGCGTACGCCCCCTGACCTAATCCCGACGCGCTTTTCCGTGCAGTATTTGTCGATTGGGTCTTAAGCATTGCTCCCTTTCCCCCCCGGTTGGAACTTTTACAGGGCATTTATTCCGGATTACTCCGACCCAGAAATCCATGATTAGCGCTTCCTCTTGCCTCGTTTGATTGGTTTTGATTTACCGCTGTCTTCCCCCCGCCCCGCAGACGTGGGGTGGCAGGGCTTTTTCCGTCGAAATGACGTTCGTCGGCTTCAAATCCCTTCCCGCAGTCACCCATTCATCACAAGCCCATCCTGTTTTCTTTTTTCCGAGGCCCTCCTTTTGGTAAAAGAAGCGGTTTCCAGGAGCGTAGGACTTATTTTTTTCGGCGCCTTCCTTTTTCTCTCCCCCTCGTGTTCCCTCCTCCTCCCTTTCTTTCCCGCTATGGTTGTGACTCCCCTTTTTTTTTTTTCCGGGTACTCTTGTCGCAGTTCCCCCCTTTTCTGGCAAAGTTATGTTACCTGAGTTGCTTCCTTCAAAGTCGTTCCCCCTCTCTTTTCTGACAAGATTACTTTTTTTTGCTACCCTCATTCCCCCGTATCACCGTCCCTTTCTCTTAGCCGTTTCTTGGGGACAGTTCCAGTTCCCCTTTCGCGTGCCCCAATCATCTATCGGCATGTCCTCCCCCGGAACTTCCAGTGCATGGAGTCCTCAGACCGCCTTTTCGACGTCCCTCATGCGTGCTTTTTGATTTGATTTAAACGAACTCTTTCTTGCGAAAATTCGCTTGCTAGCCCCCCCGTTTCTTTGGGAATCTCTCTTCTCCCTCAGTGTTGTTTTTCTCCCTATTATCCCGGCGCGGGCGGAGTCCCTCCTTCGTTTGTCTACGATAACCACTTCCCCAGCCTTTGGGCAGCGGTCTATGCGGCGGTCGTCTTATGCACGCTTAGTCCAGGGCCGGAGAGTTCCCTCTTTTGTTCACTCTTTTCGGAGCCCTGGTCCCACATAACGTGCTACTACAAAAGGTCCTTCTTTTCTTTAATGTTCGAATGATGGGAGCCCCCCACCCCCCCTTGCTGTCCCTTCCTCTTTTGCGCCCCGGATCCTTCCCCTTCTCTCTCGTCCACTCATCTTTCATTTTCCTTGAACGCATAGGCCGAGGTCTCCCCACCGTCAACCCCCCCCCGACTACCCTTAATCTTCCCTACTTGACAGCGAGCCAGCGCCCATCTTTACCCCCTGCTTCGTCTTTCTCTCAACTTTCCCCCCCCAGTCTTCCCGAGAATGAAGATCTTGAGAGAGTGGCCGAATCTTTTTTCATAAGCAGCACTTGCGGCAAGTTCGGCTTGTCTATTGATTTTTTTCCCGCCGACGAACCAGTTTCGGCCCCTCCCCTCACTTTCACCCTTCCGCCTTTCCCCCTCCAGTCCGCGGACCCCAAAGAACTGAAAAGATCCCTCCCCCGACTTGATCAGGATTTCTTGAATCCATCCTGCTTACTCTCTCTTACAGCAACTTTTAGGCACCCCCGAACATCACCCGGCTGCAAATCAAGTTCTCTCCTTGCCGTCCTTCGTACGATTTACCATCCGCCCCAAAACCGTTCCGTCTTAGACAAACATTTTTCCCAAGCCCCCCTCCTCCAGTCACTGCGTTATTCCTCTTAGCGGCAGATGACAGTCACCCCCCCTCTGATCGACATCCCCACCGCTACACGTTTCTCACCAATTAATCCTGAGGGTATCCGCAGTTTCATCCGATCATCTCTGTTTTTCTTCCCGTCGTCTGGGAGTCCGTAATCTTATGCCCCCCCCCCTCTGAGAAGTGGGCTTCCTACATTTTACCCCCTACCCCTTTGTGATGATTTTCGCTTCGCCTTGCTGAACGGTTTCGAATTTTTTCGCTCACCTTCCTGACCGCCCCCCCCCCCCCATGCAACGCGAATTACTTTCCCCCCTAATGTATCTTTCTCTCCTGGCGATTTTTTCGCAAAGGCCCACTCGCGTTTTTTTTGCGACTACTGACGTGCGAGCATTGGCGACCGCTCCCCTCATACACAGAACAGCGATCGACCAGATGTGATGAATTTTCCGGGGACATGTGAGTGACCGCCTTGTGAGATACCTCCGTGTCTCATCCTTTTCCATAGAAGCCTCTTGAAGGTTTATAAACTTGCCAGTCCCATTTGTCCCTCTCTTCTGTACCTCTCTTTATCCCCCACAATCTAGCCTTTTATTTCCCTGCTACTATTAGAAATGCAAAAGTAGGATAGTCTTTATCCCTCCCCATGAGTTATTTATTTAGTAGAGAGCCCTTTTTCTTCCCTTGAGCCAGAGGATACTTCCTAGTTCCCCCGTTTTTTGTCAAGAAGAGGAGTTGCGCTTTTCATTGCAGCCTCTTGGGATACACTTCTATTCCACCTATACCTCCTTCCCTTCAGAAGAATATCATGACCGCATTTCGATCTTTGCTTGCTCCTTATTTCAGTTCCCCCTTTTCCTTTGAGGGGTAACGGCCTACCCCCTTCAGCCTGACCCTTTCCCCCCTTCGGACGTTTCGGACTTATAGCCTTTTTGTCAATCCCCAACAAGTAGAGTGTTCCCCCTTTCTCCCGCTTTCTTCTGAAGCCAGTTTGACGCCCGGATTCTCGCTGTTCCTTGTTTTTCTCCCAAGTGATCATCGCCCTTTAACCCCCCCTTGTTTTTTGCGCGTCTGTTACTGTTTCCCACGCGGTTGCGCTTTAAAAATGGGGTGTATTGTTGGCTTCCTACTTCGACCTAAGCTATTCCCTTTTTCGCACGAATTGCCGCCGCCGTCTGGCTTTCTCGCGCACTCGAAACTTTTTCTCACGACTTCCCCTTCTCAGTACGAGTGTTAACAAACCTCGTGAGTTAAGAAGATTTTCTCATATTCCCAAAGCCAGTATCTGTCACCCGCTTCTACTAGAGACCGAGCTAGAAAAACCAAACCTTCTACTCTCGAATCGAGCCACTCATCACAGCGTGTCGCCAGCCATGCATTTCTTCAGGTTTGCAAATGCGCCTCCGTCTCTGATCTTCCAATTCGGCTTCTACATCCGATCAGCACGGCCCCCTACCCCCCAGGATCCTCCCCCTTTCCAGCCCTGGCTGCCCTTTTCCAATCCCTGGTGTCTTGACCAATATCCCCCCCTCCCCTCAGTCGCAGCCGAGCGACCCACTTCTTGAGATCGAGATTCCTTTTTTTTTTTTTTCCCACGCAGTTTTTTCTGTGCCACGAACTTTCTGTGTCGCCTCCGAAAGCTTTTCTATTGCATGTCCTTTTTTTGCGCAGAGATGAATCTCTCTCCTCCTCCCGTGTTCCGAGAGATCACCCATACAGTGCTCCAAATGCCACTGCTCCTCCTCCTTTTTGCAATATCCTTTTTCGTTTCTGGAAAACCGGAGTCCCCCACCTCTCTCCCCCCGGCATGGTCCTCCCACCCCCACCCTTTAGCCCTCTCGTTAATAGTTTTTCTGTTCGGCTCGGCGTCGTGGTGGGATATTTTTCTTTTTTTGCAAAAATAAACCAACTGTATTTCCCCGCTTTTCTTTATTGCCATTCTTTGAGTCCGTTCTTTTGGACGGGCGCCCCTTTTTTGCGTGTATCCCCCGACCCCAATTGCCGTACTTTCTTTTTTTAGAGAACGCCTTCGCCTCACCCGCCCCTCCCTTGCATGGATATGGTTCCTTCCCAGATCTCTATTAGACCTTGTTGTGAGTCTAAGTAGGTTGTGTCCTCGTCTCTTTGATGGTTTGCTCCTGATTTTGTTGAAATTTTTGTCAAAGCATGACCTCTTTTCCCGGCAATCGCGTCCACGTTTTTTCCCAACTAGGCCCTTCTCGCTTCAGTGACTATCCTTTTTACTTCTATTAAGTGACCGAGAAATGCCATCCGAGGCTGCCTGTGATATCGCTCAACTTTTAGATCCCCTTCGTTTCTCAGCGCGGACCCACCTATGAAGATCTCATCCCGAATCCTCGAGCAATTTGCTTCCCGTACCTATTCAATGGGCAGCACGGAGACCCTTCCGAGGTCCATTTCTGATTTTTTTCCACTAGTTTTCTTGGGATAAGGCTGAGGCTGCCCCCTTAACCATGAGAAGAAAGAGTCTCATTTAAGCAACATCTTGGGATTCAATGGCATCCAACCCCCCCCCCCCTCACCATTTTGCAAAGCCTTAATGACGGACCTCCGTCTATTGGCAAAAGACTGGTTCTTCTGGAATTTTTATTCCCCTTCCTTTTTTTTCCCCGGCCATTGAGACCACAGCTACCTTTTTTTTACCCACTACCCCCTTTTTCTACCCAGAGTACACCTAGATATGGTTTCTTATTTGGAAAGGAGTTGATTGGGACGAGACTTTCGGTACCCCCTCGTTGTCCCCAGAGACCCTCTTCCCCAACATTAAGACCTTATTCCACCTCTCCAAACCTTTCCCTTCCGAGCTCTTCTCTTCATGAGGCTTCCCCCCATTGAAACATGTTACCCGAGAAGACCTTTAGTTTCTCACCCTACTCTCCCGTGTGTGCCCTCTCCCTGAGCCCCTCAGCGTGCGATAATGCAAAGAGCTTGTTATACTTCAGTTCTTTTTCAAGTTCTACAACTGGTGTTCCCGTTCTACCAACCCCTCTATGCGACTTTACTTCCTTGGATTTGTGCTCTTTCTCATTGGTCTCCAATCCCTCCACCATGCCCCCTTTTTCTTCCCTCTGGGAGAATATTTTTTGATTGGCTACGTCCTTTCTGATAGCCAAAAATTTCTTCTTTCTTTTCGTCGTTCTTTCACGCGGCGTTAGGTTCTTTGCTCCCCCCCCCACCCGAAAGGAGATCACTTTAATATGGAATGTACCATTTTTTTGGCCGCTTCCTAGCATTCGTGCCCGTCTCCTATCAGTGGATGGTCATAAACATTGCTGGTTTTTCCCCGTCTGATGGCAGCTCCATCGCGCATCGCACCCCTGACCAGCCCTTTCCCCTCCCTTCCTATTCTCTGGCCCCTTTCCAGACGCAAGCCCCTATCAGATCTCTCCCGACCTTCTCTAAATAAGCCGATGAGCCCAAAGGGGTGCGCGCTGTTTTCGACTGTCTCTCTTCTTTTTCCTCCTAAGGCTGAGCAGATCTGACTCAAGGCGAAGGTTCGCCTGTGTTGTGGTGCCCTTTGTCTCTCCTTCACTTGTGTCGGATGGCTAACGTTCGTGTTCGGCCCGGAAAGCTCTCTCCTCCCGATGCTTTTTTCTTAAGGTTATCTTTCCCTGCCTATGCCTTAGTGCCCAGTTTTCGGTCCTTTCTTTATTCGTAGTCCTTATTACTTTACTGCGAAGAAAGCCATGTATAAGTTCCTTTCTTTCCTTTCATTTTTTTCTACGCTGTTTACCTCAGATCCCCTCAGACAAGTGGTTCCTGGTAGGACGACGAGCCCTTGTTTTGTCGGCTCACCTATAACTGTTCTTCCTGCGGGGAGCGATTATCATCGAGCCCCCCCCCTTTTAGTTTCCCTGTTTCGGCCGGGTATACCTCGACCCTGAAGATGCCCCTTCCCCCCGTGGGCTAATTTCCCTTTGCGGCCCGCGTCAATAAACTTTTATGTTCCCGTCTGCCTTCAGATTTGTTGGCTTGGTTCTCCCTTCCCCTTTTCTCTCATATTGCGTCTCGAAGGCGTCAAGAGTTTGCCCGAGATTGCACTTTTCCGTAACGTCTTTTGAAAGCGTTTGAAAGATAGGGGAATACCCCAGTCTCTTGTGCTTCCACATTCGAAACATCCCCCCCGTTTTTGATCTCTTTACCTTGGACCTGAAGCTCTTGGTTGTTTATTACCGGTCCTTTTCTCCGGGCATTTCTCTCATTGAAACGGAATGTGCTGAGTCCGCTCCGCGTTTTATAGGTTCACGTGTTTCGTAATTCCGTCGACCCTCCTCCTCTGACCGTTCCTGACTTTCCCTCCCCCCTAAGTGTTTTTTTCTCTCTATCACCGAAGAACGAGGAGGAGGCCCGCTTGCAGACAGTTCCTCGATCACAACGGCCACGCCATGATGTTCGTCTCCCCCTCGATCGTCTGCTCGTCGGCGGACTATGTTCCGTTTTTTCCATCTTTTTTTTTTCTTGGTGTTCACCCTTTCCATCTCCCCCTCCTGGCATTGACATCGGTTCCAGATGAACCGCTCAGATTTTCGTATGTGATCCTTCCATGCCCCAGCCTTTTTTATTCCTCTATTCTTTTCGCCAAGCGCTTTTCCCCACTCGTTCGCTTTTCTTCCAATCTGAAACCCCACTCTTGCCGAATTTTTCTTCCACGTCCAATAGGCAATAAATGGAGTTCACCCCCCAGTCCACACTCTCTCCAGTAATCCTTGGGTGATCGCCAGCCTATTCAGCTTTTTGGGTTGTGCTGACTTTCCCGCCTCCCCTTACTCAGTTTTCCTTTGTGAGCGCTTTTTTCTTTCAATTCCTCTGGGCTTCCTTCAGTTTCTCTGATTCGACGACAGAATTCTGTCACCCGCACGGCGGCGGCCTCTCTTCCTTTTTCCCGGCACAGAAAACTCCCTGCCCACGATCAACCCCCTCCCGGATCCTGGCTTTTTTTTTCTGAATTGGCCTCCCCCCTATCATATTCATTTTTTCCAAAATTGACCTTCCTTGAAGTCCTAGATACCATTATTCCTCTATTCGCTCTCGCGTCTTTTCCCTTTAAGACCGCGTGCCGAGCTACCACTGCGGCCCACCCACCAGACGCACTGGCTCACTTCCCCTCCTTTCTTCGCCTCCCTCCACCCTCTCAACACCCCCCCAAGAAGTGAAGATCCCCCCCCTCCGTCCCGGCTAAGACACATTATTCTTTTCGGCGTCTTCTCCTCGTACGTCGTCTCCTCTTCCTGATGTCTGTTCCGTGACCGCAAAGAGGTACTAGGTAGGTTCACGATGAATCGCTCCGGTTTGTTGTTACTGACCTCCCCCCTAAACCATCAAATGCAGGTTCTGCCCCCCCCTCCCATACCGCATAGACCAGGAACGGCTCATTGGTCTCGCGCAAGTTTTCTCCCACCCCCCGAACACTGTTACTCCCTTCCTGATCTTGCTCGTCCTTTTCCCCGATTTACAGTGCCGCCCCTCGCGGTCCATGTCCTCGCAACACCACTTAATTGACGTTTTCCAATTTCTCCCGCAACGCCGAAATCACCCCTTACACGAGTGACGCATTCTTCCCCTTTGCTTTTACAGACAAGCACTCTAAGACCCAATAATAAGTTATTCCCCCATAGTTGAAGGCCCCCCCCCCAGTAATGTGGTCTCACCCCCATTTACCCTCTCAACCCTTTTCAAGCCTTTATGGTGGCCTTCCCAAAGTCTATATCTCCCGTGCTCTATCGACTCCTTTTTTATAGTATTTATGCCTCCAGAAGAGTTATCTTATTGTCCGGCGCTGAGCCATTTTAATCCTTACAGTAACTTGCTCTCAAGCTATCCCCTCTTTTCTCCGGGAAGGCTTCCTTTTGCAGCTCTCCTTTCTTCCTCTTCTTTCTTTCCACTCATCGCGTACATACGGATTCGTACTCTCACTCGCGATGTTATTGGATTGGATTAATCTAGGGCTTCGGTGAACGGCCACATCAAACCAGCCCCACCCCCCCCCCTTGTGGCAAAAGAGCGTAAGATCTGGAAAGGGTTTTGATGCTTGCATAACCCAGTTTCGCGGTTTCCTCGCTTTTTGCTCCTTTTTTCAGGCCGGTTAAAGTTTGTTTTTTTCATTCAATCAGCGCCAATCGCTTCCCCCCCCTGTTGTAGCATGCTTGGACCATTCTCGCTTTTCTGCAATCCCTCGGTTTCGCGCTTCTTTGGCGTCTTAATCGGGTGGTCTCCCCTGGCTCCCTCCCCGATTAAACCCACGCCCATGATTGTAGTCCCCCACCCTAGTATATTAGCCAGCTTTCTTCGAAACAGAGGCGTCTCCCCCCCCTTAAGAGTTTCCCCACGTTTTGAGCCCATTTCCGATCTCCCGGTTCTTCACCCCTCAGAGTAACCCCTTCCACCGCTTTTGAGACCCGCGCTTCCGAGAGTCCCACACAAACTCGAGGCAGCGCGCACTCGTCTTCAAATGCTGTCTCCCCAGATCCATGCATTTGCAGTTGCCCGGCCGCCCTGACTCCGCGATAGCGCCTTTTCCATGCGGCCTTTCCGACTCTTGCTCAGAACTTTGGACACCCCCATTCCATATCAGCCCTTGGCCCTCCCGGTCTTTTTCCCCTCTCATAAGTTGGTGGCTCTTTTTTTTTCCCCCCCACCATCTCACAAAGCCAGCTTCGTCCAGCCGGACACCCCAGAAAATTGCGATCATGTTGGTACTGACATTCTCTTAGATGCCAGACACCCTCTTTTTTCTCCTCCGCCGAGTCCATTAATTGGCGTCATGCGCATGGCGTGACCGATGATTTTCGCTCTTCCTATCTAAGTTTGTTGTTGAGCGCACTATGCTTCGCGCCCGCCCATGAGCATGCATCCTTTGATATCTTGAGCACAGCTGTTTTCGGTTTCCCGGCACCTCCCAGCCTGTTAGACCACCTTCTTTTTTTCTTACCTCTGTTCTGGGGTTCCAGTCTCTCTGAGAAGATGGCCCCCGGGGTGAGATTTTTTTGTCAATACACCCAATTCTTGCATCGATCCGTAGGCGCCACCCTTTCTTCTCTTCTTGTTTTTTTTCATTGCTGATTGTGATCGGTTTCCGTCACTTTTCTCCTGCGGATTCTTCTCCCCTGCAGTTGAATGCTATTCGGCTCCCGCGGGAATTTCGCAATTTTTGGCCGGATTGTGATCTCGTTGACGCGTGCGGCTCGGCGGCTCGGTGTAAAGTCTTTTCCCCTGGTGACGAGAATTACTTGGCCTCTGACCTTGCAATATCGCTCGGGCGTTTTTGAAACTTTTCCAGCCCCTTCATCGTTCTTCTCGTTTAGATGCCTTCTAAGGCCCTATAATCGAGGTGTGACTCCAATCAGTTTGCGCAACCCTCTTGGCTCTCTGACTCCCCAGAATGCAGACGTCACCCACCCCTTTGAAGCCATAGGGTCCACGCTTGTCTTCTACTCTCATTTGCTGGCTCCCGGTTCGACAAGGTCGAGTTTTCCATCCTTTATTCCCTTCTTATTTCCCCGGTGAGACCCAGACCCCAGACTCCGTGTAAGGTGACGGCCACTTCATTTAACTTCCCCTTCCCTCCTCTCGAACCACCTGCGTTTTTTCCGTGAAAGCCCCCAATCAGACACCCTTCCCCCCTCAAATTCGTCCGCAGCTTTTCACTGTTTTGTCTGCTTCCGTTTTACCGGTCAACGGAGACTTGGCCGCCCCCACCCTTCCTGGTAATAGATCAATAAACTTGATCGCCTCGCAATCGCGGCTGTTCGAAGGCTTGGAAAGTTTCTTTTCCCGCTGCTCGTGGACCTCCTCCTTTCGTGCTCCCGAAGTCTCCCCCTTCTCCGCCGGAAGGCGCCAACGTCGAGAATCTGAGCATGTCCGGCCTGGCGAATGCCAAAGGTTCCCCCTCAGGACTCTATTTTCCTCACTAAGATCAGACCAGTATTCCATTTCTTAGGAAAGAAGATTGAGTATCGCAAAACGCTAGACGTCCCCGTTAAAAGTGAGAACTGTTGCCTTTTCCCTTTGAGAAACCTACCGCTTATGCTTCCTTCCTTTTCACGCTTTGGCTTTTAGCCCGGAGGGATTTTCGCCGCAGGCTGTCACGCACATGTCCAAGTTTTTTTTCCCCGCTGGTTTTGTCTTTCTTTTGAAAACTGCCCCCTGTTTTTTTGCGTCTCCTCTTGCCACTCGTCTGATGAGTTCGTACTTTTCGCCAAAATCGCCCTGGCGATCAGATCTGGAGTTAGCGTTTGTGGCCTTTCCCTCTTTCTTTCTCGTCGGCTCCCCTCCTGAACCATGTATGCGTGGCGCGTCATCCCCTTTCGTGCTGTGGACGGAGATCACTCCCAGAACGGTCTGCATCGCTTCATTATGCCCGTTCCCCACAATATTGACGGGCCTCCTCTCAATCAATCGATTAGGACATGCTTCGCCCCTCAGAGTTCTTCAATGGCTTGGCACCCGGGTGCTTTCTTTTTGTTACTTTTCTCCACCCGTTTTTGTTCGCTTTGGGCGAGACCGAACCGCACTTTTATATCCAGGTCGTCGTAGGTGATGTGCCGACTGCTTTTTCGAGGTTCCTGTTGGGATTCTACGCGTGTTTTGTTTTGCAGATATAAGAGAGATGCAGCATGTATCTTGCTGTTGTGGGGATCTCAAGACTCCCCTTTCCCATTTTCGTCTTCCCCAATGCTCCTTAGGTGCTCTTGTCTTCCCGCTTATTACATACGAGAGAGCACTGCCATTCTTCCGGAAGTATTTAGTCCAGTTGCTTTTTCCCTTCTGTTTACTCCGAATTACCACTTCGGTTGCCGGGTCTCCGTATGAAATTCTGTTCGTCGCTGTCGGCTCAAACTTCCTTCCCTTCATGAACCCTAGTTGTCGAGGCATCTCTCCCCCCCCCCCCCTCCTCCCTTTCCCCACTTAGATCTTGAGTCAGAAGAACCCCTTTGGCGATGAATTGATGCTCGGTTCCTGGCTCGCTTTCACAGTATGTGAAGTTCCTTGCGTAGTGTTGGACTTTCCCTCCATTTATTGCCTTTTGTGGCGAAAGGCGGCAGTTTATGCCTCTTTGACGCCTGAAGCGCAGTAAGTGGCACTCTGTTTCCCCCTACCTGGTGGTGGAATCCAAGCATTTGCACGCTGCACATCTAAATCTGAATTTGATCTTAGCCGTCTTTTTCCCTGAATGTTCCAAGCTCAAGCGCGCGGCGTCGTCAGCCCTTTCTCTCCTTCTTTTCCATACTCAGTTCTTCCTGCTGCTGTACGCCCCTAGCCGAATCATTTTCCCCGGGCACATAATGAGTGAACGTTCTCTGCTGTGAACTCACACTCTATTCGTCCCCCTCCTCTTTTTTCTTTAAGACCTTT
>Ga0179591_1279223_pt1 | contig 12452 bp, 8 predicted proteins | sample CZOMad2_1_08_16f_FD_182891 | JGI IMG/M metagenome (GOLD analysis project Ga0179591, IMG submission 182891) | Vadose zone soil fungal communities from Angelo Coast Range Reserve, California, USA - CZOMad2_1_08_16fungal (PacBio error correction) | ecosystem: Environmental > Terrestrial > Soil >... | reverse complement strand
GAACTTCGACGTTTTTTTGGACGCGATCCTTGGCACCGCGCTCTGAGGATGCAGTGTTGTCGCTCTAATTACTTTCCGAGTAGAACAACACTGACGCTCTTCCGGTCCCGCCGTGCAGTTCCTGAGGCGTATTCGTGAAGCATCGCAGCACGAGGTTTGGGCGCTTCGGTCACAGATGATCCAGGACGTCCCCCTACTTTATCGTTGACATCCACGGCCTGTCTCCGACCGTTTCAGACCCGGCCGCTGGAGAAGCCTTTGCAAGAAAGGTGTGAGGGATGCCTCGGTCCTTTCAAGCTTAGAGTTTTTTTCGCAGCTCGTACCGCGGCCCGGTGCCGTCCAAGTCTCCTTCAAAGCGCGTTCGAAAATGAAGTTTTGAATTGGTAGAACAACCACCCGCCTCGCCGTTCTTCCTAACGAGCAGAAATGAAGTCGCCGAGTGTAAGAAGGAGCGCTCAGTGCCCTCGCTCGTTTTTTCTACCAGTTCTGTACGTTTTTGATCGCCGAAAGTCTGAATGAACGGTCCCAAGATCGATGGAGTTAATGACGGACACCATTCGCGCAATTCCCCGATGAGCTTAGAATCATCGGGGCTAACATGGGGAGGGCATCGGCGAGTCAGTTCTACGCTCCCTTTGGTTCACTTTGATCGCCGGCGAGGTTAGCAGAAATTGACTTTCTGGGCGTATCAGAAGACCCTCTCCGGACCGCTGCTTTGTATTTGCTTTCGATTCTGAAGAGTTTCCTGATCACCGGTTTTGAGGTCTAGTCTCTATCTCCTCCCATCTCATCCGTGTTTCCGGACCCGGAGTTGTCAAAGAAGTGGGAAAGTCGACATAAGCCAAGCGGTGCTGTCCTCCAATACGTCTACCCCGACTTCCTCGTTTAGTCCGAACAACATTCTACTTCGTGCTCGGCATGCACTTGAAGGACCCAATGCCTTCAGATGTGCGACATCCCGAGGTAAGATCTCCGGGATTTGTCACGGATTCCGGTGTGTGTTCTTTCCTTGGGTTTTTTTTTTTTTTTTGGTTTTGTTGTTCTGCAGCAAGATCGACAGTACCGGTGTCGTTTTTTTTGCGGCTCTTCAGTTGGGCGGCAGCGCGTTTTCAAGCAGGCCGTCCTTTTGTTTTGAGAAGAGTGCAAGCAGAAGTGTTCTGTATCCCCCACAGTTCTATCCAGATTTTCGCTGGAGATCAGTTGCATTATCCGGAGCATCCTTCGTTAATTGGCTGATTCTCCTTAAGCCCTTTTGTGCGACATGATGTGAGCCCTTCATTATATAAACTTTCATGCGGCCCGCTCGCTCCTTTCCCATCCCGGATCCGAAGCTGAAGACCCTTACTCTGCCGCAGCTCCGCGTCCGTCAGCTGTTTCACCCTCGGGCGCCTTCTTCTCGTTACCGAGGGCGAGTTTCTGCAGAAGCGCGGGCGGGCAGCATCGCGATAGGTTATAGTTCTGTGCCGCTACCGCGGCGGGCCGCTGTATTACCCGGTTCGGGATGCTTTGTAGGACCTTCCTGTTTTACGCCCTATACACCAGAGTCCACGACCCCCAACCCACCTTCGAACCCGCGCGAGAAGTCTATTTTCGCTGCAGCTTTGCACTTTCCGTTTGCTGACCCGGGCCTTGCGTCACGCGGCTGGTTAAGGAGTTGCGCAGCATGAATGAGGGACGCTCTTGGGCATCTACCTCCGTGTGGTTATTTCCCGGGCTTCCCGGGAGTGGACGCAACGGAATGACTTAAGTCGTTACTCTATGACCACCACGTTTTTTAGTCAGAGGATAGACGGCTCCCCTGTGACGAAGCCTCTTTTCGCACTTTCATTGCAACCTGTACCATTTGGCCTGAATAATTGATCCGGGTTACTTCCTTTCCCGACCGGCCGCCTCTGTTCGCCGTGGAGACTCGCGGGTAGAGTTAATTCGGTACTTGCACGGTCCCTAACATCGCGCTTCAATACGTCAACCCCAATTTCGAGGCGCGTAAGGTGGTGCCCGTGCTTATGCACGCGATGCGACGCTGTCGAGCTGGGGTCTTTCCTTCCTTACTGGTGGCGGAACACCTCGGCTGTGTCGCGCATTGTGAATTTCTCCACAGGGTCTGTCTTAAAATTCTCTTCTGGGAGGACGCCATTGGGGCACTTTCTCGCACGACCATCTTACAGCTTCCTGACAACCAAACGAGCTCATAAACACGTCTTTCAGCGTCAGTTCGGCGGGCACCTTCCGACGGTGCCCGCGATGCCCCGGACGTCGTTATGTTTGATCCAGAGGAGGCCTGCGAAGGGCGCCCCCTTGCTCCCCAATGACCCCTCTCGCGTGTACGACTTTCCTTTGATTCTCTCTTCCTCTCCTTTTGTTGTTGTTGATTTTAAACTTCTAGGTGACGAAGGCCGTGGCTTCTGAATTGCCCCATCGCATTCCGTTTTGGCAGAAGGTATAAAGAGCGACTGAGGTGCCAATTCTCGGTTCATAAGGTGAGTTAGCTGAAATTCCGGTTTCTGAACGTCTTTTTTCGGGACCACGGTACTTATGTGGAGTGGCATTACCCAATGCACTCCTACCCCGACTCTCTCATACCTGGAGCTACTCATCCGCTTCTACCCCAGCCTAGAAGCCGCTTTGAAGGAACGTCGTGCCTTAATCTGTACGACTGTGTTATTCCATTTTCAGATCTCGTACTAGCGGCTACAGAGTTTACGACAAGGGCCCCTTCCTTAACGCGCCCAAGACCATGGTAGCGTAGCTTAACAGCGCGAGTTTATCCTTGTCATTCCCCCGATGCTCGGAACGGGCCACCAGGTGAGTCGGAATCAGCTAAAGTTTCGGCTTTCGCCGGACTTCGCTCACGTTGCGCTTCGCTCTAGGTCCAAGAAGTGTCTGGCAGCGTCTTCCCCGTACCAATCGCGTGTGTTTGATAATACGCTCCAAGGTGTGTTTCCTCCCCTTTCCCAGTTCCCCCTCGTCATCCGGGGGGCGCTAATCTGAAGGCACTTTCCAAAGCCATTTTTCTTCGGGTCTGCGCCCAGTCTCTTTTATGTACGCACGACTTCCCATCAGAAGCTTTTTCCTCTTCTTGAAGTATTGGAAGTTTTTATGCCCTCTGCCCCTTCGCTTTTTTTTCGGCTCTTTTTGTTTTAGGGCGGTTTTTTTCTCCTTGCTTATGCACCCTCAACAGCTCTTGAGGCTTCAGTCCGCTTTGTACGCTCCTCCATTGCTCCTCGTGTAGATCCGGCCCCCTAGCCGTTGAATCGCGATTGTCGCGTCGGCTCGAGAATTTTCCGAATCCGTGCGCCCTTGATCCTCTGGTGTTTGTACAAATGGCGCTTCTGAGTTTCTTTTGACTGCGTTGGGTTTGCGGCAGCGGTCTGGGTCTTTCATATGGAGTGGGGCTTCGCTCTCGATCCGTTTGCATCTATTCTATCTTCGGTCTTCTGCCAGAATCCTTTCAAATGCTTGCCTCGCCACACCCCCCCCCCAACTTCCCCCCCGGCGATTCATGATTGCCGGTTTTTTATTCCGTCAGGATTTTAGATGCCAAGACGCTCGCCCGAGCAAAACCGGTCCCCATACCTTACGACTTCCCCCGATCGATGCGGCACTTGTCAGATTCTCGAAAAAAAGCTTCTCTTCCTGCGCGCCCCTTGAGCTACATCTTTTTTTCGTTTCCCCCGACCGTTTTGCATATGCTCCCATCGCGACGCAGTGCATCTGCGTCCTGCGCGGTTTCCTTTTCCCAGAGCCTTTACTATTTCTGCTTACTTCACATTGGGCGAAATATCTGGCGAGCACGTCATAGGACGTTTCGTTCCTTGGGACGATGGTGAATAGGAAGTAGAGGCCAGCCACCGCGCCCTGCTTTTTATTAGTGGGGATTCTTCCAGACATGCACACCGGAATGTGGCTTGAACTTGCCGGAGTAGGTGCCCCATTTCCCCCAAGGCCCAATCCAGTTGTTTGCCTTCAGCGGGCGACTCCGTGTCTGGGCTTGGCGAGATGTTACTCTATGTTCTTAGCAGTACGGCCCCTCATAGGCTGCCCACTCTCCGTTCCTCGCCTTTTTCCACGTTGATACAGGCTCAATAAACGATTTTCCTCCCCTCACATTTCGGCGAAGTTCTGGTATGGAGAAGAGTCGATTGGAGTATAAATAATCCCGGAGCTTGGCCGCTCCCTGAAACGAACGCCGTAACTTCACCCGTTGTCTTCGGCCTTCGACTCTGATTTCTTCTTGAGAAGAGATTGCGGACCCGAGCTCCATCCCTCGTATCGCCCCTTCTTCTTAGAGACAGGAACCCCGTAGCAGAAAAGAATCGGACGTTCAGGAAGGGTTCTTTCCCACCCCCCTTCTCCTTCTTTTCCAGCGGAGAACCTCCCCGATGGGTGAGATCGAGGTCGGAATTTGTCACTTGGGCTCGCTTTTTTACATCGCGACGCGACCACTCCCCCGGGCCCGCCGATCTCCCCCCCCCCCCCCTCCCCAGACTTTCCCCCCCCACAGTGAGGGAAACCGAAGAAGGGCTGGTTTCTAAGATCCTCTCTTCAGTTCTTCCTGTGATTGGCGTCAGCATTGTTCTCATATGACCCGTATACGGCCAAAACCAGCGGCGGCAGGTTTTGCCAGTCCCGCCTGCCCGCATGGAAGTCCGGTTTTGAACAGCCCTCCGGCGCTCCTTTGGTTGCGACGGCATGACATTAGCGCCACCTCGGGCGTCCGTGCGCGACGGGGGTTTGTTCCATTGGTCTCTGGCCCACTCCCGGTTCGTCTTAGATTTTGCAGTTTTCCATTTCGTGAAGTACACCTTTTTTTTCTTACCACGGCGTTTTTGCGCTTGTGCCTCCTCGTTGGTTCAGCGCCTCTCCCCTGAGAAAGTTTGTGAGTCCACTTGTCCGAGAACTGGACTGCGGATAGGCGTTTTTTTCCTCTGACGCATGCCATAGACCGCTCTTTGGCGTCTGTGACCACTTGGGTGTGGTGACTTCCACGAAGTCCGCCCCCTATAATCTCCCCCTGGACAGTCGTTCACCTCCCTGGCTTGCCCTTTCTTTTCCTTGCGTTTTTGTTGTCTGTTTGCCGTATATTAACCTAATTCTCCCGCTTTAATTTTCCCATTCGCGGGTTGTTCTTGAGCACCCCAGGATTTGGAAAAAGAAACGTAGAATTTCTTGGGGACACTTAGGTAAAGGGCGATGGAGAATCAATTGGATGAAACTGATTGGGCAATGGTGAGCGATTGAAGGTGTCACATCACGCGACCTCGTATTAACAGGACAGGTTAAGCAACAACAAAAACACCTACGGGAGAGGCTCAGTACGCCCTCGGAGGGTACATCCATTCTATACGAGATGGAAATATATGTCAAAAAAAAAAGCAAAGCCAATCGCTTCGAACCAAAACGTTAACAACCATTCACCAACCCTTCGGGGTGGAGCAAATAACCATGTCAAGGCTCGGTTATTATGACTTTTTTTGGCCCCGATTTGTCATTGTAAGTCTTTAGTATCAAACCTTCTTTCGCCGTCATTCTGAGTCCCTACTATGTGCCCTCCTCTAAAAGTGTAACCCGTTTATTCCTTCCCTCTTTGATTATCTCATTGACGGTGACCGGTCTGCTCCGATTCGGCGTACGCTACCTAACCCTTTTAGATTATTTGGGCAAAGACTTTGAACGTGGGCTGAAGCTTTGTCACTTGAGGCTCACGCCCGTCCATTTGTACCCACCCTTCTCTGTTACCGACATATATGGCTGAATATTTATTGAGATCCACGTTGTTTCTTGCTTTCTGAGAGACACATACCTTGTGCAGATTCCCAAGTTCTGTTCGGACTTCTCTCACTTGATGTGAAATGACCTGTTGTTGCAACGGAGTTCGATCTGAGAGGGGACTTTTCACGCCGTCGACTCTTCCCCGCTCGGTCTCCTAGTTAGCTCCCTTCGACAGGACCGTAACGGGTTCCGTATCCCCTCCCTCTTTCCCTTAATCCCCCGAGTTTGTTCCGAAAACGATATGGACCTAGGACGTGTCTTTCCCATCTCAGCCCCCTGCTCTTTGGCCGGCGCTTCTCCCCAATGAAGAGCTTCCCCAAAAACGAATCAAGACGTTGAACGTAGTTTGAAGTTGCCTTTGTTAAAGGGGATCACGCCTTTCTGCCGACACAGTTCGCGAATTTTAAAAGGTTTTCGGAACACGTTTGCAAGTTTTACATTTTGCACTGACCCATGACGCATTCCCCGCCAAGAAGACGCGGGGTCCGCTGCGGTGCCTCCCATTGTTTTCGTTTTTTGAAGTCTTTCGGCCTTAATCAAGGTCCAGTCCTCGGCATGATCTTATTTAAATAATAAGTTGTTTTTAGAGATAGGCCGCCTCTTTGAAATGAATTTCTAAGAGATTTCCACGCGACTGATGGAGCTAAACATCTTTGATTTTTTTTGAAACGCCAGAAGGGTACCGTCCTCCGAGGTCTTCCGTTTTTAGACTGCTTCATTGGTCCTGATCGCGTGGGCTTCGAACAGTGCGCTCGTCAGTTCGGGGAGTTAGGATCCCTCGGCACCCTGTGCCACTTACACCCTTCTGCTTGTTTTGATGCGCCGTTCGCGCGTCCGCCTCCAAGCGCGGCTCTTCTTACCGCCGCGGTCCCCCAGTGACAAAAGGTATTCCGTACCTGGATCGGGCGATAAGCAGTTCAACTAGGTACGTTCCGTCATTATTTCTCCTTTCTACAGAGTGCCCCTTTCCTCTCGATCCCCGGAAGTGTCGTTTCAATTTTCACGGTCGCGTTTTCGTCGCGCCTTGCGTCCTCCTGACGTTACTGCTGCGCAATTTTCGCTTCAGTCGGCAGCGCACCCGGATAGTCGCTTGCTCTTTGCAAGGTTACGTTGGGGGGGGGGTTTCCTCTTCCCGCGTCAGTTGACAGAGAAGTGTTCCGACTCGCTCATGCATTGGTCTTCGCCGATCGCGTGCCCCGCCCTTTCCGAGAAAACCGTTTCTCCTGAATCTTAGTTTAGGTCCCTACGGCCTAAGTTTGGGGCATCATCTCTCTTTGCGCGACATTCTACGGCTCCAGTTTTCAAGCTGTCAACAGTGTAAAGATATTATTGGTCCCATATCCCTCGCTGACACACGCTTGTTCAACTTTTTTCCCGCTCTTCTCCTTGTACCCTGAAAGATGGGGTCGGTAAGCGTTCAGGACATCAGGCTGGGAAAGCCGACGACAAAGCTCGCTTGTCCACTTTTGCATGAACTGTCCGACCTTTTACGCTTCGTGTACACCGACTTCTTCCCCATAAAATTAAAGATTGAATTAACCGCTGTCTGGTAACTAGTTAAGTAATACCCCCTGTCCACCAATCCCCTCCAGCGAACCAATGCAAAGACACCAATGCAAGAACATGAGCTTTTAGAAGAATGGTAAAATCATGAAGTGAGAGCGTCACACCCCTCAGTTAACGCCTCTCGCCCGTTGAGCTTGCGTTTGTATTTTCTTTTTTTAAGATGCAGGTTGCGTCGTCTGACCTTGCTGTTGATGCCCCTTTTAGCCGGCGCTTCAACCTATTAGTTTAGGTCCTGTCCGAAGAAGGGCTGCTCGAGGTGATGCAGGTGAAAGGATTTAACTAGCTTTCCCGATACTTCCAGATACCCATTGCACCGCTTTGCGGCGGCCTCTGTGGCGCTCGCTTTCCCCATTACGCAGTACAACGGCTTTGGATGTTCCCATTGTATGCCTTCCTGTAATTATTTTTTAATCTCTCCTTAGCTCGTTGGTCTGACAGCTCGCGGTCCCTGTCCGGCGATAAGATACAGAGTTTTCGCAGCCCCCCCCACCCTCAATTCCTTTCTTAGGCGATCGACAGGCCGGTAGGAGGAGTTCTAAGAAAGGGGCCAGCGCCGCTGCGAAGCTGTCCTATTACGTACATCTTACTCTGCCAGAACGGATCTCACCGCGGTCTCTCGATGACCAACTGAGTTATTTGACAAGTTAGACGCGAGACGTGGAGTTGCGCATGATACCTGAGTTTTCCAAGGGTTCTTCCCTGCTCCTCGTGCTTTCAAGCTATCTCAAGCGATACGAAGTGGTATTTACAATGAGCAGTCCACGCCGGCGTCCCTGACGGGACCCATTTTGCTTCTTCTTAGCAATAATTTGAGTGTCACCCATGGCGGCTCCACGGCGATGTCTCCGAAGGTACGTTATAGAGACCGGAGTGAATCAATCGCGCGTGCGTAATCAGCAGAAATTTCGCCGGTTGCGTCGCGCCGGCCATATTCTTTCCAAGCGCTGGTCCCACAAAGTTCGAACGTAAGGGAGGTCGAACATTATCGTTTCGAAACCCGGAGGTGTTTACCCCCGTAAGTTCCCTTGCTGACCAATACTGCCCTTTCCGTTGAGCGGTGCGGGATCAACAATATATGCGTACGTTGACGAAAAGTCCGCATGACGTTCTCGGATTGTTCTTCTCTTTTTAACAATTGAAGCTGTGCGATGTACAGGCCAGAACAGCTAAGTGACGATTTGTAACGTCTGTCGCGATTCTGAGCCCACCCCCTCCCCAAGTACCCGCCTTTTTCCTCAGTCTTTCTTTAATCGTGTGTCGAAGTCAGTTTCTAACTTTAGGAGAGCATAAGTCGTTATCGTTCCAGTCGGTATGACCGCATGTTGCCCTTTTTTCCTCTTGTCACTCTATAGTCTGCCCGTCTCGGTTACAATGCGATTTCAAGTAGGAGACTTAGATTGGGCGAGGCTTGCCCAGAGGTGCCCTTTTTTTACATCCATGAAGGGATATTTTCTTGAACTCTCCTGATGTCGTAAGCTGACCGAGACCTTATGTCTTGTCCGCAAGAGCCCCCTGACGTATAAGAGGAAATAATCATACGAATGATGTACCTGCTTATAAAGGCTTGTTGCCTCGTTTCTCGGAAGAAGCCTTTTCTTGCCTATTTTCGTGTGTCCCCCTAGGTATTCTGTACGACAAGAGAGGTATGTATCCGACCAGGTAGGCCCTTCCCCGTCGCCGACGGATTCGTTATACGCAGTATACCACGACCTCGTCGACCCGCCGTCTTATTAGTAGAATGCGCCGAAAGAACTTCGGTATGAAGTATGTTTCTTCTCGTGAAGTCTGTTTTTATCGTTTTCTTCATTCCTTGATGCGCTCTTGCGCAGCTTGGAATCCCAGAACCCCGGGGTTGGTTTAAGGACCTGAGAGAAGAATTTATATTTTCTTTCTGAAAGGTTTCGGACCTCCCCGATTCAGTTTTCCTGTACGACGCGATGGCGCACCTGGACTGCCCTGATTTCAAGAGGAAATTCTGCCCGATTCGAGAAGGCCGATTCCATTTCCGAACTGGTCAGGGTGACTCTTTTTTTTTGACTCGAGTTGTTACGGAAATTATACTCCTCGCGTGTTCTAGGACCAAAGAGCAATGATCAAAACACCAATTCTTCGGTCTTTGCCCAGGCCGGTCCTTTAGCCCTTCTTTTTTATTTAGACGCCGTTCGCCAAGCTTTTTTTTACGAGCAGGCGAGGCTCTCCATCTCGGCGCTCGATCTTTTAATTCATGGGCTCCTGACCCATCCTGATTTTGAGACGGGACCTGGGGATTTCGGCCAAAGACGCCCCACCCTCGATTCACTTTTCAGTTCTCAGACTTCGCGGCGAAGCCTTGCGATGGTCCTCGATTGGCCCATGACGTGCTTTTCCTAACAGGCGGCACATTTTTATGTTCAGGGCGCATCCCCGTGCCTCTGACGCGGCACGCTCTACGAGTCTTGATTCCATCCTTTTGTTGTTTCGTTGCTCCCATTTTCGTTCTTCTGACCTAGTGTGGCCTTTTTCAGCTACGTCAGTTGACGCCGTATGCCGCAGGCGGCGTTTGGTCTTTCGTTTTCCCCTCCCCTCTGGTTTTCTTCTCGGTCAATCCGTAGTTGATGCATTCGGTTTAGGGTTTTAAGCGGCTTTCGTGCATGCTTTCCAATGGTCGTCCTCGCGACGATCATCTTTTTAGCAGACCCTGGCGTCGCCAAGCTTTCCTAAAAAATGAAAGATTGCTGGTGACTCGACAACGTCGCCGCTACTTCCACTATCTGTGCGAACCGCGACTTCTAAAGAGAGACAAAGTTCTGACACGGGCACCGCTAGTCCCATTTTTCAGCCTTTTGTGCTCATCGTAGAAGTTATGAAGGGATTGAAGTCCCCCACCCCGGCGCGCAGGCGACCCCACAGAGAGTTTCCCCCTTAGGACCTTTGCATAGGATCTTTTCTGTCGCGAAATTCGATCCACCGTCACGGACGTCTTCATTGTTTGAAATCTGCTTCCAGCGTTCGTCGCCGCGCGTGTCCCCTGCAGTTTTCGTATACCAATGCTTCAGTTGGTTTGTCCTTCATGTACGGTTAAACTCGTCATTCCGTGTTCGCCCGCGAAGAAGTCTAACCTGACAGGTTCTTTATCCGGGGCGCCAGATTTCGTCCATTCATTTTTTTCCTTCCAATTGATTGAACGAAGGGCACATACCGCTTCTGACGCCGAAACAACAGCAGTCGGTTCAGTTCCTGTAGTTTTTGGTGCGAAGCGAGGGATTTTGGTTCTGGCTTAGAACGAAATTTTCGTTTGACGTGTCTTCACCGACCTGGTCGCGTCCCCATTCTCCAGCAGACTGGTCAGTGCACTGACGTAGAGCCTACGTTTTCGATTTTTCCGCAGGTTCCGCTCCGACGCTCCGAATCCGCGCGCCTCTCTATCATCTTCAGCGCCCTCTTGATGGATAGTCGGAGATTTGGCCCCCCACGCCCGTAATGGTCTTCTAGTTCGTAATCCTGAGGTTGGTGAGACGAGCCGCCTTCTTTATAGGACCCTTAAGTATTATGGCCGCTCGGAAGGACCAAGCTTCTGTGCCGATCTCCTATGAAATTGGTTTCCTTCTCTTCTTCGAGCCGATATCGGGTCCCGCGCGATCTTCCCATCGCCCGGATAACAATCACGTTGGTGACTGAAGTCGTACTGCTGACGGCCCTTCCCCCTAGCCTCGTACCCACAATCTTCTCTTGCGTCCTGCGCTGCCGGCCTCCTTCGCCCAACACACGTCGAAGACCACCGCCGTGGTACCCTTTCGATCTGCTTTGCTGATCGGACCTGCGTTTTACCTGCGCGTCCGGCGTTGCTCCTTTGCACAGCTTCATCATTTCCTGCGAGCATGCTCCGGCACGTGCCTGTGCGTTCTTGCATCTTCTTTTTCCTTGGCTCTTAGTATTGGGCCAGCCAAGCGAGGAGTGGATTGGGTGAGAGTGGTCAAATTCCTTGCACCTCATGGTTTCGAACCCAGTTTTTTCTTCGTTTTTCCCCTGACCTGTTCAGTCGGCCACCCCCGGGTGTCGATGGAAGTGCGCATATGAGTGATTTCCGTTCGCGCGCCCGCTTTGCTAGTTATCTTGCCTCCGCCCCTGCCGCGCCGAGGCTCTCGGTCTCCGAAATGACGGTTTACGGCTCAGACCCCCATGCGCCTTGCACCATGGTCTTTCTTCTTATTGCCTCGAGCTAACTGCGTCGACTTGGTCCCATTGACCGGCGATCGACTATTAGGACCTACGAGTAGAGCTTCGAGGAGATTTCCGCTTTGTCGGCCTTAGCTTAGGAGATTCGGCCTTCCATCGTCGAACGGTTTTTCGATCGCGGGCCGAGCGTTAGGCGGCGTCCCGTAAGTGTGATTACAAATCGCTTTGTCATAGCTTGCGAGACCTTTGACGACTCGAACCTTTCCGCCTGTTTTATGATTTGCATTCTTCTCTCGAGCTTCTTCTTGAGATATTCCACTGTGCAAAGGTTTTGTCAGAATGGCAGGTGTTTTTGATCTCCTCTAAGTTGTCGCTCCTGGAGGCTTTGTTCATCTTCTCTAGACGCCTATCATCTGCCCGTCGATTAAGACAGACGAGGAAGGACGTCGTTCCAGAAGGATTAATGGATGGCAGGAGAGTCCCTTTTTTTGACCCTGTCCTTTTGTCTACTCTTAAATGCACAGTTCGTGCCCTACGAGGAGTGCAGTGAGCGAGGGTTGGTACCATTCGGGTTCTAACTTCCCGGACTCGGCCAGCCTTGCTCGGTGTTCAGACTTTTTTGATGTCACGCTCTATTAGTTCGTCCACCTGCTTGAAAGGATAGAATTGTTGATTACTAGGCGCTTCTTCCTTTGACGAATTCAAGCTCCGCTCTCACCTCTTCTGGCTCCCCCCTTTTCCTACTTAGGTTCTTTTTACTTTCACTCTTTCGTTCATTCATTAAAGTGCTTTACTGATGACGTAAAGTGTCTTGCTGTTTGACTGCTTCGGTCTTGCCCTTTCTTGACTGTGTTTTTGCACTTCCTTGGTCGTGAATAGTTTTTCCTCCCCTGATCTTGTTTACCCCCCCTTTCTATTCTCCCCAAGTCTGCACTGTAGTTTCCCTACACCCATCAACG
>Ga0179591_1263932_pt1 | contig 12452 bp, 10 predicted proteins | sample CZOMad2_1_08_16f_FD_182891 | JGI IMG/M metagenome (GOLD analysis project Ga0179591, IMG submission 182891) | Vadose zone soil fungal communities from Angelo Coast Range Reserve, California, USA - CZOMad2_1_08_16fungal (PacBio error correction) | ecosystem: Environmental > Terrestrial > Soil >... | reverse complement strand
TTTATTGCAGGAGCGGAGTTGGATAGTCAACTCGCTTTTTCCGGCACCACGACCCCTCGAAGGTCCTTTGACCATTCCGGCTATCGCTTCTTGTTCAGTTACCCTTTTGAAAGTGATACCGAGGAGCCAGAGTGTCTTTGACCACGGTGGAAGCTTTCTTTCGTCTGTCACACGCTGTGTCCCCTTTTGGTGGGAAGTGCCCACTGAGAGGCGTCCTAACCAAAGACTCCTTGTTTCGTAGACTGCTCTCCTCCGCCCCTCCCCCGTAACCTAGTTCCCCGAGAGCCCCACTACGGTTCCCGGGAACCTTTCCCCGGAGCATTTTCCCGTGAGGATCGATGTTTTTGCGCTATAACCGCCTCGACATTCGTTGCGACGGGGGTCCCTTTCTGGTGACCTCCGCTTTTCTTCTTATGGAGGCTACTCCGTTTCCCTCAATCTCCTCATGATTACTGGACGCCTGGGCAGTGGCAAGGTGCGGGCACGTTGGTTTGCGCCCGTGCCCTGGGTAGGTTTCACTTGACCGTGTGGCTCATGTCGTATGACCCTCTTTAGATCTCCACGCTACCTGCCTTAGCGGGAAGCCCGATGGGTCCGCGTACGGTCTGGCCTGGCTGGCCAGCGTCCATTTCCCCATGACATGCGCATGCCTCTTTACTTGTTAGCAGGACACGGTGAGCTGCTATCCATGGAGCGCCAGCCCAATAACAGAACGGATCCGACGATTTGATCCCCAATGCGCTGACGATCGCCCGCGCGTCAGCCCTCGAAAGCTCTCCCCTAGCGACTCTCTAAGGCGCCTGCAAACTCCCGCTGCCCCTAACGGGCCAACAGCAGTTCCAGCATCTCTGCTTCGGCCAGCGAGTGACGCGGTCTTCTTCTTTCCTTTCATCGTTGAGCCACTGTGCTTATACACTCTCCGACCACGGTTGCGTCCATTGTCGTAGAGCTCGATTGACCGCTGTGAGGTGTGCCGTGGTCAGTCGGGCCCGCGGTGATTTGAGTTGGACCGTGCTTGTCGACTCCGGTCAATGATGCAATGAAATATTACGGGTGTAGCGACCATACTAGCGTTTACAAGGCGGATCGGCGTATTGGACCCTTGTATGCGAACTGTGTGCCGCTTTCCTAGTTGACGTTGCCCCTGGGACCGCGTCAGGCTACCCTCGAAAGTACAACCCCGGGAGCTTTAGTGTGGTCCTCTCGACTCGCCGTCTTCTTTACCCCTCGTCTTTCTTTTCCCCTCAATTTGTGTTTGTGCTTCATCAAAGGAGAGTAACACCACCTCTTGGATGATTCTCAATCAGCTAACCCACACAACACGAATAAAGACGAAATGACAACACTCACAGAATTAACTTGCAGCAGAAAAATTCAAACGAAAGATACATTTTTTTACCTTTCCCCTTTCACCAAAAGTTACCCACGTGCTTGAAGGGGGGGCCAGCCCGTTACACACACTATTCCAGCGTATAATTTAACCCACGCGACGATTCCGGTGTGACATTATATCCGTCATAATTAGATAAGCTGAGCAACAGTACGGCAAGAAAGGGAAATCAGATGTAGTAGTACAGTTCGGTCGCCCTATTCGTTAATATTGGCGAATTTCAAGAATAGTACGGCGTTCCGCACACGGGAAAAACGATACTAAGTGGTCTGTTGGGGGGGAGTCGTTGGCGTGGAGGCTGTCGTGCAGGTGTGATTGCTTCCCACAAGAAGAAGTCATTTCTCCGCCAGGAGCTCCCAGCAAGAAAAACCATCGTCACTTACCTCCTGGGACCAAAAACGGTGGGACGCGCCCCGAATGTGGGCTCCCCACGATTTTATCATTTTACAAGCGAGGGTCGGGGGAGTGCAGCTATGCCCTCCCCCGCAATTTTTCCGGTCCTCAAATCCGGAAATGCCGCCTTCTTGCCGAGCTCTAAGCTTAGTTTGAATGTCGTAACGGGTAAGCTCGTTTCTAAAGAAGTATTAGGCTGTGCGCGCTTTTCAGGCGGAAGTCTGCCCGGCAGGGCGTTCTTTTTTGTACGCCCGATTTTATTTTTCGAGGGCGAGTCTAATTCTTTCTAGTTGCAGCTGCCTTGTCGCCGTTTTTATTTACCGATCATGGTTGCGTGAACCATTCGGACCACCGCCTGTATAAGTAGGCCGCACGCAAAAACCCCACTCTCTTATCGAGACTGGTCGTGCACAGGGGCTCCCACTCCGCGCATTTTCAAGCATGAGGCCTAGTTCCCCTCTGCTCTCAACGATCCTTTTTGTTCCTGATTTTTCCAATTTCTTGCAATGAGATCGCGGAGGCTGCACGGTCCCGCACACCCAGAATGCGCACGGACAACGTTGCGCACCTCGCCGTGTCCTTTTTACGGACTCTGAGGAGAGCGCACAATGTAAAACAGTCACGTTCTTTTCCTGCGCCTCGGGGCAGTCCAGCCGGGAAGATTTCTTCTTGGCTCTTCTCGCTGGCTCTATCTTTCGCCCATAACTGACCACTTACATGGACTCACGAAGGGGGCGGTTGGAGTGTGTTCACACTTTCTTTCGGGCTGGTACCCCCCTTTTCAGACGCCTGTTTGCGGGGACTGCTTGTGGTTGCTTGGTGTGCGTGGTGTCGTCGGTGTTGGGGGATAAACACCTGGCGCCCTCGTCAAAGTCTAAGTGAATCTTCGCTCAAACTGCACCTGGCGGGCCGCGGTCTAGGTTCCTTGTCTTCAAATTAACCAAGCGCTACCTCCAAAACACAATATATCACCTTCTCATTCCCATTCTCCCCATAATTCACGGCGAGTTCCACGTCTGTTTAAACGCGCCATCGGACAAATCTGGCCTCACCTTTGACGTCGATATACCGCGACACCATCTGGCGGACAGCTCCACCTCTCCGAGCCACCGATTCTGGAGACTCATGCCAGCCCCCTCAGTTTTCTCTTTACAAAACTGTGTCTTGAACCGATGCGTAGCGCTGTCGTGGAATGGCGTATTCATTCGCGCCGGTCTGTACTCCCCGATGGACAGACGGCCTGTTTTTTCACGTCTTTGGGGCTTTACGTAAAAGCGGGTTTTCCACCGTCAGACGTCACATTCTTTCTCAAGAACGGTGGGTTCTTGAACAAAGGGTCCCCCATCGTTGCCCTCCGGCACCACCGATCATCACCGTCGAACTCCTCGGCTTCACCCCCAAAGAACGAATTGGGGCGACCGTTACCCAGGCGTCCATTCTCAACGTCAAGAGTATCGTCCAACGGGGCCACAGTTTTTTTTCCAGAGCGGAAGCGGGGTAGCGACTGCAAAAAATTGGCTTCGGGGGCGATGTGTTTGTGCTTTGGGAGTCGGTGACGCGGGGGATGGCTGCTACTCGGGGTGGTGAGCCATGCGGGACCGTTGCCTTTCAATTGTTCTCCTGGTAAGCGATCGTGCCTGGTGCTGATCTGCGCTGTGGGGGTGCGATGGGGGTCTTGTGGTCGTCGAACGCAGTTGGCGGGCGCGCGCGCTGGTGGGGTCGACCGCCTGCGCCAGCCACCCGCCCCAGAAAGACTCATGGCATGGCATCTCACACGACGCACTCCCCATAATCCCTTTTGTTACAATTTGAATAGGATGATGTACGACACACGTGGCGATGCTTCCCGCCTTCGACCTGCAGAGGGTTAGTGTCTATTCATTTTGCGCCTCATCCTGGCGCCAGCGTCTCCTTTCACTCCTCCAAACTCGGCACCCAGCCCTCAGTAACAGGTTGCCGTAGTAGCTTCACCTCCGCGATGCAAGCGTCCGACGCCCTTGGCCCGTAGCGTACGGCAGAAAACGGCGTATATCGATAAAGGTGCACTCCCCCTTTTTCTCGACACAAGTGTTGACGAATGCACGGGGCATTGAGAGGGCCTCCGGCCCGTCGATCGGAGAAGCAACGCCGGCGTTAAAAACCGAGCAAGTTCAGCTCCAACGCGAACGAGTTTTCCTCGCTAACTTGAGTTTTTGATTGATTGTATACGATCTAGTGTTTTTTTTAGGGCGCAGAGCCGACCTTTCCGCGTCTTTCGACCCCACACGTCCTGGGTCGACCCAAGTTCCTCGAATGATTAACAAAAAACCACGAAGGCCCGCAATATTGCGTTTGATGTTCGCAACGTCACTCCACTTTGCCTGTCAAGGCTGTTTCGCCGCGTTGGGCCGGCGTTGGTGCTACGCGGAGGGTGCAGACGCGGGTTGTCCGGCGGCGCTAGGGTAGTCGTCGAGTCCGAAGTTGTTTGGACGCGAGTTGGGGCGGTTGGGCGGTTAGAAATGCTTATTGATCCGTGGCACGCCATTATTCTGAACCTGCCACCGCGTCCTGATTGGCGAGATGCGTCGCGGGGTCCCAGGAGAGCGGGGGGCGTCGGCCGGGGTGTGGGGGGTTTGAGGGGGGTAGCACGTGGTTTTGGGTCGGGTCCTGACCCAGGAGGGGTGTTTCGGGCGTCCGGACGACCGACCCGACTTAGCCTTTCTGGTGACACGCGAGGTCCTTCCTGCGTTTTGTGTTTTCCGTCGTCTCACCTGTTTTAACCGCTTTGTGCCAATTCCCTCTCAATAGTTCCTGCAGACTTACGAGTGAGCCGTTAGTTTCACGCCCCTGCTCGCCTCTTCCACGCTTTTTACCGAGGTGAGAGAGGACCCTTCGCTCTCTGAGCTGCTTCATGTAGAGCCGCGTAAGCTCCTTCGTTCTTTTTCAGACAGGTCGTTTCGGCAGCGCCGCCCTTTTAAGCGGGTCCGCGTCACACCTTTACACCTCCACCGTCTGGCTTGAGCCCAAGCTTTTGGTATGTGAAGATCCCCGCCGCCGGTCCCGGCGCCCTGCAAGCTTGCCCAAATCCATGACCTCCCGGTAACCTCCGCTAGTTGGCCCCCTCTGTTGGCTAAGTGGTTCCCTTTTGCCCGCCGGATCGGACGGTATTCTGTTTCACGTGGTACCCTACCACGCCAGGCACCGTCTGGGAGCCACCGGTCCTAATCCGTTCCGCCAGCCTCCACCGGATCCAAAAGAAATGTCATGCCCGCCATACTGGATCCCAAACGCAGAGCGGAGCCCGAGACAATAGTACTTTTACAAAAACTAAACACCCCCATCGTTTTTTTTTCCGTGGATCACAGACTTTACTCAACAGCCACAGAATTTCCAACTTCGCCTGGCCGCGAGCCGTCTCTCCAGTACCATCGAGTGACAGCCCGCTGGGCCGGGCGTCCCCACGCTTTCCCTATCTTTTCCTCGTCTAAACCCATCGCTAAATAGCCAACTCCGTCTACCAGCGCCAGCACCTCAATCTTCTGCCGCCGTCGGACCTGACGTCCAGATCTGCCATCGCCCATCGACCCAAAAATCCGACGCCTTCGTCACGTATAAAATGCGGCGATTGCCCCTCCGGGGATTTCGCATCCCACCGCCGCCGCCACGCCCTGCTCATCCCCGTCGGTGGCAGACAAGCCGTCTCTCCTCCTGGCGGAGCCTTTTACGGACTAGGAATCCCGCCGCATTTTTTTCCAACCAATGGTCGCACACAGTCACCACGTTTGATCAAGACCCCGTCAGCACTCCGCCTCCCGTGGATATTAACGGAAAGAGCACCACGACCCAAACCAATGACCTTTCACTCGCTGTCCATCCCCGTCAACATAAAAAAGTGCCTAATACCCCACTTCGTCCCCCCTCGCTTGCCCGTCTACTGAGCAGCATTTCACGCTACATAGTTCGGCCTTTCAAACAAGGCGCGTCCCAAACCTCCGCGTTACTGCAATTTACATTTTGAACAGTTTACACCTCTAAGCTGCAGGTTGGGAGGTGCGGACAGCGACCTGTTTGTGTGAGCCAGCCTTGGACGGTTTCGGGGTCTCTGGAGAGGACCAGTGTGTAACGTCAGTGCGGCTTAGCGGGTCCTTCAGTGGGGCGGGGGGACAGGGCGCTTGATTGTGGGATTCTTTCCTAGGCGGAAAAACACAAATTGGTTTCACGGGGTTAGAGTTTGCTGGATTCCCCCCTCCTCTGTTAATTCTTTGTGTTTAGACCGTGTCGTGACTGTATTTCCGACATCCGCACGACATTGTGCTCCGATCGAATCCGCTGGTATAATTCGATGAACGCTGCCCGGACTACCGACGTGACCCCCCGTTTGACTCCATACCCGGACGTTGAACGTTCAGCATGCCACAGACGACCTCCTAATACTGGCGTGAGATGGGACATCCCCGCAAATCGAAAACGCGCCGTCGGGGCTGGTGGGCCGTGCGTGAGGCTCTGCGGCAGTGTAGAGTTGATGTGTCCCTGTCTGTTTTCGTGCAAGACGGGCTGTGCGGTTTTCGAGTAGGATAACTGCTTCCTGACCGCGAGACGAAGTTGCTTCCCACCACGGGCTGCCACTCTTCGTCGACCTTTGTACCCGCTCACTAGTACTGAGCAGGGCTTTTCGCATGCGGCTCCTTCGTCCCCCTGCCTTGATCTGAGTGAGTCGTACAAAAGCACGAATCAGTCATCCTCCACGCGATCCTGTGGATCCACCCCTTTAGTTATTGTAACCCCTTCTCGCCCGTAGCTCCATCACTAACACGGATAATCCATCTCCAGCTTTTGCTAAGACGCGAGATCGGATGCGCATGATCTCTTCAGCGGCGCGGCTCAAACGGTGAGGCCGTCCTCGGGTCCGACGGGTACGCCTTCCCGATTTCCCCCTTTCGTTCCCTGCGGTGCGCATTCTTTTTGATCTAGCAATTATTTCGCGCACTACCAGACGTGTTGGTCTTTTGATCAGCCCTGATTCTTATTTTCGTTCTGTTGGCTCTTATTCTGTTGCCTTTTCATCTCGGCGTGAACGTTTCCCTCGCGCCGTTCGCTGTTTTCACCCTTCTCGCTCGGGGGTTGGTTGCTACGGGTCAAGATACAGGAACCAAATCATTCTAACATGTTTCTGCGTGGTGTCATCTCCTATATGACGTTTGGTCTGTTTTTACGTCCCCTTCAGCTGTGGGTTGGGTTGTTCCGTTGGGTGACGCTTGCTGGGGGGGGCGGGCTTTCTATCCCTATTGACGCTGTCGCGGCTCAGTTAGACCTGGCGCAGGACCTGGTGGCTTTCCTCTTTTCACCCCTCGGCCTCTTTGGGTTGTCAGTTTGGTCAGCGGGGAGGTATTGAGAGCGTGACAGACATCTCTCCCTCCTTCAAAGGGGCGAGGACTACGAATTTTATTTCTTCACTCCCTGCGGGTTGCCCCTTTCGTTTCTCGTTGGGGGTATTGTCCTCATGCACAACAGCGACTGACTCACCTCGGCCCCCACCCCCCCTGTACTTAGACAGTTTTCACTTCGTTCCGCTGCCGGTCCGGCGCGAACACCCCAGAGTATTTTGATTTCCGGAACGTTGATATAGTCTTGTTGCCGGGTGGTGGGTGGCTTCTCCTCCCTCTGCCTTCGACAGCGTGCGCGCATAGCTAATTGCGTCGAGCAGACTCACGAAATTCGTAAACCAGTTTGAACTTTTCGATGATTTGTTTTTTTTTTATTAGCGTATCTGTCTTGCCGTAACCTAGATCCCTTTTGCCAGGGTCTACCTTTCCTGACAGGCCTACTGGTTCACTTTTCTGGATTTAGGACGGTCAGCTTATAGTGAATGACGTGTTGGCGTCCCCTCCCTTTGCTTCCTTCCATCCCGGATTGACGCCGACGCGGGTTTATGAGACGAACCGGACACGCTCCTCCTATCGCCCCCGCACCGCTGGGGCCCTTAACCAGGAGCCCGCCCTTATACCACCCACAGGAGGAACATGGCCGGTCGCTTTTTTCGCCGGAGAGACTTATTCCTGTTTCCTTAACGACCTTGTTTTTGCAATTTCGGCGACGCATTTTACGGAACCTATTTCCTTCCACTCTTTTACCGCCCCCGAGCGCCGTAGTGCTGCTTCGGTCGAATATCCTCCTTTGGGTTAGCTGGGCGAGGAGTAGCGAGTGGGGTCAGCTTCTTGGCGGCGACATTCGTTTTTTCCCAGCTAGGCCCTAGGAGACCAACTGCTTCCCCTTTCGGCCCCTGTTGTCATCTCACTTTCATCCTCTCTTGAGAGATAGACTTTCCCGCTGCTTACACGCTACTGGCGATCGGTTTAGTGTGGTGAAGGAAGTAGGTTTCCAAAGCATGCGCCGTCCTCAACCTTTTTTTTTTACTACCTACTCGGCGCCCGATGTCGCATCTTGATTAGGCTTCCCCGAGATGGCGTGCAGCTTGCGGTGCAGGCGGTCCGCGTGGGAACGTCCTTATGTCGTCCTTTGCGTCACGATTACCCGCGTTTCCTTTGTTCTAATCTAGACGGCGCAGAACGGTCTTAATTCCCAATGCGCCAGTGGTGACGCCTGAAGCGATCGGTTTCGTCGAGGCCAATGTGTCCGATCGGGTTTGATTCATCCAGTGTGCGTATCCCCCTCAAAAACCCCACCCCACCTGTTGCCTTTTTCGCCGATGGCTCTTCGCCGCAACATGTTACGGGGGCGCGTGTTACTAGGTCGTCAGATCCGCGAGAGACACTACTGTCTCCTTAGACTTCCCTCCTTTTTTTTTTTCGGCGGCTTCGCTCCGGGGCATGCGACTGACAGCGAGGGCGATATAACAGCCTTGCCCGCCAAGGATTTAGAGCTGGTCCGAGCGCGTTTTTTTCGGTCTCCCGGACGGATTGAGCATTATTTACTTCCCTCAGGTCGTCGGTTGCGGGTTTGTGGGGGCGTAGTTGGTGTTTCGTTTGGCTCGGGACACTTAATGGTCCGGTCATGATAACCGATGCCGATCCAACGTGAATCATGTTTTCGCCCTTTTCTGGCCATGTGGACTTTTTTCAGAAGGACGTTCCGCCTGAGAGCCGGTTTTACCCCCACTTTGTTTCTTCCTGGTTGTTTTTTTCTGTCTTGTTTCCCGGGGGGGGGCAGGTGATTTTTCCTTGTTCTCTCTCTCCGAGACAGTAGAGGTTGGCGACGCGTTTGAATGGACCTGAGTATCCGTCTTCCTTCAGCCTTGGTCTGCAGATATCGCATTCCCACTCCGTCTGCCGCGAAGTACGGAAAGGTCCCCGTCGGGTCGGCTGTGGAGAGACTGTGGCGATGCCGTAGCCCTTCTCGCCCTGAAGATCATTCGTGGTGCTCCCATGAGACGGAGCCTTCCCGCTCCCAAGGCTGAACGCTCTCCTTAAATTCAGGTCCGCCAATGCTGGGGTGGTTTAGCCCCTGTTGGCCGCCGTGGGCATGCGCGACGTGAACTCTCGGGGCGGTAGACGGTGTTTGGGGTTATAGAGTCCCATGCATCTCCCTTCAACGGTGTATCTTCCGGGGGGTTTCCATCCCCGTTTTTTTTATCAGATAGCGCTCACGCGCGTTCGTGGAGAAGTCTTCTTGACCCGTCTGCGCACACTTTCTCCGTGTATTCACCTCGCCTGTATTTTTACGTCCTCTACTCGTCTTTCATTTCGACGGTATACTGCTTCGAAGGGATTGGATCCAGTTGCTGAGACCAGTCCGAGGACCCACCCCTCGACATCGTCTAAGGAATTCGGCTGCCCGTAACTCACCGCAGACCCAAGAAAGCCGGCCCCTAGCCCTAGCCGCACGACCTCCGAACATATATTCTCCATTACCATCCAAGTCGCCAACCATAAATGAGCCGCCGATCTCGGTGCGCGGTTCCTGTTCGCCTCGCTCCCACGTTATACTCTACAGTTTGCTTGATAACGGCACCTATTGCTCAACTCTAACCTGACTCCACGGCCGAAGCCTCGGGGGGACCGTCGGCTTTCGGTAGCAATCCCCTCGCCGAGCGCACACCAGTGTGTTCCTGTTCTCGGGAGATTTGCCTTTCGTTCCTTGCGATTTGGGTCCTGCTCGACTTTGCACGACCGTTTACCGAGATCCCGACCCCCGCCTCGCTCGCGGCCTTGGCGTCCCCCGTCTAGGCAGGCCTAGACGGTACCACTCATTTCATTTCTACCTCAGTCTGCCCGTCCGGCGCATTCGGAAATTCCCTAGGCGCTTTCACTCCTGGCAGGATCGGGCTTTACAGCGGCTTGACCCCTATTCTCTTCCCAGTGCTGCGTGTTTGGTCACGTCGTTACGGGGGGTCCGAGAAGGTTTCGCGCGGACACGCCTCGCCGCGCCCGTTAGACTTTAGTGGAGCTCAAATACGAACTCTTGAGCCAGCCCGCAATTACGCCCTGCCATCTTCACAAACTACTCACCTTGCCACGCCCTTTTTACGCACACGACCGGGTGATGTATCATGGTTTGGAGTGCGTGGCGAACAGCGCCGGGGGTAAGCGATCTGGCCTCGCAACGTTCTCTGGGGTCCTCTCCGTGCAGTAGTCGCCGGCTCGTCACGACCGAGACCTATGACAAGCGAGGGGAACAAATTTGGCATGTCTTCGATAGAGGGAACGCACAACACATTCCGACGCTTTTATTCTCCACGCGACCAGATTCTCTTCTGGGGTACTTGGTGAGAGGGAGAGGGGTTCGAGGAGCTGGGGGTGAGTAAGTTGCAGCCGGTCGTTATACTCCTTGGCAAGATCGATGTGGGGGTTTCGGCAGATGTGTCGGGGGGGGGTGGAAGCCGAGCTCTTGGTGCTCGACCTAGTGGTCGGTAGGACAGGGAGTATTCAGGTTCCCCCCCCATATGCAAACATGATGCGTGCTTTCTAAATCCAATTCCCTTCCTCCGCCATTCTCTAGGGAGACAACCGGGCGTATCCGGTACCGGTGGGGTGTCAGGCCTTCGTGTGGGGCGTGGACTTTTCTATTTCTGTCATACCGCCTTTACGTCCTCAGGCAGGACCACGCTCTATTCGCTGATTCCCCACTCTCTGCCGTTTGTACGTTCCGCTATGGTTCGGCACGCCGGCGTCCCTACGGCCTCTTCGACGTTGCGCCCATGTTGGCCCTGGCCGCCTCGAAATCTCAAACACTCAGGCCCCGGACGCAGTTTTTTCGATTGGCTTTTTTTGACCCCCTTCCTTTCCTGATGTTGGAGTTTTGCTTACTCGGAGTTACGGATATTGAACTCCCCTATTCCGGCCTAGAGCGTATATAGTGCCGCGATTCCTTTTCGGCGCCCGTCAGTATCGAGACTCTGGCTGCGCTTCATTTCTATTGACCTCTCCCCCTTTCCTGCCGACAAGTTTCCCTCCCAACCTTTCGTCCTCTCGAATCTTTCCGAAGATCCCACGTGGCCCCGTCCCCGAGGTCGTGGGTCCGGGCGTGTTTGTCCTGGATGACGCGCGTGGCGGTCCTGGCTCCAGGGGTTAGCGGGTGGTGTCTGACGTGTGGGGCGCCGGAATCACGTTTCTTGTGTCTTCCCGGAGCGTTTCTCGCAGCCGACCGTAGATTGTCCTGGTGTTCGTGCTTGCGTCGGGGGTGTCTCCCCTCTATTCTCGCCACCCACCTTTCCCCTTTTTTCCTTGCAGCGGCAATCTTCTCTTTCGCCGGCCTTTTCCGATATCCATCACGTCGCGGCTCACCCGCTTTAATGCTTTAATACCATGCCTTCAGGCTCCGAGCGCGGTGGAGCCTACGTCGTTTAGTTTCTATTGTACCCGTCAAACGTCCTTCCGTGAATATTAATAGCCCCCCGGCGTCGTACACCGAGTGCAGCGTGCAACTCACAGGGCTTCTCGTCAAAGGGCGGAGTTGTACGGTGCCGAGTGTTCACACATTAGGTCGCCCTCTGGTGACTGAGCGGTTTTCTTGTTAGAAAAGAAGACGCATAAACCACCTCTCTGGCTTTTTTCCCCACGCATAGAGCTCTTCGACCAGCCCGAGCACAGGTCCCTTTTACACGTGAGTTGGGGTTTCCCGTTCTCATGCCTTTTCCGCCGTCTCGCAGTCCATCGATAAGTGCGCTAGAGTACATCATGCCTAGGCGGCAATTCGTTCCCTTTGCGGTCGCTTACGGGCCGTGGATGGGGCTTATTTGCTGTTTCATTGACACGCGCCTCAGCCGCGGGGATACCGGGGGGTTGGATTGTTTGTCCCGAGATTTTCGTTTACGGTAATACTCCTGCTTGGACGGATTGCTGGTGTTGTTGATTCACTCTTAAGCTTGACGCTCTGAGATGTACTCGTTCCATACAGCTCCCCGCCTAGATGGGTTTTTTTCCGAAACGCGATCGGGCGTACGGATTTTTATGAACCTGCTCCTCCTTAAGTGCCGAGACCTAAGCCGGGCGGAGGAGCTTGCACTGACGTTTGGTTGCGGGACTTCTTAAGGGTGCATGGCCGAATACGAGCCCATGCCTGCACGCTGACTTCACGAGGTCAAGCTTTCGTTCGCGATTTTTTGAGCCTCCGCTCCCTTGAGGTTTCGGCTCTTCCCGAGCTGGCCTTGGCGGCCGCCGGGGCGGCCCGTGGCAACGTCTGCAAGATCCCATCTCCACGTCTCCCTTCCGGACTCCCGCTGCCGTTTTCGCGG
>Ga0179591_1224442_pt1 | contig 12452 bp, 14 predicted proteins | sample CZOMad2_1_08_16f_FD_182891 | JGI IMG/M metagenome (GOLD analysis project Ga0179591, IMG submission 182891) | Vadose zone soil fungal communities from Angelo Coast Range Reserve, California, USA - CZOMad2_1_08_16fungal (PacBio error correction) | ecosystem: Environmental > Terrestrial > Soil >... | reverse complement strand
TATTCTCCCCACGTGTCTCTTCTCACTCGATCGACCATTCCCTTTTATCTGTAATTGAGAATCTGCCTACGATTTCGCTTTTCCCCAGGAAGTAGCCAGTCATCCCTTGGGCGGTTATCTCGATTGCTTGCCTGTCGCCTTGGTGGGTCCAACAGTTTCTACCACTTTTTATTCTTAGATCTCTTTATGAGAAGCCATTTAGCCTTTTCCCCTTAGACGCCCTGTTTAGGTAAAGATCCTGGCTCTTCATCGTTTTTCCGCGTCTGCCGGTCCCGCAGCTCCCGCCACCGGCCTTCCAGAGGTAACTTCAGGTTTGCGAGTAGATTTGGCTTCCCCAGGTCTATTTCGCTGGTGATCCGCATTCCCGCCCCCCAGCAGCATCCCTCCCCCCTTCTTTTACCTCTGACCAGCTTTTTTGAAATGCCTCCTCTCCCAAACGACAGCACCGAACCCCTCCCCCGCCGCGAAGCGGTCTCCAGGACCTTGAGCCCTTCCTTTTATAATCCCACCCTGCCCTTCCGTTTCTTTCTAGTCCTTGAAGCGACATGAAGAGCGTTTTCCAAACAAACCTAGAGGAAGGTCCCGGCGGTCTGGGTCCGCCGCGGTGTCTCGCATTAATCTCTATTGGTTCCCAGCGATAGCTTACTCCCTAGCTTATTCCAGTTTTCTCTTTCCCGCGCGTTGTGCTTTTAATTTAAGCAGATCTGTAACTGAAAGTCGTTCAGTATAAAACTGGCTCTTCCTCTACTTTTCGAGATGTCCAGCAATATGATGGCTTCCACTCTTGCCTGTCACCCTTGCAACCACACGTCCACTTTTTTCGTTCGACTTTTTTTTCGCTTGTCATTCTACCCACGTTCCCCTTACACAGCTGCCGTGGTTGCCGATCTCGATGTCTTACGATCTCAGATGAGCCATCCCCTCGATCACGGGTTTTTAAATACTCTGAATGTTACTTTTTTATTGTTCCTGTAGTGCTTCGGTTAGGGGTCGAGCCCCTTTAGCCGGTGTTCTGAAAAATGTTTTTAGTCACCGAGCTCCGTCTGTAATGAATTGATTCCCAGGACTTAATTCCGCTCCTCCCTTTTTTTTCCCCGATTCCGGAAAGCATTTGCCTTCGTATCGGTTCCCTCTCTTTTTATAGTAGGAGCTTTATTATTTCAAGCAGCCCACATTCGTAACCCACGGATGACACTGTAGCTCTTCTTCTGTCGGGCCTTTCCCAGACGTGATGTCTAATTCTTTCCCCCTGATTTTTTCCAAGTCGCTCCTCCTGTTCAGGTTTCTCTTAACATCAAGTAGTACTTATTCTAGCCCACGTCTGATTCCGAGCGCTGAAGTCTAGCCGCCGCTATACCTTCTTCATGTGAGGCAGCTGTTTCCCCTGGTATGTCAGGTGCTCTGAAGAAAGAACCCCCCCCCCAGGGAAAGAAGACTTATGTCAACACCTCTCTTCCTTGGTAGATCTCCCCTTTTTACGCTTGGGCCCCTCCTCCACAAGCTTGGCAGCCCCTTCCCCGTCTGTTCCGCCTTCACTATTGGAGCCCGGTCACCCAAGGCATGATGGGACCCGCGTTTGGGATGCCCCCCTGCGCGTTTCCCTCGCCTACATCAGCGAGTGCCAGCACGTTTAGCGGTGTTTTTTTTTCCTTTCCTCCCTGGTAGTTCCGGTTAGTTTTGACCGCTGAGCTAGCCACTCCCCTTTATATGGACCATTAACTCGATACGCCTTTTTTCCTTTGGTCCGTCCGCCCGATCCGTTCCCCCATTTACGCGACGATTTTTTTATGTTGTTCCCCCCTTCTTTTTCACTCGTCTCTAGCGTATGATACTGATTTTTTACTTTTAGTTTAAAGTGTGGGGATTTTTTTGTTCCACCATTTTTTCTAGACGGGATGTCGCGAAGATCACTTTTTCTTGGCATGTTTTTTTCTCTGTTTGACGAGTTTTTTTCCCTCTTTGTTCCTTTTTTTCTCGTCCCTCTCCCACTATGTTTTCATTTACAACTTCCTTCTGTGAAGCCTGTAAACCGGTTTGACGTTCCCTCTTCGTCAATCGCATTCTTCCGAGCCTCCGCAACCTTTTCCCTGACGCCCGGATCGCGACCTCTTGTTGTGGATAGTAACCCTCTCAGAGCTTTTCCAGACGTCCTGTTGATGGTGATTTAGATGTGTGGACCAGTGCAGCGCCGTCCTTCCATCAGACCACATCTGGAAATCCCTCTTTTTTCCGCATCCTTTTCAAGCGGCTTTTTTGTCCCAGGCGTTTCATCATCAATCATTTTTCTTTTTATCAGGCGTTTATCCCGTACGGAAGCCCTTTTTTCTCTGATCCTTTCCCATTTCTAATACCTGCTAGAATGAAAAAATATTTTTCCCAGATCGAGGCGAGTCCGAAGCCGCAGTGAGCAATCGGTGATTAACGCGCAGCGTTTTTCCTCCTTCCCTAAGCCACTATCTTTTTCCCATTGCAGCACTCTTGCGTGCAACGTGCTGGCGCGATTTCCCTGCTCGTCTCCCGCATGTTTCCTCCCCAGTTTGTTTTTTTCGTCTACACGCGTGTGGATATTTCCGTCTTCAGGGCTCTTCGTTGTGCAGGCCCTGACCCCCCGGCATGACGTGTGATTCAACACGCGCCCTCCCTGTTAGTTCAATTTTTCAATTGGTGAAATCCCTTGCAGTTCCTAAGTATGCTCCACAACGCGAAGTGAGTTCAGGGCTCGGTCGAGTCTCGCCCACTGTTCTCTTCCCTTTCCAGGCTTCCCTCCGCAGAATCTTTCTTAGAGACCGATCTAGGCACTTTAGCTGAATAGGATGTGCACTTGGCCCTCTGCCGCGCTTTGGTCCATTCTATCGCTCTTTTCCTCCTCCCTTTTTTTTTGTTCTCTATCTTTTTTTCTGGCCGTCCCCCTATTTTAAGCAGTACTTTTTTTCCCTGGTTCACGTTTTTTTCCTCTCTAACTGAGTTGTGTTTGCGGATCTAAGTTGAACTTGCGCCGGTGTGTCGCGCCCTCGCCCGAGCCTTCCTCATATTACGCGTTTGCCCTCCATTCCAGTCTGGAGACCCCTGCCCGTCCCCTTCTTCACGACATTGAAAATTGAGATTTTGACCATAAACTTTTTGTGAAGGTCCTTTCCCCCTCGCTCAGAAGGGCCCGGCGACAGCGGGCCCCCCGCGGTTTACATCGCTTTCGAGGTCCAGTCTTTCGCGCCGATTTACATGTTCTCTCTCCATCACGTTTTTTCCTCCTTTTCTTCCCTTTCCCCCCCCCAAGGAAGGTCATGCCTTTTGTCTTGAAGAAAGAGCAGATCTCTCCCTGAAGGGCATATGCTTTTCTTGACGCGCGGGCTCTCGCGGGTGATTTTTTCTTCGTCTTCGACCTTGGTACGTAGACTTTCAACGCGCCTCCACTTCGAGGCTGCTAGACGTCTGACTCCACACGCCCACTGAGGCGGTATAGTCCCCTCCGGGTCTCTTGCTCCCCCTCGCCCGTCGGTAATATGCTCCCCTTTCCCCCCCTCTTAAGTTTGATTAAATTTGTAGGATGCGACTTTCCCATATTGTCCACAAGATCATCGCCCTTCCGCCTCAACCCTGGCGACCGCGATTTAGTAGCCGCATTGTTGGGTAGACAAGACCCCCCCCAACTAACGGACCCGCGATCCTGTCTAGTCCGGTGGAGGAGGTCCCCCTCGGACCGCTATGTTCCCTTCTTCTACGTTTGTCGAGTGAATTTGATTGAGAACCCAGGGGGACACTGCCGACTTTGTACTTCATGATTTTTCTTAGATCATCCCCCCGTTTGAAAACCTCTTTGTTAAGAGTCCCTCCCCCCATAGACCCCCCCCTGTAGACAAAAATATCTTCCCTTCCCCTCCGCCGAGCGGTGTTGAAGATCGCCCCCCTTCTGCCGATTTGCCCCTGTTCTCTTGTACGGCGCTGGACTACTTTAAGATGGCAAAATTTGGTCCAACATCCCGAACTACTTTCTCGGATGATGCTTTCATCGCGGTTCCCCTGACTTCTCTTTCTTTTGTGAATTATTCTTTCACTTCTTGATGAGGGTGTTTGGGGGATCTGCTCACCTCTTGGGCACTTCAATTCCCTAGGCTTTCTTACTATTCCCCCCCCTACCTTTCTGAGATTGCTTTACGGAAGCCCCGATGATCGGGTCACCCACACAGCCTAACCCTTCCCTAGTGCCGATGTCCATGCCCCCTGCGTGGGAGCTTGCTTTCAGTCGCGGCGATGGTTGTCCCGCCCCAGTGTTCTTCTGGGGCTTTCCGGTCAACATTCCCCAGCAATGAATGACCTCCCTTGGCTTTGTGTGATCAATGACCTTCCGGCGTGCCCCCTCCTTTGGGTTCTTCTTTCCAGACATTTTTCCTCCTTGAAAGTTTTTTATGCCGACCATGAAGGTGCTGATCTTCGGCGGCTTCCCGATTCTCGATGATCTCTGACCGTTCGAGAAGACTCCCTCCGTGCCTTCCCCCTTGCTTGTTTCCCCGATCTGAGAAAGATGTTTTGGAAACATCGTTCACCTCTTCATAATTCACGGATGGAACGCCTACGAGACGGCGCCGATTACCAAGTGTCAGCCTTTCCTTTCCCCCTTTTTTTTTTTTTTGGTTTTCACGTCGAGATCCCGATTTTTTCAATCACTCCCCTCTTCCTGCCGATGAGACTTTGTAGTTCGGACGCTTCAATTTTGCGCGGGCCGGATTTTGGCGGTCCATTCTTCTTTTCCTCTTCGAGTTTCTTATTTCCTGTTTTTCCCTCAGGTAACTTTTCGACCGCCCTTAAATCTATCTTACCCCCCCTACCTTCCCCCATCACCGACCGTCGACTCTTTCTCCTTAGGGCTTTTTTTTCCCTACGATCGAGACCCCTAGGATTGGCCCCGCCTTTCCGACGGTGCGTTGATCGGCGTCACTTCATCGGTTAATAAGTTTCTTTGTTTATTGGTTGCACGCCCCGGCAGCCGGTGACTCTCGAGTGCATATCTGGCCTCTCTCACCTTCCCCTGTCGTCCACGGTGTGACTGAACGACTTGCAAGTTTCGAGCGGCCCTCTGCTGAAACTCCGGTGATGTTTTGGTGAAAGTCCCGTCCTCTTTCCTTTCTTAGAAGTGCAAACTCATCCGATTACCGTGGGTCTTTCTTTCACTATGCGATACAACGCGCGTCGCCTCACTTTACCTCGTGTTTTTCCCATTTCGTTGCGGAGTCGTTTTTTTTTTTGGGCTAAAACTAGGAAGGGATTGGTTCCTCGGACGGCTAAGTTCTGGCGCACGTCTTCGCGTTTGTTTGATGCGGGGTGGTTTCTTGGATTTCTTAGGACGAAATATGATAACCCCCCTCAGAGCTGGAAGTCTTAGTTTGGCTGCTTGCTAGTGGTGGCGTCTCCGCTCAACCATTTTCTGTGCTCTCCCTGTTTCGCCGCCCACCAGCACACCGAATTCCTCCAGCGTTTACATGACGGTGCTGCCGTTTCGGTGTGCGTAGCACGGTCCCTCTATGACTTTATTCCTTCTGTCCCTACAGTTCCTATTGCCTTACATTTCTCGGCGGCCGCCCAGTCCGACGGTCCCTTTTCGAAATTCCCCTTCCTGTGTCCCGTCCCCCCTGGCGCAGAGCGCCTTGACCGATTGCGACGCGCCTCCAGCAATGTTCTTTCCCTCTCTTTACAATGACTCACGCGTATGGACCCTGCCTCCTCACGAATAGCAGGATTTGGGCTACATTTCCGCGCCGTGTGTTCCCGATATTTCTTTTTTTCCTCGCCCCCTTTTGTTTTTTATCTTCTTCACAAAGGTCGCCCTGAAAGTAGCTGCACATCCGTTTAGCTCGTCGGAAACCGGTCCTTATGTAAACTCCAATCTTCTGCATGGGTCCCTATGGTCTTTCCTCACAGTAATTTCTTCTACGATTTAGAAATGTGGCCTTTCTTTCGAAAATTGGGTGGGACACAATTTTCCCCCCCCGGGTTCTGTCTATAAGGAATTATTATGGTCCTTAGGAAAGTATATTGCCAATTTTTAGGTTTCACGATCCTGTCGCCTTTTCCTAGTCGTTCCCTTCTCTGTAGCCTAACGATCCCAGTGAACAGCACCTCCCTTGAACGTCGTTCGTTTGACTCCCCCTTTAGTGAGCCTTGTTATGGGATGCAATTGTACTGAGAGCCGCTCCAGGTTTTCCTGAATGGCCTCCCACATCCTCTATACCGTTTCCGTCACCTCGCTCCCCATTAATTACGCTTTTGGATCCGCCCTGCCCTGAGATAAAACACGATGGCCCCCCGCCCCCTCCCACTCCCTCCATCCCGCGACTCAGGGATCTGACCTTCTTATCCGCCTATACCCAGCCTTGCTTGCCGTTCAGAGCCGTGTAGTCCCTCCCTCCCTCCGTTTCTTCCATTCCAACCCCCTACGTATGGAAAGGATTGGCAGAAATATGTGTGTGAGAGACCTTCAGTTAATAACCTTCGAAGCAAGAGCGTTCCCAAAGGAGATAGGAGTTGAACTGTAGAGCCCCAAGGTCCCTCTTATGTGACCCCGTTCCTAGGTTCCCCTTCATACTTGAAAATACGCCTCTCCGGCATCACCCCACTTGTCGTCTTGCCTTCGATTTTTCATCGTCTCGAGTTTATAAATCATTGGCTTTCCACCACAACTCTAAACAGAGGAAGTTTTCTTACCATTTTGTTATCTTGACGCCTCAGAAATCGGTCACATCAGTTTCAAGATTTCGCTATGTTCTCGATCCTTCTTTTCCCCGTTACCTCCCCTCTCCCATTTCCCCCTTTGATAAAGTCCCTCCAGGTCGGGATTGTCCTTTTTCTTTTCCGTCTAGTGGCGCTCAGTTCCGTTTCGAACCCATTTGTCTGGGAGAAATACTTTTAAATTCTCGCGCATCCCTTCCCGACCCGCGGCACCTGGAACCTTATCTTTCCCGAATCCTTGCCTTACGCGTGGCTTCAGATAGAGGTCTTTTTTTTTTATTTTATTAATCTTCTAGCAAGGATTTAATCTGCATGTCATGTCTATGCTTCTCTCTGCAGTTTCCTCCCCTTTTTCTGTGCCCAGAGCTTTTTTTCACCCGGGTTAATATTTCCCCAAAGTTCAAGGAACCCTTCACGTCTTACTTTCTAGAACGTCTAGATACTGCTTCTTCCTTTTTTGAGCCCATCAGACACCCCTTCCCTTGTCCATTGCTTTTCCTTTTTTATTTAACCGGTGCTCGCGCCGCCCTCCCCCCTTTCTTGCACCGAATCGTCCCTGCCCCCAACCCTCTGTCTCAAATATGAGGGGCTATCTCCTTCCCTTTTGGTCCTTTCTGCACCGTATTGCGAAACCCCAAGCTTCACCCTTTCTCCGGCCCCGAGAAACCCCAGAAGTGGAATTGAACATGTTACGTGAAGGCTTTAGCTTAGAGGTTGTATTTATGCCTGCTTCTCCTTTCTGCTCTCCCCTTAGTCTCCGTGTTTCTTTTATCTGTTTGATCCTCCAAATTGGGATTGAGTTTCGTGACCAGCTTTTCTCAAGTCTCTCCCGCCTTTCCCCCTCATTCCTTTTTTCCCTTCCACTCCTAAAGGCTTTTGGATTCCGCAGTCAAGTCCTCCATACTGCCTACTAGGTTTCGGGATGTTTTTTCCCCCCCTTTTTTCCCCCCCGGACAGTCTTTATTTTTCCGTTGAAGAAGGAGAATTCACGATAGGCATTTTTTGCGTCTATCTGCAATCCCCATGCTCGCGCCTTTTGCTGTTTCTCTCCTTCCCCCTTTTTCTTAGGATTTTGGATCCGATTGCTCCTCTCTTTTGTACCAGAAGATGTTTCCCGTTTTCGATAGTCATCCTCCCCAAGGACTTTCTGAATCCCAATTTTCTCGATGTTGTTTTGATCCCTTTGAAAGAAAGGCCGCTTCAGAGACCCTTCTCAATATCGGTTTCAAGAGCCTCCCGAACCTTTTTTCTTCCCTTTTCCTCTTGCTCTTTTCTCTCTTTATCTTTTTTTTTTGGTATAGCTAGATGAGGTGCTTTCTCCCTAGGTCTCCCGGTGACTTGGCAGGCCTTTTAGTTCCTATGATCTTTTTCCCCTCCTCTTCCATTCTCATCTCCCAGTTTTTTTAATCAACATTTTCTTTGTCGCATCCTCCCAACTAATTGAACGCCTGGGCGCTGACCCCTTCCACGCGCCCATTTTTCTTTTTCTTTCTTTCTGCTCATGTCTTGGGGTCGGCGTATATCACAGTCCGGCCGTTTGTTCTTTCCCTCCTTCCTCCCGGTCTTCCCGCCGTCCCAACATGGCGCGCACTGACGAGAGGCTCGCATTCTCCCTCATCTCCCTGAGGCCTTCCTTTTGTGACAAGTGCATTTTTCCCCCTAAGCTCTAATTTTACTTTTCAAACGTTTCCAGCATTCTTGCGCGCCCGGCGGTTTTTCTCGATTTTCCCCTGAATCTTCTCGCCTGTTTATCCCGCCTCTTTTCCTCCCCCGCTTTTCTATATTTGTTGTAGGGCGTACTGTCCTCATAGAGGTGCAAACGCCCCCTTTATTGCGGTTGAGGAACAAAGCACCCCGAACGGTTTGTCACTTTCCTTTCTATGCCTTTCCCTGTGTTGGTTTTCACGCTAAGACGAGATTCACCTCGATGCGGCTGTTTTTTTTTCCTATTATTCCGCACACACGTTCATGCCACGGATACGTGATTCCGAACCCCTCCCCCCTCCGTCCCCTTCGCTCTACTCCTTCCCGTTCGCTGAGTGCGACCAGTTGAACGGCGTGGCACCTATCTCTCCAGATTGTTCAGGCACCGATATATACTTTTTCTACTAATAATGTTTTTGATCTCTACTTTTTCCTTTTTTGCGGCCCCCTCTCTTCTCGCATTATTGCATGCCAGTCTCCGATTGATGCTGTTTCCTAGATACTCAGCCAGCCAGTTTGGAGACTGTCTTTAGGTCTCTTTCCGGGAAGTTGGGCCTCCTTCCTCCCCTCCCTTTCCTCCTTTTTCTTCTCGTTTTTCCGCATCAAGCGTGAGCACTTCCCCCCCCCTTATTTCCTTTCGAATGACATCCCAACGTCTTGCGCGTGTCTAACCCCCGGCCTTTGTTTGTCCTTGTTCTGCAAGTCTTCTGCATTGTTCGGTACAGCTTTCCCCTCCAACCGCGGGGTTAACTTCTTTCTAGTTCTTGGATGGAGGATTTTCCTTTTATTTGCGAGCAAAGTGGATCTAATTGTTTGAGGTAAGTTTGCAAGGCAGTTAACTTTTTCTCTCGCTTCTTTCTCTCTGCCTTCCCTTCTTTTGACGGCGAGTCAGGCCTCCCCCTCGCGGCTGATGATCAGATTGTTTTTCATTTGATCTCCGGCTTTTCTTTACCTGTCCGATTTTAAACTTTCTTTTCTTTCTTCTAAGTGATCCCACGACAAATGGAGTCGATCCGGTTTGTCTTTGCCGCTCCCCCCCCCTCGTGACTATGTGCTTCTCCCCTCCTTTTTATTTCCCCTTCTTTTCTTATCCGTACTTTTTCTTGGTCCCCCCTCTTCATCTCACTTACTCCCTGCAGCGAGTGCGCTCTCGTAGAGGGGCGATAACGCACCCCCTCCCTGCGCCTCTCCCCCTTTGAGAGTCCCCCCAAATTTTTTTAGAGATTGTATAAAGGAGCTTTCGACAAGTTTTTAACCTTTCTTTTCCCCACCTGTTTTCCTTCCCCCCTCGATACTTTTTTAATTGAATCAACTTGAGTTTGCGAGTAGATACACACGATGAAACCTCTTGTCCCAGTCGCTCTCTTTCCCTCGCCACCCCCTTCCCCTCATCCCCAGTTATCCTTCTCATACCCCTTTTTCTAGTCGCGCTCTCCTGATTTCCACCAGATCGGCTGACGCTCTAATTTTTGATCGTCTCCTTTTCGGTTTTCCCCCTATGTTTTAAAAAACCTTCCCCGCCCCGTATTTTTACGATGCTTTTTGAAGCAGAGTCCGACTTTAGAGTCGAAGATTCCCGCTACGATTGTTTTTCGGGGCTCTTCTACCCCGTGGCCCTGCAAGGAAATCCGTCGAGTGATCTTCAAACAGAGAAAAAATTTCTTCACGCTGATTGGCGGCTCATACCGGCTCCCTTGCCATCCCCCCCAGAGCACCCTAATGAAGTAGCTATTTTTTACCCCTCCCCTTCGTGTCTACGGCAGTCTCTCTCCCATAGTGAGGAGACAAAGATTGGATAGGTTCCCCCTCTTCTGGCCCCTCGATTTTCTCCCTTCTTCCCTACCGCGGTGTTTACAATCCCTTCTTCATTTGACGACCCAGTCGTATGAAGCATTTTGAGCAGCCTTAAAGGCAGCAGAAACTCCAGTTTTGCTGTCATACCCCTCCCCCCTTTTCGTTCCTTCCCCTTTTCTCTCTGTCTCTCTTCTGAGTCTTCCCCCGACGTGCCGTTTACTGGGTTGACTTGAGTCGATTGGGCACACTATGAAACTCTTCTTTTGAATAACGTTGGAATTCCCCTCCGAGACTCCCCTCCTATTCCAAGTTCCTCCAGTGCCATCGGTTGTTCTTCGTCTATATTCCTATCACGCCCGACCTGGCGCTCTTGCCTCCGCTAAGGCACTGATTCTTCTCCTGTTTCTTTTAGTAGCCTTCTTTGGCGGATTCTACCTCTCGAGGCCCAGCATGCGTCTAAGGACTTTGCACCTGGTTCCCCTCCGTTCTTTCTCTCGCCCCTCGCCGGAAATTTATTCCCCCATCCAAGACGGTTTTCCTTCTAATTCTTTGCCGCGTGTCCTTTCCCATCTGATCTCGAGATTCCACTTTTCCCTCGCCCCCTTTCCACCTTCGGTGGCCCTACTGCGTTTTGATATGCGCCCCCAGTCATCCCCATGTATACCCCTTGCCCTATGTGATTTTTTTGGGACACTCCCGTCCCTATTTACTTTCCTCCTCTTCTGTAATATTTTCATAAAAGGGCCCCCTGGATCGCACCAGTGGTGGTGGACGACGTCCCTCTGAGAGTAGATTCCTCACACACTCTCCTTCAAGACCAGATGTTTCCGAAGCAGCTCCGCCCTTTACACCAGCGGGGAATTTTTTATAGGATTATTTTCCTTCCTCACCTCTCGTAGCCCTAAGTAATTCAATTTTGGTTTTTTTTCCTCATCGGCATGGTGGCCCAAGACTTTTCCTCCTTCCCTTCTCCTCCTTCCCCTCCTGGGCTTTGGGCTTATACTTCCTGTTGATTTCAGGTCCTTGGAGAAGGATCTTTAGATTGATGGAGGGTACGGTGATTTTTGCCTTTTTTGATTGCTCTTTTCGGCGTCTTTACCCCCCCAAGCGATTATGGGGTTTGAGAGTCGGGGATGGAGGTATCAGATGAGGTGGAGTTTACTTTCCTCTTTTCCCAGGTCTTTCTCACATTTTTTTTTTTTTTCAGAACGCCCCATCCCACCTGACATCTCGCTATCCGGAATTCAATCTCCGGTTCCCCGTTGTTCTGAAGCGGTCACGGGAAGCGCGTTCCTTTCCTTCCCTATTTGACGGCGCCCTTCTTCTTGACCCAGGGACTGAGGCTGTGCCGGATCTGCCGAAGGCCATCCTTGTCCGGGTCTCCTTTCCCCCCACCGTCGACAAGATCCGCCGCCTAGGCGAGTCAGAGACACGGCCCGTTATTCACCACCCAGTCCCCCCCTGCCCTCCTCTTTTTTAACTTTTCCTCCTAGTTTCGACTGAGAAGTCCGGTTAGGGTCTAGTTTTAGCCGGACGTGGTTAGATTTTCATCCCCCCCCCCCCTCCTTGTTTTTCTTATCGGTGCAACACTTGTTTGCTCGCACATTTTTCGAATCGAAAATCAAGGTACCAGTTAAGTTAGAACTCTTCCTGACGCCCAGGCCACCCTCCTTTATGCAGGTGACCGGCGTGACAAGTCACGCCTGAGGGGCTGGCAGTCGCATCTCTAGGATAGTCTATTTGGGGTTCCACAGTTTTTCCCGTCCGGCTGTTTACGACTTCCTTCTTTCTGATCCCATTCTCTCTCATGCTGAGTCATTTTCATCGTTCACTCCTCCCTTTCCCGCCTTATTAGGAGGGACAGTTTCCCTTCCGCTGCCGTTCTCCGCGTCTCATTAACCGAATGAACCTTCTTCGGGCCCTTCCTGTCTCGGTCGATATTGCTTGGATGGGCTTCCCTCCCGGTAGATGCTCTCCTTGTGAGAGGGCTTGTTGGGCCCGACAAAAAGTCTCTCCCATGACATCCGAGCGAGCCTTCCCAGCCCTCTGTTTTTGAGCCGCACTTCCCCGCGTTACCACACGATCCATACCAAAGCCCACTGCCCCTGCCATATCAGAGGTCTCTTCCTTTATCCCTTTCTAATCCCACCAGCCCCTTCCTTTCGCCGTTAGAGGACTTTGGCTCCATCCCCCCCTCCGCGAACACACCCTCCTCTTTAAGGCCGGCTGTTACT
>Ga0179591_1143941_pt1 | contig 12452 bp, 20 predicted proteins | sample CZOMad2_1_08_16f_FD_182891 | JGI IMG/M metagenome (GOLD analysis project Ga0179591, IMG submission 182891) | Vadose zone soil fungal communities from Angelo Coast Range Reserve, California, USA - CZOMad2_1_08_16fungal (PacBio error correction) | ecosystem: Environmental > Terrestrial > Soil >... | reverse complement strand
TTCTTTATTAATCACCTCTTGAACTGGATAGTTCTCCCCTTCCCTACCGAGTTCCCATAAGTTTATATTGTGGAGTCAGTCTTCTCGGTTCGAAAACCCGCGGCCTCGTTTTCTGGTCTCTATTTTCCGTGGATGTTCGAATTATCCGCCGTTTCTTCTCTGGATGCCGGGACAGGACCCGCTGCTGACTGGGTTTGCACCCCATATGTACCCGTTACACCCTCTTTCCTTAGTGGGCCCCCCACTTTTCCCAGGTTTCTGTGAGTTCCCGGACCCCTAGGAGGATTTCTATTCATTTCCCCTCCCTGGATCGTGTGTGCCCTCCTGCGGACCACCCCTCTTGGGCACCGCGTACCCCCACAGCGGATGCTCCGGTCATCGTCCGATTTCCTTCTTTCTTTCCCCTCCCTTTTTCTCTTGTACCGTTCTGATACAGTGCGACAAATTTTTGCTCCTTCGTACCCTCCGGATTTTTTTTTTGCCATGCCATTAAACCCCAGAAATCCCCTGATTCCAGTTTCCATCCCTATTCTTTTTATTTCGAATGCGACGGGCGGTTGCTGTTCTTCCCTCACTCGTAATTCGTTCATGGGTCCTTCCTCGTCTTGCAACCCAACCTTTCTTTATCGCAACCGTCCTGCGGGGATTGGACGGTTCATTTCTTTTTTCTCCGGTTCTGAGCGGGAATCTTCTGTTTTTTTCTTTTGATGATCTCCCCCAGTACCCTGGAACATCTTATCGAAGGGCTGCCCGTCGGTGGTCTGCCATATGGGAGGCTTTCTTTTCTCTGACTCTTAGGTCTAACGACAACGGTGCCCCCCTTCTTGCCGTGCTTCCTCCCCACACGTAATGCTCTTTCTCAGAGGCCCATGCGTCGATTCCCCAGCGGTGCTCCCCATGCAGTCACTCCTTGGGCTTTTTCCCTGATTGACCGGTCACCGCCGACAAGTAGAGTCTATCCTGCCTCTTCCCCCCTTTTTCTTTTTTTCCTTCTTTTTTTACATTCCTCTCGATGACTCGCAACGGCGCACGGCAAATGTGCGGGTCTTCCCCCGTTGGTACCGTAAATATCCGATATTCCCGTTTCTCGTTCCCTCCTCAGGATCTGATTCTTTCAGATCGTTTCTTTCGTTTTGGCTGACCGATTTAATTCATGTAATTGACTACAGTCGAAAGGTGTTTTCTTCTGAAGGGCAAACCAATCACCCGACACGTCTTCCCCCCCTTTGTCCCCTTTCCCCCCCCTCGTCTCTCCCGCTTCTCGCCAAGCCGTTAGATCTGGGTGGTTGACGTTCCAAGGGTGGCAGTAATCTGCCCTTCCCCCCTCCTTCTGTTGCACCGTCACTCGTCTCGGGTCGTAGTTTTCCTCCGTTTTTGCCTTTCTCCCTTTTTTCACCTTAATCAATTGCTCTTCCTTTTTTGTTTATAGGCCCCCTTTTTTCTCGTTTTTGACGTCTCCATTTCCCCCCTTTCTGACTGGGCCGATGTAACTTTTTTTTTTTCCCCTGTTGACTCTTTCTTTTCCACGTCTCCATTCAAGGCAGTGAAATGGAACGTTGTCCCTCGGATACCTCTTTGTGCCCTTCCTTAGGTCATATTACTAGTGCTTTTTGTCGCGCTACTCCGATTTTTTCTAAACCCCCAGAGATACGGCCTTGCTCTAGAGCTGTGAAGATCCACAACAGAGGGGTACCCGCCTTTTCCTCCCCCCCCCTCCTTTTTCTGCCGTAGCCATTCTGTTCAAACTATTTCGTTGCTGCCTCCCCTCCGACCCGCTTCACTGTTTTATCTGCAGGCGACGCCTATTTTAATGGGCTAATATTCGAGAGTTTTTACCACACTTGTCTTTCCTTCAAACGAGGTAAAGGAGTTCCACCCTTTTCTCCCCCCCCTTATTCCCCATGAAAACCCTGTCCCGTCGAACGGCCTTGTCGCTGTGCCTGGTAACGAAGTGGGCCTATACGACCACCGAATAATATCTTCCTTTCCTCTTGTCTCATTTCGACAGGGTACTACCGAGTCTGCTTCCCTTTTCTCAAGTCAGGTCCCTTCCTCCTTTCTTAGCCGGGAACCTCACCATGTTCCTCCCTTTCCTTTGGTACTCTTAGAAAATCGGGCGATGCGTTGCTTGACTCGATCTCTGGTCTTTGGGCCTTTTTCCGTGGATCTATCTTTATGCCATCGTCCCCATGGCCCCCTTCCCCCCACTTATCTCTTACGGTTCAGCTACTCTCCCTTCCCCCTATCAGCTACTCGTCCGGTTGTTTCACTCGAATGGGTGATTTTTTCCCTTGCTTCTTTTTCGATTTCTAGTCCCGTCCGATCCTTCTTTCTTATTTCTTTTTTTTTTTACCTTCCGAGCGCCCCTTGGTATTTGCCCTCCCCCTTTTGAACGCGCCTGGCCCTGAACGAACTTGAGCCTGTCCCCCCCCCGCCTCCTTTATCTTTTGGTGATTACGAAAGGACTGATTTTGAACTCTCGTTACTTGTTCTTGTTTGTTTTTCCCTCTTGTTATTTCCTGATAAGGTGGGCCTTCCCGAGTCATGTGCATTATCCCTTTTTTCTTCACCATAGAGTCATCGAAAATTTTTTTATTCTTCTCCCCCTTGACCGTCCCGTCAGTACAAGATGAGCCAGGGACATAGTCTCTCTTCCTTTGTTTTGTCTGCTTTTTTTCCTTCCCTAATTGTTAAGTGCCCGCGGTCCGCCGAGGAATTTTAATGTGCCTGTTTGCATCTCTCTTTCCCTACCCCACGGCTTGTAGCCCTGCTCGGTGAAAGTCCCCATTCTCCCTCTCTTCCCTCCCCTCTTTTGACACTTCCAAGAACGAACGCCCGTCCTCGCTCAAATTAGATTCGTTCCATCCTCTTTCTCCTACACCAGATCTAGTTTGAGCATGCGCCGTTTTTTGGACAGTGCGCATTTTCCTTGACAGGGCGCTACCCCTTTTCCATGGTTGTCTTCTCCCTCCTGAAACTCCGCTCAGTATCGACTGCGTGACTCAGTCCCTTCTTGGCCCCTCCCTCCGTCTTCTCCCCCTTCGGTCCCCCTTGAGTGACAACACACTTGTCAGCTATCTGGGGCTCTTTTCTTTGATTCGTTACCCTTCATTTGCTTGGAGAAGCCGAGGCCACTGGGCTTTTTTCCTATTTCCTCCCTTCCCACCTCCAGTTTAGCTCGATCAACTTTCTTTAGCGAACCCTCATCGCCCCCGACTTCATGTGTTTACCCATGAGCCATTGAGGCACCCCCTTTTCTTTCCCCCCTTGCGGCAGAATGAGTCGCAAATCATTTGCCCTTGAATCTCTCCTCTGTCTTCCCAAGTCCTCCGCCCCCTTCTGAGGACGCTCTTTGAGTTAGGAAAAGTGTAGTCTTCGTTTGTTCGGGTATAGTTGTCAATTTCGTTCTCCTCTCTCTGCGCGTCGCGGCATGTTTTCATGCTGTCTTTTCCCCCCTCTTGGTGAAATTTCTTTCCGTTGTTCAGTGAAGTCCCCGCAGTGTTGGTTCGAACTCCTCGATAGTTCTCCCTCCTGCGGCGGGCGCGCCTTTTCCTCCCCCCCTTGGGTTTTTTAGAGTTGTCCTGCTTTCCGCGAGGCAGAATGGATACAGGCTGACTTGTCTTGAGTCCTCTCACCAATTGGTTGGTGTTTTTTCATTCATCTCTCGTGTTGCAATGCTAGTTCTTTTCTCCCTACCTGCTATCCCTTCGACCAACCCCTTTTCCCTTCTGAACCTTTCCACCGAAGGAAGCCCAGCGATTTATTTTCTTCCCCCCCTCCCCGTTCATTTTCTTTTCTTTTTCATTTAAAGGAGCCCCCCTCCCCAGTAGCACAAATTATTGGAAACGTAGAGGGTAGTCCATAAGCGTCCAAGTGTCCTATACCCCTCTCTCCCTTTTTTTCCTTGAAACGCGCTCAAACTCCTCTAAAAGTTTTTTCCCCCACGACCCGCTTCGTTTTTTTGTTCTACCCGGCTTGCTTGCCCCTACTGGGAGCAATGCCCCTTGCAGTAATCTCCCGAGTCTGCGGATTGGCCGGTTCATCGAGCCGTTCAACGGGTTTCTCTGTTCCCCTTGTTTTTTTCTTCTTGAGTTCGTGATTGCGTTGCACGTTCCTCTCTGAAGATCTCCTTCTTGCGTTGACCTCCTTAATTATATCTGCACCCCCCTGTCCGGCGGGTTTACGACTCTCCCTCTCGATCAGGCTGAGATGGTGATTTCGCGAGTCCACCCTGTATATTGTCTTTTTCACCCTTAATATCTTCTATTGTTCCCTCCCTTTCCTTTCTCCCCTTTTCGAGCTCCATTTCCCTTGACGTGTCTAGGTCCATATCTTCGTCCAACGCTCGGCCCAGATTTGTCCTCTTTATCATATCGACTTACTTTGTCCCCGTCCGTTTTTCTTCGCCAACTCCCCCCCTGCCTGTAAACAGTTTCCCGTCATTTGACCCTTCGGTGATCCCTTTTTTATCGACAGATATTTCGTTTCTTTCCTCGGTCTATTTTTTCCTGTGCTTTAGACCCTAAGATGCTGTCTTCGACTGTTTTACGCCACTCCGGATGTAGAACAACTGGCATCCCCCCCTTCTAATTGCCAGTACTCCTTCATCCCCGTGTCCCCCTCTTTTCCCGTCCGCCCATTAACTCCAGCTTCTAGAATGAGTCGCTTGTCTATTGCCTCCTCAGGACGGTTTCGCTACTCCCTTTTTTCTTGTTGCAAGCACCGCATGATTTTTCTCCTGTCCGCTTTTTTCCTATACCAATCGAAAACGGCGTCGCAGTGGCGCATGAAACCCTTCTTCAAATTGGACCCGATCGTCGGGATCTGGTTCTGATCATTTTCCCCCCCCCCATCTGATGGTACTACGTTGGCCCTTCTCCTTTCGGTTCATTTTATATTTTTTCCACTCACCATGCCTTTTCAGTGAAGTCTTCGATCCTTTCAGGACCTGCATCGGCAGATTTTGTTTACGCATTGCCTGACTGCGTTCTCTTTTTCCTGTTTTCGTATACGGATCCATTCTTTTCGGGCGTTCCCCACCTTGGTCCTTTACCCGAATCCAGTGATCTTTGACCACGACATACGCTGGTTGTCGGCGGTTTTGTGATTTTTCCCCTCACTTCCGCCCGTTTCCGGCATCCATGTTTCTGTGGGTTTTTTCCCCCGCCCACGCACTCCGCCAAAGTCTCTTCCCTTCTGAGTTTCTCAGCACAGCGCGGCCGGCTCTACGCACAATCTTTTAGTTCTGCTTTTATGTTTTTCCTTGGTCGGCGAGCACTCATCTGCCTTCTTTCTCAATGATCCTCTTCCTCCTCGTGTTTTTTTTTTCGAGAGATATTGAAGACATCTTCATTGTTGTCTCTGGCTAACCGAGTGAACCTAAAGTGCTCCTTTGTGGTTTCTATTCGGCCGGTGCCTTCACAAACGATTGGGCGAGAGTCCTTGCCGTTAGTGCGTGGTTGTTATTTGATCATCCTCACCCCAAGTCCCCTTTTCAGGGAGGAACTTCCTTTCCCCGTTGGACCTTCTTTGCCCCCCCTTTGACCGACCCTGAAAACACGCGTGCCCGTGGCAATCTCGCTGGCGGATTTTTTACCGACCATGATTATTCCCTTTTCTCTGGACTTTTTAACACCCCATTTTCCTTGCTACGGACCCCCCTGCGTACCCCCTAGACCGCGTTGGGCCTTGAGTACACACCCTTTCTCTTCCCTCCGTTATCTTCCCGAGAGAATCTTCTGCACCTTTATTGTTACCGTTTTTTTTTCTCCTAAACCTGGTATGGGCCTTTTCCAACACGGAGTCCATGATTGGTTTTTCCAGGCTCATGCACCCCAGTCTCCTCTTTCTCCCCGCTCCTTTCGAGTACGATGAGTTCCGCGGCGCCTAGACCGGCCGTTTTTTAGTTTATCTTCCCTATTTTTGGCGTCTCATTGGAGCTCTTCCCTGAGGGGCTTACACCCAAAAATTTTAACCCGAAACAGTCAGAGGGATGACGAGCCAAGCGTACGAGTTTTGTCCTTCCCTTTTCCTGCCTTTTTGCAGATCTTTGGCTAGAGTATTACTTATTTCCCCCATGGCCCCCCTATTCTCTCCTGGCTGCGTTCCCTTTGGTGGTCGGCCCTTAGTGCTTTCTTCGAGGAAGCTTGCCTTTCCCCTCCCCCCGGTCCAGGCTGCGCCCGTTCCCCCCCCCAAACGACTCGTCGGATTCCAACTCAGCAGTCTTGCCGAAGATTTGCCCATGCCTGTAACTTTTAAAATTCGTCTGTGCTTGATTCCCCCGCCCGGTTTCCCCCCCATTCTCTTCCTCGATAGAGGCATCCCACCCCTTGGCCGTACGCGTGTTACTCTCTGGACATGGTCCTCTCTCTTTTTCCGCCCGGAGCAATTGTGTCCCCTTCTGGTTCCCCCCATTCATTCCTTTTTTTTTTAGGCCCCTTCCCCTATAATGTTTATCCCCGTCCCTTCCTCAGCGGATTTTTTTTGATTTCGATTCCCTCCTTCCCCTTTTTGGCTGCGAGAATTCCTGTCATGTCAATTTCACGGGCTTTTCTGTGGGTGTGTCTTCAACCAAGCACGAACGCATTGCACTCCTCCTTTTTCGAACATCTTCTTTTCTCCCCCTCTTCCTTCCCCATCGCAGAATATGAGGATTGGCTTCCAGTTTTCCTTTTGGCCCCCTTTAAGCCGGGGTTCTCCTTCAATTTCACTCTTAGCGGGTCGTAGTTGCCCTCAAGAACATAGTTTTTGGAAGTTTCCGCGTTCCTTCCACTACTGCGCTCAGGGGTTCTAGTCCTTTCCGTGCTTCTTTTCTACCTTCAGACGTGGTACATGAAATTGTTTTCTTTTCTTTTTTTTTTGATCCTTTAAGGCACGCGTTACCCCGTTCTTGTCAACTCAGTTGACTAAGCACTCCTAGATGGGTTCCTTCTTTATATTCCCTCTTTCCCCTTTTTGTCTGCATGATCGACGTTTTCCTGCGTCCCCTCGATCGGCATTTGCGCCGAGAGATGGACTCCCAACACCCGCGTTACCCGCTTTTGAGATGCCGCCATTTTCACCAGCAGTCCGTCCTCTCTTTTGCCCTTCGCTTCAGTTGGTCCCTACTCGCCATGATACAGGAACTATTGGAACCAGTTTGCCCTGCGCCCCTTCTTTTTCTGAAGGGGGTGCAATATCTCGGATTGCTCAACCGTTTCCCTTTAGAACAACGAGGTCCTGCATTTCCCCCCCTTTCTTTTTTCCCTTTTACAACCTGCTGACTCCTCCCAATTCCGATATTCCCTAGTAATGCGCTGGAACGAAGGTTGGCTCTCCGACCCCCGAATACCCTATTTTCCCTCCTTCTCGTATATCAGGGAAGGACTATTTTCCCCCTCTGATAACACCTTCTGGGATTTCTCTCAGGCTTCTTTCCTCACCATTTTTCTCAAAGGTAAGGGACACTCTCTCTGTCTCTTGCTTTTTGTTCCCGCTCTCATAATTGGATCCCTAGCTGGATTTTCTTCCTTTGGTCCCCGTGAATTCTTTCTTGTAGCAATCTCGTAAGCCACCATTGGCCTCGCTCCGCCAATTCTCCGCTTCGTAATCGATCTCGCGCGACTCCGGCCGCCTAGCGATGGCCCCTCTCCTGTTGACCGCCGAATCCCTCTTGGCGGATTTTGCTTTCTTTTTCTTCCTTACCGGAAGCTTCCATATTTTGGAAATTCTTGAGCGCCCTTTTTTGTCTTTTCCCTTCGTGGCAGGTTAACGAAAACTTGCTGCCCTGTTTCATTCTGCCGTTCTTCCCTTTTGGTGACTACGAAGCGTAGGTGACTTCCTCGCTTGTTCTGTCCTTTCTTGAAGTGTCCACCCTTCTTGTCTTTTATATAAGGACGTGGTCTGATCCGTTCATTCCGCCTTTTTCCCATAGATGTCATCGAAAATTTACTCCCTTTTCCCTCTGCTCGTTCCAGTGAGGACCGGTTTCCAACTCCTTTATCCTCCTTCTGTTTTGAGTAGATCTAGTCCCTTCCTCATCTTGTACTTGCCTCGGGTCGCCGTGAGTTTCTCCCACCACCCCCCACACCACCGTTACTGTTCCTTTTTTTTTTTTCCCCCTTTTTCCTTTGTGGTTTTTTCCAACGACCCAAGGATGAATGTTTTTGACTGTCTCACCCTTATCTCCACCAACACCCCACCCCCCCCCCCCCCGTCTCCCCAAAGCAAGCGGTGGAACCTTCCCTGAAAGGACGTTTCCCTTTACCCGTGCTTTGAATTCAGTTTCACGTCTTTCGTCCTTCACAGACTTCCAGTAGTTCCATGCGCCGTTTTTTTTTTTTTGCGCAATTTTTGTCCCTTCGATGCGCGTTCAATTCGTCCCTCACACTTTTGCGCTACAGAATTCCACTATCCCCTCTTTTTTATCACCTTGGACTAAGACCCCAGGCGAGGTTTCCCGAAACTCAGAGGGAATTCGGGTCGGGATCCACCCATTCTTTGAGTAAACAACCCGGTCAGCTATTAGTTGTTCTTCGCTCTCTTACCTTTTCATACTGGCGAAGCGAGTAAGTGCTTTTTTCCTATTTCCTGCAGATCACGCCCCCTGAACCTCCCTCCTCTATCCGATCAATTTTAGTCGCCCCCCTCCACCAAATCGCCCGTATTTTCTGCTTTCTCTGTCCATTTCTTCCCATGGGTGGGTGACAGCGACGCGGAGTTTCTTTTTTTCTTTTCCTTAGTGCGACGCTTTCTTCTTAGGTAGGTACATTCCTGATGAGACTCATTCTGAGTTGGCACTATTATTATTCCGTTTTTCCTTTATCTTCCACCCTTTTTCAGGCGAGCGACGAGAGTTTTTCTCCGTTTCTTTTTCCTTTTTTCCTAGATGTGTCTTTCCCTCCAAGCCCTTTTTCCCCCTTGACCTTCCTTTTGGTCAGTCCCGACGTGTGGTTTGAGTCCCTCCTCCCTGATATGTTTCTCCCCTTCACGTTTTTGTCATGAAGATAAAACGTGCACTCTTTTCCTTTTTTGCCCTTCCGTTTTTTAATGATGGCCCAGGGTAACTGCTTTTCTTTCTCTGTCGGCACTATCCCCCCAGCGTGTTTACAATATGGTTGGGATCCGTACTTCTGTTCTTCTTCCCCTTATCAATCATTTTTTTAGCACAATGCCTTTTCCTCCTGCACCAGATTTTCCTTTGTACTGCTGTACACGCTGCATCCCCTGTACCAGATGTAATTCTTTTCCACGTTTACCCTTCATGAATTTTCATGTACATAGTGCCTGAGGAGCAACCCGACCCCGTAGCAACCACAATCTGCAGAGAACTCTCCTAGGGTGCAGGCACTATTTCAAAGAGACGGTTTCCTCTTACCACCCTTAGTACTTTCGTTCCTTTCAATCTCTACCTTACTCTTACCCCTTTTTTCGGTCCACATCCCCGCTAAGTTGGACCTATCTACCGGCTTTGCGGGACAGTGTATTACTTTACCCCATTCCATTCTCAGCCTTTTATTCTTGATTGGCAGTCTCGAGCCTACGAGGGGTTCTTGCCTTCCTTTTTTCGTCTTTTTTTTGTGTTGTTATCCTATCCACGCAGAAAGGTTGCTCTGATTTCACATTACCATGGACTTCTATCGTCCCCCCCCTGCCTGCTGGTACTATCGCAACCCTTCGAGACGGTGTCGATGGGAATCGAGAGTCCACCTTTATCTTTTTTGTTTTCCCCCTTCAGACTTGATTTTACCGAGTGTCCTTGATTTGCTAGCCAGATCTTCGCATCTTATCGTTGTTTCTCTTCGCCCACGTTCCCAAAAGTTGTGATGCTTTTTCCTTTTATCTCTCCCCCTCTTTTTAATTGTCTTCGGTTTATTCAAATAATTGAATTCAAGTGACGTCGGACCTTACTTTCTTTCGTTGGCCTCTCGAATCTCATTTCGTTTCTTTTCCTCACGTGCGTATTTTTTCCTTTTGTCTTGCCCTTTCTCTTGTCTCCTCCCTCAAGCCCTAAGTATGCATCCACCCTTCTGCTTTCTTCGAGAACTTTTTCTTCCTTCTTTCCTTTCCGTGCCCCCCAGATTTCCGCTAGTTAAACAGGGAAACCTCCAGCCGGATCGTTTGTTCTCCCGACCCTTTCCGGCACTTTCTTCAGCACGTTTTTGGCCTTTTCTGCTCTGGAGACGCCCAGCTTTTCCTAGTTCGATAAATCCCCTCCCACCGTCCGTGCTTGCTCGCGAAAACGACCCCAGGATTCAACTGGAACGCTTCCTTGCCTTGTTTTTTTATGTCGCATTGGCCAAACCAAATTTTTGTTCTCCCTTTGCAGTTCCTGACTGTTCTTTTCCCTTTATCAGTCCCTGTACCAATAAACAAGTGCCTTTTTTTTCTCTTTCGTTTGTTCGATCCTTGCTGCCCTAGAGTTTTGAATCCGTGCCCTAACTCTTGCCTTTTCGGCATTTTTTCTCCCGAATATGGTTTTGAGCAGTTCCCCCCCTCTACGTCTCATCCCTTTTTCCCGGTAAACGACTTCGTTGATTTCCGTAATAAGCTTTCTGAAGGCGGGGTCCGTCAGAACGTGTTTTTGTTTACAGACCTGTACAGAGTTTACCAGGCATCCATGCTTCGTTTCCTTCTTCTCGAAAGAAAGCCCCGACAACCCCTGTCTTCGCCTTGCTTTTTCTCAAATAGGCGGACTTCTCTACTCACAATAGTAGTCACGTTAGGTTCTCGTGTAGGCCCTTGATCTCTCGCCAGATGTTTCTCAGATCGATCTCTTCCTTTATGTGTTGTTGTTGCTCGAGCTTTACTTTAACGTCCAACATCTGGCTAGATGTGCTTTCTGCTGGAAACTCGTTGCTCTTTTTTTACGTTCTGATCTTGACGCTTGCCCTTTAACACTTTCCTCCTGGCGAGACTTTCTTTCTTTTTGTGTCTGTTCGTCCCCTCTTCTCGTTTATGCCCGTGTGGACACGGGTGCTTTCCTTCCCCTTTTTTCTCCCCTCCCGTTGAAAACCCAGTATGTAGTGGCCACTTGTTCGGCGTCCCGTCCCAAGATGGAGATTTTGTCCCTCTCAAAACCATTTTAGAAGTGATACGAACCTTAATTCCTTCTCGTTTTTTCCCTTTCGTACCCCAACATCGTATCACGGATCTTTTTCTCTTTCCCCTCCCCGTCATGTGGCTTGTTACCGTTTTTCTCCATTTTCCCTCCTTTCCTGTCCTTGCAAAGGAGTACCCCAGTGTTGCCCTTCCTTTCCCTCCTCCCGAACTTATCGTTCCAGTTGAATCCGCTGTGAGTTTCGCTGCGCCCTGTGCCGTTTTCCGGTGCGCCGTTTCTCGAACTGTTCCTTTTTCTTGCCTCCTTATGCTTGGTCCCAAAAACGTGCTTACGAACCCGTCTCTTCCCTTCTTTCTTCGTCCCGCGGTCTTTTACCTGTGTGGTTTACGAGGCGAGTTCAGATTTTTTCTCCTGCCGTGATGAGAAGGAATTTTGCCCTTCTTTTTCTTCCGGTTTTTATGATCCTTCGTGCCGGTCGTAGGATTAGTCTCTGCTTCTGTTTACCGCCAACGGCTTGTAGTCTGCGCCCGGTTTTCATTCCCCCTCCCTTCCTTTTAGAGTCGGCACTGACGTTCGAACCTCTCGGTGATCCGCCTTTTCCCTTTTCGTTGGCTTTTTCTCGCAGAATTAAACGTTTCCCCCAAAGAGAGTCGATATCGAGCACCTCGTCCACCCACACGTGTTTCCCCCTCCGCGTTGTGTCTTTTCTTTTTCTCTTTTACCCTTTCTTCCCTTCCATTTGAGATGCATCGCAACGGAGCCAAGGACAAGGCCTTTTACCCTTTCTTCCCGTATTTTTTTTCTTTGGGACCGAAAATACTATACATGTGGCCTCCTCGAGTCCATCCAAGATTACCTTCTTTCCCTGCGTTTACGTACTTCGTAACAGCACGTAAGTGGGTCTGTTCTCTCATTCTTTCCTTTTTAACTCCGTCCTTACCTGTTCCTTGGTCTCGTCTTCAACGTGCAAACCAATCACGAACCTCCTTCCAATCCCCTCCCCATGTGCCATTTTGCACCCTGTCCGGCGATTTCCCTTCCCTCCCGACTCTGGGCGTTTGACGGAAATCCCATTTTTTTTCCCCTTCTCGTTGGTCCCCTCAAAGTGGTTATCGTGCAAGTTAATTCTTGGGGTCGTCTGTTGCCTGACACCCTTTTTCTCTTCCTTTCATGCGCGTTTCACAGGGCACAAATTGCGCTAGGTGTTATTGTTTTCCTTTCTCTTCTTTACCTGCCCTCTCGACTGTTCGCATTGCCTTGGTTTGCTCTTTTTCTCTGCTACCTTCAGGCAGGCTTAACCTTCCCTTCCGTAATGTAAATTTGGTAAAGACGCTCAACTCGCTGGGCTTCCTTTTTTCCTCACTCGGTCCAAGTTCTGTGCGTTGTTTACTTGGTATTGTTAAAAAGAGCTACG
>Ga0179591_1379310_pt1 | contig 12453 bp, 18 predicted proteins | sample CZOMad2_1_08_16f_FD_182891 | JGI IMG/M metagenome (GOLD analysis project Ga0179591, IMG submission 182891) | Vadose zone soil fungal communities from Angelo Coast Range Reserve, California, USA - CZOMad2_1_08_16fungal (PacBio error correction) | ecosystem: Environmental > Terrestrial > Soil >... | reverse complement strand
CTTTCTCGACCTTCTTCTCATACCTTTTTTTTCTTTTTTTTTTCCCTCTTGGCTTTCCTGAGGGCCTCCCGATTGATCGATTCCTCAGACACCCAGAGGTGCCCCCCATAGTGGAAAGGCGATCGGAGGAGTGGATCTCTTTCCTCTTTTTCTGATGAATCCTTTTGGAACATATTCCTTTTGAGCCTTCCCTTTCAAAGAACTCCCCCCCCTGTCGCGAATTTCTTATATGATGTATTGCGCAGTTCAGCCCACCCACCCTTCTCCTCATTCCAATTCTGTGTATCCCTGTCCTTCTTGCGTACCCTCTGTTAGCGCCCCCCTTCTTTTTTCAGGTTTTCTTTTCCCTGCATAGTGAAGTTTCATTTTTCTTTCCTAACAACAAATATTTGCGCGCGCGCGATTTACCATCCTCTCTCTACCTCACTCTCTCCTCCGATGACCCCTTATTTTTTTGGTGTTTTTAAATTTTCTGGCCCGGCGTGGCCGGGTGCGTCGTCAATGTGCAAATTTTTTTTTCCTCATCATTCGGTCCTATGCTCTGCTTGCTTTTGTCTTGACGACGCTCATTTACCCCCCTCCTTTGCTCCCACGGCCCTTTTGGGAGTCGACCAAAGAGCACGATTGGCTTTTTTGTCTGCAGTTGAGTTTCCCCCTAATGCAACACTTGCATACCCTGGTTTTCCCCCTTCCATCACTTCTTCCCCTTCCAAATCGTTTTTTTTTTTTTTTCTTTTCTTTTGCCTTTTCAAAACCTCGGTGTACCCTCCGGTGGATCGAATGACTTCTCCTAATGTCTGGAAACTGTACCACTAGGAGGCTCACTCCCGATACATCGTCTTTATTCTTGAAAAGTTTTTTGAGTTTTTTTCTCTTAGTTTTTTGAGTTGGGTTGCGCGAAAGATTCTGGTTAATTGTTTTAGTTTTTTTCCGAAAATCTGACTTTCCCCTATCACCTCTCTGGACTCCCGTCCTTCTGCGGCGTCCCTTTCCCCCCCCCCTCCTGCGTTTCTTCCCCCAATTTCTGAGATTCACCACATGGCCGTTTTGTCCCCTTAGACGAAGTAGAGCATTTTCCAATGAGCCCCAAGAGGTGATGGCACATCTGTCTTTCTTATCGTGCTTCCACTTGGATTTTTTCTTCTTTTCCCCTTTTCCCCCCGTGTATGGCCCCCCCCCCCAACGGGGTTTCCCCGCCATAAAGATGTATGTATTAGTGCCGGGGATTTTTCGATTTGTCTGGTCCCTTTCCACTCTTTTTTTTTTCGATCGTGGATTGAACCTTCCTCGCTTGGAAGTGATTTTCAAGATGTTTTTGACCGCCGTTGGCTTGCGCGGCTTCCCCCCCCCAACTTTCCTTTCATTTTTCGTTTTCTGATTTTTTTTCCTTTTCCCAGTCCCGATTTTTTCCCGTGAAAGCTTCCTGCCTCTGCAGAACCGTGCGTTTGCTGGGCCGAAGTTCTTCGGCCCATTTCCTCTTGCCTTCCCTTTTTCCAATATCTTCCCCCTCCTTCATTTGTTGAGTTTTTTTCTTGTTGAATGCCTCGAAGTTGCAATATGAAATGGTGCCTCCCTGCACAACTCCCCCACAGCTCCCCCCCCTTTTTCGGCCTTTCCCTGCTCTTTCTTCAAAAAAGTCTCCCACTGGGAATTCGAAACCGACAGCACTCCCTTAGGGAATCTGACAAGGTACCCATGGAAATAATGCGAGCCCCTTTTTTTTAGGACCCCCTTCCTTTCACCTAATCTTTCTCCCTCCGGCAGATTCTCTCAAGTAGTTCGTAAAAGAAGTGGCAAAGTCCGCACCGATTTCCCAAGTCTTCCCTCCCTTTCCTTGATTCCTTCCAGAGAACTTTGTCAAGAGCCAAGGACATTAATCCCTGATGAGAGGAGTTTCTGGCCCTTCCGCCGCACGTAAAACCCCCTCCCTTCTCTTCCTCCAAGAAGTTTCCTTTCCCTATACGTATTCCTATGTTCCAAAGAAACTTCCTACTTCAAAGGAGTTCGGGCAACAACGGTTTGTCCTGCTTTACCTTTCTAATGTTTCCCTTTCTCCCCTTTCAAGGCTTTCTTTTTCTAATTCCGCCCTCGAACGCGGCTTTGCCATGTCTATGGCTCGGTATCTTTTTTGCATCCCTTATTTAAAACAAGTCCCCGTGGTCCATCTTTCTTTTTTCACCACCCCCTCCCCTACGAATCCTTGTTCCCTCCTTTTTCCGAGGTCTCTTTGATTGGATTTCTTCGTTCAGCCTCATAGTGGGACTTTTTGTCCAGAGATCGTTTTGTCATTCGGTAGGAACCTGTCCGAGTTTTTTACCCTCAACACGTTTCCCCCCTCCCCCTTTCCCTAAATCTGGGTTTCAATGCCCTGGTGTTTCCTCCTTTAAACTTCACGGTTAGGTTGAATTACGCCGAACGGAGGAGGGAAATCACATACGGCCTTTTCCAGCCCCTCCTTGGTTTTTTTCCAAGTATCCCTTGATATCTCACCGCGTAAACATCAGAGAAAGCTTCAGCACTCTATCTGCATTTAGCTTTGGAACTCCTTCCTCATTTTTCCTTGCCTTTCCCCCTCTTTTTCCAATTGGAATTTTCATCGAAAGACCCCCCCTCCTTTCATCGTGGTAATCCTCCTGGGATTAGCTTTTCTTCTGGTCTATTTCCCCCGATTCTTCCCCCTGTAGATCGTATTGGTTTAGTAAAACTAACCCTTCCCTTTCAATTTCTCCCTCCACCAGACCAGACGCCGCTGTTCTCCTTGTAGTTCCCCAGGTACCCCCATCTTTTTCTTCTCACCCTTTTCCCCCTCCATTCCAGCTTTGGGCTTGGAATCCTTCCACTGCTTTTCCCCCTAATCAATATCTTGAAATCATAGCATAGCCGTCCCTTGACCTTTTTCCCTGTTTCCCCTCCAGAATGTGCGTGTTTCTTCCAGCGTAATCCTTCGCAGCGAGAGACGATACTCCACGGCCGCCTCCCTACCCTCCTTTTGCACCGCTTTTCTGTTTCCTTTGGACCCTTTTTTTTACTGTTTCGGTAATCATCTTCACGTTCCGTGCCATTGACCCCACCCCCGCCTTTTCGGGCTTGCCCCCGCGTCCCCCCTTTCAATGAGATCCCTCTGTTGTTGTGTCCTATACGAGTTAGGATTTCCCTTTCGAATCAAGGGCAAGGGCGTTTTTTTCCTTGGCCCAGCGAAGTTCATTTGATCTTTGATTTTTTTTCCCCCCCCTCCAAAGATCCTCAACTCCCAGATAACGCAAACATAGTGTTTACAAGTCGACTAGGAGTTCTTTAGTGGATGAGTTGTTTATCTCTCTACTCTCATCTGCCCTGCCTTCAATCCCTTGTTTCGTCAAGAAGGAAAACGTGAAAGAAAATAATCCCTTTTTCTTTCTCCTCCCCGATGTTTTCCGTCTTTCTGGAGCCTTTTAAATCCCTTTCTTCCTTATTGACTCCGCTACCTTTTGAGCTTCTTCATCCGATATCATGTTGACTCTAACCCTTTTTCCCGTCTCTTATGATTTTCCCCTTTCTAAGTCCGGCTTCCCTCCTTTGCCGCGAGCGGTCTGGAACGAGAACCCTCACGGCACCGTGCACTCTTCCCTCCCCCTATTTCCCGATGTTTCTTTCTTCCCACTTCCTTAGGATTGCCCGGAGTAGGCCTCGGGCTTTCAATGCCCACTTGCCCCTTTTCTTTCTTATTCTTTTTTAGATGATTTTTCTCTTGTGAGTCCCCCTTCGGTACCAATGGGAAAAGCCTTTTCTGGCTTCCTCCCTCTATCCGTTCCATTTTCCGGCTCCTGGCCCAGGGCTCGCTTTCCACCTTACATTGTATTACCCTTTTTGGACAACTGCATGGGACCACCCTTTTTTTTTTTTTTCCCCCTCTTTTTTTCCTGGTGAAAAGGTTCCCAAAGATAATACCCTGATCTCGGTTTTTTCCAGGTGACTACCCAATTCTCGCCTCATTTCGTTCCACCTTCTGCTCCCTCGATACCTCTCTTAGACGTTCCCCAACTCTGATGAACCAAAAATTTCTTTGCATGGAGGGCGATGTTCAGTTAGGTTTTGTCGTTTCTTGCGCTGCCCTTATCTTGGGTTCTTCCTGTCTTTCGCTAATCTCGACGTCCGAAGCAGCTTTTTTGGCCAATTCCCACCTGCCTCCTTTCCGGATCCCTTTCCATTAACCCAATGCAGTTTTGACTTAGACCCGGCGTCCACGCTCGCGGTTTTCTTCACAGGGCGTTCTCTGCATCCACAGTTCTTTTTGCCATTTTTTTTTCACTTAGTTCTTCTTTCTTCCCCTGAAAGAAGCTATCCCGCTGAGCAAGTCCTCGCGAAGGGGCTTTTTTGATTGGCGTTCGCTTCTCCACTCCACGCCCTTTTTTTGACTAGAATTTTTTTTGAACGTTTCTTTGCAGATTGTTTTGCACAGTGAGCTTTTTTGCCAGTCCGTGGCTATTGCGTCGGCTTTGCCACCCCCCCATCCTTCCCCTGTTTTCTCCTTCCCCCTGATGACTTCTTCTTCGTAAACCCTTCTTCCGGTGTGGCCTTACTCCTCGTGTGGAAAATGCCTCCTCTGGAACCTTTTGTGTTCATTTGCCTTGTCTGATTTTGGTTAACACCAATATCTTTCTCTCAGTGTTGTTTGGTGAGATCTTCCTCCTAGTTTTACTCCCGAACCCTTGCAATTTCCTAACTTATTGGGGCCAAAGCCACAAGCCAACGGTTTTCCAGCCTTCTCTTCTCCTTTCAATTTTTCCCCATGGTCCTCCTGAGACCCCCAGACTTTCTTTTTTACGAGATCGACAATTTACCCTGTTCCCCTCATTTTTTCAGCCGCCCTCTTTCATGACCATTTCTCCCACCTCTTTAGCACCCTCCAAGATGCGTCGTAGTCCCAACGACCAGGGCCAAGTACGTACGCTCTATTCTTCACTCCCTTTTTCCTCTCCGAACTTTTCCTTTTGTCAGACCTCCCTCAAATCAGGCCCGCAGCGAACCAAGTGACCCTCTTTTTCAATAGTGGTCTGTTTTTTTCGTTGAAGACTCCACATACCCGTTCGACTTTTCACTCTCCCCTACTGTGGACTCCCCTAAGAGAAATCCCTATTCATCTTTTTTTAGTGGTCTTTTTCCCATGATTTCCCCCTTTCCCCCCTTCATTCTGCTTTAACGTTCAGATTCCACGGAGAATTTCCTGATCTTCCTACGTCTTGGGACCTCCCTCTTCGCTTTTTAGGTTCTCTGTTGCTCGTCGCCAGATGCCCTGCCTTCCTCCAACACTCCAAGTTGGCCCCTCGTGCGACCCCCCCCCCTTCTCACAGCCCATCGTCAGTAAAAGTCGCCGCGGGAACGCGAATATATATTGCGTCTGTGATCCGAATCGTGCGGACAGGCTTCTCCTTGTTCCATTTTTCTTTTCCATTCGCCTTTTTCCCCCGAGACTATCTTTTTTTTTCACCCTCGGAAACCGTCCCTCTAAACACCGATGGGGAGAGGGGGCCGAGGACCTTCTTGTTACTTTATTTCCCCCTTTAGTAACGGCTGGGTCTTTCTACCAAGGTGGATTGTCAGCCCCGTCCCCCAGCACTTCGCCGTTGTTTTTGACCGAGACCAGACCTTGATTTTTAGGTTTCTCCTTCCTATTCCCAAATCAACGAAGAGAAATACAGCCGCAGGCTCTACCTTATGATTCCAGCCCCCGCCACGTTTTCGCGGGCTTGTAAGATTCCCCCCATTGTAATCATCGCCCTCCCCTCCCCCTGTCCTCTTTTTTTGAGTGTCTTCTTCGCCTGGAGGATCGCTTTCCATGCAGTTCTTTCGAAGACGCCTTATTAGCCGGTTTCCCCACCCACACCACAGTCCTTTCCTGACTCCAAGAACCCGATCGAGTAGATGTTTCTCTGTAAACCAGGTCATTCTTTTTCTTACCAAGGGCTGCCGGCACTTCTTTTTGAGCTGACCGAACTCTCCGCCCTAAATCATACAGACCATCACGCAGATTCCCCGCTTTTCATTGATAGCACGCCTTCGATGTCCAGCCCGTCGGGCAGTCATTCCATCTTCTCGATGCCATACACCCAATTCCTCTCGCTTGTCACGAGGTTTTGTCCGCTTCTTGACTTCTTTTCTTTTCAATATGTTTCCCCTCCCCCCTTTCCGGAATTCCACGATGCACCCCCGCCCGTGCCGTGGATGCGCTTCTCATCCATTATACTGAGATCGCCCTTTTCCCTCTCTCAGTTTTTGAGTATCTCAGTTAGGATGTGACCGCTGAGAATACCGCACGGGCGGGTGGTGCAGCTTCCCTCGTCGTCCCTGAGACCCCCCTTTTCAACCAGATTGCCTTTAAACCCTCTCCTCGGTTCCAACACTCTGACCCCCCAGGAGATCGCTCTTCGTGTTGATTCGAATAGAGGAGAAGGAATGAACGACCTCTTTTTTCTGCCTCGTTAATTTCTTTTACGTTTGTTCCCCTTTCTCCCTTCCGGAGCCCTTTTCAGGTATATTATTCTTTTCGGGAGTTCTCACCCCTCTCCGCCCCCTTCTTCTTTTTGCCGCTCCCTCCCGATGAGGAAAGACCCTTAAACATTACTCTTTTCCTGTTCTTGTTCGTGCCAGAAGCTTTTCGAAGGTGTTTCCTTGCGCTTTTTCACTCTGATTCCTTTCCTCCTTCCATGAGTTCCTCATCCTCAACCCCAAGATGATGTCGTTCTTCTTAGTAGCTTTCCTCCCCTGATGGAAGTCCCGTCGCAGCGGTGATTGCCTCCTTTCCCAACAGAAGAGTGTCCACTTCTATGTTCTTCTCGTTTTCAAGACTGTGTGCCCTTCCTCTACCCCCTTTAAAGTTTTCTTAGGAACAGAGGGTCTAGACTGAGTTTCCGTGGTTAGTCTTTCATTCCCGCGGACGAATGACCACCGTTCCTCCCATTTTTTTGGCCTAACAGGGACCCCACCTCCAGTCTCCAAATCCACACTCCCGATGGGGGGAGGTCGTTTTCTTTGCACTTTCCCCAGATTTTTTGTAGACTTTTCCTCAGCTGCAGACGCCTAGGAAAGGCAGCTCAACTTCTGTCGTCTCCCCTCCCCTAGAGTTTCAAGCTTAAGTTTTCTTTTGACTGCTCTTTAGATCGTAGCCGGTCTTTCTTTTTTTGAGATACACCTTTCCCCTTTTGGTTTTCCCCCCCTTTTTTTTTTTTTCTCTTCTCAGATTCTCCGAGCCCTTTTTCTTCCTCCCTACGACGCCGTTAGAGTTTAAATTCCCAACCCTGCCTCGTAGACCTTCTTTCCAAACCCTTGCCCCTCGCCGTTTCCCTCCCCCCCTGGAAGTTTCTTTTAGACGACTTTCTCCTTTAGGACCCTGAGCAGAGTTGAGGGCCCAAATATTTGGCTGCCTTCTTTTTAACAAATTCTGTCTTGTGCCAAGTTCTTTGGCTTCTGATGGATTCTCCAGTTAAGCTCCCCTTGATGCATTTCTTTTAGCCTCCCTGGTCGGTCTGCGGTAGCGGTTCTGGACGCAATCCATCTTTTCCTTTCTCCTGGTCTGAGTTTCTTTGAATTTTTTTTTGGTTTTCTTGCATTTTTTTTCCTTTGAGTGATTTCCCCCTCCTTTTTCCATTGCGCGATTTCTCCCCCATTCTAACGTTCCTGGTCGAGCGCGGCGACCCCTTTCCTGTCGGTTTCTTTTTTCTCATTTTTTTTTTTCTTACCGTTTTTCTCTTCTCCGTATTCCATTAGGCTACCCTTTTTTTTTCGAGTTGTGTTGGCCGAAGTTCTTAGAAACTTTCACTTCACTTAGATTTTTTTTTCGTACCCCTCTCTCCTCCCCTCTCTTTTTCCTCCCTCTTTGCTCCTTTAATATATTCAATTCCCAAATGTGTCTAGAAATTCGTTCACAAAATGCCCACGCGAAACATTTTTTTCAGGAGGAAGTCAGTTCTCTCTTTTCCTGGCAAACCCTATCAAAGGTTTTCGAACCTTCCTCTCTCCCCTCGCTTTCCTTGAATTGTGGCGTCAATACCTCATTCTTTCCACTGGCTTGGTCCACGCCACTCATTTTCTCAGACTTCCTTTCATTAGTTCAAACCCCCCCAAAACTTTTTTTCAACAGTCTAGATCCCCCCGACCGGCCTCCCCTCAAATCTTCAGCGGTGGCCATTTCCCCCTAAGAGACCTCCCCCCCCATCCCCTCTCAACCAGTCCCTTTGGTTTTCTTTTCGAATCTCCTTTCAAAAACCCCTTCCCCACACGTAAGTAGTCGGCACGAAGCATCCTGTTTGCTCCCACTCAAAGTTCCCCTTTCTTTTCCCTCCCTCTGCTTTTTTTTCTCTATTCCAAAACGGTTTTTTCCCCTTTTTTTAACGCTCCTAATTTCTGTTTTTTTGAAGCCGAACGTCTCCAGTTTCTTTTTGCCATTTCCTCTCCCGTTTTCTCTTCTTTCCATGTCTCTTTTTTTTTCTGCCCCTCCTTCCCAAGTTTCTTTCCCCAACCTCCTTTCCACTCCCTGACATCTTCCCACTCGTCAGCAACCAGACTTTTCATTTTTTCACGAGAATCTCTTCTCTCTCTTTTCTTTCTCCCTCTCTTGGTCTTCCATCCCTTCCTTTTTAGTCCCTTTTCCTAGCGGACCTTTTGGTGACCCCTTTTTTTTTCCCCCTCAACCAGTATAAAAATCAGAGTTGTTGTTTGCCGAAGGCGTTGAGGTTCCCTTTCGCCCTTCGGATTTCCCGCAGCCCCACTGGATTCTGAACCTCCTTTCTCTCTTTGTTGTTTCCAGCACTTTACTTTAGTTCTCTCCGTGCTCTCTCACCTTTTCTTTGACCCGCAGCAGTCATGCCAGCCTATGATGAGCCAGCCGTCCCAAACGCGGACTCTTTTTCCATGTCCTCTTTCCTTTAATATCTACCCACTGCATCAATCTTTTTGGGGGTTCTCTTTTCTGGAGACCCTTTTCTTACTGAGCGCCTCCGTTGCCGGTCCCTGGTGTATTCCAACCAGGTCAAATTACATTCTTCTTACGATGTACTTCCACTCCCCAAAGTATCTCAGGATATCCCTTTTTTTCTGAGCTTCCCCCTTTCCCCCGGAACCTCTTTCTTTTTCTGGACTCCTTTTTCGAACCGGAGCAGCATACTCATATCTGATCATCGCGAGACGTTTTCCTTTGATGTAAGTTATGGCCCTTTCTTTTAACTGTCAAGCTCCGATCATAGCTTTTTCCCTTCCTTCCCCTCTCCATTCCTCCACGGCTCTTTCTTGTCCACGAGGTAGATGGTGATTTTTTTACTTGGGGACTTTATCCATTTTAAAGGTCACTCACTTAACGGTTTCCCCTCCCCAACCACTCTTGCCTTTTCTTAAAATTCCCCCCCTCTATATCTTCTTTTGTTGTTTTTTTCATAATAATTGGAGTTTTGTGACGCGGTACAGGTTTCAAAGGGAGGCGGGTTGGTTTCTTCCTGAGTTGAACGTTCATGTGCTGGACCGAAACCAGAGCTTTTCCAACTTCCCCTCACACCCTTTCTTGACAATTTTTTTCTATAGAATTTTTCCCTTGGTCTTCTGAATCTGAATAGGGCTATGTTTTCTTTAACAGGGCGTGCTTTAAGTAGGAAAAGGGCCAGAATTCCAGAGTCGTTTCTTCTCTCAGCCTTTTTTCTCTTTTTTTATTCCACACCCCTACATTGCTGCGGTGACTTTTGTACTCTCCCGTTTGAGCTCATCCGTCTGTTGACTAGGACGCTGACCCCCAGCGATCCTTTTGCCTATCCGTCCTCTTTCTCCCCTTGACTACCCCCTGAGAGCGTAATGGGACAGAGAAGAATTTCATCCAGGCGAACCGCACGCTTTTCCATAATGATGACACGATGAGCTTTGCAGTCTTATTCTTCTCCCTTTGAATTCGGGTTTCTTTCTTCCCTCGGACGTTTTCTGTCCCGATGCTTTCCCTCTTTCTATACCATGTCGACGGTTTCCAACGCCCTTGGGCTCGGAAGACACCTCTATCCTGTTTTTTTTCTTACTCGGGCCCCCTCTAGGACTAATGCCAAATCCGTGCCTACTGTGTTGACAGTGGAACCCTACGGCCTGCGGCACCCTTCTACCTGGGGGATGTGACCAGGGTTCCAAATAATCCGCTTCGGTTTTTGAACGGGGACTCCCGCTTCTCCCACGGACAGTGCTTCCTCCCCCCCTTTTTCCTCCCCTGTCACTAGAGATTTTTTGCCCCCCCGTTATTTTGCCGCTTTTAGGGCGATGTACTTTGTTCGGTTCTTGTTTTTTTAGTTTGTTCAGACCCTCTCTTTTTTTTTTTTCCCGATAATTTTTTTTTTCAAGGCACATTTAGCCTGCGACGGCGCTTCGTTTTCCCTCCCTTCCCCCCCCCCGTTCTCAATTTTCATTCGCGCGTTTCAGTCAGGAACAAATGCAGTTGGTCCGGGTTTCCTCTCCGCCTTTTTTGAGCTTTTCGGAGAAAATAGGGCGTGCTATTCTGATTAAACAGGATGTCCCCGGTTTTTCCCTAAGTTTTTCCCTTAGTTTTTTCTCCGTCTTTGCTTTAAATTCTCCCGATGCTTAATTGTCCTGTTTTCTCTGTCCCCGGGCTGGGTCTGAGTTCGTCTGGCCACCGCAATCTTACTTTCCCCTCCCTTTGACCTGGCCCTTTGGTCCCTTCGAAGCCCCTCGTGTCAAAAGACCTTGAGGTTTCCCCAGGCCGGTGGATCCCCGCGGCTTGCGCATTCCCCCTTTCTTGCGTTTCGGTTTCCCTGTAGTCAAAGTCGACGGGTGTTGCCGTAAATCGCTTTACTGCCTTCGCCGAAACAGTCGTGTGCATTTGGCAGAAGTTCTCGAGGGCCTTCTATTTCCTAGCTTTCCCTCTCTTTTCTTTCCCTTGTTGTTTTTCTCAGAGGGACTATTTACGAACCGCGAAGGCCCCCTTTTTTCTGGTCGAAGAACTTTTGCCCAAATGCACTCGACTTTTTTTTTCCGGCTTTCCAGTCCCTCGTAATTCCCCCCAGACCGCGCTTTTCCACGGACCGCGATAGACACCCGCTCACCGGGAAAGAATTGCAAGCCGCTCATCTGGCCCCCCGTTCAGCCTTTGATTCCCCTATGCAACCGGGCAAGCCAGAGTAGCTCTCCAGAAGGCGCTTTAATATGATTGCTGCCAGACCTCCCTCGACATCTCCCCCCGTCCTCCTTCGTAATCTTCTTCCCTCGGGTTTTCGAAGACATCCGCGCCTTCCCAAAAATAAGTGCACCCCCCGTCTTCTTTGATGGCACCGAACTCCATTCCTGTCCCTATAACCTTCACCGCCGAACTGCTATACTTTTATCCAAACACTTCTCCCCTGATTTAACCGTCATGGCACGGCGAATTTTTTTAACCCCCCTGACTTTACTTCGCCCCTTTGTAAATGTATATGTAGGTCGCGATTTCCTCTGCCTTCGTGCCCAAACAAGGTCCCCTTTGGAATCGTTTCGCTACAACTCAACCTTTGTTGGGTTTCCCCTCTTCCCCCTTCCAGACCTTTCCGCCGGCCCAGAGAATCTCTATTGTATCTCTAGTGAGCCTGACTAGTGGGCTTCAAGTGTCAGTGAGTCTATCGGTAGGTCTTCCTGAGAGCGGCTTTATGACTTTTTTTTTTCCCTTTCCCCCATTCCTCCCGATGTGAGAGGGTGTTCAGGCCGGTTGAGGGTTCCCTTCGTTTCCCCCGTTGATTAACGGATATTTTAGTCCAGCAAACTTTAATTCTGATTTTCCCCTTCCTTCCTCCTCTTTGTTTCCATCAGAATTTCCTAAAGTGGTCGTTTGTCATCTCCCGGCGTCACCACCTCGACCTCATCAGAAGGAGCATCTCGATGATTCTCTTTTTCTTTCCCGCCCGCGCTCCTCTTTCCTTTTTCCAATTGGTCCCCCCGCCAGACGTAAATAGTGGCTAGGGAGGAGACGCGTTCGTTTCTTTATCGTTCTTCTCGTTCCCCCCCTCGAGCTCGTCGCAGAGTATTGGTTCTCCTGCAAACCCTTTTCCCCGTTCCTACTTTCCCGGCCAACCTCTTTTTCGTGCAACAGGATATCGTTCATTCGCGCCAACGGGAGCGGACTGGCCCCGCCATCATACTGTATGGAAGGGATGACGAAGGTTTTTCGAACTGCGCTGAAATCCCCCTATACATGAAAAATCTTTTTTGACCCGTAACGCCAGAGTTCTGCCCCGTCTTCGCCCGGGAACGATCTGTCATAAGCACGGCGGTCGGTCCCGAATGTTCACAGGCCTGGCCACTGCCGAGCCCATTCGAAATACAAGGCTTTGCCGAGCGCCCCCTTACGATTTTTCCGCCTTGTTGACTTTTTCCCGATAAATCTTTTTCAACGTCCCGGTCACGCGTGTCCCCCGCTGCCCACAAACCCTGACGTTTATGAGCAGCGTCCTCCTCCAATGATTCCTT
>Ga0179591_1368283_pt1 | contig 12453 bp, 10 predicted proteins | sample CZOMad2_1_08_16f_FD_182891 | JGI IMG/M metagenome (GOLD analysis project Ga0179591, IMG submission 182891) | Vadose zone soil fungal communities from Angelo Coast Range Reserve, California, USA - CZOMad2_1_08_16fungal (PacBio error correction) | ecosystem: Environmental > Terrestrial > Soil >... | reverse complement strand
TGGATGATGTTACCCTTCTTTTGCCTTTCTCGCTCCGTTTTGACTTCCAGCCCGAGCGGTATTCTTGAGCTCAGATTCTCGAGCACTCGCGCCTTCTTGACCGGCCCTGGCGTCGCTCCCGCGCCCGAAACCGAGCCTGCTCTCTCCCCTTTTCTAAGAATCTTTCCCTCGGACCCGTGGGTAGCGTTCCGCCAGACCCCTTTCGTCGTCGTTTTCTCGCGTCGGCACCTTTTTTGGGAGCAAGCGGCAACGTTTTTTTTTTTTCGTGCCAGGGTTCCCTTTAGTACCTACTCAATTCAAGTTTTTCTAGTACGGCTTTTCTATCGGGTGAGGATTTAGGCTTTCTTTCCATATAACGTTTCAGCTTGTAGTCTCTTTTCCTTTCCGGGTTGCTTGACGGGCGACGTTTTTTCGTTTTCAAGAATTTGCTTCGAGAACTTCTGGGGATTCAACATCTCCCCTTTCTACAAGATTCCACGGAAGGTTTCTGAAGTAGTCTTCTTTTTTTGCGGTTATTCTCACAAGTTTTTTCTATGATAGGGCGCGAACCCCTCTCCCGTCAGAAGTCGTCTTTAGTTTGTAGTAGGTGCCCTCCTCGCCTTCCTTTCTTGAAGGCTACGCTTTTTCAGCATCGGCTTGCTGTCGATAAGGTTTTTTAGATTCCTTAGTTTCGTTCTTCTGAGTGAGGCGTCCCCCTTCAAGAGATAGCGCCTCCTACTGTTCCCCCTTCTCCCCGGAAGGCGCGCGAGTCTACGCGTAGCTCCTCGTCCGCAAGAACCTTCTCTTTTCACTTTCTGCAGCAGACGATGTCTTTTTCGTCCCTTTTGTGGATGATCATGGCGAGGGCCGATCGGATTCCTCTTTTCTCTCATGTGCAATGAAGTCTTTGAATTCATTTGTCCTAGGAAGTGATCCCCCTTTTGTGATAGCGGCTCCCTTCGGATAGCCCCAGGCTTTTTGCTGGATTTTTTTGTTAACGATCTTTTTGTAGGCGCCGATTTTGATGTCGGTAGTCTTCTTCTCCCCCTCGCAGGTTCCTCGAAGCCCGAGCTTGGATTCCTCCTCTCAGATGATCTATCGCACGACCTTTCCCCAAGATTTTAGCCCTCCCTAGACGACGCTTAATGTGGAGTAGGTCTGCAGAGCCTTCTCTAGAATCATTTTTTGTGGGAGCGTCCTCGTTGATCCTTTGCGCCAGAAGTCTCGCTCGTTCAGACTGATCGCCCTCCGTGCGCCGTCTGGCTCGTTGCGGCTTCCCCTAGATGGAGCTCCGCGTCGTCTTTGAAAAAGTTCTCTCGGGACTTATCGCGTCCGCAGGATGTCCACCTAACCATACCGCTCCCTCCCCCTCCCCTGACGGGACAGACCACTCCACCTGGTGCGCACCTTTTTAAGACCGTCCTCAAGCTTTTAGCTCTGTCGCTAGTCCCTCGGCTCCGCTGCAGCTGATGTGTGAAGCATGTTGAAAACCCCTTTCCCTTTCCTCGTAAATCATCGGACTCCGAGTTACACCAGCCCTTCAAGGAGAACATCTTTTTTCTAGAGTGCGACCGTCGATAAAGATCTTTCTCTTTCACAGTTATTATAGATATTCCTCGAGATTACTCAGCTCTCCCAGCTGCCCCCTGTTATTCTCTTTGAGTGCTCCCTACCTCATACAAGTTAGGTCCGGGAGCCCCCTCCGTAGCTCTTCCTTCCCAGGATCGATTCCCCCGCCCCGACTTTAATCGTCGGAATTTAAGTGCAACGCTTATTCAAGGGGACTGGGCGCCCCTTTCAAATCCTCCTAAATCTCGGCCGCGCCCTCTCGCACATCTTACTCTGACCGTATTCTCATGAGTTGTAGATACTCCCCTCCCTTTTTTTCGTGCTACCCGCATCCTTTTTAGACTTTCCAACCGACGCCGGGATCTGGGTCTCCTTAGCGAAACAAGTCTTTTTCTTTCCCTGGCCTCTGCCTGATTTCTCCTTCTTTTTAACCTGTCCGTAGGCGACCCAAATTCTTCCTTTTTTACCCAGGCTCTTCCTCTTTCGACCGAGCCTCCTTCTCTCTGAAGATTTCTTTTCACCCCCCTTGGTCCCCTTAGGATCTCCAGCTGTTGAACCCTCAGCTTGAATTCCCCCTTTCACTAGAGGCTACGAAGTTTCTTCAACTCCCCTTTTCAGAACGTATCCTTCCCTCCAGGGTTTTCTTTTGTCTAGTCCCGCTGCGCCGAAGGTAGGAACTATCTTCTTCGGATTAGATGAGCGCGTCTTTCTCCAGATGTTCTGTGCGTGCCGCTGGACGTCATGCTCCCTAATGGGTCACTTCACGGCCGTTCAACTTCTTCCTCCACGAGGCTCTTCCCGCTTTTCCCTTTTATTTTTCTCTCTTTGGGGAAGTGGACGAAACTTTCCGTCCTCTCGCTCTAGATATTTTTCTCCCACCCTCGGGGTCACGAAGCCCCGTTTTCGGCAGTTCCTCTTTTTCTTCCTAGATTTGATGATCGGTCAAAAGGCTGTTTATACTAGACTTTCTTTTACCTCAGGCTTTCCCCCCATCGAGTTTCCCTTCTTCCACATCTCGACATTTTTTCTACTCTTGTCTTTTTTCCTCGATTTATTCTCATATCTACGTAGTCCAGATGATCAATTTTTTCTTTTTTTTTGTGTTTCCCTGTCTTTTTGTGTTTTTTTTTGTGTGTGTTTCTCCTTCAGTGGTAGAAGAAGTTTCCTTGTCTTGCGGTAAGGGGGTGCACCGTGGGGAGTTTCAGAGGGGAGAATCCCCTATGGAAGAGCGTTTGGGGATCCTCGTGATGCTCTGCATGTAATACCAAGTTATGTTTCTATATAGGCCGAGGAGGTGATCTATACGTGATTTCTTTTATCCCCCCTTCTAGTGAATTTCTTGCGGAGTCGAGAGAGTGTTTCGAGAGGTTCTTCTTTTTTGGTATTCGCTCGTTCAATCCTTTTCTGTCTGGTGGGATGCTGTGTAACCGGATCCCCTACTTTCGTTAGCGCTCGTGCATATGTTTTTGGCTGTTAGGTAGGTCTAGAGTGAGATTCTCTTTTGAGAGAAGGTTTTCTTTTTGATGGGGGGATTCTCGGGACTTTTGTTTCCCAGGAGGTTTAGGATCGACCTTTCAGTTTTTTGGCTCACGTCCGTCCAAGTTAAATAGACATTGTTTCTCCTTCACTTGTGATAGTGTTATGGGGATATTCAGATTCGTCTGCTCCCCCCCTTCCCTTGTCTCTCTGTGAGTTCCCTTTGGAAATATCTTTAATTCTGTTCGGTTTTTTGGTTCGTGTGGGGAATTGGTGCGATGTCGGCGGTCATCCGGATCTCGAAGAGGTTTGGGTGGCTTGTGGGGTCCAGGGTCGGAGTGGGGGGAAGTTCTTTAGGGATGACTTGACGTAGGAGTGGCGGCTGGTGGGCCCTAGGGTTTTGGAGTTTTTGGGAGGGTGATTCTGCACAATCTCTCTTTAATCAGTGTTTTTGTGGCGAGCGATCCAGCATTACCCTCCCCCCACTAGAAAAAAGGCACCACTAGTAGGAACAAAAAACCCCCCCCCCCTTACAGAGCCCTCAGAACCCCTAAGACCCAAATTTTTCCCCCCCCATCAAAAACCCCTCTCCTCGAATTAGAATCCCCCCCAGACCCCACTACCCCCCTCTACGCCAAAAAGGCGTCCCTCTCCCTTCAACCCAGGACTCCTCGCAGTCCTCGCAGCGTCCCCTATGCCCTCAGAACGAATAATATCCGGAAAATTTCCCGCCCTCTTTTTTTCGCATACTTCCTTAGAGTTTCCTCTTCTCTGTGTGTTAATGCAGCAACATCCCCCTTTCCGCCTCTCTACTTCACCCGTCCGTCTCGGCCAGAACAAAGATACTCTTTTCTTCTCCCAAGATAGACCCCAGAGCGATCTTTTCTCGACCCTAACTTCAGAACCCTCATTTTTTGCCTTCCCCGTGCACCAGAACCCCTATTTTTCCTCACACCCCCCCGCTGAAAGCGGCTTCCGACTCAGCGCATTCCTAAAGTAAAGAGCGTGACTTCGACTCTCGGGAGTCGTTAACAGAACGACGCTTAGCTTCAGGCCTCCTTTTTCTTCAAGAGAGTCCCTCTTATAACCCTTCCCAATCTCAGCGTCGCCCCTTCAGCTTTGAGTAGACCCCAGCATGCGGCCCACAGCCGGACCAAACTTAGCCCTTCCCACGGGTCCAGTCTCTACCCCCTTTTTGATCTGCCTGACCTTGTAGAATCCAGTGTTTTTCTTGGCTTTCCCGGAGTCTCCCCGCGAACGCTGTAGACAGCATTCCTTCCCTTGATCTCTTTTATCAACTCGCCTTTCAATCCCCTTTTTCCGTATCAGATTAGGCAGCTCGCCTTCGCCGGTTCCTCTTCCCGGATATGCAGGGATTATTCGCCTCGAGGATCTCTGAGGAGCGCCGTCCCTTTTTCCGCCGTCTGCGCCCGACCCGCTTTCAGGGCCACTCATGAGCGACTTGCGCCTCTTTCTTTCTTCCCAGTCTTTACAGTGCTTTTGAGTTGAGTGGCGAACTCTTTAGGGAATCCCTTCCTCCTCGTCAGTTGTTCTATTTTTTTTTGAGCAAGTCCCGATTTTTTTTCTTCTCTCTCTATAGCCGACTCCTTATGACCAGCCTCCCGGTCGCTCCTCTTGTAATCTTACGAGCACATGATTACTTAGTGGGATTTGCCTTGACCTTATTTCGAGCTGATGCAGCCGTCGTTGGAGATTTTTCCCCCGAAGGTTCTGTGACGCGCTTACTCTCTGGGGTTTTCTTTGTACAAGATCTGGAGGTTTTTTTCGAGATCGTCTTTTTTTTTTTTGTTTTCTCTGAAGATATAATTTTCCGGTAGGAGACGTTACTCTTATGATCTATTTTCTCGAAGTTTTTCCCCTTTTTACTGTAGACATCTGGCAGCCCCGGACCCATTTATCCCGAGACCCCTTTGGTGCCTTAGATCCGTCTTCCAGATCTTTTTTACAGATTCGGATAGCCGCCCCGAATCTTCGGTTCAGGGCTTTTTGCTAATATTTCAAAGATATCCTTGCCTCTGTTGAGCGACCCCAGATTTTCCTTCGTTGGGGCGCTTTCCGTCCTAATAACTTCCTTTCTTCTCGATAGGGCTTTCCCTTGTCGGTCGGTCAGATTCTTTTTCCATTAGACAGTGAGAGTTTTCCTTGCTTCTTTGAGAGCCACGGGGAGGTGACGATTTCTAGATCGAATTTACTCGTGAATCATATTAGTCTTTTTTATCCGATAATCCATCTCCCCGATACTTGCGCTTTTTTTTTCGTGACGTTTTATTTTTTTTTCTTTTTTCGAAGAGATCTCTTCTCTCCCCCCCACAGGTTCTTGTGGCTTCGCGTTAGTTGTAGATTTTTCCCCATGCTGTCCACCTTTTGAATTCCCAAAAAGAGTTTACTTTTCTCTTTCTCCATCGGAAGCCCCCCACAGATTCAGGTGCGCTCTTCGGTACCGGAGAATCCTTGAGAAAAAGTTCTTGGTAAGTTCTGCCCCCCCACTCTTGGATCTTCGGTATTTTCTGTTAATTCCGCCATTGCTGGACCTCCTCTCTAAGGGGGGCTAATCTCTACGAGGAGTCTCCTCCTACAATCCTTGAAGCGGTCTTCCCCTGACCGACGGGGGATCCCCTTGATCCTAGCTTTTTTCGACCCCCCGATCTCTCTTTTTTCCTACTACGTTGTTTTTTTCTCTAGTTTCTTGCTCGAATTTCGCCCGAAGATGCCCCCAACTCCTTCCTCCCCCCTTTTGTCGTGCCCATTCTACGGGCTCCCCTTTTGAGCGTGGAGTGCGCCTCCGTCTCTAGTGGTTTCTTCTTTTCCGAGCTCAGCTTCTGCATATCGGAGTTCCCCACCCCTTCGCCCTCGCTTGTGCCCTGGAAGACCTGACGCCTCCCCAGACTTCTCCCTTCGCGAGCCTGTTCCTTGACGAAACCATCAATTTTTATCAACCTGGGTTTTTCTTTCCCGAGGCCTAGAAGAGATCGGACAGTTCCCATATTTGTTCTTAATTTTAATTCCCTCGAATTGGAAAAGCTCCTTTCCCACCTAAATCCTTTATCAGACTTTAGAGTCTCAACCCTTTCAACTCCTCACGGTGCCATCTTAAGGCCTCCGCCTTCCCTATGTGGAGTTCGTCTGATGGGTAGCTGTATACTGCCATGACTTCGACGGATGCTCTGGCGCCGTTAATTTCGCGAGCTCTTTCTCCCAGACCCGTGGCGGAGAGCGATTTCCCTTCCCCATCCGATCTGCTTCTCGTCCATTTTTTGCCCGGAGTCTTTTTTTTTCCCGAAGACTTCGCGTACCTCGTGACCACAGCACGAGTCCGGGAGATGGTGTTTTCCCTATATCACGTTTCCGTTCCAGGATTCAGACCCTCGAAAACCCCCTCTCTGTTTCAGTCCCTTTTATTCGGCAAGACACCCTTGGTTGCGTTCTTCTGTTTAGATTTTTGGAACTGAAGCCCCCCTTTTGTGATGGTTTCTCTCTGATTTTTTTCGTCGCCTTGCCCTGCCGTGCCTTCTCTTTCCTTTATTCCAAAAATTTGGAGCTTAGAGATTTCGACCTCTCCAGGCCAGCTCTTCCATGAGCTTAGTCTAATACCCTTTTAAAAGATACTCCCTGATCAGACCTTCCCGATGGTCCCCCCCCCGACCTACGGCGTCTTCCCTATCTCCTTCAGGGTCATTCCGTCCGCCCTTCTGACCGAATTTTTCCCCTGCCAACTTCTTTTAATTGCTTTCTAGTAGCTTCTTCCTCCCTTGCAAGCTTTCTCACGAAGAATTTAGAGGCTTCGAGGTATCTCCCCAGATCGGGCTTCTAGAGAGGAATACCTGCTAACCCCAGACGCTCCTCCTTTTGGGAAACTTGACTTCTCTGGCATTCGCCCTTCCAAGCTGGCCCTAGAGTTTATTCCGACGGAGGTTTTTCCAGAGGATGGAGATTCCTAGATCCTTTCTGGCCGCCGTGCACCCGCCCTGTGTTTAGCCCCTTCTTTTTTTTAAGGCGTTCCCTAGACTTTTCCCCCTTCTTGCCGGCCCCTTGTGAGGAGTTCCTTGAATCGTACTCGGCTCTCTTTCCTCAGTTTGTTCTGAATCCAACCCCCTCTTATTGCCTTCCCCCCTGAGCCGAAATTTTTTCTCTCCTTTTCTGTCTCCTTTTTTCAGTCGACCGCCGCTGACCTCTTTCCCCCCCTTTCAGGCGCCCGAGATCTTTTTTCTTTTTTTTTAGTGGTTTGTTCTTTTGTGGGATTCCCGTCCCCTCTTTTATGCGCCCCACGCCTTTCTGCCCCCCCTTTGACTACCCGCCCTCTGTGGGTTATACGCTTCCAGGGATCCGGGCAGACCTTCTCGTCTACGGCTCTAACCGAGGTAGTTTTCTTTGAACTTCTTTTTGGGAATCTCTTTGGAGGTACTTCTTTCCGCGTTTTTGCGGTGTTGTTCGGAGGGACAGATGTTGGATTTCGGATACTGACTCCCTCGTGTCAGGATTCGGGAGGAGAGTTGCTTTTTGTAGGTCTGGCTACCTTTCTTATTTTTTCCCCCCGATGGGTCCTTTCCTCCTTCCGGATCTAGAGCCTTTTTTCATAGGTAGGGGATGTTTTTCGAGGTGCCTACCCCTCCTTCGAGATGAAGCAAAGATGTTGGATTTCGAAAATTGAAATATCCTTTTTCCTGGGGGATGCGGACCTATTTGGTTTTTTTTGCAGCCTTCGGTTCCCTCTGCTGTCGGTTCCCTTTGGTCTCCTGGTAAGAATTTCTTTATTCTTTTCTCTGTGGGGAAAAGGCCCTTGGATTTTTCCCGGTGTGGGATCGGGATGATTCTTTTTTCCTTTGGGTTGTTTATTATAGTTGAGGATTGGGGGGACCTCGTTGTCTTTTCCTCTGGGGTTCCCCTGATTTTCTTTTTGTGAGGGTTTCTGTGTTTCGTACCTTGAGGCAGCTGCCTTTAGTGGAGCGCTTGTTTTGGACCGGCGGATCAATGAGAGAGCTCTCCCTCCATTTGGGGTGGATACGAAAGACTCCCAGAGAAACTCCCCCAGGACGTTCGTCTTCACCACAATCCACCACCGACAGAGGACTCTCCCTCCACTCCCAAGAAGAAACTCCCCACCCCTCACAAGCAAACAAAAGCCCCCGTGACAGAGCTACAAGCCCCCGATTTAACATTTTGACCCACCCGGATAACGAAATTGTACCCCCCTTCTCGACAAAAAGACTCCCCTAAAAGAAGTCATGAAGCATTCATTCATCCAAATAAGCCCCCTCTACAAGGATCCACAGAACCACCACGCTAGTTCTAGATGAGTTTCCCCAGAGGTTTCTGGCTCTCGCGTCCTATCGGTACTCTCATCCATTAACCGAGATTCTCACAACGAAGCCCACTCTTCCTCGATAGACCTCAAGCAGATCAGACCCATCCTCACACATTCCCCCCGACGTTCTTTTTACTTTCGTACAGCAACGCTTTTTACAATAATTCCCATCGATGAAACTTACCCCAGAGAATCCCCTTTTTCCACGACGATCTTTCCAAAACCTCTCTGCGCTCTTCAGCGAACTCGATGACTCCTTATCTTCCCCGGGGACCACGACCCAATCTCCCAAAAGCACTCTCCCTCGACGATGATGGACGATCCTCTTTCCCAGGAAGCGCTTCTCGAAACAAGTCCCCCATGGTGTACTGTTCTCCCAACCATTCTCCGTCTTTGTTCGCCCACGATGGAATTGTGGGAGCCGCACTTAAAGCGGCACTCCCCCCCCACTCGTAGGTTACCCGACCATCTGCGTCCCTCTCAGCGCCGACCTTGAGTCCCTTGTAGAAGGTTTCCTCCCTTCGTAAACTCTAGAGCAGCCTCTCCCCGGGAGAGTTTTTGGAGACCCTCCAGGAGCCCCCTTGGCGTTTTCATCCTCCTAGGTCGGGACCCAGAACGCTTCGGACTGACCAGTTATCCGTAGACTTTTTTCCTTTATTAGAGGTCGCTCTTTAGCCTGGTACCTCTCTATGGGCGATTACCGGACCTCGTAAAAGTTTTTTTCTCGGGAAATCACTCTTTTATGGAGGACGGTGGAGAATATGAGGCCTCGTTCCCTTTCCCTCTTTCACTCTAGTCGGTTTTTCTAGGAGCCTGGATGTAGTTTTTTTATCCTTTTTAACCACCTGTTGCGCTTTTTTTCGTATTATCTGCTTCGCAGCCCCTTTTTCTTATTCGAGGCGATCGAATACGTTTCGTACAGTTAAGTCCCTTCTTATCGCCCGAAGAGCCGATCACGGATGGCCAGTGTTTTTACAGTTCTTTAGCCCTTCTTCTTTTTTGTCTCAGAATCAAACTCTTCTCTGGGGGAAACTGACCCTTAGAGTTTAGATTCTGTATCTAGTTTCCCCTTTGTAGTCGCCTCCTGCGGTGAGTCATATCCTTTCGTAGGTTATCTCTCTAGGGTCCTCTCGTGGTTGAGCGGGCGTCCGCTCCAGCTCCCAAAAGGGACCAGATTTTCTTTGGTTAGAGCCGGCCGAAGGGTGTCTCCTAGCATCTTTGCAATCGCGATGTGCTGTTCGGTCTTGCTTCGCGACCCCTTTTTTCGGGCACCATGAGGATCCCGGATCTCCAGATTGTCACGCAAGAGCTTGAGGCGCTTTCCTCCTTCTTATAATTTCTCTGACCGTTTCCTTGCTCGTCCTACGATTTCCTTCTTTTACAAGAGAGACTTCTCAGCAACGAGCACGATCCCCCCATATAAAGAAGAAGTCTTTTTTATTTTTTTTCAACTCCTTCTCCAGGACTTGCCCAGGCGAAGGATTACCGCACTTTCACGGAGTGTAGGATATCCTAAGTTTTCTAAGGTTAGCGATCAGATCTTACCTGGACCCTTCCACGGTATCGCGATCCAACCCCTCCCCTTTGCAATAAGGGAGAGTTTCTTTTCTCCGCAGTCCCCCCCCGAGCCCGTCCCTGTCTCTCTGTAGACGTCTCCCGTGAGCAAGATTTGTCCTCCCCTGGTGGTCTAGTTTTTGAGGTCTCCTTCTCTTTCCCCCTTGCTTGGAAGATCCCTTGCCCAGCTTTCCACCTGATGTCCCAGAGTGGTCCTTTCTCCCCTGAGAGGTAGTTTCTTACGAGCGAGACCGTCCCCAGGTGCTGGCTCCACAGCGTGAACTTTCTGCTCGAGGTAGGCCCTGTCCTGGGTTGTTTTCCTTCGCCGGGAATCCGACCTTCGCGATTGACGGAGATCGCTCTGCCATCCTAGCGACATGAGGGTTTGTGCTCGACGTATTCATGGCATCCTTTCGTCTGGCTATTTAACCTTTTCCCCTTTTTGTTTGAGAGAGCTTCTTTCCGATCCTAACGAAATGCGGTACGGATGGATCCCCTTTGGGCGTGGAGGCCCTTTTCTTTCTAGTGTGTTTCCTCCTCCTTGATGATAAGCTTTGTCGATTCTCGTTCTTCCTTTTCTTCTTCCCCTTTTCCGCTGTTCTCACCGCTTCCTCACTCGTCCTCTTCTTCTCACTATGAATTTCCTCGCAATGGGGCCTATACGCTCTCCTCTCCCTTTATCGCTTCGCTTTTTTTTTCGAGACGAAGGTCTTTTCTTTCCTTTCGGGTGAGATTGCAACAAGTAGGATTTACAGATTGCTTTTCCTCGGCCCCCTTGAAGCTACACCGAGGTCCCAAACGAGTGAGGATCCCCTTCCACTCCAGACCTTTTTTTTCTCTGCTTGGTCTATCCTTCCACCCTGAAGGTAATATGAAGTCCTCTTGCCAGTTCTTCCCAGACATAAATACCCGTGTCCTTTTCGCTGCCCCCTGCCCCTTTCTTCTGTCAGCTTCCTTATAGAAGGATTTTTTTCCTAGGAAGCACTACGCCCGTCAAGGATTACTTTTTAGGGCATCTCAGAAGTTTCCGGTTTTTGGCAACGTCCTTTTGACCCCCCCTCCCTCAGAAGTATTATTTTTCTGTGTAGAATCGACCCTCCTTTTCCGAGAGGTTAAAGGATTGACCTCTTCTTTTTTCGACCCCCCCCTCCCTCTTTTTGCTAACTTTTGAAGGAGGGCCCCTCTAGCAGCGTGAGGTGGGGCGTCCCCTTCCTCCAGACCCCCCCTACGTCCCTCTCTTCCCCCCATGTGCTGTTCATCCCTGAATTTCTTCCAGTTTTTAGCCTCAATCCTCGGAGATGGGCTCTACTCTGCAGCCTTAAGAATCCTGAGGATTCTTCGCCTCGGCCTTATGAAGAGTCCACCTCCGATCGATCTTTTTTCCCTCATCCACTTCCCAATCTCTTGCTTCCCCAGCGATTCTTTATATCAATAGTCAGACGTCTTCCTACCCTCGACCGGCTGGATTCCTCCCAGAAGACGTTTTCTACCTGTTATTCTGTGCTATTTATTCGTTTCTAGCATTTTCCTCGGTTTCTCCTTCAAAGGATTTTGACGTTTCTTTTTTCTTCTTTAGCCCTCTCTTTGTCAGAGAAGATAGTCCGCATTTCTTCCCTTCGTTGCCCCCTTCGGAATCTAGACTACCTCCGCGCTTATAGCCGTGTCTGGGGGAAGATCCTCCCCTTTCGCAAGGAGCCGGACTCCCTTCTGTTATAGTGACAAGAGGGCGTCTTTCTCACCGCGTACTCTCCTGCACCTCTTTTTTCTCGACCACTCTAGAAGTCATCCTTTCCCGGTCGGTTCTCAAACGGCGGTCCCTCTTCTGCTAACAGAGTTGCGTTTTTTTAGGGAACTCGGCCTCGGCACTTTTTTGCAGAAGGCAGGCTTCTTTTAGATCAGACTAGGGTTTTTGATGATATTTCTCCCCCTCGAAGTCGTGGATCCTTCCCCCCCCTGATTCAATCTTCCCCTATGTTATGAAGTTATTGCCTCCCCACAATAGGAGTCCCAAGGGGGTTTTCTTGGTGATTCCCCGGTTAGAGGGTCTATACCCTCCCATCGTATTTTTTCCTCTCGAAGGCCCTCCCTTCCTTGCCCCTTACTTTAATCGAGAGGTTTTATGAATTTTTTTTCAAGAAAAAGTGTATCCGAGATCATAATTTTTTCGAGGCTTTACGGTCTCTATATCCTCTAAGGGCCTTAGTTCTTAAGAGAAGTCCCCTGTCGGCGGGTTGTCCGGTTGGGTCGGGATGTGGGATTTTTTTTCCTGGTATCGGGCTCCCCGATTAGCTGTCTCCCTTTAGGATTTCCGGGCGGCAAGTCTTTTCCTTCCTCTTCAGAAGTTTAGTTTATGTCTACTCAATTCGAGCTTGTGTTCTTTTTTTGCGGATCTTTTCCGGCTTCGTCTTTTGTCCTTTTGGTGGCTGGTGTCCCCGGAGGGCATTCCTCTCGCTCCGCTCCTGGTTCACAGCTTTCTTCCTATCGCAGTTTTCTCCTCCCGAATTCCCTCCGTGATGGAGGGGGATTTTGCAGCTATCGGAGGTGAGGCCGAC